>Ga0181612_165795_pt1 | contig 10516 bp, 6 predicted proteins | sample HoacroProtozoa21_FD_119630 | JGI IMG/M metagenome (GOLD analysis project Ga0181612, IMG submission 119630) | Hoatzin crop microbial communities from Cojedes, Venezuel. Combined Assembly of Gp0051906, Gp0051904, Gp0051908
ATGAATGAGCCTACATTTTCCAAATGCTTTTAAAATATTTTTATCTTTAAATCAGTTGCTGAGATAACACCTTCTGACTGTACATATGCTTCATACCCAGAGAGTGTATTTAGAGCAGTGCCTTTATGGTACAATCTGAGGATTGTCCGAAGACAATTGTTTATGTTGTATGCATCTTTGGCACTTAGGTGTAGAAGAACGCCTTCCTTAGAATGTGGACATTGGGTGTTTCCCTGTGCTTGTCAGCAGAGCTAATGCTCTGTCTGCAGCTGTATTTTTAACTGAACAAAGGTAGAGACTGCTAGCACCTCTTACTTCCAGCTCCTATTCTGAGTTGTGGGTTGGCTTGAGTGGTATTTATCAACTGCTTTTTTTTTTTAACCAGATAATGATGATTCCGATGTAGAGATTCAAGAGGATGAAGAATCCGATAGTGAATTGGAAGACAGGCAGATCATGAAGCAGCGCACCACCATGGAAGCACTACTGCAAGGTATCTTAACCTTTCCTTGGTTGCCTTTATTCGAAGGGCATTCTGGAATTATCTGAGTAACCTTAAATGTAAGAAGACCCTGTTATCATTGAAGCACATTGGCACTGCTCAGTTCTTGTGAGCTGTAAGGGGATAGTGTCTTGTGGAAAAACCATAGTGCTTTCAGGGAAGCAAATGAAGGATTATTTACTGAAACAAGTACTGTGCGAGGAAAATTCTTCCTTGGTATTGCTTTGCGGATTCTGAAGTAGCTTTATACAAAGCCTTAGAAAAGTAGTGCTATTTCTTATTGCAAAGCATTTGTTTCCCTTTAGCTTCTGACACTCATTCTAATAGGGTCTTCTTCAAAAGGAGACCTACAGCGAGTCCATAAAGCCACCTGTACCGACACAGTCACGGGTGCAACACACCTGAGTTATTTCTTTCGGGGAAGGATGTCTGGCTTCTGCTGCTGTTTATGTGGAGTGGAGCTGCAGCCTCTGGCTGCTGATTCCACCAGGGCCCTGGTCAGAAGCAGCTCAGAGAAATTACTGTCTGAGGGTCTGTGTTTCACTTAAGTGAGAAAAGAAACATTCTGCTTGGTCTGTAGTCAAGCAAAATGAAACTAAAAAATTAGGTTAGTTCTCCGTGGCATTCTTGTTAGTGATGAGTGATTCTGAGCATCAGCTAAAGCCTCTCTGGGATCTAGATGAAGTGCCCATGTGGGTAATTTCATGTGCCACTACTTCTGCTGGAAACTGTTACTTAGATAAACTGCAAGTACGTGGTTTTTCAGAGTTGAATTCTGCTCTCCCCTCTCAGACTGAGACCAGAGCAAGAAGCTGACATTCTCAAGTCAAAATATTCAAGCATTTTTATCTTCAGTTCCTCTGTTTTTCATAAAACTTGAAAATTCTTGAAAAGTGCTAGAAACGCTAATATTCACCAAGAATTTTTACTTTGCAGTTTCTCAAGGAAAGGTTTGTATGTGATTTTTAGAGCTTTGGAGGTGATCGCAGCTGTCTGATGCCTCAGCTCAGAGGACATCATAACCTAGTGATACAGGTACTGGCTGTGGCCAGAGCCAGCTATTAGTATCAGTTTTAGGAGCAAAAAGGTTTATTATAAAAGTTATAGATTTTGTTGCAAGTAGAATGTTTTCTAGGAAGAGCTGTTTTATAATTAATTACACTTACTGGAGACTCCACATTAGCTTGTCGTACCTAAAGCAAACAGTTCAAATCCCTGAGATGTTTTCTCTGCCATGCTGTTTAGATTGTTTTCTGCACTTTTGTAGGTCTCTTCCTGGTGTTTAGTAAACTACTTCTGGCAGATAATTACCCTCTGACTTTGCATACTCTGAGCATGCTGTCTGCTGTCTACACAGTCACACTCCCAGTCTTTACTCTCCTGATCTCTGTGTAAGTTGGAAGCCTCCCTTAGCGCTCTGTCCTCTTTTTGCCTTTCACCTGCTGTGAACTACTGAAGCAGCTCCAGGTATGTTAGATGGCTTCTGAGATGCTTTTCCTGCAGGTCCTCCAGAAGGAGTGAGGAGTGAGGTTGTATTCCCCCATTCTAACTGGCAGCACTTCAGTCCTGCAGTGATCCAGTGCAATCTCTGCTGGCAGAGATGGATACAAACATTGTTCAACTAAGGGAAGGATTGTTGGCTCACTTTTCTGCTTTACTAAGGTTACTCATCATCACCTTGGGCAAGTCGCCTAGTCGCTCTAGCTGTAGCTACACTGTGAGATTAACAGTGAGTTCTCTGTCCCTACGGCTGGCTTTGGTTCAAAATGCTTGTGCTTTTTGTTTAGGAAAACTCAGCCTTAGGATATCTCTGCTGCTAGTGTTAGAGTGAGCTCGCTCAGTCCTGCCCATTCGTATCTCTCCAGAACGTAGGATCAAAAGCTTGGACTGCATCAAGACACCAGTCAAGCCAAAGGTTTCCCTCAGGAGCTCCAGCCTGATCCAAAGTGCCTGCTTAGGCGACAAGCAATGCTCGCGCTGAGAACAGGCTCAGCTCTGCACCTCTCCACCTTTGTAAACGGGCCTCTTTGGTTCAGGTCCCTCATCAATAGTGAGGTTCCATGTTTGACTGTGTGACCCTCACCAGCTGAAGTGCTGGAGACACGTCAGGACCTGAGATTAATGTCAGGTGCATCAGCTTCTATAGAAAATAAGGCCTGAACACTCACTGTCTGTTTGTCATTAAACACACCAAGAATATGCACATGTTCTTCAGCACAGGTGGTTTGTTTTTAAAATATACTTAATTATTAAGGCAGCATAACAAGAATATTATTTGTATTAATTACTGCTTTTTTTTCCCTTGACTCAATTCAAGATATTTCAACCACTTTCTTTCGAAGCTTTGTGCCTTCTTACCTGGTGGGCCTTCTGGGCCATGTTTGCTCTCAAACTAAGAAGAAATGGTCTGCTGTGGTTAGTTCACATTCAGTTTCACATCTCTAATTTCCAGGTTATTAGTATTGTAAGGTAAGACTTCCTCCCTATGTCTGTAATAGGTAGGCAGTGTGTTTTGTCATTATAGAGGCAAGATTCTCGGGGAGAGACAATCTCTCCTAGTAGGCCACTTGGTATAATTGAGAAAAATCAACACACTTTCACCCATGAGTCCCTTCATCGGGTTGTCTAGATGCAGCAAAATTCAAATTAAATGCAGCTTTGACAATATTGCTTCTGGTTTTATTCCTTTAGCCAATTAAAAGACTTGAAGGTATAGAGTTTAATATCCCATGGAGCAGACAAGAGTGTTAGCTGGCGGAGATATGACAGTCTGCCAGCTCCTGTGGTACAGAGAGAAAATCGAACCCTTATTGCTCTTGTACAAGGAGGAATCGGCAGTAACAGGTTAGGAAGGAAGCTGTAATGAGCTGTGGAGCTTGTATCTCTGCTGAGTTCAATGCTTCTGCTTCAGTAATACAGCAAACCCAGCTTTAGGAAGCCAGGAAGGTTTCTGTACAGGGAAGGAGCAGGCATGGGGGTGAAAATAAATGGCTAGGAAGATAGTCGCCAAACTAACAGATGCTGGCTTGCTGGGTTTGTGGAACTACAACCTGTTTTGTTATTACAATGTCAGAATTACAGGCAAGTCTCCTTCATGGGGCTGCTTATAATAAATCCACACGTCACTAATCATTTGCTTTTGTGACTAAGAGAATACATTGATTTATCGGCTGGAACTTTTAATAAGAACATTGTCAAAGTGAATAAAAATTCACAATCACTTTTATTGTGTCTGGCAATAGATCAGTGAAGCTGTTACACAAATAAAGTAGATGCATGGACTTCCCTGCAGTCGAACCGTGATTTAGTGATGGCATTTGGATTAAGACTCTGTTTTGTCAGAGAAACAAAGAAAAAGAAATTCTTGCCATGCTGAAGGTCTTAACTGTCTGCAGTGCAGAGAAACCTCTTGCCTGAAACAGGCCATAAACCAGCAGTTTGCAGCAGGACGGTTGTTCTTGTGCAGATCGGGTGGACATGGGAGCGAAGAATGCAAAGCCTTCTCCTAGGAATGCAGAAGCTGCCGTGCCAGGTCAGGCATGAGGTCTGTCTGGCCTGGTCTCCTGTCTCCAGCACTGGCTGAAAGAAAATGCCTGGGGAAGACTGTAAGAACTTCCCTCGTTCCCTCCCGCTCTCAAACTGTTTCAACCCTCATCAGGAGTTCTGAGCTGGATGTGATTTCCATGAATTTAGTCTAACCCTCTGTAGATTTTTTTTTTTTTTTCCCCCTAAGAACCTTTCCAGCTTCCTCTTGAAGTAAAGTGGATTTTTTTCATCCGCACTATCAGAAGTGGCCGATTTTGAAGCGATGTATTTACACGTGCAGATCCATCCTCCCCATCTCATTTGGACCAGAGTTCTGAAATGCGTTTAGGAATCATGAGCAGATTCGGGATCTCTCCTCTTCCCAGCAGTAGCACTGGCTGATCAGGTAGGCAATGGCAGGCTGGCACACGCTGTGCTTGGAGCAGGGCAGGCAGTGGAAATGCTACTGAATGAAGCAAAAATGATCCGCGCTTGCAGAACTGTGGGTCTGTGCCTGTCTATAGTAAATCATCCTCTAAGGCACACTGCCAGGATGTTTCAGCTCCTGTAAACCAATTATCTGAATGCTTTAGCTCTTATGTTTCCTTTTGTAATGTTGGTGTTAAGGGGCTTTTTTGTCCTGTTCAGACCACAGAGAGCATTTTGCTATCAAGACAGTAACAACTTCAGCCCCATTTGGTCTTTATTGTAAGAAGAGAGCTTTATAAAACTCTGAATGTTTTTCAGCAAACAATCAGTCCAAAGTCAAACAGTGAGAGAGCAGATCTCTTGGAGCCTCTTACCTTCGCACAGCTGACCCAGAGGATTAATGTGGTAATGATGTGCTGGCAGCCAGGTTAGTGAGTGCACTTGCTGCTGAATGGATAAAATCTTTGCCTGTGAAAACCTACACTGTTTAACTGATCAGGAAGAAATATGCCTCTGGATGCAGCAGACGAGAATAAAGGGGTTTTATTAAGAAAGCAAAGTGTGCCTCATTGGAAGAAGTGTAACCAAATATGTGACAGTCAATCTGGAGGTGAGCTTGGGGGCAGACAGAGAGCGTGGTCCCATGTCTCCGTGGACATGGGCTGCTTTGCCAGCGCCAGCTGTTCCCGCGCCATAGCCAGGACCACGGGGATCCCCAGTCCTGCACAGATGCATCTCACAGAGGCAGCACACACAGAGCAGCACATACCCAAAGCGTGCTGCTGATGCTGTTGTGACAGGTACGTGGTGTTTTGAGATGACAGTGATGTTTAGCCTCCCTGTCTCAGTTTTCTTTTTAACTTTGAGCTTGTGATTATTAAGCAGTAGTTGGCTGGCAGACATGGGGAAGGGGCCAAAGGTACGCTGCGTGTTGGGGGGAAGGCTGCGGAGGCTGAGTTAGCCCTCATTTTTTGAGTCTTGTAGAGAGAATTGCAGCTTTGACATAGTAGCAAGAAATCTGCCCAGGAGAGCCTACGTAGTCCTGTTTCCAAATCCCTCCATATAGCATGCAAGCTGAAAAGTAGGGAAGTCCTGTTCTCAGTGGAAATGGTCAGACGCTGCTTGTGGAATTTCTCCCTCCAGCTCATGCCCATGTTCAGACTTCTGGTACTGAAATTCTGGACTGTTTTCCTTCCCTCTAACCTCCCCAGGTATGTAGAAGCCACAGGCGTGCCATCACCATGCAGGGGAGGGGAGGACTCAGTCAGGAAGGGGCAACAGCTGCCTATGCCTCCTGGGATGTCCTGTTCACACTGAGTTCCTGTGGCTGTCACCTGCCTAATTTTTTAGAAAGCATGTTAAGTATCTGGACTATTTCTTCCCTTCTCTCTGGTTCCTAAAGGAAATTACATCTCTGAGACAAAGACCAAGAAATGTATACAAGTGCATTTATCTTTACAAATACAAGATGATAACAAATCTGCAGGTTTTCTCAAAATGTTGCATTCTTCTCTGTTGGGGAAATGAGTCCTGATTAAAAAAAAAAAAACAAACAACAAAAAACATGCTGAAGCCCAGTGCAGTTGTCTAGGCATCTTTCAAATGCTGTGGGATGCCATCTCTGATCTCTCAGCTTCATCAGTAGGGACAGCTGCATCTTACTGGCGTGCAGCTTAGTGCAGAATTCTCCTCTTTGACTCTTCCCAAGTGATTCCCCCCAATCAGTCTGTTCAGAAACCCGTAAGAAACTGTGATCAGGTCTCCCCACTGCTGCAGTCAGAGTATGTGGAGTTTGTGTGGTTGAAAAACAGAAGAAAATGTCTCGTTCCGAGTCATGCCACACTTGATAATGAAAGTGCCACCAGGGAGGATTTGCCAAGGGGCTGTTGCACATGAAAACTTCAGCCAGAGACTCAAGAAACTGTCAGCATCCTCCTGATGTCCCAGCAGTTCCAGCATGGCAAGGCCTCTGTCTCAAAACACCAGGAATCTGCAGTTCACATACTCCATGGGGCGTGCGGGTACTCTGCATCTCGTGCTTTCAGAGGCCGAAATAGATTGTGATGTCTACACAGAAGGGAGAGCGATAGACTTGATGTGGCATCAAGCAGGCAGAGGTGATTCAGATGTGAACAGCAGCCAGGACACAGGCTCTGCTGGGCACTGAACTCTTCTTACCTCTCCTTTCTGTGTGGGATCAAAAATCTCCTCTAGCCAGGCTGCTCTCTTCCCGATGGTTCTTCATGAGCCCTGGTGTCTGCAGGCATCTTGTTGCATGTGTTTGCCTTGATGCAAAGTCTGTGAAGGAGATGAGTGGGACTGGATTTTGTACACACTGTGGTGGTGGCAGAGGGTGAAGGCTGAGGCACAAAGAATGGGTCTGGCAGGATGGTATTTGGCTGTGCATTAGCAGGATTAGAGTTCTTCTAGCTGTTTGATAATGTATGAAGTCAAGGGGAAAAATTTCACAAATGCATCTGCTCTCAGAGCATCTCAGAAGACTCTGCCAAACTGGTATTGCTCTCCATGAACTTTTAAAAATTACTTCCTTCCTTGTGAACTTCACAAAGTGCAATTTTATCCTGACTGGGTATGTGTACACGTGGCATATATGTGCTTTGTACGTGTAGTCCTTGTGACTGTGCTTCTGGAGTGAGTATGCTTTTCTAGTAAAGCAAAATAAGTTCTAATTGAAAACACTACACAAATAATTTTGGAGAGTCATATTAGTCTCTTCCTTGCCTCTTTAGGTCAAGCAGGAGGGAAAAAACAGTCAACACTAAGAGTTTGAGCCACTGGGTCTGACGGCCAGTGCTTGGAGGAAGCTACTCTGGGGAGGGGGGAAGTTGATACAGATGCTCCTCTCATTTTTTTGTATTTCTGTGTGGATCTCTGCCGATTCCTGCCCCCCACATAAAGAGTCTGTGAAGTCTTTAGTTTTGTGATATAGCAGCTGCTGGACAGTATTACCAGGCTCATGTGGCTGGGGAAAGGGGAGAAGCCAAGTATGTGTGGAAACACTGAAAAGGGGCTGTGCTTGGAATTCACAGAAATTAATTTGTCTTAACTTGAAATAGATCTTCCTCCCACCATCTCGGCATCTGCTCCTGGCAGAGCTGTCCTTTGCCCGCGTGTTTTGTGTCAGCAAATGTAAGTGCTCCCTGGGAGGGAGGAGGTGTTTCTGTACACGTTCAGCCTGTGTTATGGCCATTGCCACACTGGACCTGGTGGAGAAGGAGGAGAGATTGTAGGTCTGAAATGTGGGATTGAGACAGGTGACTCACTTCGGAGCAAATTTCCTTTTCATGGAGAGTGTAAGAAATAGGAGTATGCTCATCCTGGGCAGCAGCCTGTAGTGTGCTTAATTAGTCATTGTGCTTTGGCAATGCTAGAAAATGCTGCTGAGATCAGGGCCTTGGGCTCACACTTAAGTACGCAGTGCCCAGAGGGCATGCAGATCAGAAAGACCAGGCAAAAGATTTATCCCAATTTTCTGTGTGCCGAGGTGATGTGGAGGGAGGGGAGGTGTCTTGTCTCAGCTCACGCTGTGAATTTGCATTAAGAGCTGGAGGCTGAACGCAGATCTCCAAACTGGGAGCAAAATGTTGCAGCTGGAAATCTACCTTCCCATCATGGTAGGTTGCCCTAACATCTCAGGTTAAGTGTCGCTTCTTGGATGTCAGACACAGGGTTAACAGATACCCACTGCTGGGCAAGAAGACCTAAATCATTCTAGTCCTGTGGATCCATTGTAGGCGGCTTCACGTGTTAGTACAGTGGCAAGCGTCACACGCAGAGGAAAAATGGCAAGTGCTCGCAGGCTTAAAATCGTGGATGCACGTTCACTTCTGCTCTTTGATAGCTCAGTGGCTATGAACTGTGGCGGTGCGCAGAGATTAGATTTGAATCCAAAGGTGCAGTGAATTACAGTCTGTTCATTACTAGCATTTTACCTAATTATCACTTTGTACAGCCTGTCCCAGCTGAATCCACATTATCTGTAAGTACACGTAACAGGCTCTTACCTGCTTGGAAGCTGCATGAGCCTCTGTGGCCAGAGCAGTGAGGCACTAATGCCACAGCAATCTGAGCCCAGCTAAACTGAACCCAGCAAATTTCAAGTGGCAAACACCCCTGTACCTGCCAGCTCTCCCTGTCCTGCGCAGACGACTCCTCTGTTTCCTGCCTCCCCCCCGGTACACGTGGAAGTGCACCGCAGCCATCTGCTGCTCCTTGCTCCTACACATGGAAACTTGGGGGTTTACCATCTGAAAGTTAAAATAATGCTCATGCCTTTGTCCCAGAAGCTCTTCTACCGGTGTGGAAAATCTGCTTTGATGTGACAGCCTGAAGCTCCAAGCCCTCTGTATCCTGGGCTGTCTCCTGGGAGTGTCCCAGGGCCCTGCCACAGGACCTGGTCCTGCTAATCCCACAGTTCAAAGAGGTGCTCCTGGCTTAAACTGATGTAAGGATCAAAGTCTGAGCAGTACCTGGTTCTTGTCTTTTTCCAAATATAAGCAGTGATATGCCCATAAGATGTCCTTACTGTTTCCACTGATGGAAGAGCAGCATCCTGCAGACCTCTTAGCATTCTCTGAGCTCTTCCCTTGACATTTTTGAACCATCCTATTTCATCAGCTCTCCTTGTGATATTCTGATACTCTTTTATATTCAGCTTTATCTTATCAGTAGATTTTAGGAGTTCCCTGCTGCTTTCTCCTTTGAAGCAATAATTCCTTATCTAACACTTTATGCTGAGCCTTCTGTGTAGTAAAATTGCAGTTAAACTCTTGGAGCCATCTGTAGGCTGGGCAAAAAATGTGGTTCTGTGGTCATCTAATGATGTCAGTGGTAATTGTCTCTGAATTTACATAGTTTAGTCTAGAGTATATTAGAGCAAATGTCTCTAAAGCTTGAAGAGAGATCTTCTGTCCAGGAGTCTTATAATTCCATCTCAGCTGCCTTTGTTATCAATAACTAGACGGATAGAGGAGACCACTTTTATTTAAAGATGTAACATCCTTTAGATTACCTGCCTTGACACAGCAAGGTTTTTTTGGTAACTGCTGGCTGAGCTAGCCAGCTTTTTGCTACAACTAAGCCGAATCAGTCTGCAAAAGGGATGGAAGGGACCTGTCTTCCTTTGTACTTTGGGAGGTATAAAAGAGGTTTGACAGGATATATTTTAAAGTTGCTTTGTTTTCATGCTAAAAAAAACCAACCAGATTTTGTCTAGATTGGGAGAATCCATATTTGACATAGAGAAAACTAGTGATGACAGAAGATGAACGGGTGGTGAAGCGTGATGGTCACAGCAGGACTGTTACATAGGCATCCGGCTGGCGCCGAGTGACTTCTGGTGGCTGCAGGAAGCAGGGCTGAGTCACCCAGTCAGCCCACACACAGGATTTCCCCCGTCACAACTCTGCTGTACCCGTTCCTGGCACCTTCCAGGTTCGCTTCTAGCAAAGGAGACCGTGCTAGCACCTTCCCTGTTTCATATGGCCTCTACATAGCCAAAAGCAAGGTGTGAGTGTACTCTCCCTTTTCAGTGAACTCACTGCAACCCTGAGATCTCCACCTCCCTCTTCAGACCTACACGTCCAACTTTCAGCAAGAAATTCCTGAGGTTTGCCTTGGCACTGCCTAGGATTCCTGTGAGATGTCAGTCCCTAGGGGAATATCAGAAAGATTCTGAGCATAGTGAGCTCTCTAAAGGATAGAAGGCTTGCCACGTGGAAAAGATGGGCTTTTGTGCAGAGGAAGGAATATGCCAGTTCACAGAATTGTTTAGGCTGGAAGGGACCTCTTGAGATCATCTAGTCCAGCACCTCTGCTCAAACCTCCTGTATGAGCAGGCTGTCCAGGACCACATCCAGTTGGGTTTTTGATATCTCCATGGACGGAGACTCCACAACTTCTCTTGGAAAGCTTGTTCCAGTGTTTGACCACCCTCACAGTAAAAAAAAAAAAAAAAAAAAAAAAAGGGTTTTCGGTGAAATTTTCTTTTTTTTCACTGTTAATTTTCTTTTTTCCCTTCAAAAATTCCTAAATTCGTAA
>Ga0181612_100114_pt1 | contig 10515 bp, 6 predicted proteins | sample HoacroProtozoa21_FD_119630 | JGI IMG/M metagenome (GOLD analysis project Ga0181612, IMG submission 119630) | Hoatzin crop microbial communities from Cojedes, Venezuel. Combined Assembly of Gp0051906, Gp0051904, Gp0051908
GAGTCTCCTTCTCTGGAGATATTCAAGACCCGCCTGGACGGGGTCCTGTGCGGCCTGCTGTAGGTGACCCTGCTTCAGCAGGGGGGTTGGACTAGATGACCCACAGAGGTCCCTTCCAACCCCTACTATTCTGTGATTCTGTGATTCTATAGTGCTGGCTCTTAGCCTTTGTTCTCAAGATCTTTGCATCCAGCTCTTGAAGATAGGGAGTGAGTGTTGATTGCCTAAACCACCCTGTAAAGAAGTCCCTGGCTATGAGAGGCTGGAGACACACACACGCACCCCAGACCTTTCCCTCTTCTCTGCAGGAAGCATGTGGGTAAGCTATGGTTTCTGTGTCTCTCCCTCCGCAGGGTGCTCTGCAGCAACTGACCTTCGTGATGGGAGACCCAGCAGCCGCTGGCGAGCAGTGCCGCAGCTACAACTCAACCTGCACACGCTTCTTCAACCTCAAGTACTCTGATTCCCCGTGGGAGCTTCCACCAGCCTGGCCAGAGGTGTGACTGAGGGCAGCTGACAAATCTGGGGGTTGCTGGCTCAAGATCCTCTTTGGTATAACATGATTCAAACGGAAGGACCAACCCAGGGCGTTAATGCAGTCTGGAAGTACTTAGGTCTCCAGTTTGAGCTGAGATGCAAGGAGGTGATGGTGGCCAGCTCATGGGGTGGTTCTTCTTTCACCTTCCAAACCCTCCCTTCAAGTCATAGATGGGTTTGGTGTAAAGGGAGCATGAGTTAAAGGGAGAGTTTCTGAGCCAAAGAAAGCCTGAGTGTGTGTATGACTGTATGTGCTCATGCATTTAACACAGGAAAGTTTTGAGTAGCTGTTGAGTAACGCTGGAGCTTTGCTTTCAGGAGGGGGTGAAAGCTGTACTTGGGAATTATATGTCACTTAGAAATTCTTGCTTTCTCCCAGCAAGGTTGCTGCATTGCACCCTTTGGTGCATCATTCTTTCAATGGTTGTCTCCTCTGGTTTGTCAGCATTGCTGGAAAATTGAAATTTTAAGGATTTTACTTTTATTACGGTGTTCAGAAATTTTTCAAGAAATATCTGTGCCAAAAAGCCCCTGTACGTCTCTGCACAGTTTGGGAAAAAGCAGGAGGCTGGATGGCTGCAGCTTCTTCCCACGCGTGGGACGCGATGTCTGCCGGGGGAGGACTTGCTGCTGCTGCCCGCCGTCGTCGAGGAGGTGGAAAGGGCTGAGGCTCTGCGGTGGGAGGAGGCGGTTGTGATTCTGGGGGTTACAAAGCATCGCGCTTCCTTCGCGTGGCTGCTTGGGGAGTCCAGTGGTGGAAGAGGGGTGGCTGCTCCTGAGTCCCACTGGTCATTGTGCGGCTGGGGGCTGCCTCTTGCTCATCAGAACGGCTCTCACCCAGCTTGGAGCATGTCTGCAGCTCATCTGCATGCGTCAGGGGAGATGGGTGATTGCTCTGAGTGAGGCAGGCTGCGAGTCCTTTATGTTTCTGCTTTATTTTGGATTTCTAGCCAAGGTTTGTTGTCGAAGTTCATGCAAACAGACGTCCTGAGGAGGAACCCTGCCAGCAAATGTAAATTGAGATTTTTTTTGTGTGTGTGACTGAGCAGCACGAAATCCTTTCTGTATTCCCCTCACCCTCCCAGGCATTGATGTTAACCGTTTGAGGATGGTCTCTGTTCTTATGCCTGGCGGGCAAGCTGTGCTTCAGGTATGGCCACGTGGCCTTTTGCAGCTGGGTTCATACCACCTGCCCCAGGGTTTAATCACAGTACGAGCATCGCAGCAGCGGGCAGGCTTACGGGTGAGCATAGTGCTGGCTCGCTGATGAGGGTGCTTATATGTTGGGTTTGTAATGGTGACAACGAACCGAGCCAGCAAAATCGCTCTTCCTGAGCACGTCTGGAAGGTGGTCTCTGCCCCTCTGCAATGAGTCCTCGAGTCCTGATGGATCCTGGTTAGGCTGTGCTCCCCCATCCGATTCTCATTTGCCAGCCGGCTGCACTGGCAGTGGTTCTCCTGGCAACTGGTGTGAATTGGTTACATGTTGCTGTAAGAAAAGTGGTGAAATTCATAGGTCTACAGGGGAAGACTAATGATATTCTGGATTTGGGACAAGTTTATTTTTCAAGCACTTAAATCAGGACCAGAGATGCCTCGGGTTCTTTGACGTTTCGATTTATTAAAAGAAAAAAATGTGCTACTAATATGTTACAGTTGGGAAATAATGAAGAGCAGATCAGCTCTGCTGCAGGGACGATCCAAAGCTATACTTTGTAGTTATACTTTCCATGCCTTTGTTCATTTAGAAGTAAATTAGTATATTAGTGGATTGCTTAATTGCTAGGATGACGGTGGAGGAAGATGTAAGTGGATGAAGGCAATAGCTCAGTTGTTTGTTACTGGCAGCCTAAATTGTACTTGAATTGTAGTCCACTCTTTTAGTGAATTGTCTTTTTGAGGGTAGATTGTAATTTATGAGTAATCTTTGAGACATATAGATGGTATTGAGCCACTTCTCCTACCTTCTGCCTTCTCTTTGCCTGCCTGTATTAAACATGAGCAAGAGGGCTGAGTGATTGCTTTGGAAAAAGCTGTTCAGTTTAGTAATTTAATCTGGGATCCTAAAGTCATTCAACCAAAAGTCAAATAAAGCTTAAATCCCACTGATTTCCACAGAGACAAAATTTCACAGGTTTAATTATCTGGGCAGTTTAAGCTGCTTCTGAGATTTCTTCTTGATTTTAAAAATGCTGTGAAAGTTCTATGAAAATGCCCAGTTTGTTCATGGCATGTTTGTTCTTTCATGCTCAAATTTGTTATTGAACAAAACTGGTGTTGCAATCACTCTTTCAGTCTCATTCAATCCTGAAGCTGCTGGTAGCTTCTTAAATAGTGACAGCTCGGTAGTAGCCCAGCGTGGCTGCTGTGCGTACAAATACAGCGTTTCAGCAGCAGGGACGCTTGTTCCTCCTCCTTGCCATGTTCCTTGGTCTTCATAACTAAAAAACCCAAGGCAGGTCTCCTAGCATCTGTGCACTTCTGCAAGGATTTAAAATTTTCAGCCTGGGCTCTGCTGTTAGAGCTTGGCGAGATTCTTGCTTTGCAGCGTGGCATCTTTCCGGTTAGCAGGCAGCCTGAATCCATGGTGATGGGCTGGTAGGAATGCCTGGGCAGACTTCAGGCTGTCCTTCAGCCTGGGAGGGAGCTTGTGGGGTGAGGCTGGTACTGGCTTTACGATGTGTGCCCACCAGCAGCTGGGGAGCTCCTGGCAAGCAGTTTGTCAGAAACGCTTCCAGGGAGCAGGAGGCCAACTGAACCAGAAGAGTGTGCTGGGCAAGCGCCTGTCTCTGCTCCTGGTTTTGCACATGCTTAAGCAGGAGGAGATGCTCCTGTACGGCACGATTCATGAGTGCATATTTCTGCTGGCTCAGGCAATGCTTGGTGGCAGTGGAGAACATGGAGCAAAACGAACTTGGACATTACCGTTATTTTTTTGTGAGGTTTGTGTTACGAAGTCTTAGTTTTAACTGAAGCTATTTTTTTTGTTGATGTTTTTACAAATACAATATACAAAGATCTTACTTTACAGGACTTTGTTGTTAGTTTTTGATCATACCAAGAAACATTCCAGTCAAAGTAAATCACAGTGTGGCCCTCTTGATCAAAAGAATTCGTGTGCAAAGAAGGAAAAAACTTGGGTTTTTTTATGGCAAATGAAATGCTGGCTCTACTTAAACTTTAGGAGGAAGGTCCATCTTAAAGATAAGTTTTGAAAGCAGTAAATGGAGATTTAGTTGCTAATTTCTTGTTAGCACCTTTGCTTAATATTGAAGTACGGCCAGAGTATCCTTCCTTTTAAAATCAGAGCAGTCTGAAGCCTGCAGGAATCAGGAGACCTACGTACTCTGCATGCTGGGCTTTAAAATACCTGTCACAAAAGGCTTGCGCTTGGTTCCTCCTGCCTGATGAAGACAAGCCCTCACAGTGGAACTGCTGCTCCTCCACCCCACTGGTTTCCTTGACCTGTTGGGCTGCCAGCTCCTTGGATAACCCAGGCTCATCCCAAATATCCCTGTGGGTTTGCAGGGAAGGCTGGTGGGGGAAGTGTGACTGGTGGCTTCAGCCCAGCAATGTCTCCATTGCTCTCGAGGGTTATCCTGAGATGGTGGTTCTTGCTTCTGACAGCTCTACTATCTCAGTCATCTGAAGATCTCTGAAACCAGTTTCTCGGGTAGGATAAGGTGTCTATGGATAATTTACTGCACTTCAAATCCACTGTGTGATAAAGGAGATACGGGATATATTGATCTGAACTGCAGTGGCTTTTAACCACCACCCCATGTCAAAGAAATACAGTGCTATTCCATCTAGCCAAGCCATGAGGCATCCTGTAGTGAGAATTACAGCTACTCTTCAACCTTTTATGGTCTGACCTTCTGCCTGGGTTCAGTTTTTGTGCCCTTGCTGACTTTTATGGCTTGCCATATGCCAGAAGTATTGCGGCAAGGGCTTGGCTTTGTCGGTAGCTTCTCTGCTCCTGCTGGAGCAACTTTATGGGGCATTGCACTTCCCTCCAGTGCCTTGTGTCCTGCTGCAGGTTCATGGCTGTGTGCTTGGGGCAGCCACGTCTCCTTCGTGCAATGTCTGCAGGGCTACTCTCTGCCCGAGGGTCACGGAGAAATGGGTTTTGCTTGGTTTTGCTCCAAAAGGCTGTTGGAGGGGAGGCACTTGTGGTGTTTGAGAATGACAGGGAACACTGGGAGTCCTTCAGAGTCTTTCCAGTCTGAACGTGGCCCCTGGATGTGGAGCTTGCAGGGGTGTTCAGGCTTTCAGGTTGCTTTGGTTTGAGTGCCTGGGTAGGATCAGGGAGTCCTGGACCATCCACCTGTGAAAACAAGGTGCTGCTGAGGCATCTCGCATGGACCTCCAAAAAGAAATTGTGTATCTTGTGTATAATTTAGGCTTCCAACATATTCACTTCCTAAATCCAGCACCCAGGTGCCATATATGAAACTTGTGAGCAAAAATTTCTGCCCTTGGTTGCACAAAGCAGTGATGGGGGGTATCACTGGGCTGAGCTGTTCCAGTTCTGACTGAGCAAATGTCTCCTGTGCTTCTGGCCCGAAGCCACTGGAGAAGGACAGGGTGATGCCTCAGCGGAGGGCTGCAGGCCTGTGCACCTCTCCGAGGGAGCAAGGGCCGGTGTGGAACAGAGGGAGTCTATGTTGAACACCAGAAAGAGTTTCCCTTCCCAGACTCTTGCTGTGGATGCTGCAGATCCAAAGGTATAATGATGTCTGACCTGATCTACTGCTGAGCCTGGCCCGTAGGATTTCCTGGCAATTATTCTTCCTTTAAATCAGTGTAGCTTGCTTAGCAAGGAGTCCAGCCTCAGTTTTCAGCTTTCGCATGACCAAGCCTCTTCCAGGGGCTTGATGCTAGGATGTGCTGGAAAAAATATTTTACAATTGTCTTTCTTTGATCTTGAGCTTGTAAATCATATTGTACCTTTGTTGGACAGAAGAACAAAAACGTGTTTCCTGAGAAAAGACACTAAGCTTTCGAAATATGTTTTACCTAGCCTGACCTAGCTAAAAACCAGGGCAGCATGTTACGCTGGTTGTCTGGGCTCCTGTAGATGGGCATGCTCCAAGCTGGGTTTTAACCTGTTTGCCATTTAGGAAGTCAGTTGAGTTTTTGGATCATGTTTATCAAGCCAGACCAACTGAAAAGCCCTACAGAAGTCTAGGATCATTACATCAACACTGTTATCTTGGTCAGCAAAACACTTTGAATCTATTCAGGCAAGACACCAAGTTAGTTACATGGCAACTCTTTTCAAAACCATGGCATTAATTACGTTATCTGTGGTTTTTTTATTAATGAGTCCTATATCAGTTGCTCAATTGTTTTGCTTGGGCTTAGGCTTGAGGGAAGAGGTCTGTAATTACTCAAGGCCTCTTGTTTGCCTTTTATTTTTTTGCATATTGGCACAACATAAAGCCTTTTCCCAGTTCTCTGGAGCTTCCCCAGCTTTCTGAGCCAAACTGAAAAATCATTGCTCGTGTTCAGGGGAGCCTGCTATTTTAACGCTTTTTAGTTGGAGTTATTGGGACGGGATTGAGAAACCCCTCCTCCTTGTCACTTCTGGAATGGAAAGTATTTCATTGTCATCTGGCTATGTCATCTGGATTTTCCCAAACGTGGACAGAAACGCGGCTTCTCTGGCTCTGTCGTCCCATGCCGCTGCTGGCAGTTCGGCAGCTTCCACGTGGCTGTGGTGGGACCTTGTGCTGCAGGGAAGGATGGCCGGGTCAGAGGCTTCTCCTGTCTTTGTTTTCCTTGTCCAAGTCGATTGTTCTGCAAGTTGTAGACTCTGCATTGCTTATCACATGCCAATTCCTTTTTTCTTGTGTTTTATCATCCTTAATGGCTGCTTTCAATTTGTGTTCATTCCCTGCCTCCCATATCTAACTTCTGGGGGTTTTAAACCCGCATGCCTTCTGCCTCAACTCTCCTGATTTTGGACAACTCCTGAGCTGTTTAAAGCAGTTCCCAGTTTGTCTTTCTCAGCTGGTTCTTCTCTAAATTTGGCCTATTTAAAGGAGCAAGCATGTATGCTATTGATTTTGGCTTTTTGTTCTGTTTACACAGAACCAATATAATTCAGTCATGATTACTTGTGCCTAAGAGACCAGTAACTTTTAGCTCAGAGACCTGTTTCCCCTGAGCTCACCAGATGAGAGTTTCCAGTATAGACGTTTCCCATGCTGGACATTGGAGCTGAATTAAAAAATGCTTGTCTGGAATGTAGAGGAATTCAGCATAGTGCAGGCTGTCAGGGCTGGACCCCAGCTTCCCGCTGGGAGCTGGCATCCTCTGGCTGGTGGGTGTCCCGGGGATTTGTTCTGTGCTGGCTTCACCTACCAAACACCCGAATGCTTCAGCTCCTGCCCCTGCAGTGCCTCACAGCTTGTGGTTAATAACGTCTGGGCATCTGGTAAAAACAGCGTTTGAACCCGGTGTTTTAGGAAAGTGGGGGACAGAGCTCAGGCTGTAAGCCCTGGCTTCCCACCATACTCTTCCTCACCTGATGCCATCTGCCAGCAGTGCCTAGATGTCTTATCCACAGGTAACTTCCCTTTGAAGAACTGCCTTTTGAATCTTTGGCTTTACAGAGTTGTTTTCGCAAGGCAGGGTCTCCAGCATCTCTTTAAGCCAGGCCTCCCCTTGTCCTCTGCCTGGTGAATGATTTCTGGCTATTGATGCCAATGGGCTTAATCATCCAGGCCTCCCCATGGAGCAGAGAGGTGCTGATATCTTTCATTAATTTTCCTCTTCAAGATGTACAGAATGAGGCACCAAGTTCCCTTACAAATGGCTGTAGCTGAAACTTTTCAATACAGTAGTTTCATTTGTTGCAAAATGTGTTTTAATGAAATTAGCACTTTGGATCAAAACTGGCAGAATTAGTTGGAGGGAGAAATACAGGTCATGCTGGAAAGCTGAAGTACTCTGAATTTTTTTCTTTTTTTCTCACCATTAAATCGATATTTCAAGATTGTTTTTAATCAGAAATCTCCCAAAAGCAACAAAGAAGTTAACATCAAAACCACACTAATTTGCAATTTAATTTCTGGAAGAAAAAACTAAATTCTTTATTTCAACTCGCTAAACAAGTGGCTATGGTTTTTATTCCCTCCAGGGACAGCTGCACAGAGAAGAAATATTCACCTTGCTCCCTTCAAGGCAGCTGCTGTCCCCAGGTGACAGCCACCCAGGAGGTTGTGCATCTCTGCTGGCATTTGTCCCCTTCTTAGGAGCTTGTCTGGGGTATAAAAATGAGGAATAGGGCTGTTGATGTTCTATCCAAAGGGGCTCCTCAGACTTCGCAGGACACCTTGGCAGCACGGCTTCCTCTGTGGGGCTGAGCAGTGGTCACACCACCACAGCTGGGCAGGGAGGGCCATGGTGATGCTGCACGGATGCAGGCTCCAAGCTTTGAGCAAACCCTCCCTTCCAGCTGAGTGTGGCTGGGCTGGGGTGGAGGCCTGGCATGTGGGATGGAGGGTGATGCCAGGGCAGGCTTGGTTCCATCAAGGACTCAATTTTATTTGGCCTTCAGGCAAGCTTTTACAAGCATGTGCCAGCATCTCTGGGGGGACAGTGTGAGGATGTCTACGGTTGTGTGTGGGGTGAAGGGAGGGTGTTTAGAAACCTCTCCTCTGGTTTCCTGAGTGGAGCGATGCCTCCACTGATTTATTTTAATGGCTTTGATGGGAACCTTGCAGCCTCTTTGCCTGGGACTTCAAGGTACATCTATGCATCAGGTGGCCTCTTTTTTAGCAGTTTAACAGCAAAATTAAAAACAAGACTTCCATGTAACAGCCCATTGATTTTAAGAGCTTTCCTGCTACAGGCATTCACATGGCAGCCCGTGGAAACCCGAGCCCGGTCTCCATGGCAGCAGCCAGTGCTGCAGATCAGAAAATGCCCTGAAAAACCTGTGAGCACCTCCCAGTCAGTGGGCACTGGGGACCGGGGCAGACCACTGCTCACCCCTGAGATGCTCCTTGTGCAGTAAACCCCTGGATATTGTGCCTTGGTTTTTGTTTTAGAGATGGATGTGTACAGCTGGCTCTGCGTGTGACCTCCTCTGCATGCGAGCAGGGAATGTGAAATCGTCCAGCAAGGTTTTTCTCTTGCTGTAGCAGCTCTTGCCTTAAACTTGTCTGTTCTTGTCTTTTGTGAAACTGTTGAATCCCTGCAGTGGGAAAGCCTTGAGCTGCTCCTACCCTCTGCACCTTCCCTCATCTCCCTGGGCAGTGTGCACTTTTGATCTAGGGCCCAGATCCTCACTTTTATGGCTCTGTTGGGTGCTTTTATTTCCTTGACTTACTGTTAATTATTAGCAAAGGCCTTGGCTAGAAGGAAGCTCCAGGTGAGAGCAGGGCTGTTGTGAAGCCAGTGGGTCTCCTGTAACCCCAGGTCTTGGTGGGTGCCTGCTTGGCTCAGCTGGAGCTGCATTCCCTGCTTGGGGTTTGGACTGGGAGTGGTGGTGATGTCTGTGGTCTCCAGGATGGAGCTTGGAGGTGAAAAGCCCCTCTTTTCCCCAAAAAGTTGTCAGTGCCTCATTAAATGAAAGGAGAAAATGCCTGTTGTGGAGTTTCCTGCATCAATCTATGTTCACTTCCATATTGAAAAGCCCTTTCTTGATGTCCTGAGTTGCTTCAGGTCTGTTGATGGATGAAAAGTTTGGTTACAAAATGAAAAACCAATAAATTGGGGGTAGCTGAAGAGTTCCTCTGCACCCCTGCTACACAATAGGACTAGATATAGCAAAACCCAAAGCTAACCAGGAACGAGTCAATTTTTTAAAACTCTATTAATTGGAACTTACAAATAGGCCAAGTCCCTGCCCCCACCAACTCTCGTTTCTTGTTGCGTTTACTATGCCAAACCCAAAATGGAATCATGCAGTTGGGATTGCAGAGGGTTTAATTACCGTGCGTGGCTGCACGGCTGCAGGAAGAGGCTCGTGGAGGAGCATCTGCTGCCTGGTCCTCTCCTCCGAGCCTGCTTTGTGCCAGGATGAGGGTGGGAGGTACATGAACTCCCTCTGCCTCCCCCCAGGATGTCGCTGCAGCCCCTTTCACTTTTCAAATGCCCTTCTCCAGACTCCTGGCTGTTGGATTTGGAGGTTTACAAATAATATTAAATCTATTTTCTGGGCAGATGTTGGAGTGTGTGAAATGGAGCTGCTGCTGGTTTTGCCGTGGTTTGCTACCAAATTATGCAGGCTGTGGACTGCATTGTTCAGGGAGGAAAGTGAGCTAGTGGCTGCTAATTGGAGTGCGTTAAGAGGAGCAATTAGCATCTTAGACTACCCAGAAACTCCTCCTGGACAAGCCACAGGAGCTGGGTGCTGGGCAGATGGACAGCAGTGGTATCTGTGGCCAAGCGTGAGCTTTGTGGGTCTGTTGAGGGGTTTGTGGGTACAGCCAAGGACACCTTGTCTGTGGGTCTGCCCTGTGCTCTCCGGTTCCCTTCCCGAGGTGGATGTGGGTCCTGTTGCGGGGGGTGGGCAAGGAATCACCCCCACAGTGCTAGGCTGGGCTGAGGAAGGGCAACCAACTGCCTGCAGGTCCCTCTGGATCCCCTTTGGCTCCTCTCGTGTCCCCTGTGGGAAGGTGACCTTGCAGGGAATGCAGTTGTTCGTAATTAACAGCTAAACCATTTTTAAGATGTGCAAATGATGGAGTCGAGTGTTAGCCAGGATGCTTTTTCTGCAGCGCTATATTTGATTTCTTGCCCGAAAGACCTTTGTAAAATAAACTAGGGGATTTTTTAATGGTATTAGTTTAAAAAAAGAGTGCTTTTTTAGGGTCTGTGTGTTGCAGCTCTTTACTGACCACCACCAGCTCGCAGTCATCCTGCCTAAATAGAAACAGGACCAGAAACCAAGTTACTTAAAGCTAATGATAGTGTGGACTCTTCACTACATTTGAAGTCTGGCTGGTACCTTACATTGCAGGA
>Ga0181612_102773_pt1 | contig 10515 bp, 8 predicted proteins | sample HoacroProtozoa21_FD_119630 | JGI IMG/M metagenome (GOLD analysis project Ga0181612, IMG submission 119630) | Hoatzin crop microbial communities from Cojedes, Venezuel. Combined Assembly of Gp0051906, Gp0051904, Gp0051908
ATGAAGGTCGATCTGTCACACCCTCGTATGTGGTTCTCTCATAACGAAGTAGCAGCTGAGCCAAGAGGGAGCTCTGGGTGCTCATTGCACCACACACACTCCTTAGTTTGTTAATTGTGTTTGAACCATTAAAAGTCATTCTGGAATTAAATCTGGCGTGGAAGTCCTCGGCCAAAATGTGCATTTGCTTGGGACATTTGGGAAGCCAGGTAGTGGGGGTACGTTGCCTGCGTCTTACTGCACTGACAGTCGCATGGCCCCTGGGCACCTTGGGGGGGATTTGGGCCAGCTCCAGGAGTACCCCAGGAAGGTTTAGTCACCAGTGAAGGAATTCAGGAAAATGATGAGCAGTTTAAAAAGCCTACAGCTGGCTAATCGTGACCCACACATGTGGCCATGAGAGGGGACCGGCTACAAACAGGAGCAGCCCCGCTGCAGCACAAGGTGTCAGGGCAGCCCGGGCTGTCGGGGTCCCAAAACCACGCTCGGCTCCCGCAGACCCACGCACGCGGACACATGGGCATGCAGCCCAAACACAACCAGCTGGCACGAAGATTCCCAACCAGCATCATTTGCTCAGTTGAAGATCATTCAAAAATTGTATAAAAAAGTTATATGACCCATCTTTCGGACGGGGAAAAAGTGAGGTGAAGCTCTGAGTGACCCAGCAGCTCCCAGTGGCCCCCAGCAGAGACCCCTCGCTGCTGTGTTTGCTCTATACATATTCCCTAGGGGTTCACTGTCTCCGATATAAGTGTGAAGTTCAATTGCCATAGCAACAGCATCAGGCAGATGCAAAACTCTGTATTTTCTCTGCTAGATGTAAAGGAAAACCTTTCTGCCCCAGGGGAGGGGACTGTCAGTCGTAATGAAGATTGTCCTCTCTTCTCTTACCTGGAAACATAGCAAGGAAAACTCTCTATTGATTTTTCGTGAGGGAACTGGGGCTCCAGGATTAGTTATCTTCTGCTGTTTATTTTTGCTACACAATAGGTATCCATATAGCCACAGGCAATAAGCGCTTGGGCTATATATAACACCATCTACAAAGCAGCCGAGGGAATTTCTCTTTGCAGACAGGGACGATGACAAGGAGGTGAAGCTGCACAGAAAATGATGCTGCTTTTCCCAGAGGCTCCGTGAGTGTCCTGGCCATAGCACAGGTCAGTTCTGACAAGGCAGAGGTGGCAGAGGTAGCCCAGGGAGCTTCCTCTCTCCCTTTCAAGGCTGCCAGGGTCTAGTACTTGGGCCAGATGTGTAGGACATGTTCCCCTGTTTGAGACAGAGCCAATTTTCCAATTTCCCCCTGCTCTGCCCCAGGAGCAGCTTTTTCCGTCAGGGACGGGATTGGAATGTACCCAGAGCTGAGGGTTGGGCCAGCAGAAGATGGCAATACATCCACCGAGACCTCCTCCATCGCCTCACCTTTAAACTTTGCACACCTTGGAAAAGCCAGAGGAGAGGGGTCCAGCAGCACAGCCTGAAGGCCTGTGTGTTTTCATTACATTATACACCCAAGATCTCCATGATGGGGTCACTCAGCTCAGGACAACCATGTCCTGAAGAGGAAGAGGGGAGAGGTTTGGCCACATGTGTCTGCAGAGCCATCAGTCAGTGTACTTTGTAATTAGTCATTCAATTTAATTATTTTAAGGCTGTACCTCATTATTTTGAAGTGGCCCCTATTCCACACAAATGCTCTGTTTTGCTGTTGAAAATTCCAGAAGTAAATAACCCTGGGACAGAGGTCAGAGAAAAGTTAATTACCATGAAGGGCCAAATCCCACAGCATCCTAAGTTTCTAAATCACGGGTACCGATTTTTGTGTCCTTCTCTTTGGGTTTTGTCACAATTTTTGTCCTGTTGTTGTTCCTGGCGGTTTAAAACAAATCACTCCTCGTTCCCATTAACTTTGCAGCCACAATTACATTACCAGAGGGGAGCCTGGAGTACAGGCATCATTCCTTTCAAAGTGGCAGCCTTGGCAGCCGAGAGCTCTCCTCCACCCGTAACACCTCCTAAGCTACAGCTGACAGATACAGCCACCTGGTGGCATTTGCGTGGGAAATTAAGAGAACATTTTTACTGTCAGCAATGCCAGCAGAAAAGGTGAGAGTATGGTGTACAGATAGCTATCAGCGGTCCATCTCACCGTGTTGCAGAGGAGTATTAAACAAGCAAGCCCTCTATAATTGTTTCTCTACTTTTCCACCTTTTTTTTCTATACATACGTATCTCAGAATTAATTTTGATTCGAAGAATGAGGTCCAGGAACAAGCTGGCATCACAGCTTTCCAGGCACTTTTTGTACTGTAACATAATTTACATGAGAAATTGTACAGGTAAACCATGAGACAGCTGACCCGTGTCTGTGTGTTTTCTGAGGATGAATGTGCATGACGCTGCATAGTAAATACTAAGTATTAAATGTGTCTTTCCACGTCTTTCCTTCTGTTTCTTAGGGAGTCAAAGTCAGGGGAAACATTTTATTTATTTAGCGGTATTGTTAACAATATCAGATACATTACAGATCAAAAGTAGCCAAACCCAAGACTATTTTGTTGACAGAGATAACTTTGACCTGTCAAGGGAGTCTGTAAAAGAGCAACAGAAGTGCAGCAAGGCCATTCCCTTCAAAGGCACTGAAGGCTGCAGTTAACCGTATTCTGAATCATAAAAGGCACAAATTCAAAGTAACACGTGCTAAAAGCCGTCCCCAATGCAACCTTCTAGCTAGAAACAATACATCTAAAAATACATCTGCTGATGAGGTCAGTAGGATTATCCCCAGCAAGAGTTGGAAGGGCAGCAACTAAATAATTAAAAAAGGCTACAGCAGTGGGAAAATATCAAGCTCTTTGTTCTTAGTTTCAGCTTTCCTGACCAGCTCCTGCATGTGATCTCTTTCCTGATGCTGAAACTTCAAGTTCAAATGAACACGGCCCACAGTAGATCATAATTACTATAATAAAAATGTGTCGAAAAACAACACAAACAGCTACTATATAATAAACATTTTGCGGTAGAAGATTCCCCCACCCCATAACCCTGAGTAAAGACACAGATTTAATGTCATTATGGCTGACAGTGACTATTTTACTCATCACTAGACAACAGCATCCACTAGACTCTGTGTGCATAGGTGAAGACGCAAAGGTCAAAATATATCCATAGAACCCTCTTCCCCTGCAGTTATGGGCTTCTTGAGAGCCCGATTCATGCCTGGCACATAAGATATTTCCCTTCTCCCACAGAAGCCTTGTTTGAAGAAGAAAATACAGTGGCCTTTAGTCCTGTGAGCACGCTCTTCAAGCCATCACCACAACCACGATGCCAGAAACTTCCAGAAAGAGCAAGAGGTGGCAGAGCTTCAGGGCAGTCAAGGGTTTTTCCAATGAGTGAATGAAAGACAAAAGTTTAAATCTGCAATTGCTTTGAGGAGAAACAAAAGAATTTCATGAAGAGCCTGACACAGGACTGCTAGGGCCACTGCAGAACAGCAAGCAGAGGTGGAAAAAAGCATTGGCCAGATCAGAAGCTACAGACATTCACAGTGCAATGCCTTCCAGTGAAAGAATCCAAACTAATTCCTGCTTAAAAGCAGTAGCCTATTTTAAAAGATTCACAGGAAAAAGAGGGGGTAAAAAAGAAAGAAAAAATAATTAAAAAAAAGAAAAAAATAACCTTGGCTTTATACTTCTGCTGCACTGTCTGCTTGCTGCTAAGACACAACCTGCAGATGTGTGCTGGGTTTGCAAATCATAGTAAAGCATCTGTGCCTGGGGACCAGTCTTGCTCCTAAGTCAGCGTTTTCTTCCCTGACATCCCAGAATGACAAGAGTTGACCTCACTGACACTGCTGCTTTAGAAGAAATGGAAGGGACCATTTGCGGCACTAAAGCAGCTCCATCGAGGCGAAAGCACCACGGCACTCACGGCAAGCCCCGCTGAACCACAAGGTCCCCGAACAAAAATCTGTACAAGTCTGCATCTGCTCCCACCGCAACGAGTGCCAAAAATGCCCTTGACTTCAGCTAGAGCAGCATCAGGTGCTCTCTCTTGGGAAACGCAGAGCCGTCCTAGCAGAGAAAATCAGAGCCTATCAAATAGGATAAAACGCAGCGATTGTGAAGGAATCCTTCAGGGGGATTTGGGGGGAAAAGCACCCCTGTATTTCCATTATTGCTACTAGAGACCCTTGATGAGACAGAGGTGTCTGTGAAACTCCAAGTCTGTCCCTGTAGCGACACAGCCAGCAGGTTAGGATGAAGTAGTTTTATAGCCAGAGTGGCTGTTTTGTTTTTTGAACTCTCTGAATCTCTTTGGATAGCTGAGCAAAACTGACAAAGCCAATAAAAGCCAGGCAGCTAGGAGGCAGCTGTGACACACCTCTTTGCAGGGCGTCAAACCAAGAGGTCAAGCACGCTGACTTCAGCCATGTCACACTCCGGATAAACGGGACCCATGAGATTTTTGTGTGGTTCACAACCACATGACAAGGTGGTGTTTCAAAGCTCAGGGTGTCTCAGCCCTGGTACACTCCCGCTGCTTTTGGTCTGGTGTTTGCGCTCCGAGGTGCAGCAGCATCCAGGCACCGCTTCAGGTTCGCCTCTCGGGGCTCATCCCGGGATGCACTGAGCTGTGCTGTACCCTGGCAAAGGGCTGGCTCTCCAGCAGCACCAGCCAGGTCCCAGGCACATCCTTGGCAGCCGCCACGACACCTTTTCCCATAAGGCAACCCTCACGGGGCTGGCTGAGCAGCTTGCAGCTCATCCCTCCAGGGACCTTGGTCCTTGCAAGCCATAACACACAAATCCTGCCAGAGTGGGGGGTTTCGTTCCTTTCCTTTTTAAGTTATTTGCTTTAGACCACACAAGAAATGCACAGATCCAGACCAAAGAATAAATCACCTACATGCTGTGCCATCCTCACTTTGTCTCACCACCCTAAATTGTTTTTTAGAATTGAGGGAAATTCATCTCAGGAGAGGAGTATCTGCTCGCTCTCCAGACGTCAGGAGCACGGCTGACCTTTGGAGGAGGGAGGGTCTCTGATTTTGCTGTCTGTGTCTTTCAAACGGGCCCGTGCGACAGTTACGCTCTCTTTTTGCTACCTTTAGGTAACCCCCCATCTGCTTTTGTCAGGTGATCAAGGTCCCTCACAGCATCAGCCAATTCTTAGGGAATAAAATGTCTTTTCCAAATAATCACATATGACAGCAACAAAATAGAGCTTATTTAAAGCATATGCTAGCAGAGTTCTTTACCCTTGGAACTGCTTTCGCAGACCGAAAGTAAATTTTATTTGAATCAATCATTATTGTAGATATAAGACTTTATTTGTTCAGGAAAAAATCCCTCTATTAGAGTTATAAAAGCTAAATGCAAGACAGAGCAAATTTCTTGACTGATAAAATAAAAACTAAATAAGTAGTTTAAAGTATTTTTAAAATATGTCTTATTCTAATCTGAAGACTTTGTCATGTCTAACTACGTGTAATTCCAGTATAAGCCTAAGTTTTGCCAGCTGTTTAAAAAAAAACTGCAAAGTTCTCCTCTCAAAGCTAGACCACCCTTTGTAAAGCAAAGAACAGCCGTGTACCACATTCTGCAAATTCCTTGTCCTCTGTTTATCGTTACACACAAAGCCACTAATCAAGTGTATAGCATTAATCATGTATGTAAGTATTCACAGAACCAAGCCACCATTTGATCCCGCCGCACTGCTGAAGATAGGCACTGGTAGAGCCAGGAAAAAAATTGTGAAGTCAGGGCATATTCATTTAGCTGCAACTGCTTAGTAAAAATCTCTCTGCATGGAAGTGAGCAGAGTACTGCCTAGGCAGGCAGACTGGACCAGACCTGACATCCAGTGAGGCTTGTCCAGGAAACTGCATCTGGGTAGGAGCTGTGATTATGTGTTTCTGACATTGGCTGCTGCTGGCAGGAGAACATCAGATGCAATGTACTGCTCCAGCAAGCACTAAGTTCTTAATTTAGGCACTTTATGGAAATTGTTGAAAAACATTCTAATTGGAAGCAACTTCTTCCTCTCCAGCATATAATTTTCCCCATTTTTTCGCACTCAGGCATTTGCATGAAAACAAGCTCTTTGTTTTTAAAATTCCACTGCTCTGGTTGTTTATTCCCCACTGGAATTCATAATCCTGTGTTTGCACAAAGCACTATAATTGGTTGCTGTGAAGTGTTTCTATCAAAAGCAAATGATTATTAATAATCAAGAATGAACAGTTGCATAATAAAGAATAGTAAAATAAGCACCATTCTAATAATAATGCTTATCTCCATGAAACCAATCTCTTCAAATGCTTTGAAACATAAACATACCCCGGTGATAGAAATCATCTTTAAACATGAAGAGCAGTAAGAACCACAGGAGCAAGTACATGTGGAGGTTGACTGTATCAACAGGAGTGGTGCATTTTGCAGCTAGCAAGAAGTTCAAAATTCCACCATGAGTTGAATGTGTCCCAGACTAATGTTTATAAGACTCTACCAGCAAATACTGACTTCATACAGGCAATCTCTGTGGCCCAAAATACGTATAATAACGAGCTAATACAAAGGGCAAGTTTCGCCATGTCATCTGTTTCTGACATTCTTGAGAGAAGGAGAGGCTTTGCTGGTAGTTTACTTTGTTTCTGATACGCTTACTGCAGACATGGAAGGCTTTCTTTTCTGGTTCATGAGACTCAAAGGTCTGGCACAGGGGATTCTGTTTCTAAATACCCTGGGGAATCAGCAAAAAGAATCCTCTGAAGGGCTTTTGAACAGATCACAGTCCTGAGACCGTTTCTGAGTTCCATGAGAGTCTGCTGGTACATTACTAACTCCCCACAGACCTTCAGGGCTAAAGCATCTTCCTCCTTACCAAAGAACTTGCTATTTTTCCCTTGTAAAACACATTTCTTCTTCTCCAGCCTCCTAGTTTAATTCAGCTTTTACTCCAGTGCCATGCTATTTCAACGGCAGTAGGAGAAACCCTTGTTTTGGAGCAATGCCACAGGGACCCAGACTCTTGGCCAGGGCTCCCAGTCCTTGGGTTTGCCTGTGCCAGACCTCCAGAGGAGTGCCCAGCTGCCTGCCAAGTCACTCCCAGTCAGGTTTAACACAACTCAGGATTTAAGAATAAAATGTTTACTTTAAAACATTGATATGCAATCATGGAACAATGTTATAAATAGATAAAATAAATTGCCTTAACAAGGGCGTATTTAACAATAACGATCCTCCTCCATAGCAGCTACAGTCTGCCTTTTTTTCTTCTAGGTTAAACAATGTCTCTCAAATAATCAAATTCGTTCTTCTTTTGAGATTGTTTCTGTCTCCTCTTGCACATTTTCTTCAATCCTCCCACCTGCCCTCTCCCTGGGAGGCAGCGAACAGAGCGGCATGGGGGAGCACTCAGACCGTTCCACCACGCCAGTCCTAGCCAGGACATACAAAGCTTGCTTGCTTCTCACCTATGAAACCTCTCTCGTCGTTGCCTGTGTCTGGGCGTTAGGCACCACTTGTCCAGTAAGGAGAGGAAAACAGTCACTTTTTCCCTTTCCTTTTCTTCTACATAGGTGGTCCTATGAACTTTTCAACAGCCAAAGTTAAATGCCGTGTTCCTGGCATCAGACTGCTTGCCTACTACAACATCCCAAGGAAACATCAATCAATCTTATGCATGATATTATGGTAAGTATTAACATTCCATCTTCTTCCTATATTCGTAACTAGCTTTATTACGTGAGTACCACATAAGTTTAAACACGGTACTTCAGAGACCACAACTGGAAATGGCTGGTTTATCATCTGTAGCTCCCTAAGATGCAGTTTCAGTTAACAAAGCCTTTTGAGGGGACACTAGGAAAGCAAACTGATAGCCTGAACATCTGGTCCACTACTGCAATGGAAAATGGGATACAGAGTAGCAGGGAATGTCATCTCATCACTGGAGCAAGCGGTGGCAGTGCCTCTGCCTCTCTCCTTGCCAGCCCACAGCTTCCATGCAGACAGCAGCCTGGAGCTGAGGCTGACTGTACCGGGCGTAGGCTTTTTTTCAGGTCTGGCTGTCACCTGCCTTACCTGACTAAGCAAAACAGCCATACAGGTAAAGATCATCCTGCTCTGGCTAGTTCAGTTCAGCTAAGTGACCAACAAAAGACAAAACCGGAGATACGATTCGAAACCAGCCCTATCCCGAGTGGCCATGTTTCAAACGAAGATAGGGCTTCTGTTTTTAAAGAGGGGCAAGTTCTACTGCTTCAGACAAATATAGATCCTAATAATTGCCTTGATTTGGCATTTACTTCAACACACATCCATCTAAGATTTGTGCATATAGTACTTAAATAAAATTATAGAATTTACTTCTTAGTGAATGGTATTTTTGTGCAATAGGAAAAACAGTGAATCAATGAACAAACGCGCAGTCTTTGTAACCACAGTCATCTTCAACTGCCTTCCTGTCTGGCTCTTGGCAGGCGAGGGACATTGGAGTCTTAAAGGTGTGGCACAGAGGTATTTCAAAAGCAACCATTATTCTGACACATAAACATGAAAATATAGTCCCTACTATGGACTCTGAATTACTTCATGCATGCATGACAAAAATCAAACTGAAATCTTCAGATAATTGCTTTTTGTTATGAGATTTGCCAAAGAAATCTGCCCTTTTATAAAGCCAAAGGACTCTGTCTTGTCTGCTCGTAATGGCATCTCTGGCATGGGCTGAAGGTGCTTATTTCTCTGTTTTGACAGATTGTCGTGGTTTAACCCCAGCCAGCAACTAAGGCCCACACAGCCACTTCCTCACTCCCCTCCCCATGGGATGGGGGAGAGCATCAGAAGAGTAAAAGTGAGAAAACTCATGGATTGAGATAATGACAGTTTAATGGGTAAAGCAAAAGCCGGGTGCACAAACAAAGCAGAATAAAGAATTTATTCACTGCTTTGCATCGGCAGGCAGGTGTTCACCCATCTCCGGTAAAGGCGGGCTCCATCACGCATGACGGTTACTTGGGCAGACAAATGCCACCACTCCAAATGTTCCCCCCTTCCTCCTTCTTCCCCCAGCTTTTATTGCTGAGCACAATGTCTTAGGTTATGGGATATCCGTTTGGTGAGCTGGGGTCAGCTGTCCCCGTGGTGTCCCCTCCCAGCACCTCGTGCACCCCCAGGGTCCTCGCTGGTGGGGCGGTGCGGGACACAGAGAAGGCCTTGAGGCTGTGCGAGCACTGCTCAGCAGCAGCTGAGACATCCCTGGGTTACCAGCACTGTTAACAGCACAAATCCAAAACGTAGCCCCATACTAGCTGCTCTGGATAAAATTAACTCTATCCCAGCCAAAACCAGCACACAGATAGAGAGTTCAAGGTCCAGGTACCACTTCTTCAGGTGCAGCCTTGGTCACTAGGTGAATTGTTTGGTGGTATTACAACACAGGCAGGCTTGGAAATATCCTTCCCCTTGCTCTCTTCATCAAGAAGCTACCTCTCTGGTAAAAACACACATTATCAGACAGTGAAGGGGAAGCGGGAGTTTCTCTTCCTTGGGCCATTAATCTGTGTTGATGCAATTAGCTACATTCAAAGACAACTTAATTCACATGGGTTAACTTAAACTTGTTCAGTAAATAGACATATAGCTGTAGCCACTCTTTGTCAGTGATCTTCTCTGGCATTTATACATGAGTAACGGCCCTCAAACCCTACACAGGCATGCAGGAATCCTTCTAGAGCTCACGCAAGATGAGAAATATTCAGTTCAGACCAAAGAAATGAGACATTAGTAGGCAAGCAAAGCGATAGTATCTTGGAGGTGTACATGACTGGATTTTCAAAAGGCTTTGAACAAGCTCCTCACCAAAGACTGTTAAGCATCTAAGCTGTCAGGATATATGTGGGAATACACTCTTCTGAACTAGTACCTAGTGCGAAGATACAGTGAAAAGGACACAGATATGGTCTAAGTTCACAGTGAAGTGAATTTCCCAGCAGGATCCAGTGAGGATTTGAGAGACCTGTATTAAACAGCATATTTGTGTACAACCTGAAAGGGGAGAGAGGGGTAACCAAAGCGACGAAGTTTACAGGAGGTGCAGAGTGATTCAGAGCAGCCACACCCAACCGCGAGGAAAAGCTGAAGTCAAGCCGATGATGCAGAGCTTCAGAGGGATTACACGACATGGAGATGATGGCAGGTAAATTTCAATGCCAGTAGCTGCAGAGTAATGCACCTGGGGAAAAGCCATAACCTTAAACTATATCTCATGGAGTATAAAGAAGGTATAATCAGTCAGGAAAGAAATCTTGAAACTATGTGTTCCTTCTCTGGAAGTATCTCAGTGCTTAACAATGGTTAAAAAGGCATCTGGTGAATTACTTGCAAAAGAATAGAGAGAAAAACAGAAAATACTATTATGCCATTGTATAAATCCCCAGAGCATGTGTTCATTGAATACTGAGTACCACTCTGGTCATGCCATTTCAAAAGGAACATAATACAA
>Ga0181612_145759_pt1 | contig 10515 bp, 8 predicted proteins | sample HoacroProtozoa21_FD_119630 | JGI IMG/M metagenome (GOLD analysis project Ga0181612, IMG submission 119630) | Hoatzin crop microbial communities from Cojedes, Venezuel. Combined Assembly of Gp0051906, Gp0051904, Gp0051908
CACTGGGCAGCTTTCCAGCCACTCCTCCTCAAGCCTGTAGTGTTGCATGGGGTTGTGGTGACTGAAGTGCAGGACCCAGCACTTGGCCTTGTTGAACCTCATACAATTCGCCTCAGCCTATTGATCCAGCCTGTCCAGATCCCTCTGCAGAGCCTTCCTACTCTTCAGCAGATCAACACTCCCTCCCGTCTTGGCGTCATCTGCAAACTTACTGGGGGAGCACTCCATTTCCTCATCCAGATCATTGCTAAAGATATTAAACAAGACTGGACCCAAAACTGATCCCTGGGGGACACTGCTCGTGACCCACTGCCAACTGGATTTAACTCCATTCACCACAGTTCTCTGGGCTTGGCCATCCAGCCAGTTTTTTGCACAGCGAAGTTTACCCCTGTCTAAGCCATGAGCCTCCACCTTGTCTAGGGGAACGCTGTGGGAGACAGTATCAAAGGCTTTACTAAAGTCTGGGTAGATTACACCCACAACATTTTTCTCATCCAGTAATTGGGTCACCTGGTCATAGACGGAGATCAGTTTTGTCAAGCAGGACCCGCCTTGCATGAACTGCAATTGTGCGAGTAAAGGAGCTCTATCCGCCACATAACAGTGCAAGCATGAGACAGCAACATACCCCCTGCTTTTTCTTGGAGTGTGCAATAAATCCAGTTGTTCAGACATTCGTGGTGACTTAGATATAAGAAATTAAGTGGTTTCCCACATAAAGGTGCTGTGTATAGCAAAAAACATAAAACTCCCTTCTGACAATATGTGGCAGATGAATGCTCTTGCACAAGGGAGTTTTTGGTCAGTTCAGGAAGGCAATCCATGCATGTTGCCACCAAAGGTTAAGGTAGACCTGACAACTAAGCAGAATGAACTACTTTTTGTGTTTTAGGGAGACTTCAAGTGCCTTTTTAGGAAGATGTAAGGTAGGCTGCACCACAACCTGTGTTTGCAAAGTAGTAATATTATAATTATTTTAAGATTAGGTAAATTCCATTCCCTAATATTTTGTCATACAAAAAGCATGCTTACTAAATAAAACTGAGTTTTAATGTGCTATCTGCATGCAAGTGCCAACTTCAGATGAGAACGCACATGAATTGTGTTCATGTTAGTAAGAGGTTGCAAGTTCAGGCCTCTGTGGCAGAATTTCATCATGTGCAAAGTGTGTCCCTTTATAGCTTCAAGGTGATGCATGATCACCAAACAGTTAATTCCTTAACTTGTTTCATTCTGTCATGGGTATTAGGAGATTTCTTTTTAGGCTTACACCATGAGTCTAAAGCAAATCCTGTTACATGAACAGGCCACAAAGGGTAATTCCAGTTCTGAAAATGAGTGATCTGCATAATCACAGCAGAGTTTTAGTGGACAAGATTTGGACTAACTGATGAAATTAGACAACCACAGTTTTTGTTTAACTAACAGGTTTTCCAACGCTTTTCACCGTTATATGGATATTGGCAAAATTCTACTTTGAAGACACAGCGTAAGTCATTGTTTCCTACATTATTCTAGATTCCTGGGTTATATTTTTAAAATAATGATAGTTATGAAGGCTTACACACGTTAGTTTTCATGGGAAAATAATATCAGTATATTACCCACCTTTACCTACATCACCAAACTGATTAGTGCCTGTGGTGGAGTCCTGCACTTCCATACCACTGTGGACATATTGAGTGGGGATTACAATTTCCATTAGAGTATCTTATGGCAATGATATTGTAAGTGTGCAGGGGATCCTTCCCAGGAACCTGAAGTATCTATTTGTGCTGAAACTAAAAAAGGGATTCTAGTCAGATAAACAAAATAAGGAAGTAAAATATTAGGAGATTCTGATAAAAAATACCTTTTGAAGTTTCTGAAGCCTAGAGTGCTCACAATTTTACATAGACAAAATATTTAATGTCTTAAATGCCTTTGAAGAAAAAAGCTATATCTTTGTATAAGCGATGGCATCATCTGTTTAAGTCTTTTGTCGGAGTTATTGCATCCATGGCTGTCACTTAACACATCGAGATCACTGTTGCTTTTTGAAAACAGTAGGGTAATCTGTAAAGAGTATTTCCATTTCAAAGCAGTGTTTCACTATTTGGATACTTGTGCTACACCTGTGCTTCCACAAAAATATCTCTCTTCAGTTTTTCACTGACACTGCTAGGTGGTGTCTTGATTGTAGTGATTACATGCATGACTTTTCTAAACTTACTGTTATTTTCTCAGATGCTGGGATATTAATCAAGGCTCTCCATACTGGTGGTTAATCAAAGGACCTATTATAATTTCTGTTGGGGTAGGTAGTTCTAAGTTTGCCAGCATTAATTAAAAGAAAGAAAGACTTTTGTATTAAAATCTGGTTACAGTTTTCTGAAATGTAGTTTGAAATAAAGAAGAGGAATGGTAGAATTTCTCCTGTAAACCTGCCTAGCTCCAATGTAAACTAAAAAGAGGCAGAGATGTGCCCACTCTTCCCCTCCCCCAAGCAAACATCCTTCAAAGAAATGAAAGATTTCATAGAATTGTCAGTTTGTTTGAAATTAATGGCAGGGGAGAGTTTAAGCCATCCTTACCACATTAGAAAACAGAAGTTTTAACCAAAGAGTCCAGAATCATCCATAAATTTTTACACAAACTTTCAAGGGCAGTAAAGTGTTCGTAGGTGATAACGATGATAGTAGCTCTTGAGCCTGACATTTATTGAACAAACTGATTGCTTTTAAATGATCATCATGTATTATTACTCCCACATGCCATTAAACCCAAGAAATGCTTGAGAAAGAAGCTAATGGATGACCTTAAGTCCAGCTATTAAAAGCTTATTTAATTGGTGGACATATGCATACAAATAAGACATATATAGGTAAACAATGTTAATGAAAAATATGAAGTTGAAGTCTGGTCATAGTTTGCAATGTTTCAATAAAATATTGCATTTCCTTCTTCCTTTCTACCTCCTTTATTTTTCCCCCTACTAATGCTCATCTGACGTTTGCATTTGCAGTCAAGAGAATGAGAGGATTGTGGTAGTGATTTTTCTGCTGGAATGTACTTTGTATACCACTGATGTGTAAAACAAGATTGGACTTTCTGGTAAAATGTGGACATTCTTAGGCAAAATTAAGCATTCTGCCTCACCTAAAGAAGAGCTGGTGTATATAGATGCACACAAAATGCATGGGGAGAAACTCTTACTGTAGACAACTAAGCAACTTGATAAAGCTGTGCCAAATCACAATTGTAGAAGATTTGCTTTGCAAGTTAGGATTGACTCTAGTTAGCTTTGGAGCTGAGCTAGTGCTTTTCAGTTCTCTTCAGAGTCAACAAAGAGAAATATGCACTTTTGGTATGTGATTCATCTGAACTATAATAGATGTCTACATTTGGAGGAAATGACTTGTCCGCAACTCCACCTAAGGCTTTACTCTCTATACTGGCTGGCTCTCCAGTGACTACAAAGGGAGAACAGCATGATCAGCTCAGATGCAGACATCTCGTTGTAGATATCTATATTTAGTCTGATGAATTCAACTAACAATATCTAACGATATTAACCAGAATTTAATTCAATAGCCATCTCAAAAGAGAATCAAAATTATATGAGCTACAAAAAATTAAAAAGTATCACATAAGCTACCGACAAAAAATATTTTACTTCACATGTTCTCAAGTTTTCATCTTCAGCTATTTCTTTAAGAATGAATGAAACCTCTTGAGATGCTTGAATGCTGCCAACAGGAATGACCTTAATAATCTTACACTGGTCTCCTTGAAACTGCACAAAGTACATAATAACTGAAGTAAAAACATGGATTTTCATTAAAAGGTTTTGCATGTGAAAGTAACCTTTTCTTTTTTCCCAACCAAAATACTATGAACAGGTCAATTTTGTCCTATTTATCAACATCATCAGAATTTTGCTGAAAAAACTAGACCCTAGACAAAGCAACTTCAATAATTCTTCTCAGTACAGGTAAGGTATGGAATCAAAAAAATTCATCAATTATTTTAATCATAAAAAATTACATATTTTTTTCTAAAATAAGAAGCACATGTCCAGCATCATACACAGACTCCTTTTGGCTGGCATGAAGTTTTAGAAATTTCCATCTTTATCCCGTTCCAAGGAAACATCTCAAAGGATGAGACTCATCTCACCTAATAGTGACCATCTAAACATGATGTATTCAGATCAGTTCAGATGTCTACCTTCCAATTACAATCAATGGAGAGACTAGGAAACCATTAACTGAATCCTCATTAGATTTCTGATTTAGGGTAGGATAAACCTTTCCCATACATGAACTATAAAGGGACCCTGCATATTACTTCCTCTGTATTCACTTATAAATATATGTCAAATTTTCAATGGCTCTGATGTGGCAATATATATTCTACTGCTTTGTGCTTTCCTAACTGGGGTGTCATTCAGAAAGACAGAATGTAGAAACATTGTAAGAAAAGCCAGGAACATGGTATTGCCATGAACGTGGTATTGTCAATAAGGCAATAAGCATCAGAAATCTATTTCCAGCTAGTTTCGCATTATGCTTTCTGCCCAGCACTGTAGTCCCAAGAGATATGAGCTTCATATGTAGATATTTAGACCCTCTTTTTAACTTATGTTCATTACCATTGCATATTGCTGGCATTAAACTTTACTCAGGAAAATAATATTACCTTACTTCTCATGTTCTGTGCTAGACGTCTCTCAAGGTCAACTCTGCTCCTAATTCCTTTATTTGGAACCCATTATATTGTCTTCAACTTTCTTCCGGAATATACCAGCCTGGGGGCTCGGCTATACTTAGAGCTCTGCATCGGATCTTTTCAGGTAAAATGACCGCAGATGCTTTACTTCCTTCTTAGTAGGTTTTCTAATTTAATCTAGTGTCCACATGACAATTAGTATTGCAGAAAAAAATCATTTGATTCTGAAGCTAGTGGCTCCTCACAGAGTTCTTGATTCTTTGTCAAGTTACGGGATCTGAAGAAGTGACCTACATCCTATCTAGCTGTAGGTTAGACTCTAATTTTGCAGATTTTGCAAATACAAAGCCAAGTCTTTCAGATGCTTCTGTAAATTGGATGATGGGTCAAAGTCAAGCATGGAAAACCTTCTTTGCTACCCGTGGTAATCTACTTACCCTCTCTGACTTCACTGACAAGATCAAGCTGATTTGGGCTGAAGTTAAACTATCCACGGGCAATCAAGGCTGCAGGTCCAGCCCCCTTCTTTGTTAAGGAATAAATTGATAGGGAAGCATACAAACATAGAATAGTGTCTGATGCACATATCAACCCCATACAGACTACCACCCTGAGGAATGCTATGTGCTTTGCCCTCCTGGGTAGGCAAAATGTTTGGTGCACTTTGGATACTCCCAGCTGCTGTGGATTGACACGCAGGGTAAGGACAGCTTAAGGAGTCTGGTGCCAACTAGAACAGCTACTGGGACTCCTCTGATGTACTCTTGCAGGTGCCTTTGCTACCTGAGTTATGAGCAAAGCAGCACCCAGCTGCCCTTTGCTTTCCTCGCTTTCCCCGTGCTGCACCTCAGCATCTACAAGAAGCCGCTGTGGGCAATCCTACCAAACTTCACAAGAGAGCATATCTCCCTCTGAATGGTTGCATGGCATCATGTGTCAGTAAGAATCAGCAAAAATCAAGCAGTTGTGCTGGTTTAGTCCTCTTGGGGATTTAATCCATTGGTCAGCCCTGTCTCATGCACCCTGCACACCTTAATCCTGACCTTCTGTACTTGGAACTGGCCTTTGTGGAGTTCATTAACAATGTAAGGAATATGTTAACTCAGTAAAAGGGTGGGGTGTTTAGCTGGCATCTGATCACATAGGTCCGTCGATGTCCTAGAATTTTCCTGAATTTATCTCAGTTCAAAATCTTAACAAAAGTATTCAATAGGCCAGAATTTGATCTCATCTGGTATACTGCGAAAATACAGAAGTTGGCTGGAAAGCTGTTTGAGCTCCATACATGGATCTTCTTACGAAGTCTACGTTTACCTATTGATTTACACTGTGTAAAGAATTAGCTCACAGTGCATTTGGCTGTAGAATAGACCATACTTTCATAAGCATAACGTGGGAGCACTTCAACTGCCATATCATCTGTTCCTGTGAATTCATGCTGCATTACTTACTTTAGTGAAATTCCACCAACTAGCTGATTATCTAACTGATCAGCTTTATTGGAGGTACATAAAGAATTTCCCAATTTATAAAAACTTTCCAACCTATATTTGTACTCATCAACTCACATACACAGTACCATCATGAAGTTAGATAGTGCAAGCAACTTTTTCAAACTGTGCCAACAGAATCACAGAATCACAGAATGTTCAGGGTTGGAAGGGACCTCTGTGGGTCATCTAGTCCAACCCCCCTGCCAAAGCAGGGTCACCTAGAGCAGGCTGCACAGGACCTTATCCAGGCAGGTCTTGAATATCTCCAGAGAAGGAGAGTCAACCCTTTTATTTTTTAATCTTTTTCAGGGGTTTATTGTAGCAGTTCTCTACTGTTTCCTGAACCAAGAGGTAAGGAAACAATAACCTTTACAATATTGCTTTCATTGTCAGATATACAGAGTAAATAATCAGTTTCATACAAACAGATAATCAAATCTTGCAATTTCTTAGGATTGTCTGTTAACTTGTGAGTCAATGAAGTTGAATTTTATTTCCAGTATCTTCATGGGAATGAAGCCATCTAGTGGAGAAATTAACTTACTACTTTGCTATTCCATCAAGCATTTTTTTATCCTTTCTGCACAGTTTTGTACTATAGCGGGGCTTGGAAAACCCATGCTAGGTCCAGACCTGAAACTACAAGCTGCTGCAGAGAAGCAAAGAGAACTCCGTTTACTAAAGGCTTATGATTAAATTGGAAAGAAGTTAAATTTATGCTGATTGGCCAATACTGATATATTATTTTTTAGTATTTTAAATATGTTCATGAATCTTCCTGGTATTTCTTCATGTTGATAAATCTGTCTTTCCATTTAGAACATGTAAGTCAGAATTTTACTGCTGAGGGGATAGGAATCATTCCATTTAGCTTAGTATCCAGGTCCATTTATATAGTCCAGATGCTGTGACAAGAATGCATCTTAAATGAACTATATAGGCAACATAACAGTTTATCCTCCATATTCTAGGATGGATTGAAACCCTGGAATTTAACCCTTCTTTTTGAGTACAGGGTAGCTGAGATAGTTATTTTACAGTGTGACTGGGATTTGGTTTCAGACTACACTAACAATCTACTGTTTACCACCTGCAGCTCCTAAACAGGATGAGTGCCATGGTTCATATACACCATCACACAGGGCATCCCCTAGAGTGTCAAAGGTGTGTTTAGGAGGTGAATCCTGCCCCTAATCATCACAGTCAGTGAAATATTCACATGACCTAGCACAGTTGTTTGTGTTAGAGATAGCTGACCCACTCTACACTCCCTGGGCTGCATTGACTAAATCTTCATTTTCCAGGCGTAAAGTCTAGGGCTGATTACGCTTTCAAAGAGTATTTAGTTGTCTGTGTGTGCCATGGTCCACACTTACTTAATTTTGTCAGAAATTTCTGAAATATTAAAACAAATATCTTCAAATATGTTAAAATTTCTTAGCCTTTTGGTTGAATTTACGGCTATGAATTTTTGACTGTTCTAATGATACTTGTGTTCAGTTGACACTCCTATTCACTAGTCTATTAGTAATGCTAATCTCTTCTGATGGTAGACTGTAGCTTCACATTCACCTTGTCATCCACCTTGCATGCTTGACATACAGCACTTAAATTTAGTAATTTTGTTCTAATTAAACTACTGGGAAGGCACATTTCTAATAAGGATCAGATGTGAAAGGATTTAGTGGCTGGTCTGGACCCACTGTATGCTTCTGTGAACACGTCAATGTCTGGCATGTATAGTGGTCCATAAAAGATAGCAAGCGTCACCTGATTGTTGATGGCTTTCCCCTTACTCTTTTAAGTAGCAGAGTAGTATTCTTTCTCAGCCACAAATTGGTGAATGTTGACTAATAAATTTGCTGCAGATTATACTGTTGTAGAAACAGATGGAAACAAGATAATATCCCTTAGCAACTGGAGAGGAGCAAGCAATGTGGAGAGAATGTGTTTAATCGTGTAGGCATTGTTAGTGAGACCATTACTGGAATATATTTTCAAAAGGATATATTAAAAAATAGGAGAAGATACTAAAAAAAGCTGAGAAAATATTCTAGTGATGGACAAAATAATTTTTATAGTGCTAGAGTTAGAGACCTCAAGCTCTTATTTCTCAGAAGAAGATTGAGGTGACGTGACTATGCATAAATATTTCAAAGTACAACTCCTTTGATGGGAGAAAGTTACTTAGTGCTGATGGACTTGCCATTTCAGCAGTGGAAGGTGGACTGAGGACCACTAGCTAGAAACTGAAACCAGGTGAGTTAATACTAGAAGTGGCACTTTTTTTCAACTATTTAACTGTGTGACAGCTCTAATAATAAGCTTTGACTGCCGGGCCCATGGTCATTAAGTAGGAACATAGGACTGGGCAGACTCACATAAAGTGTGTCCTTATTTCTTGAAAGGAAAAGTGGAATTCACTTTTTCCAACATGGGAAGCCAGCTCTGAGCTAGCCACAATACATGTTTTCATCAGTGCAGAGGGATGAGCATGCTGCAACAGGCCAGATGAAACCTTCTCTGGAGGACCCTACTTGCTCTATCAGCTAGAAAGGGATCCCAGAGGAACTAACTTGGACTGAGATGTCTAAAGTTTACCCTTCTCTAGCCACTGTTTTTCCTCTTTCCCACTAGTCTACTCCCAAGCAGTATTTGACCACAAAATAGCATTCTCCTTTCCTTTTGAGGTGCAAGCGGAAATTGGCCGGAGGTGGCACGGTAACAGATACGGACTTATGCCAGTGTGGAGGAGGACGAGATGGACTGTGCCATCTAGTTCTGGAGTAAAAATGACCACATCTGTGTGCTAAAGATGGCCTCAAGATCTGGAATAATCACAAATAGAAGACTGATTAGGAAAAAAAAACACACAACAAACAATCCCAAAATCCCACCAAATGTAATGGTTGCAGTTTATACTGAGCAAATTGGAGGAGGATCCACTTCTACAGCAGTTCTGCCCACTGGATGTCTTTTGCAGGACAAGCATTGAAGTGACAAATTAAACGCTGACTGGTCTTCTAAACACAAAAGAATCCTCTCATTGATATACTACGCCTCACAGAAAACACAGAAATCACCTCTTCTTGGTTCACTTCCTGTACAATTCCACGGATGAACCATATAGCATCATGTGTCTAAGGAGAGGACACCAGTAGTACCCTTCAGTGACACCATAGACGTGCATTTCTGGAAACTGGCATTCAATCCTGGTGCAATGGGAGCTGGAGTCTATCCAGCTTGTTCATGCTTTGTTCCTTGTTTTTATTCAGTAGACATGCAAATAAGAAACCGAGTTGTCAAACTGCAACATAATGACTAAAAAGTTCTCATATAATTGTCTTTTTATATTGTCTCGTTAGAAGCAAAAAGATCCAAAGTTCGCAATAAAACTCAATACACTCTCATGTTCTGGTGCTATTCCAGTATCTACAGGCTAGAATATTTCTGTTAGCCAAGTAGCAGAAAGTGGAGGTGTTGAGCGGGACAAGGCTCTGTGAGATAGGCATTAAGAAGTAACTGCTCTTTGCAAGTAAATTAAAGAGAAAAGCAAACCTTTGCACAGAAAGAGAATGAGACCCATGGGAGATGGACTAGGAGACTGCTAGGAATACTGCTAAGTATTTTCTTATTTGTGACTGTTTTTATCTCCAGTGTTGTAGAAGCTTGAAAATAAACTTGCATTCCCAGTGTTTCTACTTGAGGGGTTTTATTTGTTTGCTTTGTTTTGTTTTTTTCCCCAATAGTTGTTGTAACCTGTAGAAAAATGGATTGATTAAGCTCTTTGGTGGGAACATCAGGGCTTGGAGAGGAGCAAAGACAGTTATACTGTACCAAACAGTGAGGACTATCAGACTGATACATTTTCACCCTGCTCTTCTGGACATCCCAGTGAGCTGCCAAGTCCAACTACACAGCAGAAATTATAACAGAGAAATTTTGAGCTGCTTTCCTTTTTGCCTTGCTGTATCTAAGCAATTACAGCTAACTTGAGTAAGTGGAAGGTATCCCATCTAGTTTTTGTGTAAAAGCTGTCATTTTTATGTAAAATCTGACTGCCAAGGAGGTGTCTTTCTATGCCCATTTGTCCTGATTTCGGCTGGGACAGAGTTAATTTTCCTCCCATTAACTGCTGTGTTTTGGATTTAGTATGAGGAGAATGTAGATAACTGATATTTTCAGTTGTTGCTATGAAATCAAGTACTTTTTCCAGTTTTTCATATGCAGCTAATGACAAGGTGTGCAGGAGCTGGGAGGGGGCACAGCCAGGCAGGCAGCGCAAGCCGGCCAATGGAAATATTCCATC
>Ga0181612_164290_pt1 | contig 10515 bp, 1 predicted proteins | sample HoacroProtozoa21_FD_119630 | JGI IMG/M metagenome (GOLD analysis project Ga0181612, IMG submission 119630) | Hoatzin crop microbial communities from Cojedes, Venezuel. Combined Assembly of Gp0051906, Gp0051904, Gp0051908
CCGCACCCCGGTGGGGCGAGGGGCGGCCACTTGGCGCTTTTCTTTTTGCCGCCCTCAGCCAAACCATAACAGATTCATATAGTTCATAGCAACTGTAGTATCTTTAAACTGAATATTCCTTGTTTCTTTTTACTTTTGAGTAGATTTAATTCTGTTTTCTGATTCTCATGGATAATCATATCGAAAGTAGGCAAAACAAGGTCCTAAATTTAGAACTGAAGGCTTTACTCTGATGTTCATGGCACTATTTTAAGTGTTACAGGTTGAGGGTCAATCTGTGTGTTTTAAACACTTCAGGTATTTTCCACAGTGAAAATTTGTTAGCTGTCACACTTATGAGGCACCTTGTTTAGGTGTCAGACCATTTTTATTCCCTCCAAACAAATAAAAGCAAATTTTTCCCAGAATACCGTAAATCATGTGAAACTTACTGCCATGAAGCTCTGGGGTCACAGTCTATTTCATAGTTCTGCTGGTACTAAATGGAAAGTACTTATGCATGGGACAATAATTCACAGCAATTTCTTTTTACTGCAGCTGGCACCTGATAACTTGTGACTGCAACATGAGAGACTGCGAATGTGCAGAGCAGTTTTCTGGTGAAGCCTTGAGTGTCTTGTTTATTTCAAGTACTAGCATTACAGGTGTCCTTGTGTGTTTGTGGCACGATATTATAAGGCAAAAAGCGGGTGAAGTTTCATGTATACATAAAAGCTTTTTGCAAATATATTAAGTTTGTAGGTTTTTTTGACGTTGTGTACAGTGCATGCATACACTGCATACTCTGTTGTAGCGATGGGTAAAATATGACTGTGAGTAATATTAAACCTTTTTCTTGTCAGTACTATCAGAATAAAATTGCCAGACCATGAGAGGATGAAAACTTTGAATATTAATAGAAGACTGGTTAGTTAAAAAGAAAAATGTGATCTTTTTATTTTAATCACTCAAAAATTTAAAAAATTACCATAAACAAAAGAACGCCATAAAAATCCATATTATATGTGATATTGTAATAATGCAACATGCAAGAAATATTTAAAGAAATAGGAACCCTTTCAAGTAATGTAAATCTATTATGTTAAATATTCTCACAATGAGCTGTGTTAGATTATTTAGATTTTCTGAATGTAATTCATTTTTGCAGATGTTTTAACTTTCATGTGTCTGATTTTATACACAATATATGTCAGATTTTAGAGTTTTGGTCTACTACATCATGAATTTTAGAAGACTAGGATTAGAAGTTTAAATGAAAATCTATAAACATTGATGAACTAGCAGCTATCAAACATCATAAGAAAATCAGGATGTAAAAAGTATATTTACATCTAGATATCACTATCTAAGAATGATGTAAAATATTCAGGAGTGTTATAGTAGTATGGAAATAATCACTAAATGGAGACTTTCTTATTTTAAAGTATGGAGAGTAAGGCAAATTCAATATTTTTTATGCAGAAATTGATTTATTTATTCCTATAGTAAAGATATCAAGAGAAAAAAACATGCAGATGTGGCACTTCAGGACATGGTGTAGCAGGCGTGGTGGTGGTGGGTGGACAGTTGGACTTGATCTTATAGGTCTTTTTCAAGCTTAATGACTCTGATTCTGTTGTTGGGGTCTTTTTGGAAGTGCGTTCCCTTTTAGCCTACTACTGTATAAAATGCAACAGGACTAATCAGTTGATACCTGCAAGACAAAAAGGTTTGTGTATGAAGTTGTATCAACCAACACAGCTGAATGATACTGAGCTTGTAATACTATGAACCTTGATGAGTTAATGAACCTTTGCAGTATGAATACAAGAGCAGTTCAGTGGGAAATATTGCTTTATGTCAAATAAGAACATATTGCTTGAGCTTCAGAGGAGCACCTATATTTACTTGCATGCTTACAGATACTGAAGCTATAATAAAGTTGAGATTGAATTAAAAACATGAGATTAAAATGCTCAGTACTATTTTGTGTTTTATAAATTCATTTTGCTGCTCTCTTGTACTCAGAAGTCTCAAAGTCTAAAGCACTGGTTATGATAAATGTAAGCCCGCTAATTTTTCAAGGTACTACAACATATTTCATTTGTCCTAAATGTCTATTGATTTAAAAAAAACCCAAAAAAACCACACATCAGAACATTTGAGATGACCTTATGGCTATAGAAAAATTATTTCTTGTTACACAGACAATAATAAATTAAAACATCTATTTGATAAGCATCAATGAATAAAACATACCCTTCTCCAGAGATTGCTATGACGTTTCTGCATATCTAGACTTTATAATCAACCCAAAAAGTAGCTTTATTGACATACTTTTTTTTTCCTCTAATGATAATTTATCTATGGCCCTGATTTTCAAGCATATGTATGCAATGAAATGGCCACTCCACTGTGATCACATTTGGCGAGTTCCTTGTATTAACTGTAAGGCTGTGAGTTCATACAATTATAACTGACTGCACAAGGTGAAAACCAATGAAAACCAATATCTAAGTGTAAAAGTTATGTTATTATGTAATCATTAATTTTTGCAGCCGTGAGGTTAATCACAAATAAATATTTTAAATTATATGTATATTTATAGAAATTAATATGGATATGTAAAAATGTGTATATATTTCATATATGTGTATGTATGTATGTTACATGAAACCAAAAATTCTGAGTCTGTTCTTTCAGGTCACTAAAAGCAACATTCAGAATTTGAAATGAGATTCTAATACAGGTTTTTACATAAGTAAAATTATGTCTTCTACATGATCCATCTTAAATGCTGTTCTGAAAAGACTACCAAAAAGAGGCTTTTGTAGTGAAACAGAATATAAGCATATCTTTGGATGAATAAATATTATTAAAAAAAAATTAGCTGGAACTTAGGAGGTTTGGAGAAGACTAGATAAGTTTTTCTCTTTTTGGTACACAGAAATAGAAACACTGTGTTAAATTACATTTTAAGAGAGAAAATATCAATGTTCTTATCTACAATATTTTACCCTTAATCCCTTGAATTTTCCAAAAGTGGCAAGTGAGTTTTATAAGAGTTAAGAATGGAATGTTTGGTGCCAGTATGATAAGAGCAACATTTTCTTCAGGGCGTGACTTACAAAATGTTTCCCCGTTGAATAACCTTGGACAGTTTCAGACAGAATGCAGAAGAGATGACTGAAAACAGCTAGAGGTTCTGATAATTTAGAAAACTGTCTAATTTTTCAGTCAAATGCTTTGTGTTACTGGGCAGAGTAGCAACACTGATAAAATAGTATTCAGATTCAAATCATCTTGAACAGCTATGACCAGACTATTCACATAAAGACTCAAGATAGAGATTATTTTTTTAATATCTATCTCTATTTTTTCAACCCAAGGACCTTTAAAACTTTAATCATTGGACTTATATTTATAATATACTGTAACCTTTTGTATTGATTTCTGTGAACTGAACCCTTGAAAAATAGTCCATTGCTGAGCAGTATTGAAGGATTGTATCTGTTTACTGAAAAGCTTTTTCCTATACTTTATTGAGCATTGTACCTACAGACTGTGATTATGATTCTACAGTGCTGAGCTACATAAAATCAGTATTTTCAGATGTCTTTGCATTTTTTGTTTTTTTTTTTTTTTCTTTTTCATTGCTTATACTCCCAGTGAATCTCTTTCTAAACACAATGTCTTTTTCCTATTTCCTATGAGAAACTAAGACATAGGAATAAAAATTATTAATTGCATATTTGGAACTTTAAAATTCTACAGTAAGAGGTATATTTATTCACAGCTAATGAATATCAGAAACTGCTATCACACTTTTATTTAAAGTGCAATTATAAAGCATTGAAATCTTGCAATGCATTTTCTGTAGACCTACAAAATATTAAGGAAACATCTTTCTTCACTTTCAGAGGCTTTACATTTCCTTAAATGTAAATTAAGAATCCATTTGTGTTCATTATTTAAGAACTGAAAAAAAATTATGAGACCACTATATAAGAGATTTTATGACACTGAAGATAACTGCCTTTGAGTAACTGATATGGTGTCAGTCCTATAATGGAAAGAAGTACGAAAATTGTAATGCCCTGCGTACAAAATACCGTACATCCTTAGGACTTATTTCAAAATAAATGTCTTTGAAAAAGACTTTATGAAACAAATCATAACTGTTAAATACTTCTTCCATATTTTCTGACAAAGCATAGTACGAACGATGAAAAATCAAAGTACCCTGTTAACATTGGGTATATTAGATATGAGGCAGGGCTATTTACCATGGCTTAAGCACTATGAGCATTTTGGCACACAATTTTTTATGAGAGGTTGCTGGCATCTGCCAGCTTGGAATTCATGTGTATATATATCTGGAATCATTTGTAAGATATGAGTGGAATAGGATACTTGGGTTGAAAACTTGGATTTAATGTTTGATTAAGTTGACACTGAAACTATGAAGTCTCAAATCTGGGCCAGAGTTCTTCTGGGCAGGCATTTTCCCTTCAGGACAAGCTTGCTTTCAGTTCTTATTATAAGGTTAAAATTGAGTAGACTAAGATTTTTTTTTTATTTAAAGTTCACAGACTCATAGAATAGTCAAGGTTGGAAGGGAGCTCTGGAAGTAATCTGTTCCAGCCTTCTTGCTCTTGCAAGGGACACTTGAAGCCAGTTTCTCAGGACCATGTGCAGGAAGCTTTTGAATATCTCCAAGGATGGAGACTCCACAACCTCTCCAGCTTACCTGTGCCAGTGCTCAGTCAGCATCAAAGTAAAACGTGCTTCCTTATGTTCAGAGGGAACCTCCCGTGTTTCAGTGCATGCCCATTACCTCCAGTCCCGTCACTGGGCATCACAGGAAAAAGCCTGACCCATCTTCTTTACATCCTCCTTTCAGGTGTTTGTACACATTGATATCATCCCCCCTCTGAACCCTCTCTTCTCCAGACTCACCAGTCCCTGTCAGCCTTTCCTTATAGGAGAGATGCTCCAGTCTTTCATCGTCTTTGTGGTGCTTCTTTGGACCCCCTGCAGTATGTCCATGTCTCTCTTGTAGTGGAGTGTCCAGAACTGGACACAGCACTCCAGGTGAGGCCTTACCAGTGCTGAGCAAAGGGGAAGGATCATCTACATCAATTTGTTGGCAGCTCTCCTCCTAATGCAGTCTTCCATTAGCTTTCTTTGCTGCAAAGGCACGTTGCTGGCTCATGTTCAACTCAGTGTCCATCAGGACCCCAGGTCCTTTTCCGCAAAGCTGCTTTCCTGCTTGATAAGGCCCAGCATGTACTGGTGCATGGGGTTGTTCCTCTTCAGGTGCAGGACTTTGCACTTCCCCTTGACGGACTTCATGAGGTTCCAATAGGTCTATTTCTCCAGCCTGTTGAGGTTCCTCTGGATGGCAGCACAACTCTCTGGTGTATCAGTCACTCCTCCCAGTTTTGTGTCATCAGCAGATGTTCTGAGGGTGCACTTCGTCTCATCATCCAGATCATTAATGAAGATCTCGAACAGGATTACTGATATTATTGACCCCTGGACTACACTGGGAGTTACTGGCCTCCAATTAGACTTTGTGCCACTGATCACCTCCCTTGGGTGCAGCTGTTCAGCCAGTTTTCAGTCCACCTCACTGTCTGCCCATCCAGCCCGTACTTCAGCAGCTTGTCTATGCGAATCTTACAGGAGACAGTGTCAAATACCTTCCTGAACCCTAGGTAGAAAATATCCACTGTCCTACCCTCATCTACCAAGCCAATAATTTAATCATAGAAGATTATCAAGCTAGGGGTGGATACTGCCTGTATCTCTACTGTGATTGGGGTCCAGTGGTCTTCAAGTTGCTGTGTAACAGAGGAGATCCTGCCTATCTCACTTTCATTTTCTCTGATGCCGGCCAGCATGCTCACTTCATCCCATAACTCCTCCATTTAGTGGCACGGCTCCTCCAAGACATCACACCTCCTGCAGGACAGAGTGCCATGCCTCCTGGCATCAGACAGAGGCCCCAGGCAGCCTGAGAATTGGGCAGCTGCTTCCATTGTCTCAAGCTCTAGCTGCATTGAAGCCTCTGCCCTAACTCTAACATCTGACAGGGAAACTCCCCTGTGGTGTGTCACCACCACATCTGAGACTTATTATGGTATAAATTCAGCTGAGCCCCCTCTTGCTTGTGCCCTTCTGCAGAAACTGCTATGTCTGATGTGCTCTATATCTGGCTCTTATATAGGCCTCTCTTGAGCACTGGCTAAAAGGGTACTTGGCCTTCCCTAGTTAGAGGGCAGCTGCAATGAAAGCTTCAGTCACCCTGGGGTAAGCGCAGCTGATTGAGCTGTCAGAAGTTGCTAGAGCTTCCTCAGGCTTACACCCTTGTAAGGACCTCCTACCTCATCATTACCTAGCAGCATCAGGCACCCTCTCAAGTTTCTTAGAAGGTTTCCAGGCATTCTCCAGTGATCCTGGACCTTGTCCCCAGAAGGTCCAGATGCTCCCAAAGCAGAACCCAGAAACTGCTGTGCAAACTGCTGCACCTGTTTGCTGCCTCTGCTAGCTGTACCCTGGAAGCTGTGCTCTAGAACTGTTCAGTTATTCTCCACCGTTATTATGTACTTAAGTTAACAATTTTCTCACAGTTCTTCTTCACCATGACAGTTTTCCTTTCTTGAGTTTCCTGCAAAAAAAACTATCAGTTCTCAACTTTATCAGCATTCATAGGCTAATTCAAAATCTGTCAAATAACTACTCAAGTATTTAGACAAGAATTTAGTAGAGTTCTGATTTAACGGAAATTTAAATTAAATGCTGGAACGATAGGAAAAGACTAACAATAATATTGCTACTTCAGTTTTCTGAAAACAGTAATAATATATTATTGAATGCAAGGATCTGTTATAACTTGAAAGGAACTAAACTCTAACCTATACAGTAACACATCAAGGACTTTGGAAAAAAGAATTATGTGGAAGTGAATGATCATATGACCATAGCATCTCCACCTGCACCCCTTCATTGAAGAATATAAAAAAAAAGTGTCTTGAAAGTCTGCAGGAACAAGTTCACACTAGATATCATTTGTTTACACAAATGATCAGCTACTGGTGCAGAACAGTGTAAGGAGCTAATGAAGCTGTTCACATCTGCCAGCCTAGTGGAAATGGCTTTAAAAGTACAGAAAGGTCTGCAATGAAAACAGGTAGTTGTGTTGGTATCACTTCTTCAGACTTTGGTGTGCAGAACTAATCACTCATACCCGGTACTCTACTGTTACATGCACAAGTACTGTCTTGTTGTCACTAAAGAAAATTGTATCTTAGTATTTGAGTTTGCTCTGCTTAACAACCATTGAGGACTGGCGGTTAAAGCTGATGAATAGATCATCTAAAAATGTTCCTGGTACATTTTCTTTAACCTGTCTTTCCTTGTCAGCAATACTGTGTAGTCTATTACATAGCAGTTACTTACAGAGCAATGGCAACAGATATTACAATTTATTAGTGCATAGTGACAAATACTATAATGATCAGAACATTTACAATTTAGTCTTCTGAATATCTAACAACATCCAGTCTGTCTGTTCTTGGGCTTTGTTTTGCTTGTTATAGGTTTGAATGCAGACACTTAATCTACAAAATCAACTCTTTTTTATACAGAAGTTGAGGGTGCTGGTGTCCCTTGGTGAAGAGCATAAGTGAGCAATGAAGCAAGGGAACTGGAAGGAACTCGATGTTGATTCAAACTCCATGCTATGGGAAACTACAACCTTAACTATTCAAGTGCCTAATTAAATTAAATTGACACAACTTTTCTTCTTTCTTTAAATATATATGCTACTCTGAAGTGGCCAGTATAATATTATATCATTAGCTGAAAATACTTTCTGATTTGCCAGCTTAATTTATAATTATGGCTGCGATAAAACAGTATACTTCATCAGAAATGCATTTGTCGATGAAATCCCAATTCAGTCTCCTTTTCTTCTGCATAGAGGTGCCATTGACAGGTGCTTACATGAACAGGAAGATTCCAGATTTCTGTTCCTCAGCTTTGTCTAGGAGTTTGGGTAAAGTAACAGCACTCCACTGGGATATAACTGCTGCTGCTACAGTGGCACATTACACATTCCTGTCACATGGGAGCATAACACTTACTTCGTGTTTACAGAATTAATGTACACATTTGAGGATGCACATCATAAACATCCTCATATGGTACGCAATGGAAAATTTGGCAAGGATTATATGTTTCATATCATCTTTCACTTAAATTCCAGTTTCTGTCTTGTTGCATGACTTCAGTGTTTAAAAGGACTTATTTTCATTGAGATTTATGTTTTGGTAGAAGTTTATCAGCATGAAACAACTGCAGGAACCCATAGCTGAAACAGGAGGTTTTTTTGTAGAAATGAGGCAAATCTCAGTGAAGAGAATTTTAAAACTTTTGATACCTTTTTGCATGGATACAATTTTCTTCATATTGAGAGATCATTAAATACACACATCTCTACACACATGTGCCTCTCCTATCCTCTCCTCTCCTCTCCTCTCTTCTCCTCTCCTCACTTTTTTTTTCTTTAATTTTTCTTTCTGTGATTTTATTTCATAAAATTAATAATTTCTGGTAAATAGTTGATTTGAGTTTCCCAAATATATTTAAATGATTATAGTGCATTTTTCTGATACACAAATTATTTCAACATAGATACTTCTGAAACAAATATTCACTGAAATAAAAGAAATTGTGTGTGCTTAAAACCTAGACTAGAATGTAAATTAAGTACTTAAATGCAAATGTTCTATATGTTATTAGTACTCTGCAAGCCATTCGATTATTTTGCTATTAGTATCTTTAGGAGGAAAATGAATGACTATGAAACTTGGCTCTGCAGCTGATCAGTTTTGTTGTTAATGTGTACTGATGTCAACCAGTTTCAAGAAAGCAAAAGACAACACAAAGAACAGATGCCAAACAATTTGCACTCCCTGAAGTGAGGCAATTATTCCCTTGGAGGCTCTTAGCATCTTTATGGCATGAATTCTGCACAAACTTCAAGTGTACTTACTGCTTTCTGCTCCATTACTGGCACTGTAGTTAACACTGTGGATACAAATTACAGAGGAAGAGGGCTGAAAGAAGTCTGTATCACAGACATGGAAATCAATACACCATCCTGTTGATGTCAAATTCCCAGTTCTGAGAGAATTTGCAATTTCACAAATGCAAATACGTCCCTGCAGTGAGGGAGGGGTAAATATATAAATATAAGAGCAAATATTTTCATATTAAAATAAGAAACATTTGAAAAAAAAGTTTTGGTCAAGAAGAACAAAAAGATACTTGAAGATCACTATGGTAAAACAGGAAACATAATCCCCTAGAAGGAAATAATGAAATGCTGAACTTGTCAAACATATTTCAGAAGGCAAATCACTTCAGTGTCATTGCTTTTTCTTGCTGAAGTGTAATCCAATATTTTCCATTTCTGTATTCCATACTTACACTCATCTAAAAAATTCTCTTTCACTGAATCCTCTTACCTTTCACTCTTACCCCTAGAATTGCATGCCTCCCTTACAATGTTAAAATGCAGTGATTTCATGAACTGAGAACATTTAAAATATAAAATATTTTAATTCCTAAATGATACATGTGCATTACAAAAGGATTAAGGGAGATAGTCAATGTTCTCAACAGAGTCACCTGAAGTCACAATATATGTGTAGCAGTCTGGAGAAAGTAAATAAAGACAGACATATAAACCACCTTTCTGCAATTCAATGAGAGAAACGTAGTTTCCGAGGATCCTGCAATACCACTATGAAAAATCTTGAAAAACATTTTTAGCTGACACATCCTTATCATCAGCATTTCTTTTGAATAATGCTTACAGAATTTTACATAATTTTGCTTCATCACAGCTATATTTGAATCATGGCTTCTAACCCCTCTTATATTAAAACAGAAAATGCTTAAATAAAATATAAATCTGTGTCTGCAAAGTAATCAACCGCTAAGCTAAAAAGTAGCTAAGAATTTTCATCTGTAAAGAAGAACATAGAGGTGAAAGAAGCTCTTTCTTGTACTGTCCGGTACTCTCCTATGTAAAGAGCTAAGAATATGGAAACTAGAGACTGCTGGGAGATAAGTGGGGGAGTTACATCTCATCTGATAAAGCATGGTATTTTTATCAAGATGCTTTGTAGAATATAGCATATGCTAGAAATACAGACTGGTAACACCTTACTTCCTCTTTCCCCCTTTTCCCTTCTATCCCTAACTTTTTAGGGCTTCCAAAAAAAAAAAAAAAAACCACCTCAGGAATCAATTTAGAATCATAGAATGTTTTGGGTTGGAAGGGGCCTTTAGAGGTCATCTAGCCCAATCCCGCTGCAGTGAGCAGGGACATCTTCATCTAGACCACATCGCTCAGAGCCCCGTCCAGCTTGGACTTGAATGTTTCCAGGGATGGGGCCTCCACTACCTCTCCGGGCAACCTGTTGCAGAGTTTCACCACCCTCATGGTAAAAAATTTCTTCC
>Ga0181612_166706_pt1 | contig 10515 bp, 10 predicted proteins | sample HoacroProtozoa21_FD_119630 | JGI IMG/M metagenome (GOLD analysis project Ga0181612, IMG submission 119630) | Hoatzin crop microbial communities from Cojedes, Venezuel. Combined Assembly of Gp0051906, Gp0051904, Gp0051908
AGTTATAACACGCCCACTGCTGTGCTTACCCTCCACCTACCCTAAAGCAGCTCCCTTCCAGTATGACTCAATAGCGTAACAGCTACCGCAGGATCTCCACCCTTGCCTGTGCCTTTCCTGGACATATTGAAGTGTCAGCTGAGTCCACCTGAGTCATGTCTCATGCCACCAGTATGCCTCACTTATCTGGGGTCCATCCACCTGAGTTATGTCTCATGCCACCAGTATGCCTCACTTATCTGGGGTCCATCCACCTGAGCTGCAGTCACAGCCATGACCACAGCACAGGCGCACCTTTACGTCAGCTCAGCAAGCAGGCAGACAGCCAGGGCTGGCTTACCACGTCACTTGTCAGGAGGCAAAAACATACATAAGTGACTCAGAGACACTCTGCCTTTGGGTCTGGAGTCCCTACACTCCTATCTCATCCCCTCGGAGGACATCTTCTGTTGTCCAATGTCAAAAGCAGTAGTACAGCAAAGTCACTTGTACTGCTGATTACAGTCGAAGGTATCCAGGGTCAGGTTTTCCCTTTGTCTACTCTTTAACTGAAAAGCCGGATTTCCCCAGCAGCTTGGGACAAGTCAGAAACTGTTACCTCGACATCAGCGCAATTACACCTGTGTGAAATGAGCACTCAAGATCTGAGAATGAAGTCTTTCGACTTCAGGCCACAGCCTTCAGCAGTGCATCCGGGCAGGATGTTCTGCACAGAAAATTGCCCACTGGTCCTATGGACACAGAGGTTGTAGGAAACTGTATTTTTGCCTTGCTGCTTAGAAGGGATCAATATCATAAGGCTGAACTCTTAAAATAACCAAAACTGTAAATTCTGTAATTCAAGTAAAAACATCAAGGTGAGAGTTCTCTGTGAAAAAATACTCAGGAACAGCTTGAGTTCATAGCAAGCGTACTGTAGAATGAAGAGAAGTGACCTGTTTGGGAAAAAAAAAAAGCACGTATTGTCTTTCCAGAGGGTTTTCCTCAGGCTCCAGGGCTAAATACAATATATGGGATTGTTTGGTTCAGTCTCTAGCAACACTTCTGGGTATGATGAAACCTTAGTCCTATATTAGCACCTATATTTTTGGGAAAAAAGTTTCTGCTACAGTCCAGGTCTTGTAAAATCACGCTTCTTAAAATTCCTAAAATTCCAGTTGAATTTCCAACATCTGAAAAGTTGAACAAAATTACATATGTGATCTTTTAGGCTATAACCCACAAAAAAGCTCAGCTGCTATCAGAAATGCTGCATCAAAATTGGCTTGACGTCTTTTCTCCTAAAGCTGTTTTTAAGGTAATAAACAGTAACATCATTAATGCGTTGTGCTGTGTTGGGGACCATACAGATAAATTGCACTGAGAAGGGTTAATCTGACATGATAACAAATTCTCAGACTTCTACAAATGAAAAGCAATAAGTCTCCTTATTTATCCTACAGAAATACACAAGAAGTCCAAATATGAAAGAAATTAATATCTCTTACTTTCTTCCTTACTCTTTTACACTTTTTAACATAAAAGCATGATGGAAGACAGGACTTTACTTGCAACATTCCCAAAACATGGACTCACATTTATCCAGAGAAAGTGGATGGGGAATGAAAGGAGACAAGGAGATGCAGAAGGAAATTGTGACATTATCCATGAGTCTTCCTACTGTTGTTCTTTAAAGCTTTCTTCAGCTGATTCTGTCTGAAACCCTAAAAGCAGCTTTTGCTGGTCCAACTGGCCAAATACTCACCTGACTCCAGGTACAGTCACAGCAATCCGTTTCAGCATGGGAACCCCGGAGCTTTAAAAGCACCTGAGAGCAATTTCCCCTCGCAGCCATAATGCAGAGTAACTCAACGGCCACAGTGTATTTCATTGTATACCCAGATGTCTCCAAAAAGGTGGTGCAGGTAATTCACCTGTACGTTCAGACTTCAAACCAGTGCAGGAGTGAGGAAAGGTTGGAGGAGGGGATGCTGTCCTGCACAAAGGGAATATAAATTTGCATTTAGTCCTAAAGAGATGACTACTTCTTTGAAATACTGAATGTCTCAGAGGCTTCACTTGAAATATGGAGCATTCAGCAACATTCCTCTCCCCAGGGTCACACAAAGTTTATCTTTCCGAATCACTCAGTGCCTCTATAATCATACTTTGTCTTGGACTTAGTCCTAGGTTTATATCTTACTCTCTGTCACTTTGTTCCCGGGTTTATAGGAGGTCAAAGCCCCTCATCCTTCACATCTTCTCTCACTGAAAGTGTGTCTCGTTAAAGCCAAAAGACGAGTGACGGAGCTTCTTGCGTGTGATGAGAAGATTTAAGGTAATTTCACAAAATCAGTGGCACGATGATTTCCACAGTGGTTTATATTCAGCTGCCAAGTGGTTACTCATGCAGATTAGCTGTCTAATACATAAAAGTGTTTCCAGGGATGCACTCAATAGCCCTCCAGATCATCTTATTAAAAGTTGTAATGATGTCTCTGGTCGAATTTAGCTCTTGCTGTGAAAGCTATTAGGTTAATCAAAATATGAGGGAGCTCACCATCTACTTTTAATTAATAAATTACAAGTTATTGTGCAATCAGCAAGATTCTGTCAAGGTTAAAATGAAGTGCTCGTCCCACAACCCACGATCACAATTCTCGATTGAGGATCACACAGCAACGGCAGCAAATGAAGCCTGTACTTCCAAGCACAAATGTGCCTCTTTCCGCAACAGTGTAATAAGGTGGCCTTGAGCTCACACGAAAGGTCTCGCTGTTCCAGAAAGTGTTTAAAAGTATATTTAAAATTAAGCACATATTTCAGTCCCGGTAAAATGACTGGCTTTTGAGCACATCCTGAAAGTTAAATACACACACCGTTTCCTGATTAGACTGGATTTAAATAAACACTTATTTTTCTGAGCACCTAAGGAAAGCAGTAGGGTGGGCAATGGCATGCAGAGCCCACCACTGTGCAGACCCACTTGCAACGCATCGTTTTACTTACCATATCCAGCTCCAGCCCAAATCTTTGCACAATCCTGCAAACGCCTCTTCAGGAGTCTGTTTTGTTTGTGCCAGTCACTTCATTACCCTGCAGACAGCTGCTACCTGCTGTAAAGGGAATGACACATGTCTGTAGGCTGGAGACCATCATTGACATTGCCTTCAGTGACTCACAGGAAAAGCTAAACAACCTCTGTCACAATGGCTTCGCTTCTTTGACTCACAATGTCAAGACAGGGCTCTGCATCAACCAGCTATTCCTCAGCATCAAGAACGGCTCTGCAGAAGTCTCTGAAGTAACTGCATTTTTTTAAAGATAATCCTTACAGTTAAGAAAAGTTAACAAAAAGCTGACAATTACTCACAGCGAAAGGCTGTGCTTCAGACAAAGCAGCAGAACAAAAGGCAGCATTGTCTGCAGGACCACCAATTTTGCTGAAGAACTGGACCTTGTTGTGACTCCGTTTAGATGCTCAAAATATTTGTTCAACCTGAGGACCAAAACCCTGACATCCACAATGTGGTAAAACTCCCTCATGGTGCATCCTTACACCACTAGCTTGCTGGGCTAGGTAACTCCCCAAACCCAACAAGTGAAGCTCTGTCACAGAAGAATGTGTTATTGTAAGAATCAGCCTTAAAACAAGGAACTTGCATAGAATTCCCACTCACTTCAAAAGGTGCTTGCACATGCAAACAACGTATGTTTACCGGACGTGTTGTGAAAAAAAATATATATTCTTGCATTTGAAAAAAATGAAAAAATTGAGTTTTAAAAAATTCAAATTGCTTTCAAAAGCAAAACAGGTTCTGGGTCCTGCTACTGGAAGATATTTAAAATTCAAAGCAGATGTAGACAAATTTTGCAACCGGTAGCAGGGACACTTACTAAACTCATCCTGAAAGTCAGGCACATATTTAATTAGCTTGCTCACTCATGGGCTAAAATCATTAGATCTGTCTGGGGGAACTTGAAAGCTCAGTAACTCTTCTGGAATAAAACACCGACATTTTTCCCCAAGATTCAAAAAAACTGTACAGGAATACTGACTCTACATTCAAATCAGACCATGAGGAGTAGGCAAAGGTAGCTATTATCTCTCTATGCAAATCATGTTCATAACAAAGGAGATTTGAAGAAAAAAAATGTCTTCCGTTTCAGTAAAATTATATGAGAACATGCAAAGTGGTAAAATTTGTATCTCCAGCACCTTCTGCAACACGATCCTCCCAAGAGCATTCTTCTCTCTGGTTTTACAGCATTCTTATTCAAGAAACCATTCTATTCAAAATGTTAAATTTGCAGGGTTACAGTCTGATCCCTCTGCTTTTTAAAAAAGAATAGTATTCTTTAAGAGATGTCAGTGCTTTTTGGTACTCCAGAAGTAAATCAGGTAACATACAGCATGTTTTATTGGCTCACTTTTAGAAGTGCTGAAAAATCAATAATTCTCATGGATTTTAGCTCGGTTTCTGAAATTGTGGTTTTTATTTAAGCCAATAGCAAATCTCCCGGTTACTTTACAGTGCAATATTAGGCCTTAGATCGGATGGTGACTGTGTGTTTTTATTATTAGGAAGTTATTTGGACAATATTGATTACTCATAAGCTTACGATGTATAAATCCAAACAAGTGCAAAGCGCAACTCCAACTTATTTGTAAATCAAAACAAAAACATACTGCAACAGCCAGATACAAATTAAAACATCAGCTCCCAGGACTGTATTGCCTATTGTATGATATTCAATATTGCTTCCATGTCTCAGCACTGGGAGAAATATTCTGTCCCAACAGCTGTCACTTGTGGTTGTGAAGATAACCTTGAACTGGTGTCCCATATCAGGGCGACCAGTGGGCATTACACCCATAGTTTTTATTGATAAATTTGGGAAATTTTAAATCAGTCCCAAAATCTGGTACCACGCCTAGAATTTATTAATGTTTTAAAATAAATATTCTTTACGAATAAGAAATGTTCTGTTCATATTAAAGCTTCCTGTGTCACACTTCACATTTTCAACATTCCCATTTTGCCATGCCTTTTAAAAACATATCATTATTTTGGCAAAAAATATTACTGAAATATAATCAACATTTCTTTTAGTTTAAAACCATGTGGGAATTTTCCAAATTCTGAACTTTCAAAGAGTTTCCATCTGGCACAAAGTCAGGTTTACACTTGAGCTCATCCCCCACCAAGAACATTGTGCAAACATCACCCCACCACCTCTGCAGACCAGCAGCGAGCACCATCATGCTTACCTGCAACAACCAGCTATTCAGAGGATCTGCAGACCGCTTGTGAAAAATAGTGTAAAATTAATCATAGAGGCATGAGAAAAACCTTAGTGTTTTCTCTGTTAAAACTTCTCCTGTTCCTTCTTTCACACCGATTTTTCAGTTTTTCCTAGGAAAACCTATTAATCTTGGCAGCCTGACAGAGTGTAGAGTAATTGCCCATTTGGTCTTCTTTGCTATGGACCCACTTGTTAAAGTGCCTTTGGAGCATGTTGTTTATTTCTCTGGAAAGTATAAATACTCTTGGGAATAAGTTTTTCCACAAAACTTCCTACAAGGAGGCCAAATTTCTGACATTTCTTCACTTCTTGGATTCTCTATCACGTACTTCAACGATGCTGATTACCATCAGCCACATCCCAACAGTAATACTCAGAGGGATGGTGTTGGGTCTGAGTAGATTTGATTGCTCTAAAAAGAAATTCTCTATCAGCTGCTGGATTCAGGAGTTATTTTCTTTCTGCTTTCCTGAAAACCTGTCTTGTCTTTTTTTTTCTGCTTTCATGAAGCAACAAAGAATCTTCCTAAACTGTCCTTCCCGTTTCCAAAGCAGGTGACTGCTCCTTTATTGAGCAATTTATTTTGAAGTTCAAAGGTAAATTGCCATGGACATGGTATCTGCAGGTGCTTGCTCAGAGCTGGACACTCCTGCTGCCAGCCCTAGAAGAGTCCCTGTAGGATGTATTAAAGGATAATAAACCTCATTCAAGACAGAATGCAAGCATGATTTCGGCAAGGTGACTGCAGAAATTGATTTCATCCTCACAAAAAAGGTGAATCACAAAGACTTGGGAACATATTTACTATTTACTACAAGCAACAAAAAGCCCACCTTGGACTCAGGTGGCATTGTGGCCTGAAGATTCACTTTCTACTATTCCATATTTGCAACCAAATAAACTCCGACGTGGAAGAGGGCCGTGGGGGATCCCACCTGCGCTCCCAGTACCCGCATGAGAAAGGTGTTGTCCTGTGGTCCCAGCACCCATCCTGCCCACTGCTCCCGCTGACTGAACACCGAGGGATTCAGCCAGCTCAAGGGACGGAGCCAGATGAGGGCACAGCCCGCTGTGACCTGGAAATTCACTGGAAACAAGCACAGCCTCTCACTGTACGAGCTCTATGGGTACGAGGATCGCTCCCAATGCTGAGCACACCCTTGGCTTTTACTGAAGCTTGTAGGGCCAGCTTGATTTCACTGCAGCATTCCCACAGGCTTGCCAGAGCTTCTGACTTGCACTCCGCAGAGATTATGTATGACAGACTTCAGCGATCAGGTTTTGGGGCAGCTGAGCAGGCTGACAAGAGGAGCTTAAATAATTCAGTCAATTGATTTGACCAAGCCAGACTCTGCTCTTCTCTTTTTCCCTGTTTGCTGCTTACATCTCTTCACAACGTGGCTGAGTTTCATGCGAAGGGCATTTCTTTGGCTTTGTTTTTTTGTCAAAACAATCTTTATGAGCTGTTGAACGTGCTGCTTTCCTTTGTCGCTGCGCTGATACCCATGGAGAATACCACCGAGGGCGGGTTGGCCATGGGGTCCCTGGCAGCCTGAGCCCGAGACGCCCGCGCTCTGCAAAGGGGAGGGTGGGAAGCTGCAGACCCTGCGTCCACTCTGGCAGCACCGCGGGCAGCTGATGATCCTTGGAAAGGTCAAACGCCTCATAACAGGAGCGCTGGAGACTCAGCACCATGCTCTGCAGAGCTCAGCCTCAGCCCCGTAACTCACATTGCAAACGCCATGGTACGAATGCAAATCTGCTGCCCTCAGGGAGCCACAGGCACTGCGATAAAGTCAAGTTATTCCTTCTTTTCCTGTCACTGCAAGGACGGAATCCCACACCAACAAAATTAATTTATTCTTCTGATGAAGGCAATAAGCAGAAGTGAAAAAGAGTAGGAAAAACAAACCTGACCTTGTGACATCTGTGACACACTGACAAGAATGCAAAATGGCAAGAAGTCCTATTTTTAAAAGGCATCATCCTGCTGCTGTCGGACTGCACTTCTGTCAGCTGTAACCCACAGCAGCTTTCTGGCTCGGCCAGCTCTCCTGCCCGGCAGAGAACTGCCTCCGCACGCCCAGCCGACAGCGCTCACCTGGAGCAAGGGGCTGGGCTGCCACCTAAAAGCACCACAACTACCCATGCCTCCCTTGGAAGAAAGAACCTTTAAAGGCTCTTGAACACATCTGCATCTTAAGGAGAGAGAAGTCTGTGGTTTAAAAGAAAAAAAAAGAGTTTTCATTTTATTTGTGTGCTTAAAATTAGGCGTGACTGATTCTGCTGAGGAGTCCCAGTCTGCAAAGGAACAAAGGATAGGAAACAAAATTTAAATGCAAGTAAACAGCTAAGGCACAAATAGGACTGGCATGCTCACAGAAACACGGAAAGCTTCAAAGAAGCCTTTGTAAGGTTAGCTTCATGGTCTTACGTTGCAAGTGATCAGTTATAAGGAAAACTAGCATTTTCTTGGGGTCTCCAGGTTAAGAATATATTAAAAATCTTCAGATTAATGAGATCTAGTGAACTCACTCACAGCAGGAAAAATTTTTTTTAATTACTCAAATGAAAAGCCCAATAATTATTAGCTACCAGGAATAATAAATCAGCCAGCATAATCTCATTTCCATTACCCTTATTAGCTAAAGAGATTGGTAGATCAAACCCAATTTCATTCTTCCAGAAATAAATACACCATTATTTTTAGCCTCCCTTCCCAAGGCAGTGAAGCCAGTGTACTTGGGCTGCCTGCCGCTTCGTCCACTCGGAGAAGTTTTGAGCCTGCTGGCCAGTCCCAACTGAATTTAGCGAAGACGTAGTGGTTTCAGAGATGTTAACGTCATACTTGTTTTGTGAACAATCCCCAGCCAGGAAGGACCCAAACAAACCCCCCCACACACACACTCTGCAAAGCAGCAGCAATGCGGTGTGGGACCGGTTCGCCTCCTGTCACAGAAATGGGCAGCAGGTCCATAAAGTTGCATGGCTGGGCACAGGGCTGCAGGAAAGAGGGAATATAGAAGGGTACATAGGGAGGCAGAGAGGGCTTTGGGGTATTGCGTGGAGGGGTCAGAGAAACATCAATACGTAACTAAGGATGCAAGGATAGATACAGAAATAAATGGAGAAGCAACAGGCTTCACTAGTTGCACCATTCCTGGAAGAGCTTAGTACTGATGCTCCATTCATCCTGATGCTCTTTGCTACGCCGATGCCCATGCGACTGCTCTCCAGCAATCGAAACACAGGAGGCTCCCTTACGGGAGCTGAGGGCAGCCCTCTGGCTGGTATTTTGGCTAAAACTGCTGAAAATCTCTCTTCTGCATCTGTTGTCTGTATACATTAAAGCAAAGCAAAGGTTACACCCAGGCCCTGTCTCCCTCCTAATCGGCAGGGCCATTGCCCCCAGCAGCGGAGCAATAACTGCAAGCCGGGCACGCAGCTCAGGAGCAGGAGTGGTTTGATTGGGATGGTGGGCACGGGCAACGAAAGGAGCTGATGACTTCGGGAAAGCATCCTTCCTCAGAGAGGTAACCTCAGAGTCTGGCGGGGCGAGCAGCCGTTGCTTTGCTCGCAGAAGAAGCAGCCGACCCGGCCAGGGCCCCTCCTCTCTGCTTGCAGCTGTCTTGCAAACGCCCATCCTTTATTCCTTCTGCTCTTCAATTAGATTCTGCCTGTGACTCACGCTGGTAGAGCAGTTTGCTGCACGCTTGTTACAGGCACTCCGCAGCAGACAAATTGCCTAGCACACAGGCTTAATCACATCTGTCTTACACAGCCTCAGTGTACTATGTAAGGAAAGAAAAACTATAAAATAATCTTTAGAGGCATAATAAAAGAAATACTATAAAATAATCTTTAGAGACACAAGGATAGTATGACCAACATGACAATGCAGCCAGTAAAAGCTTTGGAAGTATGAGTAGCCTTGTAGAAGCTTAGGCTGAACTTCACTTCAGTTGTGTTAGTAGATAAAACAGATGGAAAACAATGATAGAGAGAAGATTCAAGAGAAACAATTTATATGAGGCTTTCCCTGCACAGCAGGCAGAAAGCCCGCTTAGTCACCAGACAGCCAGTAGATAGTTTTGTGATTTTATATAAAATAACTTATTGCCATAGTATATTTATTTTTCCTCTATAGGTCAGATTAATTTAATACTAATAATACCCAATTACCTAAAAAAACCTTCTTTGAGAATTTCCTCAAAGTGTCGCTAAACTCCCACAAACCGGGGCGACGGTCCTTAGCAAGCTGACAAGCGGGTCGTGTTCTGTGAACGAAACTCCTAACCAGTTGCTTACCACATATTTTATGTATTTACTAAAATATTTACCAAACAGATACGGTGCAACATATCCTTCTGTTTGCAAAACACTCCTTAGGCCAAAAATAGGCTATGATTTAAAAATAATATGCACCAGATTTAAAGTCAATGTAATACACCCTGACCAAGACCCAGTTAGTAAGTCACAAGGTGTCACACCTCTAATTTTAGCAATGATGGTTTTTGCTGGGCATTGACAATGACGGCTTTCCTTATGCATCAATTACATAATGTGACCATCCATTTACTAAGCAAGAAGTTTTATGTACAATCTTGTGACAGTGTTTACAGCAAATACTGCAAAAATGACGACCAACGTTCCCCAGAGGTTGTGCTGGAACAGTGAGGTGGGATTTGCCTAAACACCAAACTTCTCCCAGATGCCTTTTTGGCTGAAGTAAACCAGCAAAAGAGGGATGACAAAGCAGATCGCAGTCACAGGACAGGAGCCAGCTATTCCTGCAGTCACTTCTATGTTCTCCACAGTCAGAGCACTGGTGGTTGACAGGATTGGACTCATACCAGGAAAGAAAAGCCTTTGATCACTCCAACAGGGCAGGAATGAGCAGAGCCCACAGAACATCTCTTGAGCCATTGCATTTACGGCAAAGACAGCACTCACCTTGAGCACTGAATATAGTCCAGAGAAATGAATAAGGAACAGCCCAGGAGCAAGAGGCCAGTCAAAAAAAAAGTAACACCACAATTGCTTGAATCTTACCATTTTAGCAGCTGAACAGAACTGGCGGTGGCATAAAAGGCCCCAACCACCAGGAAAGCAGTAACAGTCCCAGCATCAACGTGATTCCCAGTCTGCCTGGGAGGAATGATCTGGGGTGGGATCGCGTGGGACACAGTAGCTAGCTGGGTTTTCTGTGCCTGGTCTCATCACCAGGGG
>Ga0181612_125041_pt1 | contig 10514 bp, 5 predicted proteins | sample HoacroProtozoa21_FD_119630 | JGI IMG/M metagenome (GOLD analysis project Ga0181612, IMG submission 119630) | Hoatzin crop microbial communities from Cojedes, Venezuel. Combined Assembly of Gp0051906, Gp0051904, Gp0051908
AAAAGTTTATTAGCACATCATGTCATTTTCAAACAGGTGAGATTATAGTGACAGGAGAACATGGATGCTCATTAACACTTTGACAAGATGTGTTTAATTTTTTCTTAGACATGGACAAATATATCACATCCTAAATCTGAGGAGAAACATAAATCGGAACGTCTTTTTGAGGGATAAGGGAGAGAAAGCCAATCTGAATACTACTTGCGTTCCAGAAATTTTGTTGAAAGTGCATCCCTATATGTTGAAAATGGACAGAAAATCTGAACAACTTGTTTTCCTTTCTGTGTGACCTATTACTAGGTTGTGCTGGGAATACACTGACCTGATGGATTCAACATTTCACATTTTGTTAAATCCTTCCAATATTGGACAGACGTAAAAAAGAATTCTTACTTCTGACAGGAAAGCTGAATGTTTGTACAGAAGATTAAAAACACTTATCTGTTGGAAAACATTTTGCCCACTTAACAATATATCAATACTTGTTGGGAGGGTAAATGATCTATTCCTCCTCAAAATGAACACGCTAATCTTGCTCTTCTGATTGACAGGGGAAACATATACTACAACCCCTGCAACTTGTAAGGGTTCAAGCGTGGAAGAGATGACGAGTTTATGACTCCCAGTTCATGCTATCAGAACGCATTACAGCAATTGCAATTACAGCCAAATATTTCAATATCAGTAATAACAGAAACAAACCTCTACCGTTCATAGAAAATTAGGCATCACAACATTGCACCTCTGAGAGCAATATTCTATGGCTTCTCTGCAAGTGCTCCAACTCTAACACACAGCTTTATCTCCTTAAACACAGGCCAAGATGTTCACCACTGCCTGTAGTGAGTGGAAAGGAAGTAACTGTGTTCTTGTACCTTACCCAGAACTGGCAGTTTAGTGTCTGAAGGCTCTATCTCACTGAGAAATAGGGACAGTTTAGTTGTCTGAACGACTGGTCAAGTTTCTACTTTTACCTCTAGTGTGTGGACATCTGACTATTTATCCACTAGTTCATGAAAGTTAGAGCTTTTTAGGACAATTAAAATTGGTGGTAATTGATCTTAAAACTGCACTAAACTGTAGCAGTACAGGAGCCGATTAAGAAGTTCAGGCATTCAGGTGGCAGAGAAAGAAGAGAGACCAGTCAGGCCAACATCAGCGGTCCTAAATACAGTAGGTCCTGGTTGTCAATTCATGTCCTCTGCATAAACCCACTGCTAACTGTAGGTCAAAATAAAAGACCATAAACTTGGGTGGTAGAGGTATTATGGATACAAGCCTGATCGCTGCCCTTTTACACAGGCAACAGCCTCTTGCAGTGGGGCAGGACAGACAGCTAGGGACAAAACCTGCCTCAGCTAGATCTGCCAGAACTCATGTATCAGAACTCAGATTCACCTAGACTGTAAACGGGATTTGGATCACTATTTCTGAGGCCAAGGAGACATTTTTACTCTCTTATTTTCAAGGGGCAAAAAACCACAAAATCACAGAATTTCTGTACAAAAAACCTAAGCAGCAGTCCTTTAATCCAAACACAAGTGACTGTTGGACTGTTCCACTTGTGGACTTCTTGCAGCACAAAAAGTCATGATTAGCACTAAACTTTCTTAATGTCCTACTAATGGCAGTCCTATTATTTTAAGCCTCAATTCAGAAAGATGCTTAAACTACTGGGAAACTTTGAACACGTGTTGATGTTTCCTTGACTTGAATAACACTTAAACCTTAAATTAAAATTAGTCTGCACTTACAGTGTAGGTGACTGTGCTGACTAAAGCGACCTAAGCACCCCATTCTCCCCAAACACATCCTCATTCCTACTGGGGAGTGTGGGACCACATAAGTATGTGTGGCTGCACCATGAGCCAGACCCAGGTATTGCTCCAGCCGAAACACCACTTTTTTGCTGGGTTCTTTTTCAGCTGGACCTGTTCGCTGACCCACCTGGCTGTGCGCTGGCACAGGAGAGGGGGCAGCAAGCGATTTTACAACAGCTCTGTTGCCCAATGGAATACACAGCAAGCATTTCATGATTACAGGCAATTTCTGAATTGAGGTCTCAAGTTTCCTAAGATTTATTGAACTGTCTACCTTCCCCCCAGCATCTAAGTGTTTACTCAAATGGCAAAAGATGCTGAGCAACTTTCCTTGTATTTTAACAAACCAAATGTTGACCAAAGAAACACAAGGTTCACTCAGAGATTTAGCCACTAAAGATATCATTCCACCCTGCTGCCTTTTGGGAACATACTCTGACAGAAATTAAAAATATCCTGAAAAAGCAAACGTTATTTAAGAAGGGTGCCTTAAAAGTTTTTCAAATTTGTGTCATAAATTATTATCAGCAACTGGATTCTGACTGATTTTCAAGCTGGTATGTATCTCTAGAGAGGATTCATTTGGGGATGAAACAAAAATCTAAGATTGAAACGTTTAAACCAGCGTGGTAACAGGAGTCACATGACTAAATTAGCATCTAACGAGACTCCAATAGCTAAGTCCTCAGGCACTGCTTTGAAAATGTATTATCTTCTTATCTTTATGCTCTGAAATGAATACTTCAGCAGAATTACAAGGTGTGAAGGAAAAACAAAAATGCTTATAACAAAGAATATCGAAGGCTGAAAACCATGCATATAGATCTCCAGCGCTACTGAATTAACTTGACAAGAGTTCCTAACTGCACGTTCAGTCTCATCACAGTAAAGTGTTAAGAACACAAAACTTAAAAAAATAAAGGTCATGGACAAACTGGCAGCAACTGGTATTGAACTGAGCAATCCAATGATCCTGCTTCCCTTGTGCTAATTATTTTATGTTTATTATTTCTTTCCAGTTTAAAATTGGTTACTTTAATTCCCAAGAAATTACTACACCATCAGTTTCTGCGACTCCATTCAAGAGCACATGCATACAGGATTAAAGTCAGTATTCTACCCAGCATATTCCACCTGCCAACTTTTGCTGGTAATAAAATAACTGGTACTCCCCAGAAAGGAAAAAAAAAAAAAACTTTCCTCATTAAAACAGTAGTAGTTATTTCCATAATGGGACTAGGGAAATAGTTCTCATAATGATGCCACATTGTTTGAGATCCATTTTCTTTGTGGAAGGTACATATGCACTGACATTCCAAGAAAGGAAATATAAATAGCCATAAATCCTTTAAGTGTTCTTAGATACAAATGTGCAAACCCTCCACAATTCTGCTAGTGTTAATGAAACACAGCCATTTAGTTTTGTTATTCATGACAGAAACTTTCTATATACTCAGTTTCACACAAGTTAGTGGCCATAATGTCATTGATTTCACTGGGAGAAACAGCTAAGATATATCTGTTTTGTGTGAGCCAGCAGGTAATTCCATTCAGGAAAAAGGCTAAGTGATTCAACACGTTATGGTATTTTGATCATGTCCCTCTTCCTCTCTCCTATGAGATTCTTGCTTTTCCTAATGCAAAGCCTTTGTTTAGGACCCAAATAAGCAAAGGCAGAAACAACTTCTCAGAATGTTGATTTACCAGCCGCTCACATAAACAGGATACCTAGTACACAGTGGTTAAAAATATACACACTAAACCATATACTTAGTTACCTTTATTCTGTCAATGAACTGGTATTTTGTAATCATAATTTCTTGCAACTGGCAAAAGTCTGCATTCATTTCTACTCCATAGAGTTGGGATGCTGAGCTATAAAGATAACCCTACATTAGGAAAAGGAAATTTAGTAACTGCGATGACTTTAAAACAAGTTCAAAAATTTCAAGTAAACTGGAAAAAGTAAAACACAGGTTAAGATTAAGACAGCCTTTTAAAACAGCAAGTTGAGAAATGTCTTTCAGTGGACATGACATGCTTTTCAGAGCTAAGCACCTGATTTGGCAATTCCCATGTATGTCTCATGAATTTTAATAAGAGATCCAAAATGACACATCAAAATAATAAAAAGGAAAGCTCCAACTTCATTTCAATTGCAAAATAGAGGAAAATGGTCTAAGAAGGAAAAAAGCAGTACAAACCAAGTTACAAAAATAATGTGAAAGGAAAGGATTCTGCACATTTTTGTTTCTTAGGAGAATGGAAGAAGAAAATAGCAAGAGAAAAAAAGCAAACCATGAGACATACACACAGTCAAAGTGAAAATGGAGGACAATGTACCAGTAATATAACGGGATATTTTGGTACAGAGCCTCTGTCAGCACCTCTAAGTATGGTATTACTGCCATTTTCAGGTGCTTCATACAGGTAGATATGAAAAAATGTAAATTATCCCTTAATAATAAGCCCAAAATAATAGTTCAGTTTCAGATCGAGAGTTTGGAAAGTTGTTGGAGATGTTAGGAAAAAAAAAGTACAAGTACTGCAGGGCTCTAATGAAGATATTGCTTTAAGTGCCATTGTCTCCACTGAACACCATAATTACACTTTGCCAACAATGGCAAAGGCAAAAAAACAATGCTAAAGATACAGAATATCTGAGATATCTATGCACTACAATCTAATAATCAAAGTTTTCTGAAACCATTCAGCTCTTGAGAGTAGAAAGCAACCTGTGAGGGTGAAGTCGACCCTCCTCCAATATAAGCCAGGAACATGATTGAAAAAGAGAACTCTTTTTTAACAATGTTTCCCCTGCTTCATCTCAAGACTATCTTCTACTATAACAATATAAACATTTAAGTACTTTAAAACAAATTTAGGCTAGCAGAAGTGTTACCATTTAAGGACCCAATGCTGCAAATATTTACAAATCGGAGTAACTTTCCTCATTTGAGTCGTCCCAAAATTAGATTATTCAGATGAGTAAAATTACACGCTCAAGCATTTCCAAGATTGAGCCCTAAACAGCCATTGACTTTTGTAAGAAAGTTGTAATGTGTGTTTTGCATCCCTGTCGGCCATATGTTGCACCAGCCATGCCAAAAGCAATCAAAATTGCACTCAAGTTTCTCGATGAGGTATTTTATGTGCATTTTAAAACGCAGAGCAGGACAATATGTTTTTGGAGACAAATTCATATCAAAGTCTTCCTTTGTATAATTTAACAGGTTTTCAGCTTTCTAAAGGAGTTTAACATAACTAATCTATATATAGACATGGTCAAGACACAGAGGACAAACTCACGAAGGAGAGACAGAGCAGGAACTAGCAAAAGAGCAGCATGTGTGACAGCAATATGCTACTCTGTTGGACAACAGACTTTTCCTCTCCATAAGCAAGATCATTTGCATTCCCTCTTGTGAGGAACAGAACAAGAACTGAAACCACTAGTAAACAGCACCTTATACTGTTCAGAGTCAGATCAGAGGTGCCTCTCAGAATGACTCGTCCAAGATGGAGTAACGAGAGTAGGCAGTCAGAGAAGAGGGAAAATGTTTGTCACAGTAATAAAATATGAATTCCTGTGCTGGAAGTTACCGCAAATAGCACTGCACCAAGCCTGGAGCCAACGTCAACCACTACCTTTCCTGTCAGGTCAGGCAGTACATGTTGATAAAGAAACTTCAGTTCCATGAGGGAAAAGGAATGCGAAATAAACTCTGGGAAATAAGAACAGAACAAAGGTGTTGGGTGGGCAGTACTAACTACTGTGTTATTAACCAATGAAATATTAATCTGAAGAGTTATCATCACTGAAAACCCGGATGGTTTCCTGCCTGAACTAGTGTTGGGGACCCTGGAAAACCAGGGATGGCAGATCAGATGTAGCCTGCTAAGTAGTCTTTCTTGAGCGTCGGGATTCCTTCCCTTACATGGAGAATTATGAAATCCTTCATCAAACTGAATTACCTTTTTCTGCACAGTGACATATATTAAATATAAAACCCAATCACTTGGTATTGTTTAAGTGAAAAAGGAAACATGATACCTAAGGCTCAACACAATTCATGCAAACCTTTCTACAGGAAGACTTACTAACAGCTTGAATTTCAGCTCCAAGGTTTTAAGGAATGGAATGTTCTCCATACAAACCACTCCTCCTTCAATGCCTGTGCTGTACTAGCGACAGCACTGATCTGTACCACACCACACACAAGCTTTAAGACAGATGGTGCTTTCTAGTGCTTTTCAGCCTGTGAGAGGAGACTGAGGCTACTGCATCAACTTCTACAGTACTGTCTTCCTCTTGCATCTTCTTTGTCAGTGGTACACAGCCATGCCTCTTCCCTGCCCAGTTTTTGTGGGCAACTAGTGTCACTCATACACTGCAAATTAATTCAACTTACATGTGTAGGAGTCTCCTTCCATTGGTTATGGGAAATAATTCTGGCCTGTGTACCGCACTGGTCTGGACAAAGTCCTCCATCAGCTGGATGTTGTGTTGTCCAGTCACTCAACACTGTGAGTCACTGCACAAACCAGTTTAGTCAAACTGAAATTGTTTCTCATGTTCCCAAAAGAGCACTTACCTAAAGATGCAGTCTTGTATGAGCCACACTCTGTGCAGTAGCTCCTACTCATTTTTCCCTCCTCACACAATGAATCAACAAAATCATCATCATAAAGGAATGCATCAACATGAATCATGGGCAGTGGATGCTGGTGTATCTGAGAAGAGGAATAAAATCTAAGAAAGGCATAACCGAGTCTCTTAATTTCACTGACACTGTTACAGAGTTAATTGCCGCACCACCCTACCTTTCCCAAAATCCCCAAGGTCCAAGCTTTTCCCTACTCAAACATTACAATTCAAAATTAAACCACACAAATCCTGCATGTAAACTGGATCATCAAATTCCACAGAAATAGCCAGTAAGTGGAAATCGACAAAGGAAAGCAAGCTGTTTTCCACAGCTGAATAGGAGATGTGCTGTGAATTTTGTCTCCTTAGTGCTTGCTTGGTTATAGACGATGTACAGGGTAAAGGAAGCTTTTTCTCTTCCACTTTAATGAGGAGAATGTAACTCAAATTTAGGCAAGAGGGCAGTTTTGCTTCTCAGCTTCAACTGTCTGAATATTTTCATCTTCATGCCTTATGCCTCAATCTAGAAATACCCCTGATTAACACAGGTGTCATTTTCAATCAAAAGCATACCAATTGGGACGCTTGTCCTCTCATCATTTCAAGGGGTATAATCTTTATCCTCCTGCTCCTCTTTCCTCCCTCTCCCAGGCTTGCTGCATGTGGCCAATCCACTTTTCCCATTTAAGAGCCACACACCACTTCTCTGGGAAATGCATTAACTTTCCACCTATACTGACAGCTCAAAAAAGAAAAGGTGCTCTCCCCTCCCACAGGACTCTCAGCCCACCTCATTCTGAGCCATCAGAATCTGAAAAGAGCTGGAAACAATTTCTGGGCTGCCCACATTATGGCAACAGCGAAACACTGGCCCTGTATTTCTGTTTTCTTTAAGGGGGCTGTTAGAGCCTATTATGGAGCTTGTATTAAAGAATCACTGTGACAGGTGCCGTACCACACAGAATGAAAGCTATGCCAAATAACTTATGATCAGAGTATTAAGAATTATGAGCAGCTTTCTTGGGTTCACACAACAGCATGCAGCAACAGACCTGAGAATCGATCTGAGACTTCCTACACCTCAATTGGCTGCTCATTCTCTATTATGAACTACTATTAAAACTGAAATCAGCATAGTCCCCAAACAAATTATGTGGTTTAGCAAAAGGAGACCATAACGATTAGCTTACTTTCTGAACAGCTTGATGTTCTGAATTAAACATTGCCTCGATGGGTAAACGATTCCGCAAATCTTCAGCGATATTTTTGAGCACAACATCACTGTTACTCACCACCAGCTCATCAAAGTCATCTGTAAATCAAGACAAACAAAAACCCCTGAACAATCATACGCAGATCATGTGGACTGAGTGATAACCAGTACAACACAGTTGAAAGACACAAACAATACCAGATGGATAAGTTTTTATTTGAAATGCATTTTTCAGCCTTTGTTAGCTTTTCCAGCCAATGACAGATTGGGATTGTAATAACTTTGCCACTTAAAATAAATGTAGAACTTTTCTGAAATCTCAAATTATTTTCATATTTGTAAACTTATAACTCACATATGATGGTCTGGGCTGCCACCACAGTGATACTGTTTCAGCTTAAGATATAAAAACATCAAAGCTGTTTTTGAACTATTGAAGAAATTACAAAACTCATAGTTGCCTGAATGCAGGCTTTCTTTTTTAATACAAGTTTCTTTTTATACTTACCATCTTTCTAATAAAGTGGTTACAAAAAAATCAGGGATAATGCACAGTTCAACAGTTCAACTTACAATACATTTTACATGACTTCAACTATCAAAATATTACAGATGCAAAAGAAAATAGGAATGGCTGTAGAACAGGATGGGTTTGCAAAGCCACACTGTAAATTCTCGCTATTTTTCCAAGATATCCCTGCATTACTGTAACACCTTTTTTTTGTTTTAAAGACATCTAGAAAAAAAGATCAAGAGAACCTTGGCAAGTCACCAATCCTTTCTTCTTCCATGGTTGAACCAATAATAAGTGTCACTATTTCTCCAGACTACTCTTTTGAAAGACTGTTAATGTTGGAGATTCCGCAATTCCCTTAGCAATCTATTCTAGTGCTTGACTATACTTACTATTAGCAAGGAACACGTTTTTAATAACTGATCTAGATTTCCTCTGCCACAATTTAAACTCAGTACTCTGTTCCACTCGCAATGGAAACAGAAAAGTTTGTTCCTCTCCTGTATACAGCAACTTTTTACTTCTTTGAAGACCTATCACGTGTCCCATCAGTCTTCTTTTCTAGAAGAAACAAGATTCACTTATCCAGCCCTTTCCTGCATTACTTCTAGGACACTGATCATTCTCACTCTTTTTTGGATTTTCTGGACTCTCTCATCCTTTACAACCCGCAGTGTTGAGAACTAGACACACTGATGCAGCTAAAGGTGTCTTTGCAATAATGAGACTTTTCAAATCTTGCAGCCAACATCCTGCTTAAACACCCCAGTTTCATGTTAGCTCTCTTCCCAAAGCATGATGTTCCTAACTGACATTCAGCTTCAGATCTGATGTATGCCTGTACTCTGTTTCTCCTCTGTTATGTTTTCCTCAACAGAAGGACTAGATGAAACACCTTTTTGTCTGAACATCTCACTGCTTTGAGGGCACTGAACTGGATCTAAACAAAGGCACATCTTGGGTCAAAACTACGTACCTGTAGAAGAAACAAAAACCACACAACAAAAGCAACCGCAAACCTAATTCTGAAAAATATACCAAACCCATGTATTGATTCTTGCCTAAAAATAGACATGTTTGTCCTCTCTTCCCCACCTCTTCTGATTTGTTTCTTGTTCTATTTAGACTGCCACCATTTGGGGCAGGGAGTGTGTTTTTTACATATATGCCTATCACTCACCAAAACAAGACTTGACAGCTTTTAGAGGTGTTAACAAAAGCTAATGTTTGTTAGCATCGCTGTCCCAGGTGGGAACATTAGCATAGACAAGCTTGATGGCAAGCAAGTTCAAAATACATCTATAAAACATGCTACAAGCTTCTCTATGCTAATACATTTCACCTTTCCTGTGGAACACATGTCCCCAAACTGACTCCAGCAGACAATCCTGAATCCCCTACAGTAAGCAGCAGAAACCTTACATCATCTGGATTCCCTTAACATGTACTTGGTTGATTATCGATTAAATGTGTAGCACTAATGCTCCAGAGCCCTGATGGGCACAATACCATTGGCAGTTGTTATACGACAGGAAGACAATTTGCTGTTCCAAAGAGCTCACAGTTATGTTCTCCAGAACCTCAGCTCCTAAAGAGACGCAGCCTTTGCACTGAGGAAGGAAGACAGGAGGGACAGAGGTGGCAGCTGCGTCAGCAGCAGCACAAACAACACAACAGGTGCAATGCAGCAGCTCCAGCTCGTCAGCATTTTAACCTGAAACCTCTAATGAGCACCCATCTCCTGTTAACCTCACAGTCCATCCAACAACTTTCAGATTTGTTATGAATGTCCCGGAAGAAGTGAGTGATTTTTCTGATCAGCTCAAGAAGATTTCTATGGATGTCACACAGCACAGAAGTAAACCCAGAGGTAATGCGAAGGGAAGGTGGACAGATTTAACTGTTGCTTAATCGCAGTTAAGCACCACGACAGGCCCTCAGAGTGCAAAGGAGACAGAGTTTGCTGAGGTGCGTAACATCTGAGGAAGCAAGGAGAAAAACCATGCTACAGACAGACTGAGAGAGTAGAAAGCTGATATTAGCAGCTGTACAGACCAGTGCCTGTGGGCAATAAGCCCCTACATCTGGCACATGCTTTAAAACAATACTATTACTATGCAAGAGAGCTCATCCAGCTGTTACACTGCCTGTTAAGAGTATCGAATTCATATATAGCGTTTAATGAAATGCAGGAAGTGTTCATAGACCACCAGGCCAGCCACATCGCACTGCAAATGCAGAACGTCAGCCCCCTTTCTCCCAGAGCCGGTGCGTCAATAGGCTCTGCTCCCTCACAGCCTGGGTGACTGTCTCTGG
>Ga0181612_143299_pt1 | contig 10514 bp, 6 predicted proteins | sample HoacroProtozoa21_FD_119630 | JGI IMG/M metagenome (GOLD analysis project Ga0181612, IMG submission 119630) | Hoatzin crop microbial communities from Cojedes, Venezuel. Combined Assembly of Gp0051906, Gp0051904, Gp0051908
AAATAAAATAAAATAAAATAGCACAGAAGCCCTTCCATTTTAAGAAAAGTGCATTTTCTCCAAAGCCATCCCACCCTACACATCCCTCTCTGCAGCAGTTTGGCTGTGCTGTAAACCCCAGAGGCTTTTCCCAGTGACTCTTCCCTACATTTAATTTTGAGCACAGCCAGCAAACATGGGTGGAAAGGAATCACCAGTCATTTTGAAAAAGAAAGTGACTGAAATATTGAACGCTCCATTGATTGCAGCCCGTGGCATGTAAAGTGTTTCTTTCATTGCGTTGTTCTCGGAGTGGAAGTGCGTGCGTACTGCAGACCGGAGCGCAGCACTGTTGCTGGGCGAGACCCCAGTCTGACTCGTGCTCACAGGCGTCAGGTCAGCACAGTTTCGATGCACTTGCCCTAGTTGACATCCGTGTCAAAGGAGCAGGAATCCAGCCCTCCACTGATGGGATTTTTCCTGGGTGTCAGGATTGATAACTACACTTTATATTCTATTTGCTTTTATTGTGCATCTGGGTCTTTACTTAAATTACTTGTAGCAGATATGTGTTTTTGAACATTAGAGCTGAGTAAATACTACAAAATAAAATCAGTTGCTGAAAATACTTTTTGAGCTGGGAAGAGCAGATGCTTGGCAGTGCTGGAGGAGCGCTGTTTCAAGGGTGAAGTATACTGTCAATACCGAAAGGGCACAAGCTCGTCAATTTTTTAGCTTTTTCTTGAAAATGTCTCCATCAATACACTGGCTGGGGGTCTCCCCACCCCACTTGAAAATGTGCGTGGTTCACCTCAGAGCTGTGAGTGGGGAGGTCCCGACAGATGAGCTGCCGGGGACGCTGCTCCGCGCAGACACGCGTCGGCAGGGGATGTGAGAAGGATCGGAGTCAAGCTTAGACTATGGCTGTCCTTACACCGGGACTGGTTGAGTTAGAGACGGGATCTTGTGCTGTTACAGTAAAAAACTGTTCACTGTATCATTTCAAATCACTTTCCTACAATTTACTTTATCCCAACAAGTAAAGGAAAAAGAGGCAGAAGGGAGAAAACATGCATAAAAACCAGCAAAAGTGGAAGAGGGAATTTGCTCCTGCTGAAAGACAGCAAGACAGACACAGAGGGCAGGAGTTTGTGTGCAGTAGCCTGGGTATGAAAATGTCACTTAGAGGGGGAGAAGCCCCTCTAAGTCCTGGCCAGGACTCCGTCCTCGCATGGTCTGTTGGAACGCCCAGCAAAAGGCTGATTAATGGCACTTATTATGATGGAAGTTACCTTTGGATAACTATTTAATTTGTTTTTAAACATAACATTCTGTGATTCTGTGATTCTGTGATAAATGATATTGCACAATGAGGAGGACTGAATTGCACAAGTGGAGTTACTAAATGTCTAAATGTGACAGCTTACACCGTTTGCTGGGAAATGCTTTTACTACAAAGCATTCACACATAATCACAAAGCTACCTACTGCTATAATTTATTCTCTTGAGCAAGAAAGAAACATGACTGGAAGTTTCTGCATTAAACTGTTCTCATTAGAAATTGTGATACGTGAAGAAAAGGCATTGAAAATGTTCCACTTTATAAGGATTGTAATGATATTTAATTAAAATGTTTCTGAAGTGTTAACTGTTATAATGTTAAAATCTTTCTCACTTAGATAATACTGGTGTTCTTTAAGCCATAACTCATGCTTTTGAGAAAATTAATTCAAACTATTTGCAATAAATCAGGAAAAATAGGAAAATGGATTAGTTTTAGGACCTACAAAGTAGATACCAACTTGTAAAGTGTATTTTTTTCTCAAAAATAATTTCCCACTGTTCAAAAGCAGCTATTTCCAGGGGGTTCCTTTCACTGTTGTCCCACATCCCAGCGGACCTGGTGGCATCCAGGGTTTCAGCAGGCATCAGCAGGCTGGAGGAGCTGCTGAAGCAGAGTCTATTCAGCTGAGAACACAAATTGATATCAAAGTCTAATACAGAAGAGCAAAGAAAGCAATATTGGATGGTACAATTTACAACTTTGAAATCATTACAGAAATAGTTACAAAAGCCTTAGCAAACTGGCAAGTGAAAAAGTACACAACAGCGTCCTTAAGAGTTTTTTTTTATTTAACACACCTATTGCTGAACAATTTCAAAGCGTATGTTTTTACAGTCTTCTGAGCGCTTTGTCTCGCGGGCACACGCGCACTCCCGGACAGGCAGCGCGCAACCAGCTGCAATTAACTGCACGTCCCGCACGGCCGGCTGCGGCGCAGCCCGTTCCAGCCCCAGCCCGGTTCCAGCACGGTGCTGGCAACAAGCGCCCGAGCCCAAGGTGACACGCAAAGGACTGCTGGCATTGAAGATCTATCAGTCCTGACGGGTGTGTCCTTTTAATGCAGGCAATGCACACCTGGTTCATCTTCTGTAGCAAAGAAATATATTAATTTAAGTTCACCTCTTGTCGCTTCACATGGAGGTCTCTTTTTCCCACATGCTCCATGAATCTAGTAATCGAGAGCAATGTATGTTGTATATGTGCATGTATGTGCGTATGAAAATGAAATTGTTGGTACTGACACAGAATGGCATCCAAATGATTAGGAAAAGTGGCACCATCAGAAACTCCTTCATTAACAGAGAAAAAAAATAAAAACAAACTAAAGAAAATGTTTGGGTGTCTGAATCCGTAATTGTCTCTCTGAAATTAAGAGAAACTCCGTAATGGTAGTTCAGTTCAGTGAAAGATTTTATTTCCTTGCTCACATCAGTGGAAGGACAATCTGGGAAGAAAATATTGTTCTTATTTTGTGTCTTTTTTCAAGATTTCAAAACACTTCCTTGTCTTAGGAAAATGTGAAATTCATAGGAATTTAATGATCTGAAAATCAAGGGATAGGAACAGGAAAAAGTTTTGAACAAGCTAATTGTTTAGTGCACGTCATATTAAACTGTTTTATTTTACGTTTAACATTCAACTTCTTTGTCTGTATTTTCAAACCAGAGATCTGATCTGAGGTCTAAGAATCTAACACTGCAAACTGAAAAGCAAATTAAAAATAAAGAATTTAATTCTTAAAATGTCAAAGCATCTTCTGATGATATATTCAAGCAACATTCTTTGTCGTTGTTGTTGTTTGAAATATCCCACAAACAGTTTTAGTTCTGTTGGGTGGGAACTACTCAAACAGGAAAAAATCCAACTTATTTAAAGGCGAACTATGGACACAACAAATATAGGAGATGCAAGAAAAACAAATGTATGAGTTAACTGGAGCAAAGCAAAGTGCAAGTTAGCTGTACAAATCCTCTACGGCATACATTAATACAAATTTCATTTCTTTTTGAATCGTATCACAGCCTGAAGCCAGACCTGCTCCTCTGCTGAGCGTCTCCCGGCGGCACTGAGCGCTCCCAGGCTGGACTGAGATCAGCCAGCGTCGGGGCCATGCAGGGCATACCCAGCCCCAGAGCGAAAGCCGAATTCCCCACGGAGCCGGCCCCGTGGCAAGGCAGGGACCGGGAGGTGTTGTGGTCGCTGGGTCTGGCTGGGGCAGGGCTGGACCGGAGCTCTTCCTTCATCCATCTGCTCTGGCTGCCCCAGATCACAGCAGGGAGCTGGGCCACGGGGTTTCCCCAGTGCCACCATCCCCAGCGCTGCTCCCCTGTCACCCCTTTGCCACTTGCTCTTTTCTGCCTCTTTTACACCAAATCATCCATCTCACCAGGTCCACAAGGCGAGGATGAATGAGGCCCGGGGTATCCCTTTGATCCCCATGTTGCCTTCCTGGGTGAAACCAACCCCGTTCAGAGGGACAGAAACTAAAGCAATGCCATTGACACCAACCACTTTATTTAGGTGCTTAACGTGGAGCCCGCGTCTGTGGTTGCTGCTCTGCATGACTCGTAGCAGGCTTTGCCCCACTGTCCTGCCAGCATCACCCACCACTGCTGCCCGTGCAGGCCCTGGGAAAACCCCTTCACCAAAGAACCAGCGGGGAACGTCCCTCCTGGAGAGGGGGAGGAACAGCCTGGTGGGACCGAAAGAGAAATACAATCAAAATAGAAAAGCGATGGCCAACAGCCCAGCAGGGCCAGCAGCCTTCTCCTGTATCTCCACCCAGAGTTTTTTCCCCAGAAACAGAATAAAAACAGGCATGGTAGAAAAGTACCATTTCATTCTGACCATGACTGTAAAGACAACCAACATGAAAATAGCCATTATATACTCAATTCACACGTTCAGCCTCAAAACTGCACGTGTAGACACACGCTTCCAGTGGTGCTTTGGAAAGAGCTGTGCCTGGCTGGGGAGGGCAGCAGGGCCAGCAGCACCAGGCTCTGCAGATCCGCCTGGGAAGGCTGGTGTTCGCAAGAGCATCCCTGACTTTGAGATGCGGGGTGGGGAAGGAGCACCACCATGCAAATCCAGCAGCCGCTGCAGGGCTCGGGGAAGCAGCCGGACAGCCCAGACCGCTGGCAAAGAGGGGATCAACACCAACCTGACCCGAGGTTCATGGCTGGAGCCCAAGGCTCCCTTCAGCCCATCTCTACCACAGCAGAACAGTGCAAGAACATTTTACGTTATGTGTTTCAGTCTTTTTTAAGTTAAGAAACAGATATTGTTGTTTTCTTTATTTTTTAATTTACATTCGTTCTGTGGCCACATAAGTAGTATCACTGGGAACATATTCTGTCATCGTTATATTGAAAAAAACAAAGGACTTACTGGAATAATCTGTCTCTCAGGATACTAATCAAAGAAGAATTTTGAGATTTCAATCATATTTGGGTGCTTCCGAAAACGATTGATTTGAAAAAATCCAGGACTGGCTCCCAGTAACTGTGCTATTCAAACTGTACATCAGCAAAAGCATTTACTCCTGCTTCCTCTATCTTTTGTATGCTTTGTTCAGTTAGAAACCCAAATCAGCATAAAACGCTTGCCAAGGGAGAAATGTATTCAGATTTAATCTAGTGATGATGGTTCATTCGTTGCAAACAGCTCCTTCATCAAGGCCATCAGGTGAATTATTAACCTCTTCCATCCACAAATAGGAAATACCTTCAGTCACGAGGAAGCAGTGCCAAAAACCAGGTTACACGGGTGATTTGCTGGCGCATCAGAAAGGCACACAGCAAGACTCCCTCCGCAGTGGAAAATAGTGCTTGTGGGGAGAAAGGGGAGCAGAAAAGCCACCTGATGCCCTGCAGGGTTGACAAGGTGGCCATCCTGGTGGGAGCAGTGATGTCCTGGTGTCCCGATGCCTTGCTGCTTCTTGGTGGCTCTGCCTGCCCGGCCGCATACAGCGACATAAGGCGAGAAAAACATTCCTGGGGAAGAATTTCACCAAAGTGGCTGTCATCTCAAAGGTGACATTATTGCAAATGAACTTCTGCTGCTCTCTTCCTCCAAAACAGCAGAGAGGCTGCTGCTGCCCGCCAGCACGGGGCAGTAAAAGCTCCTCGCAGGTTACTCACGGTGATACTACAGCCAAACCTCAGCAGTTCATTCCCTGCTATCAGCTCCACCAGAGCCCAGCGTGGGTCTGGCATGTCTCCAGCCCCTGGGGTGCACCCTGACATTGGTGTGACCAGCAGTTTCAACAGACCACTGGTTTCAAGCAGCTGGGGAGCAGGCGTAGAATGGGCAGCACAGCTTCTGAGCAATTAATTCAGCACATAAATAGAGTAGCAGCTAGCAGGTACATGCTGCTGTCCCTTCTAGTCATCCCCTGACACTGGTATCCAGGCTCTGCAACAGGTAAGAGAGGCATTTCAGGGTGCCGGCTGTGGGATGGGGACTCTTGGCTATGCTGGGGCGTAGGATTTTAATCTGGACTTTCTCACAAGCAAGGGATTATTGGGGCCAATGAAGCCAAAAAGGGTGACAGAACAGCTCTGGCAGCAGTGGGAGGAAAGGCAGAGAGGACAGGTAGAGAAACTCGCATTGGGAAGACTGGAAAATGAAGGGGTAAGAGGGGTACGTGGGTAAATGAGGATCAAGGTGAATTTGTGGTATTCTAAGATGTATGTCAGGGAAAGCAGTCAGAAGCAAAAATTACTTTAATTAGTATGAGAGATATAACACCCAAATAAAGTCATCGAAGTGTCTCCCCTGCCCTGCCTTGAGCAGGGAGCCCGTGACACGAAGGGAAGCACCCAGCAGCAATAGCAGGTAGCACTTCCCCACCGACCTCTGCAGACCCCCTCTGAAACCCATGTCCGTCTGCAATGAGGGAGGTCCTGGGATGGGTATTGGTCATACTAGAGCAACCATTTGTTTTGGAATACGGATCATCACCATACAAACTAGTACAAAAACAGCATCTTGCTTTACGTGATCTCCTTAAATCGTATTTCATACTTTGCTATTATATCAGACTGCCAGGAGTTTTGACAATAAAAAGGCAGAAGGCAGATATATTTGGCTAAGCAACCAGAGAACTTCATCTTTGGCCTGCATACATTTTAAGAAGTGAAATAATTCCTCAAAGGTACAAAAAAACCCCACAAATCGAGCATCAGCACCATGTAAGGAAATTTTACCCAAGGAGCTAAGAACGCCCGGAGGCAGAGACGACTCCCTGCCTGCGTCAGACCTGCTGCGTTCACCAGCCAAGGGGAGGCAGCCCTGAAGGAGGGGGAGCTGAACATCACGGCAGCACGTGCACCAGCTCCGATCACACTGGTAACGCTTGAGGCAGCAGTGACCATGTTTCTTTGTTTCTTCATTTCGAAATGGATCTGCTGACAGAGGCAAAACCAAAGCAAAGGGCTGCCATGAACAGAGGGACACTGCTGTACCTCAGCTGCACCCACCATCCTCTTGCTTCTAAAATGATGCATTTTGTTTCAAAAACCAGACACTAGCAGTAGGGCTGCATCAGGCCTTGAAAAGTACTGCACAGCTTGGGGGAAAAAAAGAAAAGAAGAAAAAAAGGCAACAATAAAAGTGTGCTATAAACCAAGTTCACTACTCTGTTACACCAAGGCAAAAAAAATCATTGAAATAAGAGTCACCAGTAGGTCGAGCTTCGCACATTTTAACTAGTCACATTAAAGCAGATTGTGGTTGTTTCCAAGCTGCGTTTACTGCTTCCAAATCCCAGTTTAGAGCAAGGGCTCAGAGGTCTCTCAGTAGAGAGGAGTTTCTCCTGCTTCTAATAAAAATTCCCATCCACCTCACGGGTGCGATCCCAAATAAGGGCAAATGGAGAAAGAGGAACAGTCCTTGCCTTTAACACGATCAATACAACAGCCTGAAAACCAGCAGGTATTTAATAAATGCAATGTAGATTGTTTTATTTGACCTTCTGTTCACAAAATAATTTTATTATATGTATGAAAGCAGCATACAGGCAATAAAATTATGAAAACATTCACAATACATAAATACACAGACCTGATGCAGGATGTATATAGCTCATTAGACTTTAATTTTTTTTTCTTCTCAGTTCTCTTTTCCTGACAACACTTTTTTTTGATATATGTTATGAAAAAGTTGCTCCAAAGGATATTTTCTCCCATTCAGAAAACAAATATCTTTCTTTGAATGCTGCTGAACATTAACACCCAATGTTCCTGTTGCTAACGTTCACTGATTGCTTTTGGCATTACAGAGGGAAAGCAGCAGGGAAGGACAATGGAAATGTAGCAGGTTTTTTGAATTAAACATTGGCAACTTCTTTGGAGCTCACAGGATGCTTTTGAGGTGGGGGCTGCAGTTCCATCCATATTTAGAAATGTCTTAATCCAAAATGGTCATGAGGCACTATTCCTTATTGTATGGACTATTGACGTGGTGATTACTAAAATGTAATGTCCTCCTAGTCTCCCAAGTAAAGCACTAGGTACCTCACTTTTTGATTCTGATCATGATACAGTAGCAGACAGACAGCACAATCCTGGTGGTACTGCAAGAGTACAGATGATAATGAGGTTTGGCATGTTTACTACCAGTATAACCAATTGTGTTTGTTCAGAAAAGATATCCAAGACTTGAAATAAGAAAAGTCTGAGAAAGCTGTTTATCTTACATAAATACAAAACATTATATACTAAGAATTGTTATCTAAGAAGCTTTTCTTTTCAAATCAGATTCTTCTTAAGGTTGTAGTCGTATTTAAGGTATTTACAGATCCACAAACTTGACATTCTAGCAGTCTTTGTAACATGAAACTTTTTAAAAATAAATAGCAGCAATTTTTTTTATTTCTATAAGGGAAGAGAATTCACAACTCAGTCAACGCTGGTCCTATCTTTTGAAAGAAATCCCACTTTAAAAGAAAAAAGCCCACAAGTAAATGAACTTCACACAGCATCAGTTTTGTTGAGTCCTTCATTTCTTGCTGAGTTTCTTAACATTCCTTCGTTCCCCTCACCGGCTCTCCAGACTGTCAGAGCTTGTAATAAAGTGCGGACTGGTTGACTGGTCAAAATGCAGTTATGACACTCCAAAAATATGCCATTATTTAGACATCTTAAATAATATAAATAAAGCTAGATCTGTTATAACATATGAAAAATATCAATTTAAAACAATAAATAAATAAAACCAGTATCAACATATTACCTCCAAAAGCTTTAAAAATAACCATTCTCATTATAAGGCTCAATTATTTGTCAGAAATAATTTTAAGAAGGCATCTACCTACCTTTACAATCCCATAGTCTTTAATTAGGACCTGTGAACACCCACTATCACAAGACACAGCAATCTTTTAACTTCTAGTAAACATTAATCTTTAAATACTTATCATTTATCTTTTGCTTCATTTTAAGCTAGAAATTGGTTTCTCTGTGTAGAGAAGCAGCAATGTTGTCTTTGTCACTGCACTGTATCTAAATTTGTGTATTTTCCTCAATATGAACAGTACAGTTTAATGTCTTTTTTTTAACCAATTTTAGTATGTTCTCCTGTTTATTGTTTTAAATGTTAAATTTGCTTTGAATGCCAGGAAAGTTAATTCTGGGCTTGGTGTAAACGTGTATTTCTCCCTAGAGCTTAGTTTCTTACAAAAAATCTTGTATATCTTTTTTTAAAAGATTATTAAAATGTACACTATTAGGTCTTTCTGGGTAAACCTTACTGTTCAGGTTTTATGCTGCCCATTTTGTGTAATGGGATTGATCTTTTCCAAAGAAACATCAGCTTCGTAATCCAAGATACCCGACAGTGCTGGAGACATATTCTCCAAGGTCTTAGATAGTTCACCCTCTTCTTCCTTTTTGAGAGGTTCTTCTTCTGGACAGATAATTGCATGTGGAATCAGATAAACCAGATTAGACTCTTTGGGGCTGGAGCCTTTGGGCTCGTGTTGGCTTGAAAAAACAACTGCTCCATTATTGTTAATACTAACAGTCTCTATAGCATTGCTGGACATAGGGCAGAGCCTGTAGCATCCTAGCAGGGTCGAAAATGCCTTGCGGAAATCAGCATTGAAGGCATAAATGATGGGGTTGAGGGAAGAATTAGCCCATCCAAACCAAACAAAAACATCAAAGATGGTGGAATTAATGCAGAAAGCTTCTGCTCCCTTGGAGGGTTGGGTAGGCTCGCAGAAGGGAATCATGCAGTTCAATACAAAAAATGGCAACCAGCAGCACACAAACACCCCCATGATCACTGACAAAGTCTTCAAAACCTTCGTTTCCCTCTTGAAGGACATTTTGAAGTTGCTCTCTGGTTGCTGGCAGTCCATACTGCTTCTGTTGCCACTCGTGTTCTGGCAGTTCTTGGCATGCACTGCTGCTCTTTCCAAAGCTGAGATGCGCCGTATTTGCTTCTGAGCAATCCGGTATATCCTCGTGTAAGTTACTATCATGATGGCCACAGGTATATAGAAGCTAATTAGAGAAGAGGAAATGGCATACATCCTGTTTAGGCTAGAATCACAGTTGTCCATGCTTATACCTTGTAAGCTGGCATTTAGGTCCAAAAAGCTTGTGGTTGTAGCCTTATGCCAGTTCAGCTGCACAGGGATGAAGGAAATCAACACAGACAAAGTCCACGCCACGCTGATCATGATGAAGGCTGCCTTGGGGGTCATCTTCCTCTCGTACCTAAACGGGCTGGAGATGGCCCAGTATCTGTCCACACTAATGACACAGAGATTTAAGATGGAGGCTGTTGAGCACATAATATCAAAGGCCACCCAGATGTTGCAAAATGAACCAAAAGGCCAGAAACCGGCGATCTCCGCCACAGCTTTCCAAGGCATGACCAAAACTGCCACCAAGAGATCTGACACGGCCAAGGAGATGACAAAGAAGTTGGTCACCTTGGACCTGAGGTGGCGAAACCTAATGACGGCTGCACAGACCAGTGTGTTTCCCAGCAGCGTGGAAAGGATCAGCAGCGAGAGGAAGCAGCCTGTGAGGATCCGAAAGGAAGAGTCCCTTTCCACCAGCAACCCTTCCCCGTCCATAGTGGTGTCGGTCCAAGTCATAATTTCTCCTGAGGGAAAATCATATCACGATTTTCATGACGACATCAGCTCCTTTCCTTGCAGAGATCAGAGACATC
>Ga0181612_158212_pt1 | contig 10514 bp, 9 predicted proteins | sample HoacroProtozoa21_FD_119630 | JGI IMG/M metagenome (GOLD analysis project Ga0181612, IMG submission 119630) | Hoatzin crop microbial communities from Cojedes, Venezuel. Combined Assembly of Gp0051906, Gp0051904, Gp0051908
AACCTGGAAGCTCCAGATGGGTATTAAATAAAAAGTTTAACTGATTGCAAAGCTCCTTGAGCTGAGCATTTTCTTGCCAGGAGCCTTTTGGACTAGGTTGGAGGCCCACCCTCAAGGAGCAACTCAAAACGAACACCAAGGCTGGTTTTTATCTGAGAGCACTTCCTACGCTGCAGCGCCAGTACAGCCAGCCACACTCGGCGTTTCTGCACAGCGTGATCGAAGGACAAGCGTGGATGAGCGACATGTCCCTTGCCCTCCAGGATATCCCATCACATCCAGCACTGGAGCACTGGTTTCCTGAACGAATGGGTTAGGCGTGCTTTGCAGCAACGCTCTCCTGCCACAGGTTTAGTTAACATCTTCAAAATTGCTGCTGCACCAGCAAAAAAGAAAGTCAGCCCGGACCTGCAGCAAAGTGCAGGTGTGGAGATTTGACAACAGTCCTTCCCCACCAGCCCTGTACAACCAGAATCGCCCAAACTCTACGCAGGGCGTTGGGAAGCTGGCAGAAAACAGGTAGACAGCAAAAAAGAAGTTATGGCAAGTTGACACTGCTGCAGGAAGCCACAAATACATCACCCCAAAGGAAAAAAGCATGTTCTTGTCTTCAACGCAAGCGTGTGTGGCTGCCAGGTACCACTGCTGCCTTGCGCAGAGAGGCACTGCCCGAGGGAGAAACATCTGTCCCCGGTGTCATCTGTCATCACAGAGACTTTGTAGGCTGCAGCAGCGGATGATCGTTCCAGCTTTTACTTTTTTCCCTTAGAGAGTAAGTATTGATGGGTTTTGCATTGCCGTACCAGCTCCTCAGTCCACTCTGCAGGGGCTGGAAAACCAACATTTGCCTGGTTTCAGACCCTAAGGCAAGGCATCCAGGAAAACGCTACAGCCTGCTTCTTGCTCCACGCATCCCTGAGGATGCCTAGAGAAGGAAGGCTGCCGCAAGCTCGGGCAAATCCAACGAAGCATCATCTCAAAGACAAAAATAGAAGCACAAGAGAGAAAGAAGAAAACCTGATGTCATCCAGCAGGACCAGGGGTAAAGCCGCATGGTGGTCTTCTCTACCAGAAGGTTCTGTGAGGGGCCACGTCCCTAACAGGAGGGGGAACGGGAGGCTGTCCTGGATGCATGTGAAATGCAGACTGCTCTTCCCCCTGCTGCTGGGCATTAGTGCCTCTGGATGGGAGGATGGGCACTGTTCAGGAAAAGGAAAGACCAAGGGAGGCAACTTCTCTGCCAGTTCCGAGCCGAGCATCCCCTTGTATCCAAAGTTTGGCAGGAACCCCCTCTCGCAGGCCGACTGATGTGCAAACCCAGAGGAAACAACTGTCTCGCACACAAAACACAGGCGAACGCACGACGCAGCCGAAACCGGTTAAAACATCGCCGGCACCGTGCCGAGCATTACCTGGGAGAGAGGAACGAGGAGCTGTTAAAGCTGCTTTCCCCATTACACAAGCTGTCCGAGAACAAATCTGCTTCATTCCCTTCTCCGTAATCCTCAAAGTGCTCCTCTCCGCTGATGACCGTGACGATGGAGTGGCCGAGGTCTGAGCCCAGGGGCAGGTCGTGCGGATGGGATCTGTGGGAACAGAGGGGAAGACGTTACAGGGCGGCCACCACAGCAGCCCTTCCAGTTGCACCCGATGCCTCTGCTTTCCAAGTCCCGGCTCCCATTCTGGCAGACCAGGCCAGCTGTTCCTCATAGTGCAATTCACCCCGTGCCTCGAACACCGAAGGGGCAGCCCAGGCACCACCGGGAAGCCTGCAGCAACTTTTTTCACAACAAACCAATGCTTTTTCATGCAAGCTCCCCTGGCACCTGCAATATAGGATCTGGAGGTAGGAGTTGAAGGACAGTACCCAGGGTTGGTGGCAAACCCTTGCATGGCACGGGCGCAACCAAAAGCACAGCAGAAAAAAAGCTCAAAACACACCCTAAAGATGTTTTGAATTACACTGTCAGCCTGTGTGCCAGGTTCATGCTTGCTTCTTGCTGTATAATCCTATCAGAAGCCCAACACTGGGGTTTAACACTGTAAACCCCTCTCCCTGCCCTCCCCACAACACAAATCCCGGCGTTTTACAGCCAAACCCGGCAGCGACAGAACCCCTGGCAAGACAAAGGAGCCCTTTCCCTGCTCCTGCTGGGAAAATGCTGTACACACTCCTGGCGATCTTGGAGGGGGGAATGCTGTCTCGTGCGTTTCCAACACCGGACCCGGCAGGCTGCAGCGTGTTAAGCCTCAGCCTAAACCCTGCACACCCCCAGCACAGGTCCTGGGATGTCCCGTGCTTCGGAGGGGACACAGCTCATGCAGAAGCCAGCATTTCTGTGCCTTTTCACATGCGCAGTGCTGCATGAAGCCAAGCAACCACGGCAGCATGCGCCCACCCGCACAGGGCTTTCCTGCCCAGGACCGCAGAGGTTTTCACATTCAGCTGGGGAGAAAAGGCAGGGGGGATTTGTAAGAACCAGGCTGTGAAAGCAGCTCATGCGTTTGTGAGCCACAGGTATGAGTTCTGCGGGGGACCAGCACCACTCTGCTCTCCAAAATTCAATGTTAAAAAAAAGATTGCATTATAAAAACTGATATTTCAGGCTACACCCCCATCTTCATCCACTTGCTAGGAGAGGGAAAATGGGGGTATGACTAGATTGCTGTACTAAGCCAGAAAGAAAAAGATTACAGATAAGCCATTTATGACAAAAACCTGCACCATCTGAAGGATTTACCCTTATCCTGTTAATAAAACATGTCAACCCTCCAGCCCAAACAGTACTCTATTTAACCGCAGACAAGTCCAGTCCAGCTTTTAGGCATCCGCACACCCTCCTTGTGCACCAACCGGCGAAAGCACCGTTATTCTGCAGCGGGATCCGTCAGAAACCCATCCTCCCCAGCGGTGAGTCAGAGGCTGCACCCAGCAGACCACTGCCGAAAGCATCGGAAATCTCTCCAGAAATAGAAGGCAGGGGGTGGAATTTTAAACTCACCAGCTAAATCCAAGCCCAAATCTCTAAATTTGGGGCTGTGGTTTGACAAGCACGGTACAGAAGCAGATCTGATCAGGCACCTGGAAACCCTCAGCCAAGGATGCTCTGGGCAATAAATAGTCCGAGTATTTCATTTACACCTAGTGGGGACTCTAGCAGTTCTGAGATCCGGAGTCCAACTGATCTTTACTACACACAGCCTTAATAATGTAAATAATCTAAGGTATGCTGAGCTTTAGCAGCTACTGAAAAGTAGTGTTCAAGCTCTGAGTCAGTCCACCAGCTGCGTTGGTCGGATTGTACTTACTGATTGTAAAGGTGTGAAACTGTTGTCCTGCCTGGGGTCTGATGGCACCAAAACCGGCCCTCAACAACTTTGGAATAGGCTTCCGGAGGCTTCTGTCTCAAGCCTTCTCAATCTTTAAGCCAAATTAACTTTTTCCTTATTCTTTTTGGCTACCTGGAATTTGCGCACATTTAACACACCTGGCAACAGGCACCACTGCGCTTGGACAGAGCGCCCAAAGGACGCCCGACCTTCCCAAGACCACACTGGGAGTAGCAGGGAAGCCTCAAGAACAACCTAATCTTAAAAAATTTCCCAAGCAAAGTATTTTGTACCTACAGGCAGGCGAATCCGAGGCACGTCATTTTCCCCAGAGGACGAGAGCGCACACAGGCTGCCATGGCCCCTCCAGAGATCCTCCGCTCAGTCGTCGGAGAGCTCAGCAACCAATTATATCCTGATTTAACTGTGACTGAGCCGAACGCGCTCGGGCGAGGAGAGCCTAGCCAGCTAATCCCATTTCTTCCCTAATCCACAGCACCCTTTCAGCTCCGGCGCTGAGTGCCCAGCAGCACTGACTGCTCACCGCATCTGACGCTCCCCACATGTGATTTTGGGGTGGGAGGGAAGCCCGGTGCTTTCGAAAAGCAACGGGAACTGTAAGTACTCACCAGAGCACCATGCCTGGGTGATGTGGTTTTGGCCAAAAAAATTCTGTGCGTTAGCAGACTTTAAGCGATGACGGTTCCAGAGCTGTCAGCACAGACTGGTGCCCTTGGGTCACTGTTAAAGGAGTTATTCCCTCCCTTCCCGCCGGCCAGCATCCCAGTTTCACCCCAAAACCCACTTTTCCTGGAAAACCTAGGAAATGAGGGGGGCCCAGGAGCAGTTTCGCCAGCAGCAGTTCAGACCCAGGGAAGAAGATCTTAGCTCACACTTCTGTGCTTCGGGCACTGGTTCAGAACTAGTTATTACAGGAGGTGGCTGCACATCAAAGGGCACCCGCATGTTTAGGTAAAACAAGAATACGCTGAGTTCCCCTCCTGACTTGAAAATTACATGTTGTGTTTCTGGCTTAAGTGATAGATTAAAAACTGCAAGTATTTCAGGTGTTTGGATCATCTGAGAACTTCTTTTAGAGGTTAAAGATGCTAATGAGGGTACAGAAGTTCTCCCAAGGCAAGCAACGATTAACTCAAAGAGATTGCCAGGCCAAGCTCCAAAACAGCCTACACATGGTGCAGTCTAATTATTATAATTATTCTTAAAGAAGAGCTATTTTGGTCTTGCATGAAGTTACAAAAACAAAGAATAAACCAACCAGTTTCAGCAAGACAGACTCAGCCCACTTTATTTTAAATCCTCAGGCTGCATCTCCCTGCTCCCAGTTTGCCAGGGTTTCCTGCCCTGCATACTGAGCTTTGCTCCTGGCCGTTCCCACTCACCCATGCTCCGGCTCCTCGATGGGATCCGTGAACTCCGAATGCACAGTGGAGTCGATGGCACTGTCCGTTTCTACTTCGTCGTGCATCTCGTGATGTACTAGTGTGCTGGTGTCTTCATCCGTGAAGGTCTCGCACTCGCTGTACGTGCTCTCTGAGCCCATGTAAGCACTGTCAGTCACCTCATTTGCCTGGTAAAAAACACAGGAGGGAAAAAAGAGATAGTATAGCTACGAGGTTTCATTGCAGAGCAGGACAAAGCGCGTATGGAGCAGCTAATTACTGCTGCACTGCATTTCTAAGCACAGAAATCCAGCCTCCCAAAAGCAGCGTGTGCTGTACCCCAAGTCCAGCTGCTGCTCTGTCCCCAGCTCCAAGGGCCGAGTGCTGCCCCGGGGTGCACCGTGGCCTTCAGGCTGCACAGACTTTGCAACAGCAGTGTTTGGAAAGCAGATTACAGAAATATATACTAAATAAGAGTCGGAGGGAGATTTTGTTGCGAGCGAGTATGGATTTGTTGAGTCCGGGAGGGATTACCCACTGCTTACTCAGCAGTTCTGATCACCGTTGCTTTCACCCACTCCATTTTAAAGAGGACACACGATTAATCTGAATTCTCTGCAAAAATTACCATTCAAAGCTCCCAGTTAGCCCTTAAAGCACTTCTTCCCTCCCGTCTAGTAACACAAGGGCACCTTCCATCCTTCAACAGAAAATAAGCTGGTTTATAAATCTTCATTACAGGGTCTAATTTGCACAGACGGCATCAGCAAGACCCTCCAATCTCCACACTTCAGCTGGAACAGCACCTCGAGCAGTGTGTACCACTTTACCACACCTGCTGCAGGCTCTAGGAAAAAAGCGCAGTTTGGTTTTCAAGACACCACGCTACGAGCACGGATGACTGAGTTTTGCTCTCAGTTCTGCCCCTTAGGCAGGCACCCATCTTTGGTCCTGCTCGTACGCAAGGGCAGAGATGGTCCTGCCTGGATCCGCACGGTGCTGAGCCGGAAACCACCCCCGTCTTCAGAGGAGAGCCATGGGAGCACTAGAAGAAACACCCTCCTCAAGCAAAAGCTCTTGTTACCCATCAAAGCTCGTTTCCCAGCGTTTATGGGACATCCCCAGCGCGCCTCAGAACAAATCAAATCATTTATGGCCCTAGGATCTCAACCGTGGTGGGATCTGTCAGTGCTGGCACGGAGCTCCGGCTGATCCCCTGTCACCGGAGGTGTGGGGCCGAGGGACGGGAGCCCTCTTGCCTGGTCTCAAGAGGAAAAGATGCTCGTGAAAAGCCATTTGCTCTACTTGAAGTTCACCCAACGGGACCAAAGCTGCTCAGCTGCTGGCTGCACCCCCTCCAGCATGGCAGCAGGGCAAAGCAGCGGCATTTTGCATGCAGGCACCAACATTGAAGCCAACCCCTCTTCCCCTGCCAGAGAGCACACAGGGCAGCTTTCAGTGCTTTTTCCAAGGATTTTCGAGAAAACGAGATTTCTCAAAGCCCTGTAGTACAGTAGCTGGAAAGAAAACACACAGATATACTGTCCTTGCAACAACAGGATGAAAAATGATGTTAGAGATGTTCATTCCAAGCAGGGCATGGATGTGGCAGGATGGAAGAGTCCTGCTCGCTGCTGCAGGCGCTGCCCTCCAGCAGAGGAGCAGCTTTTAGGGCACGTGCTGTATTTGTACAGCCAGAGAGCACCAGACAAAGAGACAAATGTCCCACTGCCACTGCGGTGCCTAGACTTCGCAAACGCTGCTCTCGCCAGCCTGATTCTCCTCTTTCGGGTAAATGCTCCACACCCCAAAGAACTTCTGCAGCTTTCACTGGTGCAAAGCAGCTCAAAACACAACCAGCGCCTCATTTTGTTTCACCCACAAACTCCCAGGCAGCCTCAACACATACGAGGCCAGAAAGGGAGACAAGAACTTGTACGGGTGCTCCAAAAACCTCAAAAGGATGGATGGAGAGCTGCTCTACAGTGATTCCTACCCTACCTGGACACCGTGGAGCCAAGCAAAGCGACTGAGTCAACACCCTGGCTTTGCTCCCTGCCGAGCGCTCTCATCAGCCCCTGTGCCAACTGAGCACACTCAGCTGGATGATGGATAGAGACAGACAGACAGACAGCAGCCCCTCTTGTAAGTTTGGATCAGCTTTCACAGACCCACGCTGCCCTATGGACATCAGCGTCTCTCTAGGACACCACCCTGAAGTTAAACATGACACAAACCTTCACAGAACCCGAGTCTGAAGTCAGCATCAGGAGAAGAGGGGGTTGTTCAAGGGAACTTGATTCAAACAGAGCAGAGGCTGTTGCAGCGAACGGCATCCCTAGCATGGGGGAAGGTGGCTTTCACCAGCCTTCGAGATAAAAACAAAAGCCTCCTAAAATCCCCACCCACTTAGAAAAGCATAAATCCAGCATGACTAATTATATACTTAAAGCTTGGGACTCGCTTAAGTGCTTTAACTGGATTTATATCACACTTCCTAGAAACACTGGTCAGGCTCCTAATGCTTGAGCAGGAGGAGGACGAGGGAGATTTGGAAGAGGAGGCTTGGAAGAGCGGGCTTGGCTCCTTGCCTCGCAGACAGCCGAGGACACTGCACCATTCCCGAGCTGCCGGCAGCCCCCCAGCCCAGGCGTGCTCGGGCAATTCGAGTGCTTTTCCAAGCTACCTGCAGGGTACACCGAGTTTAGGAGAGGCCAGGCTTCAGCGTATCGGACAACGCTGTGCTGCAACCCTGGTTATGTTCTGCTTTGGGGGAAAAATATCCCATCTCCAGCCCACGCCGCATGTCCCCGGTGCTCACAGCAGCGACCGTGCTTCGTGCCGGACTGGCTTGGCTCTGCTGGGAGGGAAGCAGCGGGGACCCAATGCAGCAGAGAGTGCCCGAGAGATGATGGCAGACATCCACGTCTGCAGATGTTCCTGCGTGCTTCAAAGGGATACTTCTTCCCTGTTTGAAAAAGATTTAATGCCAAACTGGAAATAACTTTGCTTGCAGACTCTAAAGTAAACGCTGCTGAGTCTTTTCTCCCCTTCCCACTGGAAAAGGTTCAATTTAAGCATACATTGAAGCATTACACACAGCACAAGGTAAAGACAACTATTGCAAAAAAGAAAAAATCCCAAAGCAACAAAACCAAAGAACCCCAACCCACAAGAAACTTGATTAAAAAACACCCTGTCATGGTTACCATTGCTGGCCCTCTCAACATGGAGCATAACCAGGAGCCGAACAGCTCAGGGCATCAGAACATCGCAGCACCCTTAACTGGATGATTTATCTATCAAATTGTTACAAAACATCTTATAGATGGGAAATACCGGTGCAGACAGGCTGAATGAGGGAGCAACCCTTCAGAGCCAGAAGCAGCCTCCAGCACGTTAACCATCTTCCTTCAGCCACACCGAGGATGTGCAGCAATTTATTTACTTTTTTTTTTTTTAAAAAGATGACCTGTAACATAACTTGCAAACTTTCTTTGTATTTAGTAAAGGAGAATAATTCTTCTCTTGTAATACTAGCCTACATGCGATTTCAAATGCAAAAGCCCTATTAAAATTAAACCTACGTGGTCAATGAGTTAAGAGGCAGTTAAGACTGTAAACAAAGTCCTTCTCCCGAGCACAAGTGTGGAGAACTTTGCTTTACATTTCATCACAGATTAAGTAACTAAACCTCAAGAAAAGATGCAAGGAGGAAACTGGCAAAACAAGGGCACTTAGGTAAGGAATTAGCAAATGCCCGAGAAAGCAAAGCAAACCCAAGCCCCTCTGCCCTGGGCGAAGGTGCAGCCGCAGGTCGCAGAAGGCTCTTTTTTATGGCCTCACGAGCAGCTGCTTTGTGCACTGACCCTTTAAACCTCCTGCCACATCTCGTGTTCGGCCAGGTTTGCCTTGCTGTGGGCATGTAGAAAGCAAGCACTTTTTCCAGACTAAAAAAACCCCAACATGATACACTTAAAGACATCTGGCTTGGGACCGCCAGGCTAGGCTACAAGTGCTCCAGGGACTTGCCAGGAACGTCCCCACCACATTCAGAACTGGGTGGTGCCACCAGTATCAGTGTATTTTAAGTTTTATCAAATAAAACACAACCTTAGATGCTTCAGGTAAACCACAGACCTTAAAACTGGCACACATGCGCACACACACGGCCCCCGAACTGAAACAGGATCATGGTTCAACCGAGGTTCCCATCTCCGACTCCAGCTCCGCCACGAGGTATTTCCCCTGGTGACTTGTTTGCCCTGGCTGAACATCACATCAGCCATCCAGGCAAATTTCTGATCATTTAGAAGCATTCAGCAAAACGTCAAGGATTTGAAAGCCTGGCAGTGAGCCCTCCTGCTTCTAAAAGGAAATAAATGGATGAAATCAGCATCGGGATGATGTAATCTGCCCTGATAAAATGGGCGAGACGATGAACCACCTTTAGGAGACTTCTACGGCAGCAGTTCTTCAATTCCTTGAGTAAAGACCATTTGATTAAATGTTATAAAAGAGCTGCAAAACCCACACTGATTAAAAAAAGCCGTTTGAGTACAAGGAAAAGAAACAAGACTATCGGGAGTCACCTGCAAGGTCTGGGCAGGGACAAGTTAAGCTTTGATCTGTGATGGACGGAAGGCTTAGCCCAAACATTGCCTTGGAGAGGAGGGCAAAGCCTGGCTCCCAGGGAGGTTCCTCCCAGGCATTTTCTGCAGGGCTGGTCCCCTGCCTGTGCCCAGAGCTGGCCCGACATCCCCAGGCTCCGCTGTCCTTGGCCACAAACACTTGGAACCTTGGGAGAGGAAGCAAGGGGAGAGGAAAAGGAGAAACAACTCTGTTTTCCCAGCGAGCGTGAGCCTCTTTATGAAGATCGCCAGTTCTCACTGCACCCAGGGCAGACAGCGGGAGATGGACCAGCTACGAAACCCACCCTCCAAGGACACCCTCGCCAGCTGACCGCAGGCAGGACCCCGGTGCCAGTGCCGGGCTGGGAACGCTGCCCTGTCTGGAGCCGAGCCAGTGCTGGCCCTGCGAACGCCCCGGACCCACACGCCATGGCTGCGGGACAGGCTCCGACCGGATGGAGATGAAGAGCATCCCACCCACTGGGTGCAGCATCCCACGGAGGCAGCCAGGCCAGCCACGTTGAGCCCAGCATGGCTATCGGCACTGCGGCATCAGCCTGCCAGGGACACGTGCCTGCCCAGCCCTGCAGCAAGCAACCGGTGCTTAAATTGGATTTAAACCAATTTAAAGCCAGGGAGAAGGGAGGCAAGTTGTGTTTATAGTCCCACCTGAGTCTACACTAATACAAGCACCCCTGAAGCCTCTGAGTGCGGGCAACCAGAAACCCATCATGCCACCGAGCGATCCCACATTGGAGGCTGCTACCGGCAGCAAGGCATTGACCTCGACCTCTATATTTGCCTCTTCCCGTGTATTTGGGCAACATTCGCTTTTCAGAGAAGCCAGGGAGCCCACACTCAGCCCAGGGTGAAGGCAATGGCTTCCCTCCTTTCATAACACGGTCCCTGAAATAGGGTTTCAAGGCTGCTATGCTTGATAATAACCCTCGAGGCTGGGCAAAGAGAACTGTGTTGCATCTGTTGGAGCAAACTGACAACACCCACCAAAAAACCCCCAAACCAAAGAACAGCTCACAAGCACCCCAAAAGCCTGCAGCCACCACCCCTCCTGGGCCAGCTCCCCCAAGATGACTCAAGCAGAGAGGGCTACGAAGATACCATCGTGTGCACACACCCCATGGACTACGGG
>Ga0181612_126124_pt1 | contig 10513 bp, 12 predicted proteins | sample HoacroProtozoa21_FD_119630 | JGI IMG/M metagenome (GOLD analysis project Ga0181612, IMG submission 119630) | Hoatzin crop microbial communities from Cojedes, Venezuel. Combined Assembly of Gp0051906, Gp0051904, Gp0051908
GTGATGGAGACCCTTGAGCAGGAGGCTCAAGGGTCCTGTACCTGAATTTTGGAGGATTCTGAGAGGCAAGTGGATACTCATGGTTTTAGTCCGCACTGAAGTCTCTTTGTAGGGATCTTTACCAGGCAGATTCTAGTGGAAGTGTCACTTAGGCTTTAATCACACCTTTATTTGCTGTGTAAGTGCAGCCAAAGCCAGGAGCTCATGGTTGTTTTTATTTTAGGGTTTCTCTGATGTAGCGGTTAGATTTCCTATTTCCTTTTGGAAGAGCAGAAGATGGGGGATTTTATGAATCCATTTGGCTCAAATGTCTCAAATTCCCCCTACTTAAGGCACGGGCATTTGCCTCATGCTCCAGCGCAGCACCCTAGTGCACTGTACACTTCCCCTGCCCCTTCTTCACTGCTGCTTGCTCTTTACGTCTCTGTCTGCCATTTTTTCCTAACATGTCTCTGTCCCTTTCTTTCCCCAGTGTGACCTTTGCTTTCCCTCTTCCTTAGTGATACTGTGGCATGCTCCTGCCCCAGAACATCTTGGCCGATGCAGCTGCTTATGAGGAAGATAGCAGCACATGGCTTTGCGTGGTAAAATAGCAGCACATGGCTCTGTGCCTGCCGATTGCCCCAGGCAAGGGGCTGGGGATGCAGGAGACTGTTGGCACCGCTCCTTGGAGGCTGCCAGCACACGTCCGTCCGACGGCGAGTGGGAGAGAAAGGTAGGGTAAGCTCAGCAGTGAGTAGCTCCCAAAATGTGCAGCTCTCTTTTTCCCAAGTATGAAGTTGCTAGATTTTGCCAAGATCTTCTAAACAAACCAATTTTGAAGGAGATTTTTTGCCGAACCCTTTATGATGCAGAGCAATGAAACCTCTTGGGACCACTTAAGTTAGTGCAGTATTATTTGGTCTGGGCCATTAAAAGGTTTTGCAGGGTTGGGAGAGCAGTAAAAGGACTTCAGAGGTTTCATTGTACATGTAATTTTTCAGTTCTAGCACTCAGGGCAATGAAAGAGCTTTGGAAAAGTACACGTTTTCTCTGTTCTCCGTGTTTGTAGCATCTTTTCTTTCTGCGTTGTGCTACTTGCCCATAAAATTCTTTTCTCCACTGGCATATGCAAAACTGCTTTGGAAAAATTTTTTTGAGCTCATTAAGAAAAGACGGGAAAGATCCAGTTCACAACAGAATTCTAAAACCTTGACAACCACAATGCTATTAAATACCACTTTTCAACTTCCACATTCGTAGAGAAGTCTCTCCAAATTGTAAAATAAATGCCCATTTGTAAATCTCTCTCAAATAGGCTGGCTAGTTTAACCTGCAACTTGTAGAGCTGTCCTGACCATATATCCTGTGAAAGAGGGTTACTCATGTATGTGTAGCTATAACTGTACGTCTGCAGTCTGCTAATGGCATGAATGCACGCAGAAATCTGTGCCTGCAGGGCAGGAACACACCGGTGTGGTCAGTGTTGTGTCTATGTTCAACATGCCACGGGATCAGGGCCTGATGAAAATAAAACCAAGAAACAAACCCCAGAACTGTTGGACCTGTTTAATATGTACGTCAGAGAGCGGTCTTGAGAGGTTTGAGTTTGTAAATTGTTTTACAACAAAAAGGAAAATGACTGTTCAGTCGTTCTGCCGTTCAGATGCTGGTAAGAATCTCTCTGCCCATGTGTCACTGTTGGAAAGAGTGTACCTGCAGATTGCCTGTGTTAATGGAAGGGAAGCTGGCAAAAAGCCCCAGGTTCCTCTTGTGGGATCATTTATGTCTACATACAGAACAGCTGTATTCATCCAGGAGGGGCTGTTTGTAGTGGGAGGTGGGGAAAACTCTCTGCCAGGCATTTTGGTGTGTGATGCTGTGTGGTTCAACAGCCTTTAATGCCACAAATTGTACTGGTTTCAGTGGAAATGCAGGTTAGGCTGTAACTTGTATTGTTCTTCGCCAGACCATCAGTGAATACGCATTCTTAACACAGCCTCTGTATATTGTGAAGAAAAAATGTCCCCCCTCGATCCATTTTTATGCTACTGGAAGGCATAGTAGGTTCGCTCAAGCTACATCCAAAATGATGTGTTTTCCTAGTTAATGATCGTCTCCTTCGGTAAATGCAGCTGTTTGGATAATCTGCCATATAGAGAAGTGGGTGGTATTATAAGCCAGAAGACACATGACTGTGCAATAAAATCTGGCAATTCTGAGTATTGGATTACCCTTACAGCTTCAGAAGGCTGTATAGATACGTAACAGTCTTTAACGATGGCTCTAACAGTGTTAGACGATGGGTGCTGAGTTAGGACTCCTTTTGCACGTCCTGTCAGAAATGAACACGGTCAAAATTTTCACAGGATTTTAGTCTTCCTTTATTTTGGCTCAGCTATGGTTCAGTGGCCTTGCTGTGAAAAATAGTTGTCAAACCATTGATATCCTCTGTTTTGACTGTTCTGTTGAGATGCGGAGGTTGCCACGGATCCTGGTGGAAGAGCCGGGGCTCAGTGAGCTCCCTCAGCTCGGCTGCCGTAAAGTGCAGAATTCCCGTGTTCTGGAAATGGTATGCACCACCCTCAGCTGGCAGCTGGAGACAGGATTTGGACGCATTCTGCCTGTGGAAAACATTTTGCCGTTCGAGGATGACAAACAGCTTGTGATTTTTTTTGATATGGGAATCCTTTTGCAAAACTTGAGAAAAAACTCATAACAGAATGACTGAAAAAAAAAATCTCTGGACCCACAATTAAAAAATTGCTGATGTGTGCATCTACCTGTTTTTCCTGTGCTGAACGCTCAAGTTTTGCACTCTTCCCTGAGGGATGGTGGTACTGGTGCTGTGCGGGTGAGTTAGCTGAGCAGGGGCCATGGCACAGCTGCTCGTACTTCACTCCCGTGTTCGTTATGGCACAGAGGAATTGGAAAACGTGGTTCCGAGGAGAAGAGTGTGACAGGATCTCCTGATGTCACGGGCAGGGTGAGCAAGGAGAGATTTGCTCATCCTGTACTATCAGATATTTGTGTATCTTTTCTCTATAATTGGAACATTGATAAGCATTTCTTGCGTTTAAACAATCACCTTCTGAGCAAAAATTTGTTTACTGCCTCCTGTCCTGCAGGCTATAAATATCTAATGATTAATTTAATTTTGGTTTGAGAATTTTGTCTTTATGCGGCTTGTTCTCTTTCCATCTTACAATGCCATATCTGTTTTTGCGCTTTTAACTGTACAGCTTGTCAGGGGGCTGTACAGTGGCTTCAGGGCCTGGTATCTCTTCTGGGAAAATCTTCACTGCCGTGTTATGGACCGTGTCGTTGTATCTCTAAATTGCATTTTGTTAACTGACCCATGTGTTTCGGTAACAGGTTCGTGGTTGTGCTGAACACAGGAACAAGGAAATGGCTCAAAGGAGAGTTTTATTTAGGGTATCTTGGAGTATTAGACTTTTATGTCAGAGGAACGTTTTAATTGCATCTCCTGAATTACAGTTCAGTGCCTTCACTTTATTCCATTCATGTTTTCTAAGCCTTTTTCTATCTTCCCAAACATACAACTTTGTCTTTCTTCCTCAGAGTTTCTGCCCTGGCATGAAATTAAATTTGTATGTCTTGCACTTCATTTCTTCTTACTTGGCTGAAAATGGGATGATCATACTTTGGCTTCTTATGAAGAGATATAAAAGCAAGTCTTAATAGTAGTAGTAAATTTGCGGAGTCCATTTTAGTTGTCAGTGCATAAAGGTCACGTAGGATATAATTGGGATAGGATGTTTCTTTATTTCATAACTTTGAGATGACTTCGCCTCAGTGCCCAAGATGTTTGCTCAGCACGCTGAGTTCTCTGTTGTCACAAAAGCAGCAGGCGTCACCCGTAGCCTTGCACTTGGCGTTTGTCACCAGTTAAAGGGCATGCTGTGAATGTGAACTGTGAAATAACTGACTGCCGTGCTGGAGGGCAGCCCTCCCAAGGGACTGCCAGAGCAAAGGGCAATATGTGCCTTTGTGGCCCTCGGCTCGTTAATTAGCTGTTTCACAACAATCTGTGCTACTTTTCTGGATTGCAAACTTTTTAATTAGCTTACTTTCATGGATCTGGTTTTGAGGTTCAAGTATGCTGAAAAGAAGTGTTACAAGTAGATCTGAAACGATGGCCTATGTCTGAGCTGTTGCTGCTGGTGACCTAAAGGCTGCAAAGATGTGGATCATCGGTGTCGAGCATTACATTTCTCTTGCGACAGATTGCACCAAGTTGCATGGAGCTGAGGCTAACATTGTTGCTTCTAGTCATGACTACATGGTCCAGATACGTTTGATTAGTGAGGCTGTGTTGTGTCTCAGCATCTCCAGATCAGCTAACACTGTGGCAAATACTTACCTTGCATTAATAAAGCCGTAAAATAACGCTGAAACCTGTAAAAACTTAAAGTGCTATTCTGGCTCTGTTTATTCATGTGTTTTTCGAGTTGGAGTGGAAAATCCAGTGAAGCTGATTGTGCTTTTGGGTCTTTCAGTACTGCAGCGCTTTTCAAACTCTGCAGAAAAATCTTTTTCTTTTTTTTTTTTTTCTTTTTTCAAGAGTAACACTTTTCACAAGCTTCTCCAAACTATACAAATATTTTTACAGGCCTTAAAAACCTCTACTAAAAGTTTGTTTTTACAGAATCTGAACTTCTGGCCTGGTATGACGCTGTAGGAGTTGGTGTGCTTTTTTTTGTCAAGAGAAAGTCACGAAGCATAATAAGTCCGTACTGCAGTAATTAATATTACTTTTCAGTTATTTCACCCAGCTGTTTCTTGTTAAGTGTGCGGTGAAGGCTGTGTGCTTGGGCACATCTCAAAAGTCCACTTCCCCCCATCCCTGCCCAGAGCACTTCTCCACATTCTTGCTTCCCCAGAGGGCAAGGAGTTGCACTGAAGGCTTTCGAAGCTGTTCACAAGTCTGATTTTGGCCTAATAACTCACGAGGGCTGGGTTTTGGATACTTGATTTTGGGATTAAATTAAACATTTCACCTAACTTTTTACGACTACAGAGGTTTCTGTATTCCTTGGAAGTCTGGAGTTATTAGTGAATTATGAGAGGGTGTTTTTTTTTCCTTTGTGCAAAATGGCAACAGACACATAATTCATATGAAATAATTTTATCTTTTGAGTGCAGCATTTGTATTAATATGGCTTCAGTTGTGTATACAAATTAGTGGATTTACAAGCAACTCTTACTGATGTCTGTATCTAGGGAAAAATCAGATGAAATAAATTTAATGCTTAAAAAAGAGTTTGCAGCAATTATCCTACAGATTTCATGTTCTTGATATTCTTATTGTTGGAGTTTCTTCAGTCTTGTATTTACGAGCAACAGAAGTAAATCAAGAAAGTTTTGATTTGTATTGCAAAAATCTCTTTCTTTTCCCCACAACAAAAAGCCAAAGAAACAGCAACCTACCTCTGAATCTCTAGAGATGCTCTTGCTCCAAAATTTACAGTCACTTTAAGCGTTCGTTCTGATGGCTTAAAAGGTCAAGCTTTTTAAAACCATATCATTAAATAGAAGTAACTAGAAATAGAAATCATTAAATAAATAGAAATCATTAAACAGAAAAAACGATACACTCCGTAAAAGCAGGTGGGTGAATGAAGCTCATGTCTGAGATGATGTATACCAGTATTGCCCACTAAGCTGTAATACCAGTCTTACTGTACAGAACAAGGTAGGTGTTTCTCCTGAACCCTTCAAAGAAAGAAATCCGGCAGACACAAACCGATGCAAGTGCTTGGCTGAGTACTTTGGAGAGAGTGGACCACAGCTGCCGGTTCCTCTAGCTGGGCTTTTATCATGGTCAGATCTCTGTATAGTGCATTCAGATGGTTTTAACAAATTCCCAAAATAATTTCTGGGATGCAAGCAGAAGGAAGGAGAAGTTCCAGTCTAGTTCGTTTTTGGAAACACCGATAGTCTCACACCAGATGAGTCACATCCTTCGTTCGGACACCTGATGGATGCATAACCAGTACCAGCTTGCGACATCCTGCTCGTTCCTTCTTTAGCTGCTGCAGTTCTTTGGCAAAAGTCTTCTTGGTCTTTGTGCATCCCAAGAAGGTGAGAAGCTGTTTCTCAACTATTCCTTGGTTTTGATGCCTGTGTTGCAATGATCTTGCTTCCTGTTACGGAAGTATAGTTGCTCTTAAAAATCCCTGTGTGGCGGGACTGTGGATGAAAGCACAGTATTGCACAGAAGAACAGTACTCATCTGGGCTCGCTTCTCACTGCTCTTTTTTAAGTGAGAGGGTTTGCAGATGTGGGTTTCACTGGAAATAACGGCCATCTGGAATAGAGGAAAGCCTAGGGATTTTGGGAGGTCCAGTTTCTTGTGTTCTGGTGTTACTGGAGTGGTTGTGTTTGTTTTTAAGAGAAATCAGATCGACTCGTACTGCCCGTGCAAGCTGGCTTGATGGGATGGAGCTGCAGGGAGTGGGCATTTATTTTCTGTGAGGGGGAGGAGAAAGGACCACATGCCAAGCTGCAAGCAGCCCAGAGAGCTCATTTGCATTGCTGTATGGGCCTTTGCCCCTTCTTTAAGTGATGTCTTAAATAATCCAAATTGGGTTTTCAGAGGGAGATGTTCTAAAAGTGGTTGGAACAGAACAGGATCTGCTGTGAGGTTTAGCACAACACGTACTTTGCTTCCTTTTCCTCTTCCTCTTCTCCAGAAAAATGACAGTTCCAACAGAGTGTTTAGACTTCTGTTGAGCCACAAATACCTAAGTCATGTAGAAGGTATCTGGTGGACTTTTCTGTGGTATTTGGTGCAGTTTCTTGTATTGTAGTGTTCCCCGTCCTGTGTAGCCAACGGTTGAAAAACGTGGACTTGGAGGTATGGTGTCAGAGATGCTCCTGTTAAGGTTAGGCTGAAATGCAGCATAGATGCAACTTCCTGGCTCCACTGTTGTAACTGCTTAGAGGCTTAATTTATTTCTTGTTTTGAGTGCAATGACAGGAATAATTAGGGAAGAAAAAAGAAGAAAACCAGCAAAAGGCTCTTCTGGATTTAGGTGGATGCCGCTTTTGGGTTATAGCTTCAAACAGGCTGTGGGCAAAGGGGAAAACATTTGTGTGTTAATCGCAACTACTGGATGAGATTTGTGGCTAGAAAGATCAGTTTAGACTTTGTGTTAATTCACAGGCAGTAGCTGAAAGCTACGTGATCTGACCTTACAGATTTAAAAACTGTTCTTTTTTTAAATTGATTCAGTTAAACTCCCTTTTCATGTTCCTAATTTGTGTAACGCCATTTCTTGTGTCTTTGCGATCCCCATCTACTTTTGCAGTTCTTTCTGTTTGTTTGTTCTAACACTTGTTGGATGTGTGATGTAAACTGATTCACATTTCTCTGTTGGGAACTGCTAGAACATTTGGCGAGGGATATGGTCCCGGATGGTCTTAATCATAGCCCAGACTCATGCCCCTCTGACAATCTAGCTGTATAGAATTGTGTGCATTCAATGTCCAGTGCTGTTCTATAAATATTAAGAAATATCTCCAAAAATTGCTATGAAAAATTCCCATTTTCTGCAAGCAGTTGACTGTGCCATAAGTTGTCCATCAAGGGATTTTATGGGATTTGTAATTGTTTTTTTGTGAAATGAAGACAGGAAAGTAACTCACGGTTATTGTTGCCAATTTAGCAATAGCTGTTTCCTTTGTAAAAAGCATTTTCTTTGATAAAAAATGGGATCAGAAAGCTAGAGGCTGAAGGTTTATGACCTTCACTCCAAGCTGAAGCTCAGGCTTTCTCTGGTTTTAGGTTTGAAGCAGTAGGCTTCACTGTCCAGCGCTGAAATACCATGGTGGCTATGAAAATTTACTTTTGTCTTTTTTGTTCACAGTCAAACTGCAACTTCAAGCAGAAGAAAGAGGAGTGGTGTCAATCAAAGGTGTCAGTGCAAATCGCTTTCTGGCTATGAAGGAGGATGGCAGGTTGCTGGCCTTGGTAAGAACTCTTCTTTTTAATGTTTATCTCTGTGTGCCTGTCTGTAGTGGTAGGTCCTCTCCTCACTCTGTACTGATGAACCTCTCCTCCAGCAGGACTTGCTCAGCTTCTCTATGTGTGATTTGTCAGGGAGAGATTAGCTCAGCACAACTTCTGTCAGTTAATGGAACTGTGAACTAGGCAGAGATGCGGGTGTCTGCCCTCAGCTAGAAGCTTCAAAACTGGACTGGGACAGCCTGTCCGAGAGAGAAAATTCATAGTGCTCGTGTATAGAAGGAACTTATGAGAACAAATGAATGAAGTCTCTCCCTTTTTTTCTCCCCACGAAAAGCTTTTTCCTCTTTTACTTACTTTCATGTAAAGTGATTGTAAAGACCCTTTTAAAGTAGGAAGAAAAGCTGATTTCTTTAAATTTTGACTTTTATGTTTTTGATGGTAATTGGTATATATTGTTTTCTCATCTTCCTCTTTGTAAAGAATCAAGTGTTTTTGGTCATGTATGCTTCCAAACTAGAAAACTGGCAAGAAAACAGTTTTTGAAAATCTGATGATAAAGTAAGGAAATAAAGTTATTAAATGTAGGTAAATTAACCTAGTCTCTAATGAGACTAGTTGTAAACTCCATGTGTTTTATTGGTATCAGCTTAATTTTTAACGGTGTTTAAAGCCAGAATGTTTAGCAGAATCTAAAAGTTAATAAGGTCTCCTAGAGCTAGATGATAAATTTTGCTTGAAGAGCTGCGGTTACATTCATTTTGCTCATGAGAGGCAGACACTGCGAATCTCTCCTCCATATTTATAACCTTCAGTGCAGGCAAACTTTCAGCGCTTGCGGCGTACCACTGTAGGGCATCCTACTGGAATTTTAGTTTGAAATGATCCCTGATGCTTTGGTGATGCTTGAACACAGCCCCGTTCAGCTTCTGTGCAAGTCCCCGCCAGTAAGAGGTGTTAATAATAAAGTGAATTCCTAACCCCAGCTGGACTGCAGCTAGTGAAAGACCCCTGCCAGGGGCTGCAGAAATTACTTCTGATTCCCCTTGATTCTGCCTCTGCCTAAGTGAAATTAGTCTGAAGGCGAACAGAACACTTCAGCAGTTTTCCACGAGCAGGGATCCGTGGTGTGCTCCTCTAGCTCCAGGAACCCCGTTTTGTTTATGCCTGTGAATACAGTGAAAGAACCCATTTCAAGTTACAGCGTTGTTTACTTGGAACTTGTGTGACAGACAGCTCAGTTGAAGAAAATGTGAGGAGTAGTCCACTGTGCTATTCCTGAATTAAGGGTAATTGGGAATTTCCTGTAGTGCTGGTGTGGTGGCGTTCGGCTTCCCGTGCAAATCACCCTCCTCACCCTGAGCGACAGCGAGTGGTCAAAATAGGGCGTTTTGCACCAGTTGTAAAATTACAGACACCTGAGTGTGTTTATATTTGGGATTTCCAACCTAAGGTTGCATGGCGGGTTTTGGTTGTAGAACATGCTGCCCTTGCAGCGATACGCAGCCATTTTACGTGCTTGGTTCTTTTAAGGCGATGTGCTTGGAAGGGATCTGCCCTTCACTTGGGCGTACTCTCTCTAAGTCTAGTAGAGTTGGGTCATGTTGTGCTTCTTACTTGAGCTTATAAAATACTTGCTTCGTTGCTGGAAGTGGGTATTACTTGCATCGTGTTTACTGCGAACACTACTCCCTGCAGCTCTTCATTTTTGCTATTCATAGGTGAAAACTCTCTGCTCTTAAGATTTTGTTCTTCAGCCAGCCTAACAAATACTTCTGTGATTTCACGATCATTTTCTGCAGCACAGGCAGTGTTTTTTTTCCATGAGGATTTCTGTACTGTGACTTCCAAAGGTCTGTGGCCAATTGTGCCTCCACTATTTTCTGCCTATAAACACATGCATGAAACTGTTCCTAACTGCCAGAATTTCTTTTTCAGTTTGAGCAGTGCTGTGTTTCAGTGAGAGCTTTGAAAGAGTGTGTGCTGGGACTATTTGTGGTGAACTTATCTCGTCGGTGCACATGAATTCCTATCTGCTGAAACCTTTGGTTATTTCTTTTAAAACACTACGGAACTTTAATTTCTAAATACCTATTTAGTTCTCTAACCCACTAGTCACTCAGGTACTATTCTGTGCTTTTTAACATGTTTTGTTTCGTTTTTTACTACTTTTCAGTGTCAAGGATCAATTTGCATAGCGTCCTTGCTTTAGAAATATGTCAACATCTTCAAAAATACTTCCGCAAATTATTATTCAGTCCTTTTTTTCATCTACTTGTATGTTTTCGTAATCACTGGGTTGAGACATGTCTTCATGGCTTGTTCCGAGTTGGGTTTTGCAAAATGATTTATTGCATGGCCAGCAGATCACTGCTTACACTGGTGATCGGCGTGGTGGTGCGATGGATGGCGTTCTTGTCTGGAAAGCTGGATGATACGGCTTTTCATTAAGCAGTTTCATGCTCTCTGTTTGTTAACAGGCTCATTTACTGTGGGGGACAGGTAATCTTTACCAGTTCGGTTGCTGGAGAAAATGGCTGGTTA
>Ga0181612_144389_pt1 | contig 10513 bp, 6 predicted proteins | sample HoacroProtozoa21_FD_119630 | JGI IMG/M metagenome (GOLD analysis project Ga0181612, IMG submission 119630) | Hoatzin crop microbial communities from Cojedes, Venezuel. Combined Assembly of Gp0051906, Gp0051904, Gp0051908
AATGATTCAAATAAGAATTACTGACTTGGTGACTGTACCTTTTCATTCACCTGGCTTCCAGTGCCAGACATGTAGAATGTAACAGTAAAAGGAAAGAATGGAAAGTATCTGTGTTCCATTTACAAACAGAACTTTAGGCATACAAGATAAAATAGGAATGAAAGTCATAATAAAAACTTCCAAAATCCCCCCTTCAGAACTAGTAGCTCATTCTGCCTCTGCTTACACGTCATTTTCTGAACCACATGACAGCTGAGATTGCCAAAGTGTTTGCAGTAGCATCAAAGAGCAATCAATTAATGATTGTTTCGTGTATCACAAGACACATGTCATTAACATCACTGGTAAAAAGCCTTAGGTTTTTTACTGGCCTGGCTGTGCAGGGTCTCAGGACCTGCCTGGGCTGGCCTTGGCTGCTCTCTTGTTTTGCCTTGACAAGCATCTGGTGGCCAGTTCCAAACATGTTGGAGATGCAGCTCTGTAAGTGCTGTATCTGGACAAGACCTGAGTCTCCCAGGGAGGCCCATTGAGACCAGCAACTCCCAAACATGAGAGGAGGTCACTGTACATCTTCCAGGCTTCAGCTGGCAAGCAATGAGAAGGAAGCAGGCTGTGACATAGCAATGCAAAGAAATAAATTTCGGTATATCTGGGTCTGAGACGAGTCCCCAGAATATACATTATAGTTCTCTCAGTGAAGACCTCAAGAGACAGAAACCTCTTGTCACCCTATCCTTCCTCCCCTACCCTTCAACAAGAAATCTGAACTGTTAGCCTTAGGACTTGGAGAATTGTTGAAAAGGTGAGCTCAACACCAGAGTCAAGGGGCAGAAAGTGTGAAGTTTCTGTATGATCATGTTAACTGTTATTAATGAGATTTTTTCTGTTTTACTTAGATATTTTTGCATAGTAATGTGCTGTTGAAACATTCATAGTTTCAACATAGTCTTGAACATAGTCTTGTTTCTATCTATACAGTTCCCTTTTGCCCATGTCAAGATATTGAGTACAATATTAAATTCCAATATCCTGCCCCTAAATGTCACTGGAAACATATTCCCAGGCATAATTATATTGATAGTTGTATCTGATACGCTCTGAATGACCAACCACCATTTGTAAACCACTTGGCCAGTTATTTGGCTCAAAAGTTGACATAGAAATGAAGTTATTCTTGGATAAAAGGCTGGGAGACAATAAAGAACCAGGTAAAGTATACACATATAAACTTAGTACTGTAGAAAAAAAAAATTCTACCAAAGTTTAAGAGCATCTCAAGCATATATTTAAAACAGAAATTAATTCCTTGTCAGGAATTACAATGGAAAAAAGCCCCATAACATTATTTTACTGCATAAAATCCATCAATAGAATTTTAGTGTTTTAAAATCTATTTGTACGCATCTGCTGTCAGAGAAGTACACAGGTACAGACAAACTATGTGTGTAATTGAGCATGATAATTTCCTTGTTTTAGGGAAACAGATGTTTTTTCTGTTTCTATGACTGGATAAATCATTCTCAGTTGCCATCAGAATAAGAAAAACTTTTTCTGCCACCTGCCACCCACTCCTCCTTTCCTTCATTTAGATTTTTAAATTTATTTATCAAATACATTCTTATCTACAGTATCACATTATATGTCAATAATATTAAAATAGCTTATAGAAAAGCTTTGTTTGTTTTCCTTAATTGTTATTACTCCTACTACTTCAAAGAAGCCCCATAAATAAGCAGATATAGAACTCAGAGAAGCATGTATGTAACACTTTGTAAGCCCTTTTTTCTGAAAAAAGAAGTCTTGAACATCTAAAACAATCTTGCCAAAATGAAGAGGTTCTTCTTCCGCAATTTTAAAGCCCATGAGTGGTCTATTACTACATTTCTAAAAAAGATCTGAAGCGAATAGTGATCACTTAATTCAAGATTTTTTATTCTGTCTTTTTAAATACTTCCATCTGTCTCCATTGAAGTCAAAGATATAAAAGCATCAACCAGTCAGGGATTGGCTGTTCATTTAACCCTATTCTAACCTAACAATAGCAAGATATATTTTTTACCAACGTCAATGAGTATTGAAAATGTATAGTTAACTTTTCTAATTCCTGATACAATGAAAAGTTGTTTCAAATAAACTCTCAAAATTCTGGTCATGAAAATATAATTTGAGAGGAGACATCAAAAATAGGTGACATTAAAAAAAAGCCTACAGGTAAAGAGAAAACATTTTGCCATCTTACTCCGCAACCTGACTCGTAGGTTTGTCTAGCTCTGCAAAACATATTGCTGTGTTTGTAAGCCCATGTCCCCTAATTCCCACTGGTTGCTATTACAATTGTTTGTACTTCAATTATTTATGAAAAACCTTCCCACAAAGAATTTGGCCTTGATAAGGAGAATCATTTTAGTTTCAGCTTGAACAGTAACCACTCCTGTGCAATTAAAGCACAATGTTTTGGTTTAACATCTCTAACACAAGAGAACACTAAATGTGCCTCTTTCATTAGGGATCAAAAGTAAACTACAACAATAAATAGAAAAGCAATTTCAACAGTGCTGTTACAGTATCAGCTGTGCTGTTATGATAGACACACAGCATACGGGACCTATAGCAGTGAGCTCTACAATGCTGGGTGAAAAGAGAATGAATGAGATATGACACCTGAGCAATAACTGATTTTGTACTTCTTAGGCTCACTACCACACTGTATATGACCTTGTTCGGAAAGATCTCGGTCTTTTTTTGTTTGTTTCCCAGGTTTTGTTGCGGTTGTTAAGTTTTAACGTAGTACCTGACAATTCATGGGTGCTAGCTATATCTGCAGCACTGTGCATACAGATTGAAAAATTAGATATTCTGGTTCTTCAGCATTCTTTCAAATGATATCATATTATACATGTTTATGTCCCTTTTTTTGCATATTAGCAAAAATAGCTGATCTGTTTTAACAAATGTATCTGCTCATTGGTGTTTTGAGTAACCTTGGGATCAACTCCATAATAACAGAATCACAATCATTAAGGTTGGAAATGACCTCTAAGATCATAGAGTCCAGTTGTCAACCCATCATCACCATGCCTGCTAAACCATGTCCTGAAGTGATATATGTACAAGTTTTTTGAACAGCTTCAGAGATGGTGACTCCAACACTTCCCTGGACAACCTGTTCCAGTGCTTCACAACTCTTTCAGCAAATACATTTTTCCTAATAGCCGATCTAATATCTAATAATGTGGATTCTCTTCCACTTTCTCTGCTAGCTAAACCCCTGTGGAAAAGCCTGAATTAACTTTAAAAATCAGTGATTTTTCATCCTTAATTTTTTCAAGACACAGGCCCAGTACATTCAAGCACATCTTTCATCAATAACTTAAGTTGGAAACAAAATCTTTTAATTTCAACAGAACTGCTACTTCCTTTTTACTACAGTGTTTACCAACAGAGATATATTTTTTCACATCTTTTCAGGGAAGAATAACTTAAAAAATAGAGCCAGTGCTCTATAGACATAAACATGTACTGATGATATCTGCAGCCTACCAGACAAACATCTATCTCACAAAATTTGAGGTCCATAGTAGGGTAACAATGCCAACATTAATATGTTTTTTGTGAAAAATGCAGTCTTGGCCCATGACTGCCTCAGGGAGCACAATTTCAAGTGTGTTGCAGAATGAGAGAGTGTAGAATGTGTTCCTGAAGGTAACTCTGGGACTTCTGTAAAAATACGGCAGTGTCCTGATAATGGAGTTAATATTCATGAGATATTGAATCAGCCTGTTTCTCACCGGCCTCACATTTTTACTTTCAAGAATGTACTGCTTACTCTTGCCTCTTAGACACTTCAGGGTTTGTAGAAACTCAAGTCTGTTAACCTTTACTCCAGCCAGACTGCTCACAAGTCACTCAAGATCTGATTTGAGTTGGTAGAAAGTGTAAAACCTTAACAAAGAAAAACTTCTACATATTAGGCTTTCCAGAAAAGTGTACTTCTTTTTAAAACTGGTTGTACAGTATGAAAGAAAAAATTCTTTCCCTTAAACCCTACTGGAGTGCTTTAATTTATGAACAGTGTATTTCAACCGAAAATATAAAGTAAATGGAGCCTATATGTAGTATCCAGTATTGGAATACTTCAGATCATTCTTTAACTGGATGTTACTGGATCCCTTAGAAGTAACTTACTTTGTGTATAGTAGCAACCAAGACCAGAAAACTACTAAGAATTCCTGTATGACAATAAGAAACATAACATGTGAAGCTGAGACTCTTCATTTACTTTCTTGGAACATGGAGTTTATTTAAAAATAGAATAACTTCTGCAGAATGAGAAGTCACTTGCTGAAGTATGAAATAATGTCTCAGGTTTGAAAATGTTCTTCTGAAAGGTAGGAAACCTACTAGTAAATGGTGATGCAAGATTAGTCACTATGGATAACAAGATGTTTTCATAATCCAGGTTTAAAACACTAAACCTTTTGATGGTTACTGGAAGTATACTCCACTTTGCTACTGGATTCTTCTTGAAAATCAAGTAACTAATTTCCCCTTCAGTATTCAGAAGAACCGTTTAGGATTCTTCTCAGGAAAAGATCTCTGTAACCACTTTCTGCCAGATCTTGAAACTCTAGATTAACTTAGAAATCAGTGGAGTTACTGGAGGAGCCAAGCACAAGTCAAGGCTAGAAAAACAAGCATACTGGAATGACCTGCAGTGTACACACAGGGTTTTTATTATGATTTAGACAGGTTTTAGATGTTTTATTAAGTTCTAAAAGTCTTGAAAAAATAATGTGTCTGCTTCTTATTACTAAGACTTCTTTATAAAAGAAGTAGATTACCGAAGAGTCTAGGTTTTTTCTTTTTTTTTTTTTTTTGATTCATAACTCTACACTGCTGGAGAAACTTCATTTAACTTCTTGTTAAAATCAGTTCAGTACAAAGTACTGTGTCTTGCTTTGCGTATACAGACATTTCTGTGTTCTATCATGCAAACTAACAAGCATCAAATGTTTCAAACAGTTCTTCACAGCAACACTTGCAATCTGTAAGTTAAAGACATGAAATCCTCAGGAGTATTTTTAATAACACTTTGATTAGTCTATTTCATACTGTACTTTAGTCTTCAAGGTTGTGCAGAAACAACAAATGACCCAAGAAATGAGAATTTAGGTCAATTAAGTTTATACTTGGCAGATCTCTAAGATTAAGTGTGACAAAAATTGCAAAATAAAGTATAGATAAGAATTAAATTAAATTAAAGTTATTGAAATATCAAATAACTGACAAATTAATGGCTTCAATGTACACTTCTAGCACAGTATGTAGCTTGAGAATTTCTCAAGGTATTTCCAAGTCCTTGTCTTACGGTTGCAAATACACTGAGGAACTCATAACTCTTTGGACAGTTAAGCTACTTTTAAGGAAGGAATATAATAGTCTGTATAACTGTGTTTTTTCTTCTTTTTTTTTATTCTTTTTCTTCTTAAACAGAAAAAACTTTGAAAGTACATTAAAAAAAATCTGTGAAATTCACCTCTAGTTTGAAAATTTTCAGAGCTATGATCCTTGTAACAGAAACAGTAAGGTTATGCTTTACCCTAATTCACAACAATTTTTCTCAAGACTCTTAAACAGGATGAACTGGTTTTAGACTTTGTCATCTTAAGAGAAAATTGGACCTCATCCCAAACAGAGCTTGATTATGCAAATGTTAAACCTAAGGAGATTCAAGTAACTTGTCTCAGTGGAATGTTTTGGAAAGATGCAGGAGCAAGTCTCTAATTTTTAGATGTTAAAACTACATTTTTAAAGATCTTACACTCACTACCTGAGAAGCATCATGCATTAAAAGGTGAACCACAACAACAGAGGTATCCAAAAAGGAAAATAGTTAGCCAATATTAAATCTTAATCAAAGTCAATCCAAAGCTAATTGCACTTGCGAAAAGGCTCTGTAAAATCCACAGTATTTTTGCCCTGGTGACATTTAGGGAGGGTAGAGAGAAGCCTGGTTTATGAGAAATTTAGGTATTTAAGTGTATTCCTGAAACACTTATGAAACCTTCCCTATATTTGCTTTATCCTTTTCCAGGCAGTATTTGGAAATAAAATGTCCCAGTCATTAGAATGGTACATTTTTTCAACATCATCCCAGTCATCTGGGAGGTGAGAACCTCATGCCTAAAATAAACTAAAACCTACCCAAGACTTCTATGACCTACAGTGTTCTGGAGCTGATAGCATTGTCACAGTACACCTAACACACGTTAACAACCAAATGTCATTCAAACATCATAGAGCTCTCTAGTACATTTTTAGATGGCTGGAAAATAAATTACTATGTCTTCCTTCTGTCTAAGGCATCTGATGTCTAAAGTATGTTAGAGGTAGGCTTCTGTGCTCATCTCAGTGGCTTAACAAGATAAAGTAACACTCACTCCTATAGGCTTACCTTGGACAATCTCAAAATTTTTTACAAGCAGTAGTATAATTTCAAAGAAAAAGTTGAACATGTCTCTGATCAGGTAAGGCTGCAATGATTTATTAAAATATTATACATTTGCACAGTGGGAAGCCCCCTCACTGGGCTTCTAATCAACTTAGCTGATTTTACACTCATTATAATGATTGCCAGTGCGACAACTGAATATCCTGACTTTGTGTTCAATGGCATCAATTGGAAATGCATGAAATCTTTTTTATCCTTTTCAACTTCAGAATTACTAGAGCCACTGACTCACCACACATGTATGGATCAGTTTTTATGTGGTTACCTGAAATTTAGAGAGATGGACAGTCTTCTTAAACAAGAATAAAATGCTATATTGTCTACGTTGCCTATTGCAGTAAAGATTTCATCCAGACATCTTGGGTTTTTTTGGCTGAAAAAAGGATACAGGTATTTATTTTCAGGAGGATGTCAAGTGGACAAAATGTTTATGTGGCTAAGCTAGAAATGAGTTACTTAGATAGTGTTTTCGCTACCAGCTTGCTTCAGGTGGATCATTCCTCTAGATCACATCTGGAGCACCCTTTGGACAGGGGACAGTATGTGAAGCACCTTGACACCTCAGATTTGGTCAGTCTGGAACTTAAATCCCTTATGGATTTCTACTATACAGTCACACAAAAAGCAAACCTTACCAGCTGTTGAACCTTAACACTGCACTATTTTGTTGTTATAGTTCATTTATTTATTTATTTTTTAAGGACGGAATTCTGTGTTCCTAGTGCCTATAAGGCCATCACTTCCTGCCCCAGTGATGCCCCAGGATGTCCATCATGAGCTAAACCACAGCTTGGCTATTCTCAGTGATGGGCCCCACTGGCCTTGGCCTATCCCAGTCCCCAGGGAGGTGCCCAATGACCCAGGTTGGGGCTGTCACTGGCTGCCCCCCAGTCTGCTCTGCTCCCTGGCTGAGGGCAGCAGGATGGTCCCTGGTTCATGGGGCCCTGTCCTGCCACCCTCCCTCCCGTGGAGCCCCCTCCTTTCCCGGGCCCTTGCACCATGACAGATGTCTAGGTTTAACAGCTTTTCATCGTCATTACTAAGGAACTTTTTTCTGCTTCCTCAGAGCTTTCCCAATTAAGTCCTAGAACTCTATTTCTTTTTTTTACTTTTGTTTTCTGTACTATCTCAATGAAAATTCCTCTGATAATCTTGAATGTTATGCCAATATTTGCAAAAGGTTTGTAAGGACAATTTTCCTTTGCAGAATATTTTAAATGCAAGCCATGTGAACAAGGTACACTGACACAAGCTGGGTAGTGTGGATAGTGCATACATAAGAATGGTATGACACAACAGCTGGATAAATAGCAAATATTTTATTTACATGTTCAGTCTGGTAGTCAGCAAAACACTGCACTGGTAGAAGCAGCATGTGCCTGCACTGTAAAATAATATGGAAGATCATCAGAAAAGCAAACTATATGGTTTTATGTTTTCAAAAGGCAAAATAATCAATCGGTAAGAGCACAAACAGAAGCACCACTATTTAAGTCTCTTGTATTTCAGAGTTAGAAACACAATGAGACTTTTTCATCAGTATTTGCCTTCATTCCAAACAAATTTGAATCGACTGATGTGGAAGGAGGCAGAGGGAAAGGTCCTAAAGAAAATGAAGTGCCTAGTAATAACTTAAATAATAAAATTGCATATGTATTAGGGAACAATGATATTTTACATAAATTAGCAAGAGAATGGGAGGGAATAAACTATGAATATATTTTTAAGTAATGAAAAACCTGTTGGAAAGTTTTTCCTTTGCAATACTAATTTATAAGAGCAGTAAGGATTCTTCTGGCCTTGATAAACGAGACTAGTGAAAACTGGATCCATTTCACTCTCATGTAAAATGATGGAAGGGAAAACAATTTTTCCCTTCCAACTCCCACTCCAAGATAACAACAACGAAAAAAGAGAAGTAAACGCAGTAAAAACCAGACATTGAAAGAGCAGACAATATTCCTAAAATTGAAATGCATATCAATAAGCTGGATCTCACTTCAACATCAATTAACACTACTTAAGACCAAAACCTCAGATGACATCAACTGCTGCGATGAATTACCTGCTATTGTGCTGGGGTAGTTAACAAGGATGAATTATCTGTGCCCTGTGTTCTTTCCATTGCGGTAGTCTCTGTTTCTCACAGTTGAAAGGAGTTAACACAAAACTTTGGATGTAATATATTCATTCCCCTAGCTTTTTTCCTGGAATTTGTTTCTTGTCCCAGAGCTGCAGACTTTTACTTCAGAATAGTTCTGTAAGACAAAAAATTCACTTACAAGGCAGGAGGAGTATTAGCCACATCAGAGTACAATATGATTCCTTGCGTTCATGGCTTCTTTGTAGTTCAAATATAGAGGCACTTGCACACGTGTAGACAGTCTCTATGTGAAATATAAAAGCCATATCTCTAATTCAGGTACAGATTTTAAAGCAATTTGAAAAATGACTTTCCTGTAAAACCCCAAAATTTAACACTATCCAGTTTACCGAAACATTTTCAGTTCCTCCCTTTTGTGACTGAGAAATCTCTTTAAGTCTTCAAATGCTACACAGAATTTAGCAGTTCCTGTTGATATAAAGAGGAGCTTCTCTGATGTATAAAATACAAACAAATGATGTAAGACAGCACTGGGAAGAGGAGAGTGTGAAGAAATGTCTTAGATTCATCCTAATTAAAAAAAAAAAATTATAATACAGCAAAGAGTTACCAGAGAAACCAGGTAACCATGATTTGCAATAAAAAGTATGATCGGCAAATATTACAAATAAAAAACTTTTCTAAGAAATCTCTTTAATCAGAATTTTTCTATTTCTGAATTAGTGAATAAATATTCATTTTGTTTAAAAGCAACATATTCCTTGAGAAAAAGCTCTAATTTCTAATTATATTTCATAGTATGAGTAAATAAAAACAGCTGCAAGTCTGCATATATAAATTCTCAACAGTTCTATGTGTTTTCATTGTTTGTACAGATGAAAGTAGGGGAAGCAAGATTTTTTTACCCACCAAAGGCATGTAGACAAAGTCAATATCAAATGAATCTCAAAGAAAGTGTTATTTTAAAGGCATATTTGTTATAGCTTAATTATCCTTGACAAAGTACAATTACTCTCTATGAAGAATTGTAAGAAAAAGATTGTAGGGAAAGAATTCAAGAAATGATCATTTGTATCTAAACACTGCCACAAGCTGAGTACATTGAACACCTTGGTCCGAGAGGTGATTGATTGTTTCAATGAATTGTAGCAACAGAGGGCAAATTCAGAAAGGAAATACAAAATAAGTTGATGAATAAAAGGTTATCAACTATATGCAGTCATAAAGGGGAAAAACATGACTTTGAAGTGTTTTGATGATACTTTTATACAGGTAATTTTTTAGATGTGTATCTTCTGACGGGCTGCTTAAAATTCTTTTCATATAAAAAATCAAGCAAAATCAAACATGGAGTATGGCTGCAAGGAGTTGGACCTGAACATCCCATGCTCCACCACCTTTGTATCTTGTGCAAACACAGTATGTCATGTGCTTGTACTCAATGTTAAGTACATTTTGTCAAATTTTGGTTTGTAAATTCTGGTTTACAAATTTTGGTATGCAAATTCTAGTAAGTTGTTTCAAAGCAACTTTTTCAATACTAGAATTTGCTTTTTATTTCCTGGAAATTTTCAGCAGAGCTGTTCACTGATTTGACACAAAATCACAAGTAGGTTTTTTCCTACTTGTTCTGAAACTACGTATGAGCAACAGAACTAAAGTGAAAATCCAGTAAACAGTCAGCTCTTCTTTTAAAAGCAGCAGTAGATAGTTTCAGACCTTATCCTTCCGTAATCATTTATGAAATGGAGGATATGGAAATATAGATTATTATGTGTGAACCATTTTTTTGCGTACCTCTATGTAAACTTCACCTTCCATTCTACTAGTACCTACTCATTTTTAAAAAGGGTGGGAAGGAAAACCATGGGAACTACTGACATGTCAGCCTCACCTCT
>Ga0181612_164508_pt1 | contig 10513 bp, 10 predicted proteins | sample HoacroProtozoa21_FD_119630 | JGI IMG/M metagenome (GOLD analysis project Ga0181612, IMG submission 119630) | Hoatzin crop microbial communities from Cojedes, Venezuel. Combined Assembly of Gp0051906, Gp0051904, Gp0051908
GGGTACTGAAACACCACTGGAGGAAACGGTTGTGGAACATCCACCTCATGCATTTGTACCTTATCATTCCCGGACCCAGGCCGTCCCCGTGCGCCAGGGTGAAGTCCTTACCGCCTATACGAACATCATACGGCTGCTTCAGGATCTCCATCCCGAGTGATGCGAAATAGGAATAGCACCAAATGTCGTGGTTGCCGGGAAAGAAATAAACCTTGACACCGGCATCCATGAGATCCAGGATTGAAGAGAAAACCCTGACGTAACCCTTCGGCACCACATCCCTGTATTCATACCAGAAATCCCAGATGTCACCGAGCAGGTACAAAGATTCTGTCCTGTCCTTGGGGATGGATTTGAGGAAATTCACGAAGCGCCCCTCACGGGAATCCTTGTCCTTCACATCAAGGCCAAGGTGCACATCCGCCGCGAAATATGTGAGGGTCCTCGCGCACATGAGCTATGCGAAGATGAATATGAGGATGGCTGCGATAAGGCAATATAGGGCGAACCAACCAAGGCGGGCTTTCTTTACGAGAGCGACCATTACGCGGCAAGCGAAAAGTCCGCTAACAAAAGCCGCTACGAATCCAAGGCAAAGTGCAAGGGGTCCCACCCCGCCGCCGAATGTGGCTTCTCCCGTAGCGACCTTGAGCAGGTCAAGAAGCTGCTCCCCTACGATGGGCACCAGAACCATGAGGAAAGAGAACTGCGCCATGACATCCCTCTTCACACCGCAGATGAGTCCGGTCGCGATTGTGGTACCGGAACGTGAAAGTCCCGGAGCTACGGCGCAGGCCTGGCCCAATCCCACCAAGAACGCATGTGCGTAAGAAATGCCGTTCCTGGCTTTGGAACCTTTCTCTGAAGGGCGTGAAAAAGAGAATCTGTCGGAAAGGAACAGAAGCACGGCGGTCACGACAAGGCACACTCCGACTGTAGTCAGGTTGTCCCCGAAAAGTGCCTCCACCTGATCCTTGAAGCAGAATCCCACTATGGCCACGGGTATCATCGACACGACAAGCTTACAGATGTAGTCGGTCTCATCGTTGTATTTGAACTTGAAAAGTCCCTTGAGAAGAGCCCATATCGCACCCCAGAAGACCACTATTGTGCTGAGGACGGTCGCGAAGTGTACCGTCACCGTGAAATCCAAGAACCCTTCCCCGTCGACACCCAACAGTTCCTTGAATATCATGAGGTGCCCGCTGCTGCTCACCGGAAGGAACTCGGTAAGTCCTTGGACTATTCCGAGCAATATCGCCTGCCACCACTCCATCACTTAGCCTTTTTGACCTTGACTTCCTCCTTCTTAGATTCCTTTTCTTCACCTGCGGCGGCACCCTTGTCCTTGAACAGGCCCATTATGGCGGCGATTTCCCCAACCACCCCGCAAAGGATCACCAGAGGTGCGGCGACAAGGCGCCTGAAATCGAACATCGCGTAATTGAAAACGGCGGGATCCTTACTGCCGCCACCGGTCATAAGTATGTAGCCGGCAACCATCACTATAAGGCCGACAACCATCATTCTCAACCCCTTGGGGGTTATCGCCATCTTATCCATATCAATAATACAATTCATCTTTAGAGAGGGAAACGAGTTTCCCAACGACAAAATAAGTGCTCAGCACGCAAATCACCAATCCCGCCACTATGACAATTCCGATTACCATCAGGAGAAGGTCCAGGCGGAACACTTCGAAAAGCTGCACAAACTCTTTGCGCACGAAAAACAGCAATCCCACTATCATGAGGATGGCAAGGAATGCCGAGAAGAGTCCCAAGAAGGCCGACCTCAACAGGAAAGGCTTCCTTATGAAAGACTTGGTGGCACCCACCAAACACATAGTATGTATCGTGAAACGCTTGTCATACACAGACAGGCGGACCACATTGTTTATCAGCACGAAGGAAATGAAAAGCAGAAGGGCTATGAAAATTCCCAGCACAAGGGAAATCTTCGCCAGGTTCGCATTCAGCTTCTCCACAAGGGACTGCTGGTACACGACCTCATCCACCATCGGGGATTCGCTTATCTTACTTGCCACTTTGGCAAGGCTGTCGGCTGCCACATAATCAGCCTTCAGGGTGACGTAGTACGACACCGGAATCGGCGAGGACTCGAATACGCTCAAGAAATCCTCCCCCAGCATCTGGGCCATTTCCTTTTCACCCCTCCGTTTGGAAACGAACTCCGAACTCTTTATGAAGTTCATCGAATCGAGCTTGTCCTTGAACGCCAGGGCGTCATCTTCGCTAACTTCGGGTTTCATGAGCACCGACACCTGCATGTGTTCCTTGAAGAAATCCGACACGCTGTCCGTATTGACAAGGAGCATCGCCGCCACCCCGACCAGCAACAACACCAGGCTGATGCTGATTATCGATGACAGATAGGCATTTGCGAGACGCCGCCTTATCAGTGATGAACTTGAAGTGGACATAGTAACCCAAATTGACACCAAAGATACACAATAATCAAATTTCCAAAAAAAATTCTTAACTTTGTTGACACAAAACCCCAGAAAATGAGTGCACCGTCAAAAAAAATCCTGTTCGTAAACTCCGAAATCTACCCCTACCTGCCCGAGAACCACGTTTCCAAGATAGGCAGGTATCTGCCCCAAGGCATCCAGGAAAGGAAAAATGAGATCCGTTCCTTCATGCCCAGATACGGATGCATAAACGAAAGGAAGAACCAATTGCACGAGGTGATCCGGCTCTCCGGGATGAACATAATCATCAACGATGTCGACAGGCCCCTTGTCATCAAGGTCGCATCCATCTCCGCAGCCAGGATCCAGGTCTACTTCATAGACAACGAAGATTATTTCAAACGCAAGGAGACTTTCCGTGACGACGACGGGAATTTCTTCGCCGACAACGGTGAAAGGGCCATATTCTTCGCCCGCGGTGTGCTGGAGACGGTAAAGAAACTGCGTTGGGCCCCTGACGTGATACACTGCCAGGGATGGATATCCCACGTACTCCCCGCCTACCTCAAACTGGTCTACAAGGACGATCCCATATTCACGGACAGCAAGGTCGTGGTATCCTACTACGAAGACACCCCGAAAGAGGATTTCGCAAGCGGACTTTCCTCCATGGTCAAAATAGGCTCCATGAAGGACTCCGACGTGTCCCTCCTTGAGGACCCCACTGGCATAAATCTTGCTAAATTTGCTGCTCTGTATTCAGACGGCGTCATAATGGCCGACAAAGTAGTCGACCCGGAGGTTATCGCATACTGCAAGGAACGCAAGATTCCCACACTGGAATACGATGCCTCACTGTACGGAGAGGATTCCGCATACATTGACGCCTACAACGATTTTTATGACAAACTTTAGGTAATGGAATTCAACTGTTTCGGCAGGAAGGTCTTTTTCGCAGCCGTTCTCTCGGCCCTTATGGTCCCTTCCTGCATAAAAGTTAACCAAACCCTCGGAGAGGATTACATCGCGACAAATCAGAAGTACGACACCTATACCGCCGAATTTACGATTGACGACATAAGGATGATGGAGGCCGAAGACCTTAGCGGATACAGCCTCTATAAGTTCGCGTTCGGTTCCATAAGGGATGAGCGTTTCGGACTCACCACACGCTCCGCAGCCTTCACCCTGGTCCCCATAGCGGACACGCTGGACTTCGGAAAGGCAGGGACCCGGAAATTCAGGGGATTCCACTTCGCGGCGGTGAAGGATACCGTATCCACGGTGACGGCAGGCCAGGAGAACATCATACAAAACGTGTATGTGTATGCCCTGAAGGACACAATACGCATGACGGAGAACAATCCCGACCTTGATTACGATTCGACGGTAAGGATAACCGAAGGGACCCCCGTTTACGCGGGAGGCGACACCCTTTCATTCAATTTCACCAAGGAATTCGGGGAAAAGTTCCTCACCATCACCCAGGCTGAGCTGGATTCGCTCCCCCTCTATACCGCAAGGTTCCCCGGCATCTACATAACAACCGACGAGCCCACGGGTTACGGAGGAAGGATAAACCTCTTCAAACACCCCCTTGACGCTTCGGACGGATACATTTACGGAAGTACCGCAGAACTCAAGTTCTCAGCGGAATATGACGACAGGGGCGTGATAGACACTTCCTTCACATTCTACTTGGGCCCCTACCAGAAGTACGATTTCGAGGACGTGACCAGCACCACGGTGTCCACTTATCCCCAGATTGTATACAACCATATTACCCACGAAAGCCAATACATGGAGGGTGCGGCTGAAGATTCCATCTTCTTCGAAGGCGGCCTGGGGATCAAACCCGTCATAAAGGCAGACGCCCTGAGGGAAAAAGTCCTCTCCACCCTTTCGAAATACGGCGATCCCGACGATATCATCATCAACAGGGCCTCCCTGTACCTCCCTTACGTTTACGATTCGGAGCAGTATCAGCTGATGGACAAGTACCCCACGACACTCAGCCCGACCTGCCGCATCGAAACTTCCACGACAATAACCTACGCGGGCATCTCCGATGCCAGTGCCACTACCGAAGACCAGGGCGACATAAACCGTTCCCTGCTCGTATATTCCCCCGACATCACCCATCACCTCCAGTCGATAATCCGGCTGACCGACCTCAGCAAAATAACGAATTACGACATATGGCTCCTTGCCATGCACGATGAGACCGTTTCGTCTTCCACATCGAGCACATCCTCGAGCGAAATGGCCGAATACTACCAACAGTTGGCGTATTCCAGCTACTACAGCAGCATGTACGGAGGGTACGGCAGCTACGGTTACGGTAACAGCTACAGCAATTACTACAATTATATGATGCTGGCTGCGATGTACTCGTCCTCATCCACGACCGAATCCACCGAATCCATCATGGACTTCCTGAGGTACTACAACGCTACCCTCAAGGGGCCCAGCTCCCCGGACGGTGACGTTCCCATGCTGGAAGTGACATTCTCCATACCGAAGTCTTCGGAATAAGGACTGAAAAAGGAAATACCTACCATAGAAAAAGGGTGGCCGTTTAGGTCACCCTTCGTTGTAACTATGGATACTCCAAATTATTCTGCCTCGTCGAGTTTAGCCTCAACATACTTGATGGCGTCAGCAACGGTTGCGATGTTTGCAGCGTCCTCATCGGGGATCTTAACACCGAACTGATGCTCGAACTCCATAAGAAGCTCTACGGTATCAAGAGAATCTGCACCGAGATCGTTGGTGAAGTTTGCGCTTTCGGTTACGTCAGCCTCTTCAACACCAAGTTTGTCAACGATGATCTCCTTTACTTTTTTTACAACTTCTTCCTTTGTCATAATCTTTCGTTTTTAGTTTATGTTAAAATACACAATGATCATATTTGTCAGGGGAGGCTTTCCCCTTTCATAATCAGTGCAAAGTAAGTTAAAAAATCCGAATTATAAAATAAAATGTGGCAAAAACATACTATCCCTCAAAGCAACTTTTCTTGCCGTCAGGGCGCCTAACATTGGGCCTCTCTGCTAAGATTATGCCATATCCTTATTCCGTTAAGGGAGTTCAGGAGATAGAAAACGTACTTTATGACCATGACTATCGTGTAACTGTCCTTTGGCGCAGCCATAAGCCTGTTGGTCCACAGTAAGATGGAAAGGACGTTTACCGCGAGCCATATGTACCATTGTTCCGTGAACGCAAGGCTCATGAGCACCTGCCCCATGATGTTCAGCATCATGACGGATGCATCCAAGAGGATCTTTGTCTTGTCGATTTCAGAAGGGTCTAACCTAGCGGCATCGATGTAATAAAGTATCACATATGCCACCGCTATGGAAGCGATAAGGGATCCTACAACAAGCAGCCACTGTTTCGGGGTGAGCCTCCTTGCCTTCACTTTGGAGGCCTTCTCACCGGACTCCCCTTTAATCTGTGCTCCCCTCTTCCTCCATTGCCAAAAACCTATGAACTGCATCGGAAGGAAGTACAGTACATGGAGGGCGAAGGTACCCATTACCCCGCTGTCATAATAGACGATTGAGCAAAGTATGACGTCAATGAGTCCGAAAAGGAACGTCCAGATGTTTCCGTTTGCGCTCAGCACCGTGTTCACAACGCCCATTATCGATCCCACGGCTGCTATTATAAGCATGAGTGTCCTGGCCCCCGGGGCTTGCAGCTTGAATACGGTAATTACGGTAACCGACACTATCATCCCTATGAGGATGAAGGCGTTGAACCATTTGTTGAATATTTTCTCGTTCTGTTCGGTCATAAATCCATTTTTGTTTTTCACTCCTCCCCTTCCTTAAGGTGAGCGAGAATCCTTTCGGCCAGGTCCCTGTTACCCAGGAATGCGGCCACATCGTCAAGTGAAGAAGACGCTATACGCGCCGTACTCCCGTAGTGCATGAGCAGTCTCTGTTCTGTCTTTTCACCCACACCCTTTATTTCCCTCAGTGTGGATGCGGTCTGTCCCTTGCTCCTTAGGGAACGGTGGAACGTTATTCCGAACCTGTGGGCCTCATCCCTTATCTGTTGGAGAAGTTTGAGGGCTTGGGAGTTGCGGTCCAAAAACAGCGGATAGGGGTCCCCTATCCTTATCACCTCCTCCAATCTTTTCGCAAGTCCGATTACCGTGAGCTTATCGGTAAGTCCCAGTTCGGCCAAGGCTTGGAATGCGAAATCAAGCTGCCCCTTTCCTCCGTCTATGACAACCAGTTGCGGCAAATCGTCGGGAGCCTCCGCCAGCATTCTGGAATAACGCCTGTTCACGACCTCTTTCATAGATGCGAAGTCATTCGCTCCCACGACCGTCTTTATTTTGAATTTGCGGTAATCCTTCTTCGAAGGGACTCCGTCACGGAACACCACGCAGGATGCCACGGGATTCGTGCCCTGTATGTTCGAATTGTCGAAACATTCCATATGGACGGGAAGTTCCTTCATGCCGAGGGCCGCCTGCAAATCCTCAAGAACTTTGCGGTGGAATTGGTCGGGGTCTGTCTGTTCCCTCTGCTTCAGGGAATTGAACTGGAATTCCCTGGCGTTGCGTGTACTGAGGTCGAGGAGCGCAAGCTTATCCCCCTTAACCGGTATCTTGAATTCCACCTTCCCTATTTCCACATCGGGAAGGAAGGGTACGATGACTTCCGGGGAGAGGTCTCCGAACTTGGATTCGACCTCCGCTATGAAAGTGCTCAGTACGCTTGAAGGCTCCTCCTCTATGTTCAGTTTGAACCCAAGGTTAAGGGATTGCACTACGGCTCCTCCCCTCACCCTCATGAAATTCCCGAAAGCATCCGATGAATCCAACACCAGGGAGAATACGTCCAGGTCACCGAGTATTGCGGAAGTGATGATAGACTTCCCGTAATGCTTCTGCAGGGACTGCATCTTATACTTGTACTCTCCCGCCTGCTCGAAACGAAGGTCCGCCGAGGCCTCTTCCATGAGGGTCTTGTAGTGTTCTATGATTTCACGGGCTCCGCCCCTGAGCATCGATGCTATCTCCTCTATGTAGGTGGAATACTCCTCCTTGGATATTCCCCCTACGCAACAACCTTTACACCTTCCCAGGTGCATTTCCAGACACGGGCGGAATTTCTTCCGGAGAATGGCTTCACCCGTTATCTTAAGGTTGCATGTGCGGATGGGGTAAAGTTCGTGGAAAAGGTTCACGAGGTCCCTTGCATGAGTGGCGCTGGCATAAGGTCCGAAGTAGCGGGATCCGTCCTTGACGGTTCGCCTTGTTATGAAAACCTTCGGGAAATCATCCGCCGTTATGCATATCCAAGGATAGGTCTTGCTGTCCTTGAGGAGTATGTTGTAGCGGGGTTTGTATTGCTTTATGAGATTATTCTCCAAAAGGAGTGCGTCCGCTTCACTGTCGACTACGGAGTACTCGGCCCTATCTATCTTAGAAACCAGAACCCTCGTCTTTTGGTTCAGCCTGTCCGGTGAAACGAAGTACTGCGCAACTCTCTTATGCAGGTCCTTGGCTTTACCCACATAAATCACATTCCCCTGGGAATCGTAATACCTGTAGACCCCGGGGGAATGCGGAAAAAGTTTTATTTGTTCCCTAACGTCCAATATGCCTATTTCACGTATTTTGAAACGATACTTTCAAGTGCGCCGGGAGCGACATCCTTTTGGATGATGGAACCGTCGGGACCGAAAAGGATCAGGTAAGGGATACCTTCTATGCCGTAAAGGTCAGTAGGCACTTTCTGGGCACCGAGAATCTGATGCCAGGGAAGCTGCTCTTCGGCAAGAGCCTTCTGTGTGTCAGCAACCTCATCCCAAACGGCAACGCTTACAACGTCGAAAGAAGCCGAATGGTGCTTTGCGTATACGGCCTTGATGATGGGGATGGCCGCCCTACAGGGACCGCACCAAGAAGCCCAAAAATCAACGAGGACATATTTTCCCCTTCCGACATAGTCGGAAAGCCTCTTTGTGGAACCGTCCGGCTGGACGATTGCGAAATCTATGAATTTCTGTCCTGCCTGTACTGTAGTAGGCTCTGCGCAAACTCTCTTCGTGTCATTAATGCCTTCGGCCCTTGACAGTCCGGCTACTGCAAAAAGCGCTGCTACTGCGCATAAGAATTTGATTTTCATACCGTAAAAATTATTTGGATAACTGTTTTGCTATTTCCTCTCCGATAGCGTCCCCGCGAAGTCCCCTCTTAAGGATGGTCCCGTCAGGGGCGAACAATATGATATGGGGGATGGATTCAATACCGTAGGCGGTTGCAGGTGCCTCCTGTCCGTTGAGTATCTGCGGCCAAGGGAGTTTCTCCTTATCGAGGACCTTTTGGGTATCCTCAACCTTATCCCAAACGGCAACGCTCACGATATCGAATTTATCGCCTTTGTACTGCCCGTAAACCTTCTTCAGATTCGGTATTTCAGCCCTGCAAGGACCGCACCAGGAAGCCCAGAAATCCACAAGGACATATTTCCCCTTGCCGACATAATCGGAAAGCCTTACCTTTTTACCGTCAGGCCCTGTAACCTCAAAATCAGCGAACTTCTGTCCTTCGGCAGTGGCCTTCTTCTTTTGGAGCACATCCTTTATTTTCCTTATCAGCTCAGACTCCTGCATTTGGGGAGAGAACGAGGCAATTTCCTTTTCCAAGGTGGCATCATCCAAAACAGTCCGGAGAGTCTCAAGAGCCACAACCCCCGCATAATTGTCCTTGTTCTCGGAGAGGTCCTTCCTGTAACCGTCCACAAACTTCTTCTGTGATTCGACGGCGAACTGCTCGGCCTCGGGAGAATCCAGTTTCCCCTGCGCTTCAAACTCTTTCATCTTCGAGCGGTACTCCTTGGAAAAATCGACGCTCATCTTCTGCAGTTCAGAGATTTTCACGTTGACGGATGCGGGGTCGCTTGATGAAGCGGTAACGGTTTCACCTATGGTAAAGGTTACCGGCCTCCCGTCGGAGACTATGCTGATGGGTAGCGGTTTGTCCTGCCCTTTGATCTTCAGTTGTAGGGGGATGAGGTTGGCCTGATCCACGGGAAGTGTCACGCTGCCTTTTTCAAGGGTAAGCGGAGCATTATCCTTTCCATAGGATATCTCTTCGATGACTGCACCTTCGGGAAGGGTGAAGGAGACCTTGGTACCTTTTTCTTTGCCTGAGCATGCGGCCATAAGGATGACCGCCACCATGATCAATGTCTTTTTCATCATCTGAGTGGGGGTTGCAATGTAGCAAAAAAGCCTGCTCCGAAACTCGGAACAGGCCGTAAAAATAGGAATAAATTCCGTCAAATTCAAGCTTTGGAGTCACGCTCGCGACGGTCACGTCCACCGCGTCCGCCACGACGATCCCTTCCGCCGCCACGGTTTCCGCCGCGTCCGCCCTGATTTGAAGCGGTAGCGTTGGTCATACCGGCGTTGGGTGAGAGGTCTTTCTTTCCGTAGACCTCACCGTTGCAGATCCAAACCTTTATTCCGAGGGTTCCAACCTTTGTCTTGGCAACTGCAAGAGCGTAGTCGATGTCGGCACGGAACGTATGGAGAGGAGTCCTTCCTTCCTTGTACATTTCGCTGCGGGCCATTTCGGCTCCACCTACACGACCGCTTATCTGGACCTTGATACCTTCGGCACCAACCCTCATGGCGGTGGCGATGGCCATCTTTATGGCCCTACGGTAAGAAACACGGCCTTCGATCTGGCGGGCGATGGAATCAGCCACGATGCGGGCGTCAACCTCAGGCCTCTTGACCTCGGCGATGTTTATCTGAACGTCTTTGCTGGTTACCTTCTTGAGCTCTTCACGAAGCTTGTCGACTTCCTGTCCGCCTTTTCCGATGATGACACCGGGACGTGCGGCCTGGATGGTGACGGTGATGAGCTTGAGGGTCCTCTCGATCACTATCTTGGAGATGCTGGCCTTTGAAAGGCGGTTCTCCAGATATTTGCGGATCTTATAGTCTTCGGCTATCTTCTCCGCATAGTTATCACCACACCAATTGGAGTCCCAACCACGGGTGATACCGATTCTGTTGCTGATAGGATTAGTTTTCTGTCCCATA
>Ga0181612_176818_pt1 | contig 10513 bp, 5 predicted proteins | sample HoacroProtozoa21_FD_119630 | JGI IMG/M metagenome (GOLD analysis project Ga0181612, IMG submission 119630) | Hoatzin crop microbial communities from Cojedes, Venezuel. Combined Assembly of Gp0051906, Gp0051904, Gp0051908
AAAAAAAAAAAAAGGCCTTACATTGATATCCAGAATCTAATTACCCAATTCAAATCACTTTTAAATCAAAAGGAATCTTTCCATTGACTTTTTTTAATTTTTAAATCAATCAACCTGCAACAGAACCCTCAAGTGGCACCAGCTGCATGAGGAATTATACACTTTAAGTGAACAGTGTCCACCTGGATTTGACTACAGATAGCAAAGAACTTCACATAGTCATTGCAATACATTGGGTAAGACTGAGTTCTTTACCATTTGTTTAGCCTAGCAGTCAAATTTTCAATTCAAGTAAATATTTTAAAATTTAATTGCACCACTCAATTTAGCATCACGGTTCCTTGAAATAGTGTTGTCATGAAAATACAGGAGGAGTGGAGAGGAAATATTTTATATACCCTGAAAATAAATTTTTATCTTATAGAAAAGTATTATTTGCATAGTGTTTCTGTTCAATGGTCTTCGAAAGATGAAGCTAAAATGGGAAGCTTAAATTTGTTCTTTTACGAACGCAAATCATTGACACCTACAGTCTTTGAGGATGCAACCAGAAATCTGTTGAGGAGGACACAGGGTGATAATGCGGGGAGAGATGAAACTGGACTGAGGACAGAGCTGTGTATGGCCTAGATGAAGAGACACTGGTAAGCAACATCTATTGTTTGACCTTCAGGAGCCTACAAGAAGGGTGAGTATGGGGGAATTTCCTTATCACTGGTGACATTAACAGCCAGAGGATAACATAAAATTATGAGTCGTGGAATGAGTTTCCTTCAAAGTGTCATTGGCTTTGGGTTCATTGTATATGACGATACACTTTTCAAGAATACTTTTCTGTAGATATGGCTATGCAAATATATATATTTTATTGCATCTTGTTTAATAACATAGATCCAATCTGTGAAGAAGTACTGAGAGTCATTTCCTCCTGCTAACAGCATTTTCCAGAAAACTACCGTCTCCTTACAAGCATGATCCTAAAGGCAGCACACTGGAAAGAATAGTGTATCCAGCTATGAACACAGAGAATCCTCAGCCATCTCTGAAAAATATAGCCCTGTATGTATCATTGACCAAAAACTGAATATTACATCACATGTGCATGCTGTGTATCTCCACGTGCTCATCAGACTTAAAAGGAGAGCCAGTTCTGTGCAGGGCCTGATCCTGCAAAACACTAAATACATGCAACCAAGAGATGTTACAGTGGCTATAACTCAAAGCGTTGGGTTGATTTAGAGACCAGGTTTACCCGACTGGCTGGCCTTCTGTTTTGTAAGTTTAAGGTCATCTTAGACCTGTGATTTAGGGGGAAATATCGCAAATGACACATTTGCCTGTGAGGTAGCAGTGACCATGGAGTGGTGCAGGAGGTTTCTACCCACTTTGTGTGACGTGGAACGGAGCCCTCTTTCATTTTGCTGTGCTTCTGACATGATGTGACCACCATACAGCCACAGCTGGTTTTACCACAGAGCAAGGAATTACTCTGCTTACATCTGCAGGTAAATTTTGTCATAGACCTTCCTTATTGCTTCCCAGAAAGACTTTGCTCACTGTGAGGGGAAACATTGGAAGGAAAAGAGTAAAAGAAGAAGCTGGAAGATGGGTGGCCTTATTTTGCTAACTTGCATCAGGATGAGCTGCTACCTAATGCACTCAGAAGTCATATTTATTGCTGTTGCTAGACTGTTATGCTGCTCCTCACCCACTTCAGCAGCCTACATACATCCCATGCATTGAGAAGTCGCTGTTATCACTTCTCTGTCCCACACAAAACAGCAAAGAGGTGAGAGTTTTTGCTATTTTGGGCTGAAAATTGCACACCCGTCTGCCAGGTTTGGGTTTTTTTCCACCTCCAGACCTTTTTAGACTTTTTTATTATTCCTGCTTCCCACTGACCAGAGAAAATCCATGGTCACTCCTAGACTAGTGGAGCAAGATGACTGCAAGGGCCAGTTTGAGCTGACAGCCTTCACGCAGTCCTTCAGGGCTCAAGGGTTAAACAGATGAACTACAGACTATGGGGTGTTGGGAACCTGCTCCTGAGTCTGCCCCTACACCAGAGATGCACAAAATGGGCTTATCAGCTATTAATTTTCCACAAGGCCTCAGGGGAATCCCAGAAAACTGCAAACCAGCAAAGCTGACATCCCTGCTATGACATACCAAGACAGAGTGGGTCAATGGATAAATGTGGTGCACAGGAGAATAGTAAATATTACGTTTGTGACAGCATAGATCACACCTCTTAGTTACACTAGATTTTACTAGTGAGCCAGTGACTATACAGGCAAGGGGGAGTCAAAACATTATCATATCCCTGGATCTTCAAAAGAATCTCAGCTGAGTCTCACCGTAAAGCTACCAAAGAAGCTAAGCTATTACATTATAAAAAGTCCTCACATAAATATGCAACTGGTTAACAGATAAGATGCAGGGGGTAGGAATCAGTGAATGGTTTTTGCAGTTAAGTGGGTTCAGTCACAAGAGGGCTTGCCTTGGGCCTATGCCATTTGATGTAGCCATCAGCAATTTGGGAAACGGGGTGAGCTGTGAAATAATTAAGCTTACTGATGTACCAAGTTATTCATATTTACTTAGTTATTCATATTCATAATTAAATTTGCTGATGTACTAAGTTATTCAGGATACCAGAGAGGAAGTCTGACTGCAAAGAACTATTAAGGTACATCAAAATACTGAGCGACAAGGCAATAAAATGGCAGATTAAAATCAATGCTGATAATACACAGGAACAGAAAGGACAGAATCAATATGCTGCAGAAGTGATGCATAAACCGCAGCAAGTTTCTGAGACAATGCTGTCTTTTCTTTTGATTTTTCCCCTTTCTAATTTTAACTACTAGACAGTAGATAATATCTTTTCACTCCCGTGCATGCACCTTTATTAACTCTCTTTCTGAGGTTGCGTAGCTGGAAAAAATTGCACTGACCTTCAGTAAAAATGTCCAATGCTTCTGCTGTGTTTCTCTTTGGAAATATTTAGGGTAGCCATTAAAATTTATTTCACACTTAAACTTAGCTTAGTTGGAAATGCTGTCCTCACTTGGACATAGTGAGGAATGGCACAGAAGAGGAGATCCAGGACTCTCATGGGTATGAGACAAGAGATGGCAGTTTTTTATATTGAAAGTGATTCCTCTCATTTGTATGGAAAACAGCTGAGGGGAAAAATTGTGGTCTTCTGGAGGCTGATTTTTATGACATTATTCTCTAACACCATTATCACATTAACAGAGCAAAGTGGTGAATGATTAGTTGAGCAGTTTATCTTAAGCATCCTGTAGAAATGGGTCTCACAGGCTTACACTGGACAGGGAAAACTCAGGGGGAGGCCAATATGAGAAACACATTACTTGATTCCTTTGAGTGTTTTCTCTTTCTTCTTTCCCTTTTCTTTCTTTTTTTCTCCTTTTTTTTTTTTTAATAGAAGTTGCTACAGCTGTTTTTGCTTCCTTAAAAGACAGATAGTCTCTGTTAAGCAATAAGCAATATCTCATGAAAGAGCACATGCACAGAAGGACACATTGCCTATGTTAATGTGTAGTGAGGCTTCTCATGCTTAGCTCTGGAATGGGAGAAATCCCACAGCATTATTTCACTTGCATCTCACATGCACACACATATCTGTGATGAATACAAACAAGAACAGCTGTTTCCTTCAAAAATAATTAAAGTATCCAGGATTACAGGGTCATTTTGTTATGACTGTAAAATGAGGATATGCATGAAGGTATCTTACACCGGGGAGATTGCTGGGCCCATAGGAGTAGCAGGGGTCGCAACAATTAAAATTAGACTCATTTGGCTTATTACAACTAAACTTTGGGCTCGGTGGGGTGCTATTTCTGGAATTGCTGATTCAGCTAAAGTTCAGGGGGGAGTTGGAGGTCCCAAGCTGGCAGGAATCCCAAGGAAAATCTGCTCCATTCCAAACCAGCCTAACCAGTCTAACTCCAGATAATTTCCTTGGTAAACCCCTGAGGACCTGAGAATTTGGAAGCCCCATCAACTCTCCTACCCAAGCCCAAGCCCAAATCCAAGCCTCTGAGATTGGCCAAAGCCCAAGCAGACGCAGGCCTCCAGCTTGTACCACTCACAAAGAGCCCAGCAGGTGGGCTGACCTCGATCTAGGCTCCATAACTTTGACTTGCAGAGAAATTCATTTTTTTTTAATTAGAGTAGCAACAAATTTCAAATTATCAATACCTTATGAGCAAAATGATAGTTCCTCATTCAGATACCAGCAGAACTTGAAGACCTTGAGAATTTTATACCCTTCTGCCAGATTTCTTCAAAAACATTATCCATTCCCAAATCTTGGACAGGCATGAGGAAATAAAATATGTTTTTATATATACAGGTAGGGCCATCTTTTGTGACAGCAAAAGCAAGACTAGCATTCCACTTTTTGCGGAAATTCTGGTGAATAAATACACAAGCACTTTTTTTTAAATTTAATTTTTTGAATTAAATTAATAACTTTTATTTTTTTTAGTTTAATATCCAAATTTCAAAAAGTTTCCACCAAGAAATTCAAAATTTTAAATAGTATTCCAGTACAAAAAATACAGTCCTTGAGACAGAAACTTCCATACTACTACCTCCAAATAAATAAAATTACATCAGACACATTTAAACGATTCAGTACAAAAAATACAGAACTTCTCAAAATCAGTGAGTTGAAGTTAAGTCAGTGCAATAGAGTTGGTCACATTTCCTGGAGTTGCCAAGTAGCCTGGTCTCCTGGTCACTTCAGTGCATAAAAATAATTATGAGCAATTAATCACCAATCTCCTAGTTCAGAAAAGTGCTTCAGGATTTGCTTATATTTAAGCACATCTATTTGTTTGATTTGGATTTAGATATGCTTAGAAGTAAGCAGATATGAATATGTTTTCCTGAGTACAGATACTTCCCCAGATTGGTACTTGCATCTCCATGCCAAATAGATGAATGATAAGACTAATCTTATAACATCCCTCTCTCAAGACAGCACCAGACGGAAAGCTGGGTACTGTATCACATCATTTCAGGATTTCCATATGGAAACTGGGTAAACATTGCCTCATTCTGTATTTTCAGGTCAACAAACATATAACAGATAGACAGGATTTTATGACAAAATAATTTCTTCTATAGTACAAGGAGGTATAAATACTTTGGTGGTTGTTCCTTTATAAATAATTATTTAAAATACATAAATATTAATAAATAAATGTATAAAAACTAAATAAAGAGATTGAAATAAAAAATATGCATCGTAAATAAATTTGCACAATAACCCAGTACGAGAGGTCATATGATGTCATTAGCATTTGCACCTCCTCTGAGACTGGCTCCTTTTCCTTTTGAGAGAAGTTGGAGTCTCCACTAGTTTTTGTAAGACACTGAACAGCTCATTCACAGCTTTGCGTTGGATTTTCAAGTCACTCATCTGTTATAAGAAAGAAACAAATGGAATGAAGGTCATGCCAAGAGCTATAACTATTTAATGATCACATCCTACAGGCTACACTGCTACCACGGTAAACCAGATGGACATCTGCAGTTTCCAATTACTCTACCACCTAATTCCTACAACAGAGCCACTTTGTCACAGATTTTTTTTTCACACTTTCTGTGCTACTTTGCAACATGCCACAGACCAGCCATATTCTGACAAACAAAGCTACTCAGTAGTTCTTGCAATAATATATGTTACCCACAAGCAACTGACTCCACCGGGCTGTTGACTGCGGACTTCTGCAGAGATCGGTGGTTCATGTCATTGGCTCTCTCTGGATAAGCCAAGTGCCTCCCAAGCCCACGGAGGCATGCCGTAACTGGACAAAACTTTCCTACCCGATATCTAAACCACAAACAGCCATGTCAGAGGCAGCGCGGATGGGAGGTGGATGCGGCGGCGCTGGCATCACTGCTGAAACAGACAGTGGCAAAGCTCGAGGAGGGCAGCCCCCGCTCTGACACCCCATACCGCAGACTTGCAGCAGCCCCTGCAGCTGGAAACATTAGGTTTTCCAATGTGAACTGAGCTATACAGGGGTTACCAGATGAGTTACTGAGGTATTATTGGAGTGAGTCACACTCAAATCTAAACTGGAAAATATAGTGTCATGAGCCTTGGAGGCAGAGGAAGAGCCTTACCTGAAGTTTTGCCAGGTCCATGAGGTCTTTCACCTTCTTTAAGCCATCAGGAAGGCTGTTTTTCAGAGTGTAGAGCTCCTCAGATATGTGTCTGACGTGTGGCTTTGACTTGTCGGTGTTTTCAAGAATTTCCAAGTACATGGAAACAATCTGGCTCAGGATGATCCTTTTTTCATTTCTCTGTTGAAAAATACAGTAAAAAAGAAAGCTCTGTGAGTGTCCGTCAGCAGGAAAATGAATCAAGCTAAAATGCAGCACGCAGGGGTTCTCACTGATGCTTCAAACAGGATGATAAAGAAGATACCATAACTCATCTCCTGGGCTTGGCTGTTCCTCAGGATTGGTTCATAGTGCAGTATAAAGCACTTTGATCCTTATGGGAAGCATTTTTATGAGGATCATTTTCTCATTTCCAAGCTGTTGAAGCAACCTCTGCTCTTATTATTTCTACCCTGGCTGGTTACACTAGCCCTGGAAGCAGCTTTGTACCAGAAGTGCTCTGCAAAGTGCCTGAGATGCTTTGTCATATCTGGTTCTGACTCACCTCTGTCCAGTTTATCAGCTTCTCTGTAAAAATAGGCCCACCATCAGCTACGTCTGAAAGACTTGAGTTCTGCAACAAAGAACAAACATATGTGTTAGATATATAATAGCCATCACAAGGCAAATTTGTGTTGTCTATTCCAATGAACAGTAAACACTAGAGAGATGTAATTTTTGCACCACTGGACTATAGCTATTACAATGCTTTCGCTTCTCTAAGTAGCAAATCGCATTGGATGACTGCCTAGCACCAGAAACAACATTAGTTTGCTTTTCAATGTCTTCTCCTGCTATAACTCATCTGAATAGAGACATTTAGCAGCATCTATTTTACCGAATGCTCCTTGCAAGTTTTGGTATTGACAGCTGAAAATTAAACTTCACAAGCATAGCATCTGGCTAGAAAATTTTCATATCTGATCTTGACATGTTTTTTGGTAAATCAAAGTCCACCAGTGTGTAGTCTGTGGCCTTGAATTTATCCAGTCTTAGTAAAATCTCATACGGAACAAGAGCAAATTAACTTTAACACAAAACTACAGTTTGTAGAACTGGAGAACAGCCCAGTAGCCCACAGTCAGGAGTGGGGAGAAACAGGGATAGAGGGCTACCGAGAGGCTTGCAGGGATGGATTTTAACCATCAATTGTTAGCTACACACTGTGGCAGATTCTAGGAAACAAAGAGCAATACAATTCTCCTACCAAGGAGAGGTAAACTGAATCATTTCCTCTTCTGTGTGTGTGTGTCTTTTTTTTTTTTCTTTTTGTATACAACAGTCACTGTTTCCTTTTTTGTCTGCTCAAAAATTTAAATACAGTGAGTGCAAAGGGAAAACTTTCAGGCTGACAGAAACCTCATGGGCTGGTTGGCTGCCCGTGCTGAGCACATTGCAAACCTTGTTTTGCTGTTCTTCTGAAAGGGGAGGAGCAGCTGCTGTGGACCAGAGTTTGTAATGTCAGTGCAAGCTCACCATGGCTCAGGATCTCTCCAAGAGACTTATATATATTCTAGTAAGATTCTCTCTGATCTAGATTAATGACAAATTTAAGACATAATTCCAATTTTACAGCCAATTTCCTAGTAATCTGCAAACACTGAAATATCACACTAGGCTTCTTTGTGTGATACTTCAGGGTGATTCTTTGACTACTAAATTTCAAAATTCTGCCAAAACCAGAGCTGGAAATAGGAGCAGGCTATTGCAGTTGCTTTCATGCATTTAAGGAAAAAAACCCCAAAAGTATACTAAGAATAAAAGCTGTTAATTAGAAATTACTTTACTGTAGATCTGTTATTTCTATGACTAATCCCAGCTGAAGTCAGCTGTGGACTACCATAATGCCTCCTAGATGAAGACAGGTGAATTAACATTACAGTTATCAGAATTATTATAAAAATTCTGTCTGAAAAAAAGTACTATCACTTAACATTCGCATGCAGGATCATGGTCACAGATATGGAAGCAGAATGGCTGCAGAATGCAAAAGAATAAGCAGTAGGAACCACCCTTGGGCAACATACTGCTAATAATAAGTACCAGATGCATTTGTTAAAGCAAAAGTTCTTTCTCCATTTTTGTTATATTGTTAGTACTAAATCCCCCAATAAAATTAATAACCTAAAACTAAACAAGTGTCCACAAATTGCGTCTGAATAGAATTGAATCAAGATTCATTCACCATAAATTGCAACAAGATTTCTTGTTATAAATATTCCATGTAATCGAAGGCTCAATGGAGCTGGGAGAAGCTCTTGTGAAAGGAAGAGTGCCTCTGAAATAAATCCAAAGTACTACATTAACTATGACTATTGAAAAACTGAATCATGTTAGTGAGACAGGTTAGCAAAACCAAAGAAACTGTCCATGTTCTGTTTAAAAAAAAAGGTATAATAGAAATATTTATTCCATGGTTAACCTCTATTGATACACATCGAGCATGTCAAGCAGTGCTCAAGTCTGAACTATATCTAAAGCACAAGCAGGAGAAGAGAAATGCAGTAGAAGACTATACTTACAAAGTCAGCTTTCAGTTGGTCTATATCATTTTGAAGTTGAGCAAGAATTAAGCTATTTCCAAAACGTCCGAAATAAATCATGATAACAGACAGAACAAACAAGCTGTAGGTCTGGCAAGTCATTTTCTTGGCGATGGCTCGGATAAAATGCTCAGCTATGTTCTGGGAGATGTCAATTCTAAGACCAGTGAGCTTCAGCTTCTAATAGTTAAATCTTCTATTAGAAGAAAGCAGACGAATGAACTTCATCGGCTTGTCAGTGGTATTTATACCTGGTCTTGAAAATTTTTATTTCGTCATCACAGGCTGTGTATATTTAGACAAGATAGTGTTAGATAAGAACCCTTTGGTTTTGGCTAATCGAGGGAATCCCTCGAAAGCATCTTAAAGCAAGGTCCTGGAAAAATTTTCAGTGGTTCGTCAATGGGTAATGTTTACGTGGCAGATTCTACAGTTTCTTTTACACATGGCTGGGGAAAAGGGGGAAACTATGATACTGATTGAGGAGTATGTGTTGTGGCTCAAACACATTCTTACAAGCTGTCTGAAAAAAATCATACCGTGTGGTTAAGGGGTCAGTATAACAGTCAGCTCATTTCTGGTATTCTTCTAAAGTAACCACTGAGATTGCCATGGTGTTATTCAGAGTCACTTAGAGATCTAAATGTTCTCCCTACTGATGTCCCTTCAAAAAAGACTATTTGCATTCTTTCCATAGGCTGAAGTGCATTTCTGCCACTTCCTCATTCCTCACCTCCAGATTCGAAATAGGCTGAGGGAAAATGAGGTTCCAGCATGGATGCAATGATGCATCATATTAAATTCCTCTATGGTTGTCTACTATCAGCAAGAGCAGAGTATTTAGTACTCAAGGTACTCATTTCAGCTTAGCAATAATTAAAGTTCCCCACCCCTCCATTCATTTGCACTCACGTGTAGAACATGAAAACAGAAAGATAAGGATAAAAAAAAGACCAGCTGAAGAATACTGACAGAATGATTTCCAAGTACATACGGACCCCTGAAACAACTGTACTGAGAATAGTTGGGGAAAAGGTTTTTGTATAGGGACGGAACTATACTTTGATGGATATCATGGCAAAACAGCTTACTGTGAAGAGTCCTATGAATAAATCAGAGTAATTTTAGGCTGTAGTGTATGAATTCAGGGTAGGCAGGAGCCTAGGAGGGAAAGAAAGAAGGAGCCTACAGGGAAAAAGAAAAGAGAGAGGATCAGGAAGAGGGCATGTGGGATCAGTTCACATAGGCTGCAGTGGAGGATGTCTATACATCATTAGAAACGTATGAGAATCAAACTGTCCCCCAACAAGTAAGATTTGATCTCTCCAGCATGTTCCTGCATGGCTCTTTGAGTCTTCCTTGCAAGAAGCCGGCCCCTTTAGCGTTTCAATCTTAGTTTTCCCAGTGTGTTAACCAGGTTGCCACCCCCACTGCATCCCTCTGCAGATTTCCCTTTCTCCTTTGTGTCAACATCTACCTGTATGCACTGGCATGGCATTTTACTCTCCTTCTCATCTTCTGTGCATTTTAGAGAAGTCTTCTATATGGAGACCATTTTTCTGCTGCTTCACACATTGAGCTGTACCATGATTATGCAGAATTTCGAAGAAAATATCCAGATTGTTTTAGAATCACAGAATCATAGAATGATTTGGGTTGGAAGGGATCTTCAAGATCATCTAGTTCCAACCCCACTGCCATGGGCAGGGTCATCTTCCACTGGACCAGGTTGCTCAAAGCCTCATCCAGCCTGGCCTTGA
>Ga0181612_101759_pt1 | contig 10512 bp, 5 predicted proteins | sample HoacroProtozoa21_FD_119630 | JGI IMG/M metagenome (GOLD analysis project Ga0181612, IMG submission 119630) | Hoatzin crop microbial communities from Cojedes, Venezuel. Combined Assembly of Gp0051906, Gp0051904, Gp0051908
CCCTCTTCCTTCTCCTTGTCTTTGACCTTGCAAATATCTGCTATCAAAGCAGTTGCCAGCAATTCCAATTTGGCTAGGTCTCAGTCTTTTAAAATAGACCCAAACTCTGCCTGTCCTGTGTGGGTACAGCAGAAGTAACCACAGCATTTAACATGGTAAGATCCTCCTACTGCCAGCTCCCCACCATCTACTACGCTATAAACATGCAAGTCACAAAAAAAAAATGGTTCCAGAGAAGAATATAGGAGATCTAAGGGGAAACAGAGAAAAAAGACATAGGACTACTACAATTTGTACTTAAGTGCCAAGACTCCTAGCCAACAATGCATATGTATTTTCTCTTTTCAATACATATACCTCCATCCATAGGCGGGGCAGATACTGTGGCACATACATCCTTTGGTCTGCCAAGGGTTTTTTTTCCAGTTGCCTAATGAGGACATGACTAATTTCCATGTAATGAATTCTAAACTTCCTTTTCCGCATAGAAGTCTGGCTCAGAAGGAATTGGCATAGCAGGGTACCTGCAATTTTTTAGCATTATGCATCCTGAGACATCACAGAAAAGGACTGACCACACAACAAGGCAGCAACTAGGCTGCGAAAAAGTCAGAAGTTGTTAATCATTTACACAGTTCTCAACTTTGCCAGTCAATGCTGCAAATACATTTCTTGACCTTGCTTAGAGAAAAAATAAGAATAATCTTTAAAAACTAGGAGTACTCGCATATTATGGATTTATCTGGCTAGCAATTCATTTCAGTGATGAAAAATTTGACTGAAAAGTCTAACATTTTTAAATTACATACCTCCAAGTTTCATTAAACTTCCTTTTTATCTGCACAAGAACATAAAAATCATGAACTAAAACACATGCCAGGACAGAAATGAAAACTGCTAAGTTTTTCAGGAGTCCCTCTGAAGGGACCTCGACATTTTTACACTTATTAAAAATTATATCTTCCACAATTCACATATCTAAATAGGAACTAAACTGTAAAGACTACCCTGTACTCGTATTTGTGCTTCTCTGAAACAAATTGTTTCAGTATTGCTGGGTTGTTTGAGGCAATTTCTGAGATTAAAGTTTCTAATATTAAAATAATGAAAACTATGAAAATTATAAACACATCACAATGTTGAAAACTCCAGTGATTCCATTCTTAATCACCTACCAGCTTGGAAGCATCAACATCTTAAATGTTTGAAAGTGAAATGCCTTAAGCATAGACTCCACAGCAACCAACATTCTGGGTGAAGCTACATCTAGACCAGTCTCTAAAAAATGTCAAATTTTGTTTCTTAGAAACCTTACTCCAAGCCTCAAATTCAGAACTGGAATAATTATACTGTTGGACCTTTTTTAGAAAACAATGGATTTTCCATCCTTTTGCCCAGTGACTTTCCAAAATCATGGAGATGCCCCACTTGTGAAGAGAAAACTAGAATGTCTACATTTCAACCTGTATTTGCTATCTACTTTTGTTGTGATAGACCCAACACTATACAGCTATCGTCTTCCTAAGACTGTCATTTTGTTTTCTCAAAGTTGATTGATTCCACATGCAATGCAGTGATTAGGTTCCCAGTTGACAGCAACAAGCATGAGTAAGCATGGCATGAGCTTTTTGTTTTGGAGGACACCTGAGCTCTGGTATCTTACTGGATAAGTAACTAATGTAGTATCTATTTCAGCACATACTCATTGCTCAGAGCTCATAGTGCATACAGCAGCCGCAGTGGGCTAGAGCACAAGTGAGACGAAGTGCCCTGAAATCCTGACGGCACAGAAGTAAAGGTGGATGGTGTATGCAGACCTGGATAGGCTTTACAAGCGCTCTGCACACACTTGTCAGTGTACGCCAAAAAGTAGCTGCTTAAGGGCTTAAGGATGGTGTCTAGGGACGATGTTCAACTGCAGGTGACAGATGCACAGGACCTGAAGACCCACCTTTTGGACCTGGGCAAACGTGATAGTTTAGAACCATCTGTGGCCCCACCTCCTTCTTTGCATCTTGGCTCAAATGCTTGCGTGAAAGACTTACATACTTTCCATGTACTACAAGTATAAATGCAGGGGAGTTTAAACCAACAGTTAAATTCTGAAGAACACCTCCTACCCCCTGCAACAGACCTCCCTCAGACAAGAACATTAGCAGCTGGGGCTGAACTCACTCCTGTCAAACCCACAGCCAGCCTTTGAATTTTGCCACAGAAATAACTGGAAGGCTAGAAAACCCACTTCATTTTAATATTTGTTATTTGCTTTCTGAAATACCAGATTAAAAAGGTTTACACTCTTAAGCACTGGCCAAAACCATGAGGACTATGCATATTGGTTTGTTGTTCTTTTTTTTGCTGTGAAAGCCGAGATTCTCACTGGGACAGATGTTACAGCTGTGTAATTTGTTGCTCACAGTTTACAGTACGTGTATGTTTTGATAAAGGGCCATGGCTTGTCCGAAGAGCATTGGGCTGACTGCTTGTCTTACCAGGCAGCTACGCGCTTGTTCAAGTGGGATGTTGGGAACGACGAGGGAGCTCTCTCTCAGAGAGCACCAAACTGGGAAATGCTGCTGCAGTGCAGGGGACAACAGGGAAAGCTGTGGGACGCGATGAGTCATGAGGATGAGAACAGGAGGCTTGAGAAAAGTAGGGAACAACATTTCAGAGAAACAGGCAGACTTTTCTGCAGACCTACAAGAGGCCACAAAGATCCATCTAAACAAGGGAAAAACAAGAGGCCTTGCCCTTGCAAGGACAAAAGTAGGCAAGGATAAAACCTGCTTTGAAACATGACTATTTGAGCATATATCACCCAACAAATCTGTTCTCTCTCTCTGTTATGAGACTCTGTTTTATTATAATATTTGTATTCCAAAAAAAACTATATAAGTTTGAAAGATTCTTGGTGTATTCTCTTTCAGGAAAAGGTCCAGACAGGATGTACCTCAGAGCTCTGTCTGAGGCTGCCTCACCGGCCAAGGACGTAAGGCTTAAAAAGCTGAGAAAACTGACACATCAACTGAAACTGCACGAGGTGCCTTCTTGTAAGTACTGTCAATAAATTATTCTTTGCATATGGAGGTTCACCTTTGCTCTAAAAAATGTCACTGATCCTGACAGAAAGAAACCTGACTGAATAAAAGGGCAACTACTCTTTGCATTAACTTTGATTTTTCCAAATTGAAAAGATCAACGAATATACAGCATTTTGCAACTAACAGCAAAAATCTAACATTTCTCTAAGGTCAGCAGCAAAACCAAGCTAGGAGGAAATGTGGCTCCACACTGGTTAGAGAAGAGATTAAAAAGAGAGCTCAGAAAGCTGGGCTGTCTCTGCCTGGGAACTAAGCTAGGGTATAGTCCTGGAGGGGTCTTCTCCAGCCCAGGGCTGCAACATGAGTGTGCAGGATTCTAAGTACGCTTGCTTGTGACCTTCCACTTCCCCACCAGCTCCAATTGCCGCTTTTTAACCATCTCCTTTGAGGACAGGAACCTGACAATCAATTTGGTTGTTTAGAATCTAACTTCACAAAAAAAAAAAAAAAAAGTATAACTAGAAAGATCTTTAAGTAAACATCTGCTTGTTACATGTGGTTCAGCATATCAGAGGATTAGTTCTAAAAATGTGAGAGTGGCAATGGTGGCAGCTCAATGCGGAGGCAAGTGGGGAGATGGCAGAAATGTGCATAAAGGTTCTTTAAGTCACTGTGCATGAATAATGCAGAATGTCTAAGGATTTTGCAGGAATAAAGTTCTTTGCTGGAAAGGAACACATCTGAGGAAAACAGTGCTTGAGCTTTGCTTTTTGAATGCTACAATTTGTTCATTTTTACCCTGAAGTTATCCGAAAGAAATGTTTTATGCCAAATCAGCTGTCTTTTCAGTATTTCCTAGCCATTTACAAAGCCAGACAGCAGTGGACCACCAGCAGGGTAGTATCTAACCTTTTATGACGATGCAGCTAGTATTGCTGGAACATTTCCTGACTTTTTAGAAAGTAATTTTTCTCTGTTATCCCACAATTGCAATTCATACAGAATTTATATTTTGAAATGTCATTAATGCTAAGCACGCTGTCTTTCTGTAGCTGTAGCCTGGAAAAGGTTATTTTACAGATCAGCAAGATAGTAAAGGGTATACTTCGTATGTGAAAGTATGGCCTTTCAAATTCTGAAAATAAACAAAAATCAAAAGATGTAATATGGCTTGCAAAAATTCCAGCATTGTTTATCTCACGTTGTCTTTCTGTGACAATGTGACTAGTCAATATGAAAAGGCTTGTACAATTAGGAACATGATTAAAAGAAACAAAACATACGGATGAAGACTTACAAATACTTATGTATGGTTAGAAAAGGAAAAGAAGCAACTAAGAGATACTTTATTCTTGAAACTTCATTTAACAAAGACTGTGGTCCAAACAAGTCACTTCAATATAGCAGCACGAGTGTGTTTCAGTGCCATCTAGCTAACGCTCAAGGTAACTTGTATCACTACACAGGCAACTTTTCCCCACAACTATCCTTTCATTGATAAAAAACCAATGGAGAGGTGGCACATTGTTTTTGCTTTAGATCCATCAGTGTGTTGAAGCATAAAAAACTTGGGTTGCCCTTGAAATACTTGAGCTTTGATGTATTTATGTGAGGAATTTTAAACATGTAACCCTAAAACCCTTTATGCTGTGACTGAGTTCTTGATCTGGATAGATCTGCATGACTGAGTGCTTCAAATACTTTTCTTTCAAGTATAAACATATTAGGAGTCATTATGCAACCATCCTGTTCAATTCTTCTGTGCCACACATTACTGGAAGGGTTGAGACAAATTAAAAAAAGGGAAGAGCAAAGAAGGAAGAATATTTCAGCTTGCTTTAATAAATAGAAAGAGTTTTGATTTGTAAAGAAAAGAAATTTGTAATAGCAAGTGAAGAACACATTTTGAGGAACGGAACACTTTAAATCCTCGAAACTTCATTTTGCCTCCTCCATAGAGTGGGTTTCCAGATAATAAAAGACATTTGCAGTCCCCATCACGTCACTGTGACGGTGTTACCACCAACTAAAAATGTGCATGCTCTTTCTGAACTTTAATCAAAATTCTCCAGATCAAAATAATTTGACAATCTAACACTTCTCCCTCCAGCCCAAAATAGATCAGATTAAAAATCTTTCTTTTGACTCAGGAATGTGATTTTATATCATCTAAAAGCCATAACTGAATCATAATGTCCCGGCTTTTAATCTTTCTGGCTTGAAAATGTACCATTCAAACATCTTCAGAATTATCTGAACAGCCAGCATATACCCGGCTAAGTTATGCCATTGAAAATCTCAGAAAAGAATAAATACATGGCCAAAATCATGCTCGTTTTCCTAAACTCAGTAACTGCATTTTGGATTGCAAATTGTGAGAGCATGTAAAACGAATAGCCTTAGCACAAAAAGACATCCATTACAAAACTTGGCTAGTCAAATCAAAAAAGAAAAAAAAAAAACCACACTAAAACAAAACACCAAAACCCAAGAAGTTGCAAAAGCACAAAGTAGAAGGTTGTAGACTGTACCAAATGTAACTACGAGATAATTCTGCAATAAAGTTACTCTTTACTTCTCCTGTTACATAAACTTTCCCTACCTTCTTTTTTTGCTAATGTTTAACTGATTCCCTCCCACATACCTAGTAAATCTTTTTACCAATAGTTTGATAGTCAAAGTTTCTCAAAGGGCATTGCAAAACATTTCAGGAAGGGTATTCTGAAGAATAAGAAACATCACTGAACAAAACATGGGTAGGATTAAGACAGGAACTTGCTCCTGAAACCTGTTGTGTTTGCTCCAGCCCAGCAGAAACAGCAGCTAAAAGCTTGCTCCAGCAAGCTCTGCTTTCCCTCCCCGCCCTCCCACATCAGCCCTAGTTCTTCCTCCCCTGCTCACCTCGACTCTCGGTGGGATACGGACCCCTCTTCTCTCCTCACCCTTCCCACCAGCTGTCCCCCCAGAGAACTCCCTCTTTGGCAGCCGGCTTGGACACCTCCCTTTGGTTGCAGATTGGTAGGGAGCAAGGGAAGGGCAGGGCAACAGTAAGAGAAACAAGGCAAAAGGAGCTTCGCGAGGCACCAGTGTGACCATGAAACAACACTGCCTGCAGTGAACCTGGAGAAAAATGAGCCAGTAAGTGGACTAAAGACGAGGCATTTAGAGCAGTGATATTTCTGATAGACTATGCCTGTTCAGATCTGAAGGCAGAGAGCACACTCCTACAATTAATTGGCAAGGACTCTGCTGGATACACTGCTAAAATAACTATTTAAGCACTTTCTCATCCTGCTAGATATATGAACAATGTCCACAACACATAAAGAGACTGTATAATTTTTCATAGATTTGGGTTTTTTCCACGGTTTTGTTTTAATTTTTTTTAATCCATTTCAATGGTAGATTTATTTGGCTGAATAAATCAACGGTTCTTCAGATGATCATGATAGTTTCAAACTGACAACAACCACTAGCTTACACACACTGATCTCCTTTTGTGAATTAACTACCTTCATTGTTTCATTAACTTTAACTGCTTAGAGATAAGCCTGAATGTTTCCAGCAGAGGGTAAAGAGGGTTAAAACAGCTTTGAAAAATCCAAGCTTAGCTTTTGGGGTGGATAAACAAATGAAGAATGAAAGGAGGTACTCAGAGATATTTTTGGTTGGCTAATCGTCCCCTGCTATCCAAAGTCAAAAACTTCCCCTAAGCCTTCACGGGTTAGTGTGTCTGAACTGTAAACAGCTTGATAAATAAAAAAAATATTACTGAACATGTCTAACTCTTGTTTTAATAGTCATAATTCACACTTTTTCAACAGTCTCACCCGTTAAAAAGAACAGATACTAGAGAATGTCAGCAACTGAAAAATCAGAGGCCGTCCCAATCATTCACACAAACACATAACTCATCTCAAATTCCTCCCACGTTCCTCTGCTGCATCTAGAAGCCACCCGACAGTGAAGAACACAAAGAACAAACTGGGTACAACTAATGTGTGCTTGATACAGAAACATTAATGTTATTGAATGTCTATAAGATTACATTTTGTAAGGCAGCATCTCTCCTCTCTATGACCAAGTCAGCTGTTCTTACAGGCCAAGATCTCTGGGATAGCAATGTGTCCACCTTTCCATCCTAGACAGAGATGTGCACATTATGCTTGGTCATGGAGCAACGCTCATAGACAACTCACATGGTGCTTTACCCTGTGTCCCCCCCGGCTTCTTGGAAAAATTAACCCTATCCCAGTTGGACCCAGGACACCCTGGAAACAAAGTTCAGAAAGGAATATGAGCCTGGAACATAAAGCCTATTTTAGGAATTACCTCAGTTTTTCTTACCTTCTCATGTCTGTCTCAGATACTACTTTGTACAGCCAGTCAGACAACTAGAAATAGCTTGTACAAAAAGCTGTTTCCTTCCAAAAATTTATCATAACAGTCTGCTATCAGGGAAATACTTTCATGACTAACTTAAAGCAATGGTATACATGTTTGTTTCTGAATCATGTAACAAGCATTTTGTGCGCGCTAAACAAGGTCCTGTGTGAAAGCCTAAAAAAGATTAACAGTTCTCAGAAATTATGTAGAAAATGATCTCCTGACCCCACACAATTTTTACACAATGCAAATTATCGTTGTGTGTTAATTACGTTGACAACGCTGACACTCTTATGTACACCTTCTTCTCTGCTAAGCAAACCTATGAGATTAGACAACTTGTCCAATGGGTATTAATTCCTAGATAAATATGTCTAGTGGGAATTCTATTGGTTTGGCCATCATAGTCCAGCTAAGGCACTTCCATCAAGTTGTCAATCATCTCCTGACAGGTTTTCAGCACTCATGACCCTGCTGGGAAATGCTGGGTGGTGCTTTATCAGGTGTAGCACTCGTACAGAGAGCAGGAGGAGGGAAGCAGCAGGGGAGGCGCTGAACAAACCTGTGGAACCTGACCTTTCACTTTGGGCATCTCCTCAGATTTTGGCCTTGTCCCAGGTGGCCAACAGTCATGGTATTTTATGGAAATCTTTTGCTAAGTAAGTGTGAAGTGTTCAGTGCAAGCTCCTAATGGATTGCACACCTGGCATAACAGGAAAACATGACCCACTTGAGGCCACGAATTTGCAGGCCAGCAAGGAAGACTGTACAGGTGGGAAACGACCACCTTAATAAAAGAACACCTCCACTGAGCCAAACTAAACAGAGCTACGGTGAACTGTTGACGAGCAACTGCAAAACCTGCTAACAGAAAGACGGAGACAGAGCAAGTTTTTGTACTGCTACAGTATGCAGTGCAGCAGACAAAGCACAAATGAAGAAACTTACCGCTTAATAGCATATATATCTCCTCCATAAACTACGAGATCTAAATGCAAATCACAACATTTCTCTAAAGACTAAGGTACTTCCAATCTTTCCACTGCTATCTTCACAGCCATTGTAAATCTTATGACTTGGCAGAAGTGATTAGCGTCTGATAAAGTTAACATTCATAAAAGAAGGGGAAGATTCACCACTTAACATAACTGGCATTCCTCTTAGAGCCTTGAAGGCTTAATGTAGTCTGATAAAGAGGTAGATGAGAAAAGTTACTAAACATCTACTGATGGAGTTCAATTCAGGATGTAAAATTACAAATTGAAAAGCTGTGATTATTCCACTAGACAAAATAACGATATTCTGAAATTTTTCTAACACCAGGCCTTTTCTTGACACAAATTAATCTTCAAAATTTTAAGACTGGATATTCCAGTAAAGAGTTGCACAGACAAAAGAAATTGTCTTTCAAAATTGTTGGTCTCTTCAAAACTTTATAACAGGACTCCATTCATACTTAAAACCTGAAACCACGAGGAAGAATTTATACCATAAATACCATTTACAGACAGTCCCATTCTTCTCTATTTATCACCCTGAAATCTTCTGAGCTGTGTAACTGTACTACTTCCAAAAATACATCAATAAAGTTACAGCAAAACAGCCTATAAAAATGAAGCTTTTTAGAGGATAGCTGCACGTGGAAATCATGGTAATGGTTTACTATTATTATTCCTAATCCACAGAAAAAGAATCTAGACTGGAAGAATAATGAACTTGTCTATGGTAATACTGGTTCAGTGGTAGAGCCTGCCAGTTCCAAGATACCTAAAACTCCTACTCATCTTACCACACCAGGAGTGAAATACATGTTGGTAAGCATAGCACATGGGAATGATTCTAGTGGAGAATACTAACCAGCAGGGTAAAAAATAAATAAATAAACAAATAAATAAAAAATATCAGCCTTCTAGGGACAAAATCTAGAATTTGAGGCACTGCCCTGTGAGGTAAACATTTTATTCCTTATTCTAATACATTTCTGAGATAACCAGTTCCAAGAATAGTAATCGCATTTCCTTTCCTACTCACATTTTCCCAGGTGAGACAAACTTTTCTGTAACTATTGAGGGAAGAAAACAAAATGAAATATTCTTATTATTTTTTAAGGTTAAAGCATGTAAGTTGTTGCAGACTACTTTCAAGAATCATTGTCTGCAACTACAACCATTGATTTTATTTTCAAACAAAAAAAAAAGCAAATACTCTTTGAAAGCGTTTCTTTTTAGAAAATCTATAAGAGATTGAGAGCTTTGATCAAGTAGCCAAAGAGAATATCATATCTAAAATATTATGAAGGAGGGAAGAAAAAGAAGGAAAAAAAAATTGCCAATTATCTTCCTGGTAACATTTTTAAGCAGACCAGCAAATACAAAAGATAGAGTGACTCAGTGTCAAACAAACGATGAAGTATCACTCCCTGATAGCGATTAATAAATGCTAGAAAACCTAAAGAACATTTTGAAAGGCTACTGTAAGTATTTAAAACTTTGTCCACAAACTGGAGAATCTTTCAACTAATGGATGAGCATTTCTCTTCATACTGTATTACAATGGAATTTTTTGTACATGTATACCATGCAGACTGTACTAAAAACTGTACACAGAGTATTGATTTGGAATTCCCACTGCAAAAGAAAGGGAAAGCAAAACGTGAAGAGAATTTAACATGACATGGTTCACAGTGGACATGAGTCTATGGGGAGGATTAGTTTGGTAGCAATACTTTTCCAGCATTCCCTTAAAAAAAAGAAACAACATAGAAAACACACCTTCTGAAAAAAACTTTACTACTATAATAGGTTATCTTCCTATTATTATTAATAGGTTACCTTCCCTGAAGGTAAGAGAGGAAGCTTGGCGAAAGAAAGACCTTCCCTTGGTCAACGACGATTGTGTGAGAGATCATTTAAGCAAAGTGGACAACCACAAATCCATGGGCCCTGATGGGATGCACCCACGAGTGCTGAGGAGGCTGGCAGATGTCACTGCTGAGCCACTCTCCATCATCTTCGAAAGGTCCTAAAGGGCAGAAGAAGTGCCCGAGGACTGGAGAAAAGCCAGTGTCACTCCAATCTGCAAAAAG
>Ga0181612_115453_pt1 | contig 10512 bp, 8 predicted proteins | sample HoacroProtozoa21_FD_119630 | JGI IMG/M metagenome (GOLD analysis project Ga0181612, IMG submission 119630) | Hoatzin crop microbial communities from Cojedes, Venezuel. Combined Assembly of Gp0051906, Gp0051904, Gp0051908
ACACACGTGTGGGACTCTCCAGGCATCCTTAATTGCTGTTGTGGTTGAATAACTCCCAAGTTGTACGATGCATGCGAGAAAAACAGTGAGTGGTCTATACCTGTACTTCCACTTTATATCTTTCTTGTTCAAGTTCCCAGCTGTAACCAGGAAGGCTTTTCCATCTTACTGTGACTGTAAAAGTTAATTCCACATAGAAGGAACCATCTGAGGGCAGGATTGGTTTGGATAATTTTCAGGCTTTCTGCAGTGAGAACAGGGACTTTCTGGTCACACAAGCATTGTGTGCTTCTGAATCCTATTTTTGTGTGCTGTGTGCTGTATGGGAAGGTTGAAAATATGCATGACCTCCTTGGTTTTCCTCAAACATTATGTACAAAGTAGTGATTTATGTAATTTTTTTTAGAAAGCTGCATTGCTATTTTAGGTGCCTATTTATAGTGCTGATATCAGCGGCAGTTTCATCTTGCTATAAAATTAAGTTGGTGCAGAAGTAAAGGACAAGAAAACCAGAAGAAGCTGGTTTTGTGCATTTAGAGGAGTGTTTGTAGCAGAAATGGATAATTTGTCTTTCATGCTTGCTGCGTGGAGATACGTGAGTGTTTCATAGGCAGCTGAGCTATGATATAGTAGGGGCCTTGAAGAAAAACCTGGAGCTTCTACTGTGTGCCAGTGTACTGAACCAGAGGGGAAAGTACCAGAAAGGACAGAGTATAGGGGAAGTGGGAAGGACAAGTGAACAGGCTGAGAAGCCAAAAGGACGAAGCACAGGAACAGAAAAGGTGCTGCTAATAAGCTCTTTCACAGTAAGGGGCTCAGCGTGAGTAACCTTGTGAAATCAGCATGCTGTTAGGTGCTGTGCCGAATGGCTTTTAGCTACCTGAATTCTTAGTCTATTTAACTGATTCTCTGTGTGTGTATTTTTGTTTGTTGTATGAGCTTCCCTTTTAGAGTTTGGCTTACGGTGGCCACTGGAAAAAGTGCTTTATAAGAGGGGAGAATATTTGTAAAGGCTAACCTTAGTGCAGGAGTTTCATTGTGTTGGGTTGCTTCTGTGATTAGTGGAGAGAAAGGTAAGGTACAGTAGGCCTTGGGCTGGGTACTGCCCTCTGGACATCTAACCTTGCCTATGCCAAAGAGAGCCTTGGGAAACATCTCTTGATAGTCAATATGTGAATTACTTTCAGTAAGATTGTAGGCAGGTTTTTTTCTTTATAACTGCGTGCTTATCTTGAAGGTCTCCTTTGAATGGACTAGACAGTGTCACAGGTGACAAATCCATGGCTTAACCATATTTTTTTTTAATAAAATAGTTAGATAATGCTGTATCTGTGCCAAAACCTCTTTGCTCCTAGGCACAAATGATTTGGTCGCTTTTGAAGTAACCTTGAAGTAACAGGCATTGAAGTTAATCGTACTTGCTGTTCTGTATCTCTTCATATGATAGCTTTGATTATAATTCGGTGTTTTTCTCTTTCCTGCTGTCCTTTCTGCCTACCTGCTTATCTTCTTTGGAATGTGGTTCTTCAACTGTTCTGATAAACTTCTGACACAGGTAAATATCAGTCTGTTTGTATCTGTGTTCACTGAGCATGCCCTCTCTTTGCAATGAATCTTTAATCAGATGTGCGGCGCACTTCGCTGTGGACTGGGAGAGGGAAATCCTGCTGCCATGATGGGTATCATTAGAAAAGATGATTAGCCAGGAAAATGGCGTGAATATTTTCTTCCTTATCTGCTTTTCTTATTCCTTCCCCTGCTTTAGAAACAACTGCAACAAAACATCCAGATAAACAATAACATCAACAGAAATGCCGTGTTTGCTGTTTGCTGGTAGCGCTTCCTGCCTGGTGTTTGCTCGAAGAGCTTGTGCTGAGAGTGGAGTTAGCATGTGGATGCGTGTAAGGAGGGGAAGGCAGCCTAGAACAAAAAATACTTACAGCTTCTCACTCTTCCCCCTCTGCCACTCATTTCTACCCTCACTTTTGTACTGTTCACATGGTGTAGCAGGTAATAACTTTTCGTTTTCCATGAGGTCCAACGCAAAGGAGAAGGCAAGAACATGTGGGCAGGATGAATCATAGAATGGTTTGGGTTGGAAGGGACCTTAAAGATCATCTGGTTCCAACCCCTCTGCCATGAGCAGGGACATCTTCCACTAGACCAGGTTGCTCAGAGCTCCATCCAACCTGGCCTTGAACACTGCCAGGGAGGGGGCAGCCACAGCTTCTCTGAGCAACCTGTTCCAGTGCTGCACCACCCTCATGGTGAAGAATTTCTTCCTAATATCTAATGTAAACCTACCCTCTTCCAGGTTAAAGCGATTCCCCCTTGTCCTGTCACTACAGGCCCCTGTAAAAAGCCCCTCTCCGGCTTTCCTGTAGGCCCCTTCAGGTACTGGAAGGCTGTGATGAGGTCTCCCAGACTTCTCTTCCTTTCAGGGCAAAAATCTCTGCTGTTCTCTCTTGTGAACAGTATCAACCCACCAAACCCCGCAGCAGGCACTCCGCAGAAATTAAAAGGCCCTGAAAGTTTCCGGCCCTTGAACTGTCTTTGCTGCAGAAGGGGAGGCACCACTGGGGCAGCATGGTGGCATTCCAGCACTGCCAGGCCTAAGCTGAGACTCCTAGGCGAATGTTCAGGTGTCGGTGATACAGTTTTTGATGGGTTCCCTTTTAACCTGTCCTGGCCGTGACTTTTTTTTGTTATCGTGTGCGGCTTTAAAAACTTTAACTACTTCTCTGCTAAGCCCTCATTCTTCAGGGCAATGGGAAACAAATTGAGGAGTGGGGACCACTTTTTCTTGGCCTCCCGTCTTTCCCTCTGCACTCCAGCCACAGGCTTGCTGGAAGCCAGGACTTGCAGCTTTCAGATCCTGCCGAAACAGCCTCCTGGTGGGGTGTGCTGCAGCCCCAGCTGCTGTGAGACCCGGCTGCTGCCCAGTGCCTTCACCCAGCTGTGCCCATCACCGCCCAAACGGGGAGGCTGCTGGCCTGAGCTAGTGGCTTTCGCTTCCACCAGGACGAGAGGTCCAGCAGCCCAACTGTCCCAGACAGTTTCCTTGAGGTGCCAAGTTCTGTGGGGACTCAGCTTTGCTCTGAAAAACCACTCTTTGCCCTAACTCTTTCAAGGGTCTCATCGTAGTGACGCCAGGCGCCAGTGCCCTTTTCTGTACTCCTCACAGAGCTCCGGAAAACAGAGTGGTGACCTCCTTGGAGAGGTCGAGAACCTTGCTGTGGTAGCCCCAACGTGGTCAGCACTGGTGCCCCTTGGGATGGGGAGCAGCATGGGTGTGGATGTTTTTCTCTCTGACCACAGTGAAGGGATGATTCCTGCCTGTACCCAGTAAGATAAAGGGGCTATTGGCTTACAAATGGTGTGGCTGCTCTGGAGGCCTGAGGCAGCCTCTTACCACTTAGTTTAGATTGGGCAAGCCTGACTTCCCAGCGCAGATCCCTCACTTCTCCCTCTAAGCATCCAGACTAAAAATTCAGGTCATGAAGCTGAAGGCAGCTGTTGGTCCTGCCTCCGATTCCAAACCTGTCGCGTTTTACGCAGTTGCAAAGCCTTGCATTGGGCTCCCTACCTCGGCAGGATTTTCAATCCTAGAAGGTAAATGCTTTTTCAGTGTTGCTTTGCATCATCTCCTGCAGCCTCAGTTGCTGGCTCTGTTGTGGTTAATTGCAATTGGAGGCATCTGTGCTGATAAATTAAAATGGCTGTGCTAGGAAAAGTTAAGACTTTATGAGGAAAAGCTTTGTATTTTTGTAATTGTATTTTGGCTGGTTCTATCTCGCTTTCATAACGCCCTCAGTTGCAGTGTTACTCCAACACACTGTGTTTATGCAGAGGTGGAAGTCAAGCGCAATTCTAAAAGCATTTTAGGACCACTTAATTAATTAAGCCTCTCAGCACCCCATTTTTTAGAGAAGAGGCAGAGGTTAAGTGAATTTCCAAAGGTCGATTAACAAGCGAGCTGCATAGCTAGGATCGGAACAGAAACTCCCACTTTCGCAGGAGCCATTTAGACACTGCAGATGAAAGGCAGAAGTAGGTCTCTTCCCCATGCAAGCTGGAGAGGTGAACTGCAGGCAAAAGACAGGGCGAGGCAAGAAGCAAGTGAGCTGTGAAATTCAGTGTATGCCAAGCAGTTCCACCTATTTATCTCTGTACATTTCAATCTGGAAAAAGGGTCTAGTGATTTCTTTGAAGCTGGGAGGCTGGAAGAGCGATAGCACAAGTCCTTTCTACCTAGACAGTCTTTTCTCCTTCCAAGGTTTTATTATATCCTATATGTAGGATCAGTCATGTGAAAATACGTAGTTTAGTGTGGTTTCTTAGTGTATAATAGCATGTGGTCCATCCATCCAGGCTGTAGATTAAGCTTGCGAGCTCTTCCAAACTCCACAGGAACTCTTGCCCCTTGCCACAGGGTGCGCTTCCAAAATGAGACAACTTGCAAAACCCTGGACTGTGTGTGGGAGCTCAGAGGCCAGTCAGGTCCAAGGCTTTGGGTGGTTACAGTCAGGCTTAACTGCTTTGGGATGCTACAAATATCCATCAGCTGGTGGCCAGTCCATCCTTTCACCCCCCGACCCCACCCCACCACTCGTACGTCATCCAACAAAACGACAGCACCAAGCTTCCTCCCCCCGAGCCACCATCCACCAGGACACGGAGCAGAGCTGCCTGTGCGGCTTTTAGGGAAGGGAGAGCAGCGTGTTAACGTGATGGCAGCTGTGTCCAGGGACTGGAAACGCTTCAGCTTTCAGTGTTGGTGCTGGTAACACAAGAGCTATGACAGCTCGTGGAGAGCCCTTGTCTCCCCGCTGTTGCACGTGGAGTGCCTCCAGGGAGGCTGTGACCCCGTGCTGGTCCCACAGCTTGGCTACACAGAGGACTCGCCTCGAGCTCAGTGGACCCTGCTGCCCAGGGAGGTTGTGGAGTCTCCTTCTCTGGAGATATTCAGGGCCCGCCTGGACAAGGTCCTGTGCAGCCTGCTGTAGGTGACCCTGCTTCGGCAGGAGGTTTAGACTAGATGACCCACAGAGGTCCCTTCCAACCCCTACCATACTGTGATTCTGTGATTTCCAGAGAAGCACAGCTCTGGAGCACAACCTTGGGTGTGTCAAGAAGCTGCACAGAGGGACACAGGGGCAAAACAGTGCAATTCAGCACTTATGGCCTTACCGAGAAAGGCAGCATATTCTTACTATGTCTGTATTTGCTGTATACATGTCATGACTCTCCATGTCACCCTTCTGCACTCCTAAGGGGAAGGTTTCTACAGCTCATATCACAACACATTTTTCTGGAGCCTCCTAGCCTTCCACTGCAGCTACACGAACCTGGTCCAGTTAAGCCGGGGAATGCGCCCCACAACACCTGCTGCTGACGTGGGTGCAGTCTGCGGCCTCTTGCTGGTCCTTGCATGCAATTATCTTCCTTGTAATTCACCTTGATGGATGATTATGGCTATTAAACTAACAGGTGTGAATGTCACAGCAAGGCCACGACAAGGAAATGCAGAGCTGTTGCTATATTTAAATGCAAATTATTATAATTTAAATGCATTTTCTTTGCAGGACATTGCATTTCTTCATACTGTGTTTTATAGGAAACAATTTAAAGAAAAACTGAGAACCAAGATTCTAGCAATAGCAGAAAAAGAGGCATGCAGGTAAGCTGGTTATATCTGAATAGTACAAAGTACTTTTGATTTTCAATAACTCATTAACAACAGGGTCGTACTGTTTAATTTTGTTGCAGTTGTGATTTTTAGGATTAGGCCTATCAATATTTACTCATGTTTAACAGAAGGCAAACATCCGGTCAGTCCTGGCAAATGCTATCCATTGAATGGCAATTTTGTTAAGCTTTAGTCACAGAACAAACAAAGGCTCATTTTCTAATAGGAAGGTGAAAGTACAACACAGGGAGAGTCAGTAACAAGTGTGGCTAATGCCATAAAAATTTATCTAACGTAAAAGACATATGAAGTTCTCGGAGATCTCAGTTATCTCCTGCCAATGTCAGGGGCAAAATTTCTGTTCCTTGCATGGAGTTAGACTGAGCTTTTACAAGAAATGAGGACTGGATGTGGGAGTGTTGTTTCACAGATCAGGCAAAAGCACCTACAGAAGCTGAGGGAGATTATGCTGCAAACTGGAATTTCTAGGTGATGCACCTCTTTCAGAGAACTCGTCTTGGTGTTGCTCAATGGGGTTGAACTGCTGAAAAGTAATTTTGATCTTTTCAGCAGCATTTCTCTAGAAGTCTGTGCAGGAGAGACCCTGAAAGTCTCTTGCACTTTTCCGTCTATTGCCAGAGCTGCTCAGGACTGCGTATACCTCTGTAGGGTCCAATACTCAGTGCTAAGGTACTCTGACCTAATCAAAAGCTCTAAATATGACTACATATTTAAAAATAGCAACAACATACACATCAGGTGGAGCCTGCTGAATATGAGATAGATTTTCCCGAGTAAACTGAAGGAAGATTTGAGGGGTGCTCTGCAGACTTAGCAGTATGTGCAATTCTTTGTTGTTACGTATCTTCATAGCATTTGAGAGATTACTGGAGAATTTATCCTCACAGCACCCCGGGATGCGGTGAAGAGCTGCCAGCCCCTGTTGGGTTAAACAGCCTGGCCAGAGGACCTGCAGGGTTACGCAGCCCAGCAGCACACACTGCTCTGCTCGCTCCTTGCTGCATTCCTGGTAGCCTTCCAGCCACCTTGCCGCTCACACTCCTTTGTAAATCAGCCCCATCACAGATAAACACAAAGCAAGTTCTCCTCGTCTGAAATATTTAGGGAGAGGTGATTACATGTAAACGACTGCAAAAATAATAAAGGAATGTCTAGGAAAACCTTTCCTACCAGAAGACACAAGCATATGTTAGAGTGAGGATAGCCTGGCTTCAGGGGTTTAGGGGGGTTTAATATCATAGAATTTCATAAACAGTAGTATGCAAAGTACAAATCACTAATAAAATTTAAAAAAAATCATTAATTCACTTTGGGGATTTCCCTATACTTTTTTTATATCTTATATAAACTGTACTCTACTCAGGGCAGACATTATTCAGAGTCTGTTGCAATGAAAAAGAAAATTCGTATCTTCACTTACTATTCTGACTATCAAAAATACTCAGGGAGGACACAATAATGTGAGAACTGATATTAGAGGAGGAAAATATACAGCATATTTTATACATTTATTTTCATCTCAGGATGATTTTGACCACAGGAAAGTATTCACCTATGATAGATGAACTACATTGCCACTCATGTTAATATACTACTGTTTAATGATTTATTTTTAGTATTCATTTTAACACTGTTAATGTTTACTTAGCAGGATATTAATAACACCACGATATTTATAGTATAGGAAATGGTTAATGAAATCTGCTTCATCTGTCAGTGGATGTTTATGTTTCAAGGCTGCACTGGATTGTTTATGCAGGATTTAGGGGAGAATGGTAGTGTTTTATTAGTGACTAATAATAAGAGGGAAATTAAATGGCAATTAGTATGGATTTTTATTATTCTTCTTATTTATATTACATTAGGACTCCCTTGGGCTTCAGATCAATACTTGAAGCAGCTCATCTGTTGCCGAAAAGCTTAAGAATGAGACAAAGTATGTTCGATAGTGATGGGAACACAGGACTGGGAGCCAGAATTGTCCAGCTCTGCAAATAAGCTGACTCACTGCCTACTGCTCCTATGGTGAACCCCCCTGCAAGTAGCCCTTCGGGTCTGACACTTCTCTTTTAAATGAATGGAGTTCATATGATTTCTGTATATTCTTATCTTCAAGAGTTAATCCAGAGCAAAACTGTGTCTCCTAGTTTGATGTTTCTAGACATACTCTACTCATTCTTAATGAGTTTTCTCCCAATGTCTACTTCAAATTGGATGCCGGTGTCACAATTTTTAGGCATAACACGTATAGCTTCTGGGGAGTTTTGCAGACGTCTGCCATTTAAGAACTGGATGCCATAGTTTAAACACAAGTGGATTTGAGGGATGTCCTTTTTAAAAAAATAAACTACTTCGCAACTTATAAAACAAGTCAGACATTTAAAAATTATATTTTCCTTCTTCCTTTGCAAGCCTGATTTCATTATTTGAGGTCTTCCTTCCTTTCCCGCAAGAAGCTCAAAGTGATACATCCTTGTTGCAAGGACATGTGAGAGCTGCCAGATTGCATCACAACAGGGACAGGCATGAGTGCGGAAGCAAGATCTCAGCAGAGCTGGGGAGCTGCACTGGTCTTCGGCCATCCTTCACCAACACTAGGCTTGTTCTTCATGAACGAGGACGAATATTAATCCTTCCACTGATAAAGTGAATAGATTTTGGTCAGGATATACGTACGTATGTGTGGAATTTGCCCAGCATGCCACTGACCAATGTCCCATGTTCTACCCTTTTTTTCTGCATGGTAAAAAAAATTTCTCAGATTGAGATCACTGGGAAATTGAGTCACTCTGGGTATGTTAATTTCATGGAAAGGAAAGTGCATAGCCATAGCAAAATATTTCCCGTGCTAGTTCTTGCTAAAGAATGAAATGCAAATTCCAAAGACAGTTCCCTTCCTCCTTTTTTGCCTTCCCCAGACACCCCTGCAAGTACAGAATATCATTCAGAAATGCCAAATCCAACCTCTGCTGCATACATGCAACTACTTCCAAAGTCAATAGGAGTCATGGGTGCACAAGCAACTGAGTGCCCCGTCAAGATACTACAATTTTTAACCATTATTAAATGTAAATCTCTCTAGTATCAATATTTATTCCTGCTAAATATGAAGAATGTTTAGGCTTATGAGTCACTAGTTCATTTCCAGTTAGCGCTTGCTCTACCGCTTCCACCCTTGAATGGAACTAGAGATTTGTACATGATATCAACATACAGAGTCAACTGTTAGGAAAAGGCAACCACAGAATAATAACTGGAGAGATAACAACGTGCATCTGTCAGAGCCAGCGTGCTCCACTGTTGTCATTTCTTTGCTGTTGGCTTTGCAGCAGGCTTGAGTGGCGAAACACAAAGAGCATGAAAAAGTACAGCAGGATTTGCTCGCAATTTGTTCCATGCAAGCTTGAGGTTGCCATGGGAGACAGGAAGCATTTTTCAGGCACTCCCACAGCAATAAACTGTTGCCACTTTATTAACGAGTAGCAACATGCTGTGTTTTGTTCAATGGTAGGCCTATGAGCTGACCAGCAAAAATGCTGGAGGTGGATAGAAAGGTTTTTCCCCCACTTACACTTCTTACTTCAGATGCAACCCCAGGTCCTGCTAAAGAGGGTAATCTGCTGTTTGCTGTAAGGCAGTAGGTTTAGTCTAGTTTCCAGAGGATGCAATGTCTGCATAATAAAAAAACACATTGCAATGATGTGCCACAGTAGTCGTAAGGCTGTAAGGGTGTCAAGGAGACACTTGAGAGGAAGCAGGAATCCAAAAGCCAGTTTGTATTCTTCACTTATGTTATTTAGTGAGAGACTGCACACAAGAAAAAAAGAATGTTTTCAATCTGATTGTAGCCCAGATCACAGGCTGCCAGCCCCAGGCGATGGTCTGCTGTGCTAAAAGGTCTTCTTCAGTTCAGGAAATGGGAATGGATGCTCCCTGGAGAAGATGTGATAGTCTTCCTGTTTCCCAGGATGTGTTCATCACAGTGTTTCTGTAACTCTGAATGGTGACTGCACCAAGGTGCTGAGAATGTCTTCTTGATCAGTGAAGCTACCTTGTTTCAGAAGACACCACTGTAATCCGGCTCTTCTGGGATACCAAAGTGAGATGTGACTAGTCACTGGCCTTTTCAGGTAAAACAGAAGCAAGCACCAGGAGTTGTTGGCTATCTTTATTGAAGGACTGAGAAACAGAGTTGAAGAACTGCACAGAAGAAACAAGAGAGAGGGACACTTTTAGATAGCTTAAGAAACCTGGCTTCTTATTTCAAAGATGAGGCTTTGTAAGGGAGCTCGGAAATTCAAGTGAAAAGGTACAGCTCCCCTAGCCAGAGGGACATAAATGTAAGTCCTACAGCTACCATGAAACTCTGAATTCCTAAAGTGGTCCCCAAAGGTAGGAATAAATGTTCTCAAGCAGGAAACCTCATATTACTATTGTCTTTATACAGACAAAGGCATCGCTTTCTCAGGTCAAGAAAATACGCTTTGAAGAAATAAAGTATCTCCTCTAATGTTATCTTTTTACAGTCCTTTTCCTTTTCTATACTCCTTCCTGACTTGCCAGGCATTTTTCCTGCTTGATGGTTTGGCTTGAGGATTCATGTATTCTCACATGACCTCTGCTGATAAAACAGGCTATACCTGGCCCAAAGGAATAGTCTTACCTGGGTATACCAACACGTGGAAAAACCTGTTGCAGACAACTAATTAACGTCATTTGTTGCTCAGCCCTGACTATTTTCATAGAATCACAGAACCACTAACGTGGGAAAATACCTCTAAGATTGTCAAATCCAACCATCA
>Ga0181612_104351_pt1 | contig 10511 bp, 5 predicted proteins | sample HoacroProtozoa21_FD_119630 | JGI IMG/M metagenome (GOLD analysis project Ga0181612, IMG submission 119630) | Hoatzin crop microbial communities from Cojedes, Venezuel. Combined Assembly of Gp0051906, Gp0051904, Gp0051908
AATCAGGTTGCTCAGAGCCCCGTCCAACCTGTCCTTGAATGTTTCAAGGGACGAGGCATCTCCCACCACTCTGGGCAGCCTGTGTCAGGGCTTCACTACTCTCATTGTAAAAAATTTCTTCCTTATGTCCAGTCTGAATCTCCCCTCTTTTAGTTTAAAACCATTACCCCTTGTCCTGTCACAACAGACCACACTAAAAAGTTTGTCCCCATATTTGCTACTATTGTTAGTGTTTGGGGGAGTCAGGACAATATTCTATCTTTGCAAAATACTTCTTTACCTATCTTTTAGGTGGCTGAAGGCAAATGCTGAGCTATTGTAGAATTAGGTGGCAAAGCAAGTATGTATGATTCTGTTGCTAACAGTTCTAGTTAGAAATTGAAGTGAACATTTCCCAGTGGATTGTTAGAGAATATGAGTGTAGAATATTGATAATGAAAATACAAAAGGTCTTCAGTGGTCTTCTGTAAGCTGAATTCTGTATAAAAGAATAGATAAGAGTTAATGGTCCTTCAAGTATTTTAGGATGTAAATAGTAATTAATGCAATTTTAATCAATTTCCAAGACATCAGCTCTTTTGGCGACATGGTTTAGTGGTGGAATTGACAGTGTTAGCTTAACAGTTGTACTTGATGATATTGAAGGTCTCCTCCAACCTAAATGATTCTATGATTCTATGATACTTTTCCTGAAATTTTAGAAATCACCGCTTTTAAAAATGCATTACAGCTCATCAGAAAAATATTTTGAATGTTCATCTCAGGTTGATTGCAAGTTAAATGTGGATATCCCCCCCCTCAGTTATTCAGTGCTACTCAAATGAGTATTTAGTAGTCTGGGCAACTGTGCTTTTAACATAAACAGTTACACTTCAAACACAATGTTGGCTTTCAACTTAAGGTGGTTTGAATATAGCTTTAGGAAACAAGAACATCCTCACCTCTTAGTGGTGGCTACAAGCTATAAAATTATTATAATGGATTTTATTCGGAAATAAGCAAGTAGGGATCAGTTGACTAATTATTTCTGAGTGATTAGTGCTGGTGAAACACATGTGATGGTTAAATGTAAGTATTGTATGCACTTCACAAGGATCTTGGCTTGTGGTGACTATGCGTGAAAGACTTACGAACCTAGAAGGAGGCACAAATGTCTGTCATGTTTTGTGTCTGGACTGACTGCACTTACCCAACAGACACAACCACTGAATTGCTGTTTCTAGCCAAATAGCGGCATGTTCTTTCATAGGCCCCTGTAAAACAAAATATTGCAATGGAATTGTGACTTGCTTTAAAAATAAGTTGAATGAAAATATTGAGATTCTTATCTCTATTCTGTGATTAATGCTACACTAATTCTCTTATTGTGGCGTGGTCTAATCTGGACATTGGACAATTTTATAAAGTCTATGGGAATCTTCTTGCCAGTAAGAAACCTGGAATTTACACCAATGCATTGTTTCAGTCTCCTCTTTGAAACCTTAATTAATAGAAAGCACCACTGCTGTCACTTCTAAAGTAGTATGCAAGGTGAGAAGTTATTTAAAAAAAGAAACACACAAAAAAATCCTGCTAAATGTAGCACAAGATTTTTCTTGTGCACGAGCTGCCATCTAATCTCTTAGGCTTTTCCATTTCAAATGCCAAAACATATTTTTTCTTCATTTTGCCACTATAAATACACACAGCAGTATACACACATACACACAAGTTTGCACACACATGTGAACACAAATTGGGTTCTTTAAAATAAGAAATAAAATTTGAATGAGATTTTCAACTTTTCTTGTAAGCGTGAGTGAGAAGGAAGAAAACAGGTATTATAAATGATCCGAGAATAAAAGTTCTAGATACATGACCTATATAAAGACAATTGAACATGATGCCTACTGCATGTAAATAAGACTGTTGTGCTGTCCTGAAGTTGATTTTGTTATTTCTAATGTTTAACCTACTAACTCTTCTTGTCATTTAAGAAATACCATGTCAGACCAGAAACAACACAGTATTTGTAGTTACAGCTCATATTATATATATTTCTTACGAATGCTTCCAAACAGTCCAACTCCTCCATGAAAATAAAGGATTCCTCTTCTTTGGCCGTTGGTTGGTGTTTTTGGCTGGTAAAGTCTTACTTCAACCTTTTCAAACCTCAAGTCCTTGATAAAAAGATGTTTCTCTTTTAATGGTGGTATTCCATCCATGATAATCCTGAGGAGAGAGACCTCTGGGGTGATACCTACTTTGTCCAAAAGTTGTGCCTGTTCATAAAGGGAAAGAAATCAAAAATTAGTGCAAGTTTCCATCTTACCTGGAGACTGATCATGAAAAATTTAAAATTCCGTGGTCAATTTGAACTTTTTCTCCTGAGGGTTCTTACTCAGTGGCCAGTTATGATGATGATTTGGATACATCTTCATTGTAATACCTACCAAAATCTGAAATTCAAAAAGCAGTAGATTTGACAGGAATGGATGAACTTCTCTTCTCTAGCGGCCTTGTGTCCATGCTTGGAGCCTGTGGGAAAGCCTGCCTGGGAGTTGCTTTCACAGAAGCGCAGTAACTTGGCTCGCTAATACCATCTGACGTCTCTGGCAAAAAATGTTAGCAGTGCTGTGTAGCAGAACATAGGGTTAGCTTTGGTGGTAGTTTCTAGATTATATTAGAAATGTTAGATGAGAGCATGGTATTTTTCAAATTATGTCTTCTTCAGTGATGAAAGCCTGGCTTAGTTTTTATCAGTAGGAAAAAAATCAAACTATTAATAGTAAACAAAAGAAGGTGTCAAATACTTCAACTTGTCAGGTGTTTTAAGTAGCCTTGTGCCTGAACAAAATAAGGAGAGAGTAGTTACAGCATTTTAGACTTTAGCTTTGAATGAAGAAATGTGACTAATACTTTCATTTTCTGAAGTCACACTACTTTTTAACTTGCAGAAAAAAAATTGTAGCATCTACCACAGCTGGCCTCTTGAACAAGAATAGCTCTGAACCTTAGCCTGTCTTCTCACAGCTCAGTGATTCTTACTTAAACACTCAGGCTGAAGATTCTTGTGTCGCTCTGAGCTAGTCTACTTCATTGCATCTGGATGGCTTTAAGCTGTTTCAGTTGTCTGCGCTAGTCTATTCATGGTCAAGATGAAAAATATGCAGCAGTATCACTGCATTTCCACTATATTGGATTAAATTTTGTACTTCTTCAGTGGTACGCTTCTCTAAAGAGTAATTTAATTTGTTCTGTTGCCATTATTAATGCAGTATTTACTTCAAAAAGAATTGTATATCCAAAGGTTTATGCTGCATGTATCTTAAAACCCACAGTAAGGCTTGTGGCTTTCACCTCACATTTCGCAGACCTCCTGTAGCTCAATAATGTGGTCCTGTTAAATTTGATGTAGGTATCCCATTCTAGGCCATTTGAGGAGCTGATCCCATATGCAGAAATGATCATCTTTTGGCCACGTTTTAGTCTCATACTGTTTCCTTCTACAGAATTCCTGTGTGATGTCTGTGGAAGAATAATTTCTTTAATCTTCCAGTTCCCTCTGGTATTTTCTTTCCTCACACTGATACTTTTGTAACAGTAAATGTTAAACTTGTAATTAGCAATCTTTTTGTTTAGAATATAGATATTATCTTTATCTTGGAAATACCAAAAAAAATTGGAGTCCTTATCAACCGCTGTGTTTAGTGTTGGCAGTCTGGCATCTCATTTTTGTTAAACCTGTAACAGTTTCACAGGTCAACTTTCATAGAGATTGGCATTTATTTATATTGCTCTTAGTCACTTCACTGTTAGCTGTGAATATCTTCTATAGGTTACCTGCAACAGCTTACAGTTACGGCAGTCATCCATAATTAGTATCATCATCATCCTCATAGTTATTTCTATATGCAAATACAATGAATTTTTAATCTTGTGGTGTTGTTCTAAATTGTATTGTCTTAAATTGTACAGTTCCTGTGAATAGAAGTTGTACAAGAACCAGCAGAATTTGCATTTTTGCTTTGTTTTCTGATTCAAGTCCGTTTTAGTAGTATATATGTTTCCTCGAAGTGAGGTATTGGTTTTCGGCTGCAGTTTCTGGAAAAACTGGTTGCTTGCATGGCACCTACAAGACTGGGTTATGGATACCTAAAGGTACACTTAGAGTGTAGCTAGACTATGTATCACTGATTTCTTTATTACCAGAAATCCCACTTTCACGATCTTCATGTTCGTAAAGCGTGCTGTTTTGCAGATGATTAAGCAAGTCAGGCAAACATGACCTGCATTTTGACATTTGTAAATAAGTTTGACTGCTTAGTAGTATAATTTGTAAACCAGTAGTTGGACAGTTTGGTTCTATATTGATTAAGGATCTTCTAACACTATAGTTGACATGACAGCATGAAAATAAAAACATAATTACAAGTAGCGTAAGACAGTCAAAGTGTGGGACTAGAGAACAGCGACCGCATTTGGAGCGTTGTCCAGCTGAGCCTCTGCAGTCACACTAAGTGCCACAGTGTCTGGCATTCACCATGAACTACTGACAAACTGATCCCACTGGCAACAACTGACATGCAGATATCCATGCACCAGGAGAAAAGCTGTGCAAGAGCGGAGTTAGCTTAGAAGTAGAAGTTCAGATACATATTCAGGCAAAAGACTAGGGCCTGCAGCAACATGTGTAGTAGTGTCTGTGGGAGGGATTTGACAGAGCTGTGCTCTCCGTGGTGTTAGAGTCCTTTGTCCTCTTTACACAGGTACAAAGGCCTACTGTGTACACCCCAGAACTCATCTGAATTGCGCTTTGTGCTAGCCCTTCTACCTAAGCCATTACTAGAATAAATGGGGTACAAGAAGCTTACAGAACTATTAACACAGTATCTGGCATAATTTAATCAGTCCCTCTGTTTCCCAGACAAGATAAGTCAAAAGTCCCCTGGCTATTATTTAGCTTTACTGATATGTCAGTTTTTCTTCTTATAGACTGAATATTAGCTAAAAAAATAAAGCATGAGTTAATAGATTTTTCCATGAAGAAATTTAACACTAAGATGTAGCTGGTTTTACTACAGTATATCCTCACAGGTGAATGCAGACATTGCTTCATAAAGTCTCTTAGATTGGGCACAGCTACTTCAAACTGGTTTGTCTCCAGTGACTTGCCGTGCGTCTTTTGTCTCAGCTGAAGACTGGATATTCTAGTAAGCTTTAATTTGCCCTGCAGTTTTGACATCATGGGTTGTCATCACTTGAAAGGATTTGGCTACTTTGGCATAAGTAAGTGGCCTAACAGCAATACCAATAGTTGCTACATGACTCAGACTTTACTTGCATTTAAACTTTTGTATAACCATACATTAATATTCTTATCTTTCTGCTCCTGTGAGGTCATCTGGTACAGTGCTTTTGCTTGGCCTCTATCTGGTGAGCAGAAAGGATAGAAAGTGGTAAGATCAGAAGTTAAAAACTACATTAATCTTCAGTAAGGTTCTAAATTCTGCAGTTTAGCCTTTTACATATGAATTAAACAAAGATAAAACTTTGTCTGATGGATAAAGAGTATATAAAGAGTCTTCTGACAATGTGAAGTCCACGCATTGCATAGTAGATGTAAGAAAATTTAATTTGACTTCTATTACTACCCTATTGTATTGCGTGGCTTTACTGTCATAGCAGTGTTCAGACCGGGGTGTGGCCCCCTCAACAGGCATGATGAGTCACGTTCTTAGGAGCTTACTGGATGACTTTAAACAAAACTTAATAAGCAGTGTGGCAGGGAAAGGGAGGAAGAAATAGTGACATTGGAACATGGAATTGAAGTGAAATGCAGTGCATGAGCCAAAGAAACTGATTTTTTTTTTTCATAATTTAAAAAGCTAAAAGAAAAACATCTTGATTTAGGTATCACAGGAGAAGTGGTTTTAAAGTGACAGAGGCAACAATTATTTCAGGAAAGGATAATTGACAAAACAGCAAGGCAAGTGGAAGTCACATTTTAGTTTTGACGAGAAATAAGGATGAAAACAAGGGAGAACCAAAAATGTGCCAAAAACAATGACACAGAAAGACAGCTTTAATGTTATGTGTACTATCTCAGAAAAGAAAGTCATACAGGCATATTGAAAGGCAAAAGATTGTGAATGTTTCGGCTGGCTTTCAGATGGCTCAGCAGCAGAGTGATGCAGTTGTAGAAGAGAGCTGAGATCATGGACACCGTTTAGTTGCTTATTCTCTAGATAAGCACCGTGCTATACAGAGCAGAAGTTCCGCATATGCAGCGCAGTAAGTTTCTTAAGCCTTCCAGCACTGCATTGAGGCAACAGTATAAAAAGGTAGAACATAGGCCATCAGAAAAAACTGGGCATTACACAGTCTGCAGAATTTTATTTTTCCATATTGTTACCTTTGGTGCTGTATAGCAAGCAGTAGAGTCTATTATACCCAGCTGAGCTGAAGGTGTCTGCACTGGTGCTCACATCACCAAGTTAATCCAGCTGCATATTTGCAATGTATTTAAACGTGGATTCTAATAAACCTTCACCAATCCATTACCCCGTATCAGAAATTAAATTAAAAACTCCAGCTTTAGTCAAGTTTTACTTACCAGACCAAGCACAAAGTTAAAGAGGTGATGAAATATGTGAATCTTCAGGCGCTGTCTAAATCCAGGAGGAATTTTTGCCTTGGGATGTTCGTAGTAGAATGAAATTGCCACAATGACAGTCAAAACAGCAAGAAAAATTGCTAGGAGTTCCATCTCACTGTACTGTTAGAAGCCAAATGGAAGAACCGGCTGTGGCTTCCTTCCCCGTCTGACTTTTGAAGTGTTTCTGAAGGTAAAGACACAGGATTAACAATTCTCTTCATATCCCATCACCTGGCTCTTAAAAATGCTAAGAGGAAGATGAGGGCATGTGGCAATCAAACCATAGAATAGAACAGAAATTAACAAGCCTCGTGAGAGAGGCTTGCGTAAGCAGTGCTTGTATTTGCAGCTAACATGTTTTGAGTCTGCACCCATGACCACAGAACCAGTGCTTGATATATCATTTGTAGCATCAGTGTTATGAGAAGACAAAAACTTATGTCTCTCCCTATTTCTTGAATACAGTCAAGTATGTCTCATTTCTGAGTTCCTGTGAGTTCCTACAGATTTCTTAGTACTCAAATTCAGGACTGCTTGGTTTCTTGATTTATTGTGCCTCTGCGCGTTACTTCTTCAGACTGCTAGTGAAATCAAGGTTTCAGTGTTGCAACCACATTTCATCACCTTTGATGACTGATTTTGTACACTGCTATGCCTTTGCATCTTGGAGTCAAATAGACTTCAGTTGAATTGGTTGAGGCTTACAGTACTTTGGTCTCTGTCTTCTCATTAATATATTACTTGCAGGTGTCATTCCAGATAGAAATATGATTCCAGCTGATGAAAACAAGACTTGAACTTCATTGTTTTGGTGCTAGTAGCAATGACTAGACATCAGCAGCCCACTCTTTTCTCTGTACTCTCTAGTGAGCTTTAGGATCTGTGCCTTCCTCTGGAGCTAGCATATTTTTCAGTGCACAAATCATTAGTGATAAGATTTAACCTGAAACAAAAACTCTGTAAGGCAAAGCTTTTTCAGTTCATATGGTGTCACCTCTGGGAACAGTGACTTTTTTCCAGTCTCCTCAAACCATGAAGGCAACAGATTCTCGCTCTGAAAAATACCAGTATGGGTGAAATGAGTGCTTAAAATTTTTCCAGAAAAAAAAAAAGTGCAAGGGATAAGCTGACCTTGAGATGTACATTAAAATGAAACTTAAATGCAGAGAACCCCAGAGCTTTAGAAAGCACAGTCCATGGCCTGCACAGGAAAGAAGACCTCAGACTTGATTCCTGACTCTAGAAACTGTGTGTTGATTGTTTAGAATAAACAGGAAGGAACTTCATTTTAGAGTCTGGTGATGGGCTTTCTGAGAAGAAGCTAATTCTGTGTTCTGCTCTCGCTGCCCAACCTGTTTCTTGATTTTATCCAATGACCCCTTGACGACTTTAATTTCCCATTGTCCCCATTCCCTCTCCCTCCCTTGCCAGAAGGTTGTGTACGTGCTAGGTATAAAATCAGGTTCCTTTCTGTTTATTCTTCCTTGTGCCACTTGATACAGTCACCCAGCTCGTTAAGCGATGTTGGTGAAAGGCACGTTGCCTGATGATTGGGACACTCTCTTGGGAAATGGAAGTGATGAGTTCAAACCTGTCAGGACCCGGGTATGTATAGGGTTCAGCCATCTTTTTAGCTCAGACAAGATCATTCAGAAATAGTGTAACACAAAACATGGTTGCAGCTCCCTGTAGTGTTAAATAGTGAAAGTGGTTAATCAGCTTTGTGCTAAACTGTGCTGTCACAATGAAGTTAGGTGTAGTCTAAGTATGCTTATCAGATTTGGCCCCTTTGGGGACCTAGAACATGTTCTGACACTTGTGATGGATCATTTGTACTAAGGTACTTACCACCTATTGTTCATCTGTTCTCTAAATCTGTTTGGTACCAGTCCTTATGGGTAGCCAGTTTACCAACAGCTGGTTAGTCTTGGACTCTTTTGGGCATGCTAACTAGATGCAGACATCATGACACCTCCACCAACCCCAGAGGCTCCACACAAAGACTGGATGTGCTGGAATCTGGTGTCAGCTGTAAAATAAACAAACTGTTTGGTTCCTGAAGTAATAAACTGTGTTTTGCTTTGAGCATTGCAGGTACATAGAGTAATATTTAATGTTTTATAAGTGTACACAAAGCAATTTACAAGCTTGCTTGAGGCCCAGGGTGGAGAACCATTCCCTAAATAATCTTTCAAATGTATTCTCTTTCCAGCTTCTGATTTTTTAACCTTATCTCTTGCTCTTGTGGAACAGATCAGAGGAATTGATCCCTGAGGCCAGAATCCCGTTTTCTCCCACCCCAGGAACTCCTTTTCATACTCATTTCCAGTGAAGAGCTCAATGTCAGTGCCTGAACTCTGGTCAATAGTGGGCTGTCATCCATAAGCTTTTTGTTCATTGTGTAGCTGCACATGCTAGGGGAGACAGAGACTGAGCCAGTCCCAAGAACTCTCTGCTTGTCTCTGGATCATGGTGCTGGTTGGGTGGCAGCTGGGCGCTCACCTGCTTCGGCTGGGACACACCGGGTATGTGCGGGTGCCTGTGCTGGGGTGCTGGGGAGGAGGAGAGGTGGCTGCTGGGCCCAGGCAGCTCTTTGGCGTTCTGCGGAACCTTGGAGCCATCTGGTGCTCGAAATCAGGACGTGAAAGCGGAACGGACTTCCTCAGGTCTTCGCCAGCATACTCCAACTGCCATTAGCTCTGAGCTTGCATGTGAAGCACTGACAAAATCTGTTAATGGTGTATTTTGCACGGTAAATTGTGTGTGGCACACTTTTATCTCTGATTATTTCTCTGTATGCATAATTCCTTGTGGAAAGACTTTGGTGTGCATAATTCTGTAGGTGCACTGCAAGTTTGTGCTTGACTGTGTGTTAAGTACTTGAATATAGCTCGTTGAACATGCAGCCAGTGAGATGAACATGCTGTCAGGAAGTGTCTGCATAAAGAAGCTAGTAAAAATTATTTTATATCTTTCTGTAGAAAAAGGAAAAATCTTTAAATTAGTGATAATTTTGAAATCTAATTCCACACTTTGGAAACTATAAAATATCTTCAAATGAGCGAACATTTATCTTAGCAATGCAAGACACATAGCAGAGCTAGAATTAATTAAAATAAATCAGAGGACAGGAAGTTCCATGGAGACAGTTAGATCCTGTGACTTTCTAAATTTTAGAAAATATGAGAGTCACTTGCTAAAAAAAGAATACATTGTTTCAGCACTTACTGTTCTCCACTTACCCATCTGCACTACCATGGTTATAACCCTCAATACAGATTAAAATGCATGTGTTCAAGAGAGCTATTAATTCTGCTGACATATTATAAAGATAAATCTATTAATATTTGTTGTAAATTAAGACCTACAGATAAAGGACCATGGAATCATCTCAGGAGTAGATCAGTGTGGAGTTTGGAGGTTGGCCCATAAATGAGGCATAGGTCCAGAGACTGAAGAATCAAAAGAAAACAAGGAGTGCTGATCCTCCTAGAATCTAGCTAAGGCACGTGGAGGACCGGGAGGTGATTCGAGACAGCCAGCATGGCTTCACCAAGGGCAAGTCCTGCTTGCCCAACCTCATGGCTTTCTGTGATGAAGTGACTGCATCCGTGGACAAGGGAAAAGCAACAAAAGTCATCTGTCAGGACTTCTGTAAAGCCATCAACATGGTCCCCCACAACACCCTTCTATCTAAATTGGAGAGACACAGATTTGATGCATGGACGGTTTGGTGGATGAGGAATTGGTTGGATGGTCGTGTCCAGAGGATGTCAATGGCTCAGTGTCCAAATGGAGACTGGTGACGAGTGGTGTCCCTCAGAGGTCCATAGTGGGACCAGTGCTGTTTAATATTTTCATCAATGACACAGCG
>Ga0181612_122173_pt1 | contig 10511 bp, 5 predicted proteins | sample HoacroProtozoa21_FD_119630 | JGI IMG/M metagenome (GOLD analysis project Ga0181612, IMG submission 119630) | Hoatzin crop microbial communities from Cojedes, Venezuel. Combined Assembly of Gp0051906, Gp0051904, Gp0051908
GAGCAGAACTTAAACAGTGTTACCGCCACATCTAACTGTAAGAAAGAAATGAGAAATCTAAGACTTAAAAAAAGATTTTGTGTTGTTGGTTGTTGCTGTTTTTTGGTTTCTTTTCTGTCTAATTCTCTGTCTACCACAAAGATTTGTATGTAGCAGCAGGAGACTGTATCCATCAGAAAACAGAAAAAGGGACCTAGCTTTGAAGTGGCTTAGTGTGCATCTGCAAGTAGTAACAGGGATTTAGCATATTGACAGCCACTGCACTTGGCGCATTGTACCATGTTTATCCACTCGAACCAGGGCAGCAGGCTCAGCCTAGCAAAATCCCTCCCGGTGAGAGCTACCCGTAAATAGCACCAATTTACACAAAGTCTTCCTATAGGGACATATGTTTGATCTTTTGGGGCTGCAATATATTGGGCTTCTCCTTTAGCATTTTTGCCATGCATTTCAGTGAGCACACTCCAGTCTGTACGGGACTCCTTAACGGAAAGGGCTGTCTGCCCTGCACTCGTGGGAAGCTGAGGACCCCCATCAGCGACTGCGTATGTGAAATGCTTAGATCAGTCCATCCACTGTTTTGGACAGTGGAGCCTCATACGGGCATGAGATGAGCAGAAGACCTCTATAAACAAACTTTTACCCAGAGAAGGCACCAGAAGCTGAAGAAATAGTTCATGTTACATACAATTAGAAGGAAAAAGGAGAGGGCTCAACTGGACTGCTGCACTCAGCTGGCTTTTAATAACACTATCTCCCTGTGGAGGCAAGTGGTTTTGAACCAGAAGTATGAACACTCAGGAGTAACAGTCTAACACATACAGGTTTAACAGGTCCCCAATACCTGGAGGAAGGAAGTCACCTACTCAAGCTAAGCAAGAAAGAGATCTCTGTGGGGCACATAGATGAGACCAGCCAGAGCCATTCATTGGCACGCTGCCCTTCTTATGTGTAAACTCGTTGCTCTGTATCATTACAATGGGGTGTCAGAAGGCAGAATATTAAGGTAGGACTCTGTCCAGTGGAGACATGGCAGTAGTTCCTCCTTAAAGCATGGTACTGAGATGAAGGAAGTTACCAGAGGAGCTTCTCAGATGCTGTCAGGCTTCATATATGCTGTAGCTTTTGGAAAGTAGCCAGATACCTTGGCCTGCTGTTACTTGTGAACTGGAACTTGAGTTGAGAGCACTGAAAATCATCAACAAATCCTTTGCCAAAGTACATTTTCCTTGCTACCTGTGTCACTGGAGGATGGCATGAGAGCCAATTTGGGTAACAGGTGACATGCTGCAGTCTGTGTAAGGACACCTGCTTTGTTGTTGCAGCCTTCTGTAGTAGGTATGAGGACAAACTGGGGGATCATGTGCCCAGATTGGAAGGTCATTTTTGTGCATAGACCAGGCTCAGGTAGCCAAGGTTTAATCCAGAGCAGAACTAAGAAACGACAAATTTTTCTGACAACCAGGCCATAACATTTCTATGAAGGGCTTCAAAGAATTATGAAAATGTGATAATCAATAAAAGGTGTATTTTTCAATTTTTAGAGTTTCTGTGTTATGAGAAAGAAATTACTGTAGCTTGGTTTCAGGAGCCTCTCTGAGGAATGAAATTCTGTGCCACACTTTCTGGATTCCACCCTGAGTATCACAAGTGATATTCCCTGTCTACTTCGTAATGGTTTAGGGAGCTTGGAGATGGGAGGATGTGGTAGCCTGGGACAGCAGAACACTCCTACTGCTGCAGTGAAACTTTAGCGTAGAACTCGCTACAAGGATGACATTGCTCCAGCCCTCTGATGCCATATATATTCACCAGTGTTAGGAGGTAGTTTTTCTGTCTCTGGATATGTATGCAAATTAATGGAATTAATTACTTAATGGAATTACTAAAGGCAAAATAGTGAGTCACAAAGGATTGTGCTTTTCCTGGACTGGGAGCTCTCTGGAAAGGTCACAGTTGTCATTCTACCTCAGGGGAGAAGAAATGAAGCAAGAGCTAAGCATCTTTCCAACAGACACAAGGCTTTACAGCTTTCCTTTCTTTCCAGAAAAGGAAAGCCTGAATCCTCTTTTCAGGGACACTGAAAAGTCTTATGTGTACCACTCACTTTAAACAAGGAACTTGTTTCTTTGAAAAAAATCAGGCTACCACACAAATGAGTCCATTGCAAGAGACAGTGCCAGGAAAAGCATGCTGCCACATGTTCACTCCTCAGTTGCAGTTCCACTCTGATCCAGTGCATGTAAGCATTTGTAGTTTTGTGTTACTCATGCTCAGAATATATATTACAGCATGTGCTGCTATAAATCAGCATTCATATGCCTTGTTTTCATTTTCTTTCCCTGAAGTCCCAGCTGGAGCCCATGCAGACACTAGAGCTAGAATGGTATTTCAGCTTCACTGACAGTGACAAAGGGAGAAAGGCTGTTTCCTTATCCTGAAAGAAGGCTACAACAGGTATTTTTCAACTGCACTCCCTGGCTGCTGTTATAGTGCAGAGGAAAAGGGAGGCAAGAAGATGGGGATGAACATTCAGCATGCTGGCTAGCAGAAGTCCTTTGTTACAGGAACATTAGTGTTTCACGTTTTCCATGTTATGAAGAAGAACCCAACTTTACGGCTTTCTCCTAAGATACCAGTCACATCTTTTATAACCATAGCAACAATGATTACTTACTTCAACTAAATATGCCCTCACTAGTCATTTTGTCTTTTGTCAGTTTCTGAATTTCCTTCAGCAACAACTTGAAGCCATGAACAACCTTTGTATAACCGTAGTAATGAGGATTCTTCAGCAGAATGAGGACCCCAAGCAGTCTCATTAAGTCTTAAGGTGGCCAAGGCCATCCTAGCCTCTAAATTATCCCCAAGCATTTATTTCCACATTCTCTTACTCATAACATTCCTAGAGATACTGAGGTGGGAAAAGCCTCCATAACAGAAGCAATGCAAACAGCTCGATCTAACTGTTCTTTAGAGAAGATTTTGGGACTTCGACAGACCAAGAGCTGTGGTCTTCTAGCATTATAACAACTTGCAAATTCAACACTGTGTAACTTTAATGGCTTTGAAAACTTAAACTTTGTGATTTTTATGGCTGAAAACTGTAAGATTGTTTTGCAGTGCAACGCTTCTACTCAAAGACTTCAGGCTCAGCCTTAGGCTGAGTACTAGATGCAAAAAGGGCCATTTTCCACTGAACTTTATTTTAATGTAAAGATAATGCAAGCTGCAGATGCAAAAGGATGGCAAGCTGCATGGTAAGACTACACCCAAACATTGCTTGAGGGAATTTAAGTCAGCTGTAGATGATTTCTGTCTTTCTTACTGCATGGACTTCAGTAGAAAAAAGTCAGAGGACTTTGGAAAGGCTCCCAAACACTCCAAGTCAGTAGCTGCATCTGCAATGTATTGACTAATGTATATCAGCATGGTCTGGACTGTTCATAAAAAACAAAATTCTGTAATTTCAGTAATGGAAATATCACAGTTATAAATTTAGAGTATCAGGTTGTTGATCTCACGTTGCCTTCCTTCCTTATTTCTTCAGATAATTGTTTATACAACAGTGAAGGTTCATACTTGGCGGTGGGAGATTCAGACTTGACATTAGGAAACATTTATTTGCTGAGAGGGTAGTCAAGCACGGAACAGGCTTCCTAGAGAGATGGTTGATGATCTGTGCCTGTCGATGCTTAATAGGAATTTGGAAAATGCCTTTAATAATGTTCTTTAAATTTTGGTCAGCCCTGAAGTGATCAGATAGCTGGAACAGGTGATGGTTTAGGTCCCTTCCAACAATTGTATTGTATTGTATTGTATTGTATTGTATTGTATTGTATTGTATTGTATTGTATTGTATTCTATTCTATTCTATTCTATTCTATTCTATTCTATTGAAATTATATCTGGGTTTTATTTTTGCCTGCTTTAATGTTTTTCTTCACAGCCAAGTTTTAAAATCTTAATTGAATAAGATTATATATATATAACTGAAGAATTTTGAGACTAAAAAAGACAATTAACACCCAAACTCATGCAAAAATGAAAAATTAAAAGACACAAGTAGTTGTTTCTCAAAAATATGGAAATCTACTTGAAAATTTAATCAGAAATTTTGAAGTTTGACAAATAGAAGTAATTCTAAAAGGCTTTATACCTTGAGGTATAGAATAATTTTTAAAATTAAGAACCTTTCATAAACCCTGTATGATTTTGTCAGAAACAAAAGTTCGAGGTAGCTTTTAAATATAGAATAGTTGAAATGACTATCTAGGTTCTCTTATCCAGTACCCTTTAACAGAATATTGTCAATAAACAATATGCTATATTTGATATGTAAATGTTTGTCTCTTGAAAGGGACAAGGTTCATGTGGTTTGAAAAGATCTGAGAGGAAGGAAGTAGCATGAAGTTGTATCACTCTTTCAAAGACATAAGTACAGTGACACGTCTTGAACATGACATTTACAGTGCTATCTCCCCATTCTTCCATTTTCTCTGAGGACATGCTCGTCTCACCTGCGGTGCTATTCGAAGCAATCCCTGCCATTTACTGTCACAGAGCCTCACCTGAAAGTTATTTGGGAAGTGCATGTTGGTGGGGCTACAGGGAGATGCCAACAATTAAATAGTGTGGAGAAGTTTGCTTCCACAGAAATAGCCTAAGGCCCCAGGATGGGCCACTGGCTCTGCCACAGATCTGTCTTTCCAGGGTAATGAGAAATTGAGACTCAAGCACATTTCCCTACGAAAGAAAACCATGGACCTGATTTCCAAATTTTCTGTACCATACCTAGTGATTCACACTAGCGTACAGGAACCAGTCAACATGTCGTACATTTATGTGAGGTATATTTATTCTCTTCCACACTTAGATTTGAGTTTGGTTTACATTTCTTCATTCCCATGTTATCTTTTTATGCATATTAATTGCACTGTGAGACATGAAATTTGGTGAAAACGGAGTATAACTGGTCGGAAAGGAAAAACATTGAACCAAACTACTTTCAGAAATGTTTATAGCACGTGGAAGTGTGCATAACAATGTTCTAATTAACGGTTAATTTCAAAGGAGATAGTCAGGGAAACACTGTAAATGCTGAGGAAGTATTTCAAGTACATTAACCCATTATGACAGCTCGTTTTAATACTAGAGCTTTGGAAATTAATCTGTGAGTTAAAATTCAGGAATTTTAGTAGGGGCATGATGAAGTGGCTATCACCAGAAGAATATAATAAAAGATGCATTAGCTATATTCCATACTGACTATTCAAGAGAAATTGTGAAAAGACTACGCAGAGTTTTGATTAAGAACTGCCAGATTTGCTCTACAGACAGCAGTAACTTTCAGTAAGAAACATGAACTTCAGCTTTTGGCTTGAAAACACATTTACGTATATTTTGACTACTTTGTAGGTATGTGTGTGTGTACAGCAGAGGATCTTAGAAACAGCAGACAAATAGATACGGATTAGAAGTTGGGACATTTTTTGTGAAGTAACAGGCTGTACTCTCATTTTCTTTCAATAATGGGAATCTTCATTCATTACTGCTATTTCATTGACAGCAAAGTATCCTCAATTCAGAGCACACATGTTTTGCAAAGGAAATTCAAGAGAGGGAAGATACATGAAAACTCTTTCTTCCCCTTTCTTACTGGCACGAGCTCTTCATGTAGTTTGAAAGGTCAACAGTCTATTTTCCTAGCACAGGTCATGCTTGAACTTATTTTCTTAGAAATAAAGAATTTGATCTATTTTTTGAGATAAACACATGCGCACATACAAGTCTGAAGCTGACTGGATGAGTTATCTCCATTTAAAAAGAAGTAAAAGTGCCACACACCAAGGATGCTCATCAGGAATAAGCAATGTATGTTATGTATTAAGCAAAATACAAAGATTGCAACTGCAGATTAGCAATTCTGCTTGAGACAGGAAGGTTTTGTGTTTTTTTGGGTGAAGGAACAAAATGTCAGATAACTTGCAGAGGGAAGAAAAATGGACCAAAAAATTCCAGTGATGTCAACAAGGACCTTGTGAATGAGTGAAGAAACTTATGAGGAAAATACTAGGCCAAAGTCTGGTGATACTGCTGTGATTCACTAGATCAAAGAAGCTGCAAAAATTTTGCTTGAGGTATAGAGTAATTATAGGGTTAAATGACTACTATGTAGTTGCACTCTGTGTATTTTAAACTGATATTTATGTTTCTGCTGACCTGTTGGTGTTGTTGATGTTTCGGTTTGTGCTTTCATGTGTGAAATTTGAGATCTAAAACCTTTCCATAACAGGAATGCTATCTCTGCTACCAGACCATTCACTGGACTACCATACCAGTGCTTTCCCTATCATTTGAGTTTTTTGGCATTTCCAGAGTAAGTGTTTTGGCCCATGCTTGGAGTACAGTGTAGATTTCACTATGTTTCTAGAGCCATTATGGTCATCACCTCAACTGGAAAAACAGACCTTAAAAAAAACAAAATCCGTTTTCAGGAGAGGATTTTAAAGTTGCCACTGGAATTTAACTGGCCAACTCCTACACGTCTTCACAACTTCATTTATGCCTTTTTGAATATTTTCCCCTAAATTTACATTTTTTGAAAGTGTAGAGCCAAAAATACAAGGAGAAGTATGAGTGTATTGTGATGAGCCAATTCTCTGTAGATTGAATGTCCATGGACAACAGCCTGCAGTTGCTAATTTACTTCATTACTAGTAGTAAAAAAGTGGTATTACAGAATCAACTAAAAAATATTCCATGGGTACAGAACCGTGTGTGATACCAAACACCTGATCTCAATTACTGATGGGGGATATTCATTTCTAAAAATAAATGTCTTAAGGATGAAGAACAAAATAGATATTCTTTAAAGGAAGTAAAATATTTTATATGATTAATAATAAACATACTGACAGGAATGTAAGAGGAATAGTAACAATGTTTCAATGATCCATGGAAAGAAGCATTCTGACACTATCATGGTTACAGTCATTCGACAAGCTACTGTAAGAATTAATATTTCTCTCCTTGCACCACCAGCTGTTTATAGGGTCAACAGTGTGAGCAATATTTTTTGTGCTGTTACTCCTCAATGTACTGAATCTTGAATGCAATGCATCTAGAAATAGAATTTCAACACAAAAACCCCTGATTGACTAGAGCCAGAATGTCATTTTCATAAGTACTCTACTCTTGTGAATGCACAGAGTGCATATTTTTACTTGCAAATTGCTTCAGCAGAGTACCAAAGTTTTATATGTATGAGCATACCCTGTCATGTTTTGCTGCTCATTCTGTTGTTATATTCTTAACAAAGGAAGAGATTGCAAATTGCAAATCCTCTGGTTGATCTGAGAGAAATCAGCTCTGAATACAACTTAGAATACAAGTTAGAAGAACCACACCTAAAATTTATGATAGAAAGCTTCAAGCACTGTTCTGAGAAAGAGTATTTTCAATAAATTTCACAGACCAAATGAAGTATGCAGTGCACACCCGCCTCTCAGGATTAATTCTCAGGTTACTGTGAGCTTGGAAAATTGCTATTTCTTGACCTAAAAGGAGGTTAAAACACTTTCACTGGAAATTGATTCACTTTAAAGTATTTAGCACTGTTCATATTTTGTAGAAGTATATATGACAGGGCTGGTTTCAATTGGTACTTTATGTAGCAGTTGTGGGAAGCCCATCATACACAGAAAGAAATTTGAATGAGTGTTTAACAAGACGGGCCATTTCGTTACTTTTCTTCTGAAATGCTAGTTGAAAGAGAGGTTGAAAAGTACAGATGTGCTGCATGTCTTGTGTCGGTGTACATGACTGTGACACAAGGAGAAAGAAAGCAAGTGTTACAAAACCCCTTTGCTATTAACCTTGCCCTTTAAATAAACATCATATTCAAAATCATCAAATACTATTGCATGCTGCAAAACATAGGATGCATCTTTACTCTTCATGCTATAGTTCCAGTGAAACCATGGTTGGATCAGGACATTTTTGAGTTGAAGTGATATATCACAGACTCAGAATAAAGTCTGGAGGAAATAAATGAAAAATTTAGACCACACCTTCACCAAAGGCAAGAACATTAAACATACAGCATTCTTTAAAAATGTTTTCGTAACCTTAACCTCCGCTGACAGAAATGACCATCTGTGTCGTGGCATTGTCAATGGAAATATTCAAAGGTGTGCAGAGAAAATTAACTGTCACAACTAGAAGCAGAATTGGACTATATAAATCCTCTGCAACGTCGTACCTGACTTAAAGAAGGTGAAACACAGACTCAATTACACCCACACATCCCTTGACTTGCAAAACATAGTATCCATTGCCATTTTACAGGGAGGGTAAAGGTAATAGAAAATGGGCCTTGCAATACAAAATTTTTCATGTCATGAACTGTTCTAATACCTGTCTGTTCCCATGGCTACCTTTACATGAAGAAACAATTTGGTGCAATAGGAAAGTATTGAATTTGGAATAGGTTGCCCAGAGAAGCTATGGAGTCTCTACCTTCGGAGGTTTTCAAACCTTGGCTTGGGCAGCCCTGAGAAGCCTAATCTTAATTCGTTGCTGAATCTGGTCTGGGCAGGAGGCTGGATTTAGAAACCTCCCTTCCCACTCAAGTGATTATCTGATTAGGAGACTGGAGCAGCTTGTGCTGAGAGCCTGGCATCTGTACTGTGTCCTCATTGTAGGTCTTCTTTCAGATCATATTTGATTCTGTCTGCTGGACCAAATGTTTCTATTAGAGATACGGTTTAAGGCTGTGTAAGGTTCCTTTACAGTCTTGGACCCTTGTGGGTGGTTGGGTACTTTTGGTGAATGTCTGGAGCAGAGATTTAGTGTTAGTGTCCTCCAAAAGGAAGCTTTTTCACAAAAATGAACCATTGCACAGTCACTAGCTCCATAAAGGGAATCACTTCAAAACAATACTTTTCCTCTGAAACAAAGTACTAAAGTAGACACAAGCCATGTCTATCAAAATAAAACTGAAAATTTTGCACTTAGTACCCTGGTGGGCTTCTGCTGTCTGTCTTCCTCACTCCAGTCAGGAATGATCTTATGGAATTCTTCCTCTCAGCCTAGGAGTACTGTGTAATTTGAGGTAGACTCTTTGGAAGGACAAGCAGTTTACTAAACTTTGGATTTGATGCAATAACAAGATTTGACTGGAAAACTATGCATTAGTTATAATTAAATTTTAGCTGTGAATTAGAGGTGTTTTTGTTATTATTTATTATCAAGAAGAGAAGCACGAAACTTAAAATTATATCACAGAACTCTATTCTTCCATTTGGACCTGTAATTTTCTTGTCGTTCTTCCTCAGTCCCTGAGCACTGACTGACAGGGAGATTTTTGTTATTCTAGTATAACTTAAATAATTTTCTGAACACTTAGAAATGAAGTGATAATCATCCATCCTACTCGTGTACTCCTGAAACATCTGAGACATAATCAAAGTACAAAAGAGAAAAAATCTTCCCTACACTAGAACCAGAGTTGGGAATCGCTTTGCTACAAACAGGGACTTTTTAAAATAGTCTTGCTTTGAAATGGAGAAGAAGAAAGGCAGATACAGTTGTTCAAACTGCCACTTGGTAGAAGAGTCATTATCTGCAGCAGCAGAGATTTGGCTGTATCTTGTACTAGAGAAGGCTTGAAAAAAAGATATTCTGCACCAATTCTTTAAAATTCAACCAAACTTTTTTTCTCTTTCCTTTGTGTTCCCATTCAAGTTTTTTAGTACGAGCCACAATTTCCAACTTTCAGTGGGGATGCTGCAGTCATTTAATCTGGCCTCCTGTCTCATATAAACTATCAAACCTCACCCGATAATTACTGTGGCAACTCCAGAGACACAAGAAAGCTCCATATATGCTCTAAAGATATTCATTGCCATAAGCATGGGAAACAAAAGAATGCATGAATCAGCTGGAATGAGGTGGAAAGTGCACGAAGGTGACAGAGAAATTATAGCTATACCCACCCCATGCTGGTTCTAAATCAAATGCATTACTTCAATAAGAAAGAATGTTCTGGAAATCTAAAAAACATGGTCAAGACTTTGCAGGCCTTCATTTTATCCCATGAGCCTGAAGTACTCACAAATACATGATGGTCTATGCAAAGAACCAATAAAAAAGGAAGACCAATAGCAATACTCGCTGTTGTGGGTTGACCCTGGCTGGATGCCAGCTGACCACCAAAGCTGCTCTATCACTCCCCCTTCCTCAGCTGAACAGAGGAGAGAAAACGTAACATAAGCCTTGTGGGTCAAGATAAGGGTGGGGAGGGATCCCTCAGCAGCTACCGTCATGGGCAAAACAGACTTGACTTGGGGAAATTAACTTAATCTGTTGCCAACCAAATCAGAGTATGATAATGAGACAAAACCCCAATTCTTAAAACTTCTTCCCCCCACATCCTCCCTTCTTCCTGGGATTAACTTCATGCCCGATTTCTGTACCTCCTCCTCCCGAGCAGTGCAGGGGGATGGGGA
>Ga0181612_126602_pt1 | contig 10511 bp, 5 predicted proteins | sample HoacroProtozoa21_FD_119630 | JGI IMG/M metagenome (GOLD analysis project Ga0181612, IMG submission 119630) | Hoatzin crop microbial communities from Cojedes, Venezuel. Combined Assembly of Gp0051906, Gp0051904, Gp0051908
GCAGGCATGGTGGTGTTGGGTTGATGGTTGGCCTTGATCTTAGAGGCCTTTTCCAACCTTAACAATTCTGTGATTCTATGATTCTAAGTGCTGGGTCACAATAAGCTGTTTGAACTGTACCTTTAGTCTCAGTCACATGGGTTTAAGGCCTAGTGCATTCAAGCCTGACCTATATCCAAAACTGAGGGTACACATCTTGCAATTTGTTGCAAGAAAGACTTGTGAAATAGCAAACCACATCACAGCCTGAACGATTCAGCAGTCTAAATCCAGCCACCCTCAGGAAACGCTTGACCTATTGTGCAACCCCCTGGTGAATCCTGAAGCGCTGGCACAGAGCTAGCAAGCGAGGATGCACAGAGGGACCCGAGTCAAAACTTGAAGATCTTTTCACAGTAAAGGTCTCTGTGCAGCACAGTCAGCCTGGGAGCTGATGGCGGGATCTGCCTTGCTCTGAATGCCACTCGCCTGAGCTGGCAGCTTGCTTCACCCTGAGGAATTACACATCCCAGAGGCTTGAGACGACTCAGTCTTTGCACCTATCTCATCTCATGTCTCTGTATTAGGGAAAACCCTCCTACATAAGCCAGTTCTCTTCATCAAACTATGCACAAGATCCTCCATTAATAAGCTTCTCATGAAGGTAACGGCTGAGCTCTCTGCCTGCACCAGGGAGGATCCCCTACTCTCTGAAAGTCCTTTGTTTTCCCCCATTCCCAAACAGGATCCATCAGTTCTGGCTGTTTGTATACAAATATCTGAGGCAGGATGCTCTGTGACCGGGAATAGTGAGAATGGTGGCCCACACTGAGCACCACAAATGCCACACCTTCTCAATTCCACCTCTGCAAAAGCAGGGTATCCCAGAAAGCACAGGGCAGAGAAGGAACAGCATGTAGGTTTAGGAGACCTACTCAGTACAGGCACTGAACGCTGGGGTAGTCACGGAAGAAGCAGGTTGCAGACTACGGCATGGGTGCAGCTTCTCTCTGCTGTTGTCCTCATTCAGTTCTGCATTCTAGGGCATAGAAGAACAACTAAAGAAGAGAAAACACGATACTACGTGGGTGAGCGGTGGTGCGGTTGTGCAGGCCATTCTCAGAACAGATGAAGGATGGGCCGCAGCCTCTGATTCCCGGAAAGGTGGCTTCCCTGCGGGCTACTGATGTGACTTGGCTCCTTTTTTCAGTGGTCCAGTGACACTGAGGTGTGTTTGGGGGGAAGATCCTTTAGGTCTGCAACTCAGGGACTTCTCACAGGAAAGAGCAAAATTTACCTGTGGTTCTGTTGACAGAGCCGGGACAGTTCTCTACAGCCATGACCGAAGTGCCTCATGCCACAGCAGTTTGCTAAGACAGGCACGTCTCCCAGGATGTGCAGTACTTACTTGAAGAGTCTGTTCTGCCTTGAAGAGTTTGTTCCCCGCCTCCTCTCCATCCCGTGAAGACCCATTCGGTACCCAGAGTTTCTGAAGAAGATCCAGCTCACACAAACTGCGGGAAGTGTTTCCCTTGCACAGTGTCAGCTACTGGGAATGTTCCTGTCACTGCTAGAGGAGAGACTTGTTTTCTGTTGAGTAGATGGGAGTTACAGGACTCTGGGGACTAGGTTTTCTAAGTTACAGACTGACAGATCTGTGCCATTGCAGGACGTCCAGCTCTAGACTGGGATAAGCCTCCACAAACTTGCCATTCTTGTAACAAAAGATGTTTCTACTTTTTACTTCCGTTGATCATTGGAGATGAGTGGGTAAAGGGAAAGTGGCTTCAAACTTTTTATATTTCTGTTGAGAAGGTCTAAAGGGAAGATGCTACCTGTAAAACTCTGAGCACAACTAAAATAAATGAATATGGAGTCACAAATTTTTCTTGCCTGCACAGTTGTTACTGCCAAAAGGGATGGTGAGAGCTCCCCCTGAGATTTTTCTCTTTTGTTCACTCCTTTGATGAAGCTATGAGTAAAAAAAAAACCACACAAAAAACAAAACCCAAAAAACTTAAATAGCCAAAACAAGCTTGGTTTTTCCCAGTTTGCTTTTTACCACATCATACTGCAGGCCTGAAATACCAGAGTCTGAGGAAATGAAACTTCTAAAGACGAGCACGCTGCAGCTACTCTTGTTTGAAGGTGTTACCATCAGACAATCCATGACCTCTCAGAAATCCATATTGATATGGAACAGCCAAGCGTGTCTGTACCTATGCATGAGGGCATTTAGGTGTTCACCTACCAGCAGGGACTAGTATATCACACCAGATAAACTTCATCCAAGATCAAAACCAAATGTTCCAGGATGTTGTCAAGCTCTAAGGATGTTTATGAAATCCTTGAAACACAAGTAACAGTAACTCAACTCATCTGTTTGGCTCATTGAAACTTCCCATCAGTTTCTATGAACCTTTAAATACAGAATGCAATGAAGAGAAAATGAAAGGCTGAAATTTTAGGTATCAGGCACTCTCGCTTCCTCAGTAGTTTCTGGAATTGAGGCGAGTCTAGTTTCAAGGAATAAAGTGATAGCTAGACCATGCTTAAATCAAAGGGTCACGACTTTGACATATATATTTGCTTATAACACTCCCACTAAATGGCTTTTACCAAAAGTTACCTGGGATGTGCCCTGTGCTCCTTTTTCCTGAGCTGTTGCTGCTGCTGCTGTTTTAGGTGCAGCTAAGGCAGTGATTGTAAATAACCTATGTTCATTTAGAATGAGATGGGTTTGGGGCCAAACCTGTCTGCTTTTGTCCCTGAACTGAGACTCTGACTTTTCTCCTTCTTCTAGTTCCATGACAGATGCCACTCAGCGGCAGGCTGCTGTTTAAACCCATTTGCAGGGCATTTTAGAAAGCTTTGACACAATTTGTGTATGCAACAGCATCAGCTGCTGTGTATTGGAAATACCTGGCCCTTTGGACGCAGGACTAAGCTCTTTCTTGGCCAAGTGCAATCTGAGAAATAAACAAAAGCATTGCACAGCAAAACAAGCTTATTGAAACCTTACAGTCGCTGTATCTGGTCTGAACTACAACAGGAAAAGCTTATGCTCTGAAACTGGAGGGTGACTGTCTTCTGGGAAATGACTGTTGGACAAACAAGCTTTCTGAAAGAAGCTTGAGTAACTGCTGCTGGGCTGTTTCTAACCCTTCGTGGTACAGCAGTCTTACTTACATTCCTGAATTTCTTCTAGCTGGTCAGAAAATTCCCGTATTACTTATAACCTATGTTACAAAACTTCCCTTCTGGAAAGCTCAGATTTTGCCGTGGCTAAAAATGCTTCTGTTGAAAACTATTCTTGTAAATGCATTTGAATTCTTGACTCTCTGCAGAAACGGCTTTGTTTGGGTTTTTTTCTTGCTTATTTTAGCAGTATCACTGCAGAGGACTGATTTGCTGAAACTAAACCAGACTAAGGCTTGCACTTACATTCTACATTAAAAAAAACAACAACTGTGGATACTTCTGCATGCTGTAATACCTGCATCTAATTTGGCCACATCTGTACACAGCGCATGCACTTCTGCCACCTGCTTTGATACCCCACTCCACTACTCACGCTCCACTGAGGCTGGCTGAGTATCAACAGGCGAATGCCAGTCAATGGTTCATACTGTAAAACCTCCTGATGTACACTGCAGGCCATTCAGCTCGTCTAAATGTCTCTGGGACAAGAAAAGGCTTCTTCCTTCTCATGTCTCACCCCTCTGAATGCAGCCACCTCCTCCCTCTGATTCTGAGCAGAGACGTCATGTCCTAGCGCAAGCTGCTTGACACGTGCAGGGTGTGGAGGACACACTGCTGTGCCTGATTCCAGCTGATTCGAAAAGGAGCTGCACTGTTAAAAGGCAATCCAGGTCATGAACCAGGGAGTTCACCTGTTTCCCCAGTTCTCCAGTCTAACATTACCACAATTTTCTTTTGGCAACCATCCAGGCTCTTGGAAGGGCTACAGGGAAGTGCCAAAGCAAAGCTGTGAGACACACTGGCATACGCAGCCTTCTGCCCAGTCCTTCAGTTTCTCCAGGGGTGTATGGCATCTCCAGAATGAACAGATGTTACTACTGAAAACACCCACATAAAAGCCCTCTCTCAAACAACTCCTTGTGTGTAGGCTAGGCAACAGTTTTAGAGGAGAAATTCCCAGACAGGTTTAATAATACTTTATTAAAAATATAATTTAAAGACTTCATTAGAAAATAGAGCAGTCTCTGTACAACGGTGCTTTAAAAGTCCATGTAAGTTGACCAAGTACAAAAATAATGGCTCTCCTCTTGGTGTGAGCATGAATGGGGAGAGGCCAAACTGGGAGGGTCCAGACCCAAGCAAAGTTCAGCAGCAGCGAGGAGGTGTCAGGGCAAGAGCAGACGTGTGAAGGGAGGTACAGTCCCTCAGCTTCACCAGATGTTTTGCTAGTGAGGGCTGCAGGATTGGAAATCTGCTGCAGTGAGAGATCTGTACTCTCATTCCTTTCTGTCTTGCAAATTAAAGCTGTGATGACTTTTAAAACTGCTTAATTGGCTCAGATTCAATGTTAGTAGCAAAGTAGTTAAACTGTGGTGAGCGCTGGACTACAGATAATATTCCCCTGTCTTTGTGGTGGGAAGTAGCTGTGATACCACTGCACTGGAAAGGTGAGAGGCTGGATTACTGAGGTGTGCTTTACCCTAAGGTATGTGAGAAGTAAAGGTCATTGGAGGCTCAGTTACTTGGTGGCTTGGTTTTTCTGCCAGCAAAACACGACAGAGTACGGCACAGGGCACTGCTGGAGGCTGCCCTGGAGCTTAATAGGGAAGCAAGAACTGCTCTCCCTGTCTCCAGCCAGTGCCATTTTTGGTTGCTTTTTGTAAACTCTAGGCACAGTGGGGCTAGCTAGGAATAACTACAGACCTCGCTAAAGCCATCATCCACTCTAGTTAGTCTGTCTGGTCCGGAAACGTGAGCCGCAGATGGTGTCTGGCGCCCACAAGTGCTTCCCCTCTGACAAGTCTGTAGCTGGGGTGTTATTTCTGACACTAGAACCAATGCACCCAGGAACTGGTAGATGAGGTAAGGGAGTCAATGAAAGTACAAAACTTCAGCAAATTATGCTGATCGATTATGGCTACCAAAAAACCCACATGTAACACCTTCCAAATGAACATAAACTCTGCCCCTCCTCAAACTGTCAGCCTATTCCCTTTCTCTGTTCACATTCAGCAGTACTCTAATGCTGTCTAATACAGTGCTGGGCCACTTCTATGGCTCGAGTAAGGAGCTCTGATGGAGAAACCAGTAGTCCTTCCTGAACTAGGGGAATTAAGATAAATTCCACTTGGGCAAGGAGGGGGGCAGTGCATGGAGCTGGCTCTGTACATAAGGAACTTGTCTTCTAGAGGCATGATTAAGTGCTTGCGGTTATGATCTGTTAACTTAGGAATACTTCTTCATTAAGCTCTGATACAGCTGCGGTCACAGTACAGTCCTTCATGTACAATTTCTGAAGGAAAACACATGTCTGGCTCTAGCCAGCTTCACTCAGATCATCATGAAAATGCAAGTGATGGCTAAGATGTGAGCAAGTCGATGGTGGCTTTATTGGACAGACTTCACGGTTAAGATCATAGACTTAAAACCTATCTGGCCTTGTTTGCACAGGGGGGTGTGGATGGCCTTGCTTTGGTTTGTTTTTTTAATTGGAGTGCTCAAATACTTATGATATTTTCAGAGGGACTTTATTTGTGCACTGGGAATACCATGGGCTGCGTGTGAGGTAAGAACAAACATGGGAAGGGGAGGGCTTTGCTACTGGCTTGCTCTGGTTGGGCTTCACTTGCCTACAGAGAAGTACGGCTCATAAGCTTTCAGAAAATGGAGTTGGTGGGGACTGTGGGAACTTGCCCATGGGTGTCTGAGAAGAGCTCTGGCGTTTATTTTGTTTGGTGTTTTTTTTCCTTAAGTGTTTGATTCTCTTGGCCATTTTGAGCAGGAAGACCTTTCGCATCCAGGTGCATGAGTTCAGGTCTCTTCTCCAGAAATTTTCTCTCTGTGATGATAGTTTTTAAGTAGTCCTACAATTTCCTCCTTGTGATCTTAAGGGAACACTAGAGACCAGTTGTGGTAAATCGGGAGTTGAAGCATGTCCTTAGGCTACGAGACAAAAGTATTCTGCTAATGTCTGATAGCGCTGCATCACTTCTCAGCAGTCCTGGTGTTTACCTGGCCAGGCTGAGCTCATGGAGCTGAGCTACAAGTGGAGTCTTCTGATCATGTATCCTTTGCATTTTGAAGGATGTTATAAAGCTTCCAAAAACAACAGCTCTTCCACTGCAATCCTCACCTGCCTTCCCAAACGACTTGTCTTCTGCCGGCACTGAGGACGAAGAACTGGCAGGGATGGGCACTCCTCTCGCTGCAGGCAGAGGTGCCCCAGGGAGCTAAGCTGAAGCCGGTCCATCCGAGGAGCAGGGAATTCACACTGCCCCATGGGAGGCTTATTCGCAAAGTCACCAGCGTGGAGGGTTCAAGGAAGCTTCGGCGCAGTTACTCTGAGCTTGTGGCAGACAGTGGTAGGGCAGCAGACTTGTGCTACGGTGCACTGATTTCATCTGCCACCTTTGGGAAAATGGCTTCTTTGGATGGGAAAGCCAAGAGGGGGGAGTGTGGAGTTTTGCTCTCTTCCCTTTCCAAACCCACCCTCTACGCCTGGTAGCTTAAGATTTTAAAATCCTGATCCTACAGACACTTCTTGTAATTCTCATAACCAAAATACTTACTCATTTCGCATCGCTGAGCCCCAGTAATGGTAAGCTTATTGTAGCAACATCCTGAAAGAAACCAATTATACCCTTAACTGAGACTCTCCAGCAGGAATGGAAAAGATACAGCTGGGTAATTTCACAGTGTTCCCAGTGGGTTTTGGACCAATTTTCCTTTACCACTTTGTATTCTCTTATTCTGAATAGCTGAAGTGCTCAAGAAATATGTTTTTCCGTGTATCACATAAGTGATGGAGGGTGTAGCTCTAAACAAGCCTGGCTGACCCGTCCTTGTATTGCCTGAGGGTGACTCGCAGTCTACTGGAATTAGGTGTAATCACAAATTTTGCCCATACTCTAGCAGGCATCCTGATGGGAACAGGCAATATTGGCATGTCCAAGCCAAATTATGTTCTGAATCTAGTTATCTCCTGTGGTATTGTGAGTTGTGATGGCATTCCATGCTAATATCCAGCTGACTTCCCCAGCTTCCTTGTATCAGAGTAAGCAGAGATGCATTTTCCTTCCTTGGAAATTCCCTGCACAACATTCATTGCAAATGTAACTTTCTTTTCTTTATGTCCTCTTCCCAGCAGACCACTCCTAACCTCCTGTGGGGGGGAAAGAAGAGGAAACGGAGTCAATGGGGCAGGGGCCCGAAGTCTTAGCGTTGCCATGTATGAAAACAAAGGATGTGTATGTGGGGTCAGGTTGAGAAAGAGGGATTTAAGCGAGAAGGAGGTTAGCTAGAGGCAAAATACAGATTATTCAGGAATGTTACAAAAGCAATCTCCTTCCCACCAAAAGGAGAAGACAAGAAGATCCAAGCGAGGCCACTCACCTCACTGAAACGTTCCTCAAACAGGATATTGTCCTCTTCAGTGTGCATGATGGGAGCTGAAATGGCATGTTCCAAGTCATAGCCAAACCACAGCTTGTTTATAATCGCCTGCAATGAAACAAATCCCACACTGACTGACTGGAGACATTGAGTGACCCGGGTCACATGCTGCCATCCTCTGCACTAGTGTGAAGCCAGACCAGCTCTCCTGTAAATCCCACCCGCAGGATGGTGCAAACCTGGGCTGTAAGAGATGCTGCTCTGAGTCACATTAGAAGTCCTACTAGCCTCATCTCCTGTCTTCATGGTGACCAACAGCAGATGCCCAGGGTGAGTACAACAACAGGGTGAACACACAGGGATACTTCCCAGAATGCCTTCTCTAAGCCAAAGTGGTGTCCTTGAATTCCATAGCTACTGATGGATCTTACATCTTTCTATTAATGGTGGTTCTTTCTGTTTTCTTATCAAGTCCTAGCATGGACTCCTTCCCATGCTTCTCTCCAGTTGAAAGATGAATTAAAAAAAACACAACTTTTTCCTCTTGTGGCCTTATCTGCTTATATTTCTTGATTGGTGAACAAGATGTTTGTTAGACTTCATGCTTCAGCAAGCTCTTTTTCATTAAGATTTGTTACTCTGTGTGTATGTGTGGTGGTGGTTTTCGGTTTTTCTTATCCTTTCTGTCACACAACTTATCAGTTTATTTTTGGGGCCCCAAGGTTTTGGGCTATGCCTTTCTTCCTAATAACTTCCTTAACTTGATGTTTATTCCAATGTCTTCCCTTTCAAAAAAGAATTGAGTGAGGCGGCTGGCACTTGCTCTGGCCTCCAACCCACAGCCTTTAGTAACTTCTAAATTGCAAATAAAACAAAGCATCAAGGAGTCAAGACCTGAGGAGAGCTGAGTAGAAAGACAGGTGGGACTGACCATGGCTGGAAATCTGGGAGGGCTGAAAAAGCTGGAGACTGCTATGGCTTCCCTCACCTCCTCCACTCCTCTTCCCTCCTGATGGAAGTGCAATTCAGCAGTAGAGCTGAAGATAGCCTCTGCCCTTGCCACAGAAATGCTAGAGGCAAGAAGGTGAGGATAGATGCAGTCTGCAGCAGGCCCTCCCCACTGCTGCCTTACATGCAGCAGCAAAGTAATCCCTTTTGTTCAGGATGAGGTGTGCTCCCCTTGCTCAGTGGAACGCGTTACTGTGCAGTACCTGTTCACTCACCATAGCCGTAGCACTGATAATCCAGGCCCCGCCTGCTCCTCCGATCACCAGCATGTCTCCTGTCTTGGAGATGAGAATGGAAGGCACCATTGCTGAGGGAGGCTTCTCTCCTATGGCAGATGCAGAGAGTATTATTCCTCCCATGTGGCTCTTACAGGGGCTGGAGAGACACACAAGTTTATCCACCTTACTCTTTTCGCATTCCCCACAAGTTTATCTACCTTACCCTTCATGCATTCCCCACAGAAAACCAAGCTGCTGCTCATTCCTGAGGAAGCTCAGATCCTCCAGAAAAAAACAGCTTCCCTTGTGCTGAGACCCCATCTCACAAGAAACCACACCTTTACGGCATGGGCTAAATAGGCAGCATCTCTCGGTGCAGGGCACCTTACAAGTATTAGGAATTGCTGCAGCTCATTCAACGCAGCTGGGGAACCATTAGCAGCAATCTTGCCATCGCAGTACTCTCTCTCACAGCAGACCCAAGGGAGATTGCACCAGGGATAGCTTATTTCACAGAGCAATGTCTCTGCATCAACACCGCTGTGTTACAGAACTCAGTGTAAGCCTACAGCATTACTGATTGACCAGCAACTATATACTTTTTCATAGATAAGCCTAAAAAGTCAGCAAGCTTGTCTTAGCAGTAGTTTCTTCCCTTCTTCCCTCCCCTCCCCATCAATCAGCTTCAGCTTTTTTTTTTTTTTTTTAATTCTCTGTTTTCCCTGGTCAGAAACCAAAACTTTGGTCAGAACCAAAACCAGGGCTTTATCCTCTGTTAGTCTGAAACAAACTTGCTCTCATCCAGACCTAGGGAAGGAAAGAGCACCTGCAGTTTACAGGTAGTCCCTGCATTTCCACCTCCTGACTTGCGGGTGAGAATGCTCACCTGGTTTAATGCTTCTGTTTGCTATGCAGAAATCAGCAAGTTCGTTATTTAAAATTATCCCAGTTTGGTTAGAATACACAAAGGAGCCAAACCTGCAGGGGAGAAAGAAGCAGCCTTTCAGCGACCAGTGCTCTCCTGTTGTGGATGACATTAACTGAAGATGGCACCCTGTGGATTACCGCTGTCTCCTCCCACCCTGCAACTGCTCCAGCCAGGGTGGCCAAAAGGTCTTTGTGCTGCTGTGCTGGAGCCATAGATAAGCTCCCTGTCAGCAGTGGAGGTGGGGATTTGCCCAACTCACAGAAACTCAGCAGAGCTTAGAAAGTTGTTAAATCTTTGTGAGTTGTGATGTTCCTTTGAGCTGATGCTCAAAGACCTTTGCTGTCACATGAAAAAAGCATTCACAAGTAAGAGACTGCCTAAATCTGTGAAGCCCAAGGGTTTTGCACTTCTGGTAAACAGCTCTTGCAGGTACCCTGTGAAACTGATACATAGCTGTTGTGGTTTTGCCTCAATTTGCAACAAAAGAACCACGCAGCTATTCTCTCACTCCTTCCCCCTCCCCGGTGGGATGGGGAGGAGAATCAGCAGTAAAAAGGCAAAACTCGTGGGTTGGGATGAGAACAGTTTAACAGAATGGCAAAGGGAGAAGAAAACAACAATCAATAATTGATAAAAAGCATATACAACACGCAACACTTGCTCCTGAGCAGCAAAAGCCTCTCCCGTAGCCAGCTACCCATTTAAATACTGAGCATGACATCACATGGTTTAGAATATCCCATTTGATCGGCTGTTTGGGTCTGCGCAACCAGCTTCTTGTGAAA
>Ga0181612_159728_pt1 | contig 10511 bp, 5 predicted proteins | sample HoacroProtozoa21_FD_119630 | JGI IMG/M metagenome (GOLD analysis project Ga0181612, IMG submission 119630) | Hoatzin crop microbial communities from Cojedes, Venezuel. Combined Assembly of Gp0051906, Gp0051904, Gp0051908
CTCCAGTGTCCCGAGCTCGTCACTCTGCCTTCCCAGCAGGGTTCCATGTCCGCCGCTCCCAAGGCTCACCTCCGGATCGGAACCTGGGTCGCTCAACACACCAAGCTATGTCCCCTCTCGTCCAGCCAGGACTCCACATGACTGTATTGGAATGAAGTGACTAAAGGGATTACTGGTATCTTTCATCCATGCTCACTTTTGGCAAAAGCAAAATTTGGACGTATGGCCCCATATTTTCACAGAATCGCAAAATCACAGAATAGTTGAGGTTGGAAAGGGAGCTCAAGAGATCATCTGGTCCAACTGCCCTGCTTAACGCTGGTTTATCAAAGCAGGTTATAAAGATCACTTACTTATCCCATGATATACACAACGATGTCAGTTTTAAAAGTTCTTTTGAGACATGATATCTAGAAGCACCCTTTAAAAACTGATGCCATCTAAGGATTTTAACTGTAATATACACTACATACGTCATTACTAACATGTAATTTTCACAGGCATCCCCTAGGACAAAATCACAATTTAAATGTATTTATTTTTACACGTGTATAAAGTCCCCTCTCCTCCAAGAAAACAAATTTATAGTTATCAGTTAGAACTAATTGGAGTGTTTCTCTGAACCTGTGAGAAACAGAAAATATTAAAATACTCTGTAGAAAAGAATCAGTTTGTAATGTCTTAGTGACAGACATTGCAAAATGCTTGTCACACTGTACGAAAATATTTCTTGGCCCGAAAGAATATAATTCAAAGATGTTCTTCCCTTTATTCATCAATTTTGAGACTCGTGTCCTTATGAGGTTTGTATTATTCTTGTCCATTTGGCAGACTGTCAGGAAGGAGACAATACTATTAATAGCAAAAGCTACCACAAAAGACAAAAGGGAAGGAGTCCGTTAATAGGCTGAGACCGCCATGTTTATAATTAGTTCAAAATCTTTCAGAAGAACTCATACCACTGAAGTGCTGGATATTAGATTTTTGAAGCGTACGTGGAAATAAGTAAAAGAAGGAGAAAGCGAGAAGGAGTGCTGGAAACAGAGTGTTTCTTCTGAAATAGTGAACATCAGGTTATCAAAGTATGTAGTATCAGATTTTATAAACATGCACAGAACTGTCAAGGATTCAAGCATGTGTACCCATTTACCACTGTAAATCATCAGAGTTTATACTTTGTAGGGACTACAGTAGTTAGGGAAAACAACAGTTAGCAAAAGATGTCAAAAAGAGAAAAGTGAAAGGAAGAGCCTCTCTGAGTTTTCCTCAGCTAAAAGAAGGAGCAAACCATGAGTAAAAGATTTCTGTAGATCTTTCAAAGACTTCCTTCAAATAGTAAATGCAATAAGCAGTGAGGGGTGTATCCTAGGAGTTTTTGTTATTCATTCAGCATATTTTTTCCCTTATCAGAAACTGCCAATCCACGCAAGAACAAAATGAACTAAAGACCTCATGATAGCCAGCTCTCTTGTAAGACTTTCAGCATTTCCCAATGGACCAGGCACCACAAAATGTCTAACTTCGTTCCTGGATTTACTCAGATTTTTTTTTTAACAAAATTGTCTGCAAAAAGCAGCAACTTGGATTTGCCTTACAGCTGGAAACTGCAAGACAATCAGGCTGAAATAAAGTACAGTCAGTTTAGAGCAATTATCTAGCAACTATAACCCTATGGATGAGTTAGATATGTTTATGACTTATTTTATGTGAGAGGTCAGCCAAAATAATCATTCTGGTCCTTTTGTTATTAAGATCTACATTTCTACTGCACCTCCTTTGCTCTTTCATTGCTTTAAAATGAACTTGAAGCCTGATCTTAGAATCCACATATCTAAGTGTTTCATAGTTACTCACCTGGAACTGACTGAGACTGCCTTCTAAAGGAGAAAGGTTCTACATGGTATACTGATTTTAACAGTTTTAACACTAGTTTTGTAAGTGGTTCGCTTATACACCAGGGAAGTGCTAGCTCCTTAGATCTTTGAACAATACATGGAAGTAACTGAAAGTGCTACAAAAGTTTACATTCATGAGGTTCTCACATCATGCTCTTCATTATTCTTGCTCCCTGGATTTGCTGTTCAGTCCTTTAACACTCTAGTGAGTTCATAACATTTAATTGTTTTCATTCAGTTTTATTCTGGCTTCTCTTAGTGACATGGGAGCCAGTGCAGCAGTATCTTGGCATTCAGCCCTCTGAATTAGAACTAATCTAATTTGAAGAAAGGGGTTAAATTTTTTTCTTGTTCAACTAATATGAAGAATTTATCTAGATTTGAAATTCTAAGTAGTGGGGCACATAATGTAATCCTAGGTCACCTTCTTTGGACAATTTCAGCAGAAACTGCAACCTCTAGAATAGTTGGGACCAGAGAAATTCTTTATGCCGTGCAGTTAGCATACAGAGATTTTCAAATGAATGGGAGGGAAGACCACAATGAATGTAACAACTCTGCCTGACATTCACAGTGGTAAAAGTAAGAGGAGAAACTTGAATTACATACAGCACAGTTTCAGTTAAAGTCTGAGTTCATTCAAAGTTGAAATTCAGTGCTGTATTTATTCTTGTAAATTCCTAATGACTGAAACTGCCAAGATACATCAGACAACGTTCTTATTTAGTTATAGAGGTTTGTGCTTTAGATTTATCCAGCTGGACTATGGTTATATAGAATTCACAGCTTTCTCATGTAAAACTGGCATAGGACTCCACTGCAGACACAGTATCAATGTATTTCAATTATTTTTTCTGAATCAGTGTATGAGTTTAAGGGGCCTTTCCAACAAGGAATGGCTGATTTGTCTTTAAAAGAAACTGTAGATTGCTTCAAGTTGATCCTCCCCTTTTATGTCTCCTCTCTTCGCCAGTACCATGAGCCCCTCAGTGGCCTAACTGAACCTCTGAACTGGGTTTTAAAAACAAGAGTAGGGATTTCCTCCAAGGCAGATGTCAACAGCAACATGTAAATCAGCCTTCCAGAGGCAATGCATTCTGGGAATACTTGAGCAGGCATCTTTCCCTCCCAGGCAGATAGTCATCCTCTTAGCAATGTGACTCAAGGACAAAAGGACAGGGCAAATGAAATAACTCCAAATGTAATCTACCAGCAGTCTAAAACCTTTTAGTAGTCGGAAGCTGCTACTTGCCCTGGGGCAGTTTCGTCTCTCTTTCTAGTTGGCAAAATCTGTTGATAAGGCAGACAGCTTTGCTATCACAATTTCAAACTAAATAAGAAACTTGTATTAAAAGGGAATGTTAAAATATTTTGTTGGGATTATTCAATTATGTGTGACTGTGGTTAGTGCATCGTTATGTGTGTCCTTTTTCTCCATCCCCTGAAGGGAGAAGAAGCACGTATTCCATTCAGATAGATCACTGATTAACGTTCACAGCTCTCAGCATTCATTGGTTTCAGGAGCTGTTTATTGAAAATACGTATCTGAGTCTCAAAGCCAACAATATTCCCCCAGGGTGCCCATTAGGCAGAAGGGCAGCGCGGTTGTAAACAATCTATTTTGTAAAGTCAAAGAATTTGATAGAAAAGACATCTAAGTAATATTTGGTAAATATTTCATATTTTCAATGCATAGCTTTCAGGGAGAGAGAAAAAGGGGAAGACAATAATTTAAACAGAGTTACTCAAGGGAAAAGAAATCTCTCTAATAATAATCTAATAATGTTTTTCTACGAAGTGGATACATCATAAAAGCCCCATCTGTGACAGTTGATGTGAGTGGGTTCCATAGGTTTGGATGGAGAAATAGCTACCAGGAAACAACCAGCCAAAGAGAGGAAAAGTATTTACTGGGAGGTAGTGCGAGAGCTTCTCAACAAGTGATAAAAGAGGTGATTTCTTGTGCTGAACCCACAAGAACTGGTAAAGTCAGGACACGAAGAATCTGATGCATCTGTACAAGGCCACAAGCACAGATGGGCACCCACTGTGGTTCTGTGGTGCATGGTCAGCAACTCCTATATGCAGGTGAGGACTGTAGGACTGACTATGCACCCAGTGAACCAACAGGCCCACCCCAGTGCCTCTCCAAACACTTTCCTAGAGCTCCTGGCACATCACAGTCAGTCGCACCGCTTTCGGGGAGCCATCCACCAGGGATCACCCCCTTGGGGCTGCCCTCCCTGCTGCTTCTTCAGACTGGAGGCTATGAATGAGCTTGTGAGGGTGCAAGTGAGCTATGTGAGTACGTAAGCATGCTATGTTATCGGCTGTTAAGAGTAACAATAAGGAATATATTAAAACTGGAAGTTTTAAACAGGAATCTGTGGGCATCCAGGCTCAATTTTGCATCATCTTAAAGGATTAATATTGGACTTTATAGAATCCATATTTGTTCTGTTAGCTTTATTACTCTGTGTCATATGTAGAGTTCATCAAAGTATATTAAACATTCATTCATTAAGGAGAATAACTTGTGGTAAACATCTGTAGCTTTCAAAATATCTTTCTAAGAATAATAATTACATTATACAGATATAACTTGGTTGTCTATTTATTTTTAAATGCCTCAGTAGCCAATTCTGGTTCGGTGAAACACACCAAAGTGAAACTCTCATTTTATTTGTGATACGACTGATTTTTAGTTGTTGTTCCATATTATGCAGTTTCTGACCAGAAAAATAATGAATGACATTTGTAAAAAACTTAACACATCTTTAACTCACAGCTAACGAATTCAATTTCAGTTTTGGAATAAAATCCAAAATCAATGTTGTTTCTCATAGTTTTGTGTCATTGCAAATTCCTAACATCTCAAAATATAAATTATGACGTATTAAAAATTGCCAGTTGTTGTTAAAGTTCTATTACATATGAATGTTATATCTGAAATTTAGATACAGTTCTTAGAGTATTTATATTTAATAAGACTTCAGATTTTCACTCTAACAACGAGAATCAAAACAGCAGTCTGTAGAGAATTCTCATGAGGAAAAGAAGTATTAATCTCCAGGCAAGTACTACTGGTGGGGAATTCACTCAAGAAGTACCACAAATTGGCTGAAGAAGGGACATGAGTCTTATATGTCCCAAATGTGTGACAGATATGGCCTGGACTTGGTATCTGACTAGAATTTTCATCCTGTACCTGAGAGTATGATTTTCAAATCACAATATGACGATCTCAGTGTTGCTGCATAATCCCAGGCTGTCTACGGTCTACTAGTCCAAAGAAAGGGCCAATTCAGACATTGGCATGTATATCTTGCTGTCTGTCTGCGTGCTCTTTTGCATGGTTTTATGCCAGCTAGCACAGTCCCAGGAAACACCTGGACACCAGGAACTGTTCTCACAGAAAGTACAGATGAGGCAAGCGAGTCCAGGAGGGTGCTATCTGTAGTACACACTTTCTAGGAGCGACAAAGTACAAGCCCTGGAGCTGTTTATTTGCTACCGTAGACCTAGCCTACATGATACCAATCTGGTCCAGATCACCACGGCATTTCTAGCAAATTACTAAGAGCACATTGAACAGAATTTATGCCAGATTTCTGATTTTATGCCATTTTTCTAACAGCTGGGAGAAGACACTGGGTACTTAATCCCATACATGCTGTAAAAGAAAAATATCCTTAAAAAATGTTTGAAATGCAATCAATAGAGCCAGTTTGCACCAGTCAATATTCTGTCATGTGGAAGGATCACTTCTTATCCAGTACCAAGTATCCTAGAACTGTATGTGTGTGTATGTGTGAATTGTTTTGTAAACTCATAGAATGAATATTTTTTGTAAGTGAATATTTTGTATGTAAAAATTCTGATTTTTTTATCATCTCCTGCAGTCCTATTTTCCAGTTATATTATTACAGTAATTTCAGCCATCTGCAAAAATCTACACGATAGCAAACATACTGCCTTCTCCTGCAGTTCTAAGAAGACATTTCCAGCAGGAAAGATGCATGACCTATGGAAATTCTAACCTACTGTATCTTGTAAAGTTAAAAAAAAAAGTGTAGTAAAACAGGGCACTAGGCACAGCTTTATAAATTGAATTTTTCTAAGAATATATGTCTATTCAAAGCACATCGGTATTCAGAAAACAATTCCATGTCTTATACAGATGAGATTAAAATATATTTTCTCATTCCAATGAACCCTCAAATAAATAACCATGAATGAAAGGAGGAGCCTTGATGAGAGACTCTCCACCATTTCAAGTCAGTCACCGCATTTTTACATCTTTCAATATGTATTTTATTAGAACATTCAAATAATAATCTAAAAATGAAATCATTTTTTCAACTGAGAAAAGTCAGCAGTATTAAGAAAAAGAGACTGAACTCAGGATTTAGCAGCAAACTTCCCTTCTGTCCATTTTCCTCCTCAAAATAAGCATCTTTTCAACAAACTTGGAAAGTTATCCAGGGTTAAGGCAGAATGTTTCTCAAGGAAGAAAATACTGAGTAGATGGGTTTTCATCTGATGGCTTACCTGAGTTCTCAAATGAATTCCTAAATAGACCATTTACAATCCACTTTGAAGGCAGCAATACGATAAACAACCATGGGAAGAGTCACATCTTTTGAGTCGTTGTTTCAGGAATTCATGAATCTCAAGGGTATGACTAACAGCCAAATGTGAAAAGAATTCTCAGGTGACTGTAGCTGATAATTTATGTTTAGAATTGGCAATGCTTCTCCTCAATTTACTGATAAGTAAGTTTCAAAGAGAAGGTACATACAAGATTTATTATCACAATTACTATTTAAATTACTTCAACTTTCAATTTGGAGTGCTCCATCCAAGATAAAATATCTTTTTTATGAGATTAAAATCCACTTTGCAGTAAATATTAATAAATTAAATATAATATCTGTGACATGAAATTAACTTAATCAGACATTACATAAGACACAAGGGAGTTGTTAGAAGCCTTTATATGGGAAGAAGTTACCACAGAAACTTTATCGCAAGGTGCAGTGCAGACGTGAAATACTTGCCAATACATTTGAATCTGTGAATGATGGTTGGGCAGATCTTGCCAGCTTCTATAAGATTCTGTCTACTTTTTCTGCTGCTTCTGTATTAGTGCAATGATCATCTTGTGCCTCATTTCTGGTGCTTGTTGACACAGGTGTCAGTGTTCCGTGAAACGGTACAGTTGATGGGAAATGTTTGTCTATTGCTGCTTTGTTTTGACATTTCTATTGATCTGGTTTGTGCTTCATAGTCCAGTTAGAAATCTGAAATAGCTATAGGAGATACATGAGTGACTGTCAACTGCAACAAATTACTCTCCTTGGTTCACGTATTCTGAATGTGCTTGTTTCCATGAGCTGGTAAAGAAGGCTGTGGTTAATTTACCCGACATTTGCATCCTATTCCAAGGCACACTGAGGTCAGGTGAAAGAAAAAAAGACAACTGCTATTCTACCAACATACGTAAGGTAACAGAAAACTCAAGGTATTTAATGTTTGTTTGTTTGTTTGTTTGTTTTTCTTGAAGCATAGGGTCCTAAAGTAGGTGATTATTTGTGAAAGATCAGTTTTAATTTATTCTTTAAATTATACAAAATTTAAATAAGATTAAACAATATTGTAAACAATATTGGTTATTTGTCAAATTTTTAATTTACTCCATCTGTGTAAAGGAAATAAAGGCTAAAAAATTAGAAAGATGAGTGAATGAAACCCTAAAGACACTAATTTTAAGCCAGTCTTTTGGGATTAGAAGATTTTTGAACACTTGAAGTTGTAATTGCAAACTATATGTTTAAGGAAAACTGGATCTACACTTTTTGTCCTTTCTCAGTTTCAATCAAATTTGTAGAGTTTGATATCAATGTTCTGTAAAGACTGACTTACTCAGTGACAACTGGCTCAGTGTCTCCTTTTCAATCAGCTGACACACAGTTTCCTGTCTTTAAGATATTTAGCTTAACATAATTATTAATTCATGAAGTGCAATGTAAAAGTAAATTTGTATTTCTAAATAAACACTAAGTAAGCTAACTTAGTAACAAATGCAAGATTTCTGCAGGATTTTTGGCTCAGTGGAAGACATTGTTTCAGCATGACAGTTTCAGGACATCCAAACAACAGGAGACAAAAGACATGTGTTGTAATGATCTGTGAAAACCACTGTTGGTAGCCAAGTCCCAAGTATAATGGGAACTGGCAGGCATGTTGTAGGTGATTTGGCAAATCCAAGGGAGGATGACCAGGACCCCTCAAATGGAAAATTAAGGGATGTCTTATCTGGATATTTTGGTAAGGACATTTTATGCAAGCTTGGTTCATTCAAGCATGTAAACAGTGAGTCATTAACATTACATGACTAGCTTAGGAGACCCAAGTGTCCTTTGACAGTACAGCTGATAGTAACTGCCTGCCAGTAAAGTCAGCCTGGGAGGTTGACTGACCCGGAGAGGAGCTGCTGCCTTCTGCATTCCTGCAGGAGCTTTCCTGAGAGTTTACCACAGCAAGTCGTTCTACTACAGTGCAGAGTTTTTTCTCTGCAGAAGGGAGTTTCAGGAAATACATGTGCTCGTGAACGTCAAACAAGATTGCAAAAACAAATTTGCACGCTATTTCTTTACTTAAAAATGTACCAAATTTCTGTTGGTGTCCCTTCACAGAAGCCATTTGAATTATGGTATGGATTAATTTAGTTTAGTAACTGTTCAGTTCTAGGTTACACAGTAGAAGTTCATAATTTAAAATGAATCATGAACAGTTAAAGCATTGGTGGCTGTACTCAGGAAAAATGCAATTAGAGGCATCATTAAAATTTTACAAGTCCAGGATACCCGCATCATATTTTCCTGATACTAAACATTGCTGTTCTACCGCAGACTAATTCAACCAAATAGAACATAAATTGCCTCACTGACTTCTACCTACTAACTTCAAAGAAGTAGCTGTGGGGGGAGGGGAGTGCAGTTGTGGTGCTTCAGCTGGAACAGGCAATGTTGTATGCATTATTAAAATCAATAAAAAGAGATATTTAAATGCCAAAAATATAGTCTCAGATAAAGTCAAACTATAAAACAATATTTATGGATTGATATAAATATGGTGCTTATATTTATATTATGGAATAAATTTTTATTGTGAAATACAGAGCGGCACCCTATTACTGCTTTTTCCCTGTGTCTGTTTACCATAGTGAGTTTTGAAAAGGCATTTAATTGTTTGTTAGAAACATTTCTGCTGAGGTTTGCTGAGAATTCTTAAGAAATAAATAGGGTTAAGGAGCTCCAAATTCTTTTAAATTTGTTTTTCCCATAATTGTTATCTTTATCTAGGTCTAACTTAGGTCTGTTATCTCTACTATCTTCCTGGTATCTTTTTAATTAAGAATAACTCTCTTCCAGTTAACTGTCCTGGGAAAACTTTACCTTTGACAAAACTCACCCTGTCTTCATACTGCTATTAAAACTCTTTGATCAGGATTACTAGACAGGGGCTGTTTTATCATCTCTGTTGGAACTTTTCTATTACTTATCTACATAAGATAAAGGAAGTGTTTTTTTTTTAGCAGGAATTTGAATTGCTGTACTACTATAGGGCATGTTTTAATGAGGTTGTTCATCATATTCACTTTTTATTTGCAATAGAAGTTTACAAATTTACAACTGCATACACAATTATTTATGAAATTGTGTACAACCCTGATTACTCTATGTTATCAGCTAATGTAAATTATTGGGAGGCTCAACCTGAAATAATCACCCATACCCCATATTTCTGAAACATATAAAAAAAAATTAAAAATTCTGAGGGGAAATTTAAATATTTAGAAGCAAAAGCCACACCCATTTTGAAATTAATCCACTTTTTTAGAACAAAAGATCTAAACTTTTCATTTATAAAATTTTGAAATGAGACAACTATAAATTTTTTTAAGAGTTTAAGTATTTATTTCAGAACAAGATGATTAATTCCATGTAAATTCTCAACTATGTTTTCCGTCTACATAATTACTTCCAGTGAAAACTCTTTCTGTTTGAAAAGAAGCCACTTTTGTATACTAATGGCTCAGTTTGTCATTTTCTTCTCTGTATTGATAAGCTGTATATTGCAGCTGACATTATAAGTAGAATAGGACAAAGAACCTAAATTATGTAGTGTACTGTCCACTTGGACATATTGGACTGTTATTAGTTTATGTTTCCTGTGAACTTTGATTTTTTTCAAAAGTATTATAGCGAGGAGAGGTGGTAATGTCTCAGTGGGCAATGGAGGATACAAACTTACTAACAATAGAGATAATACTTTTCCATTTCCATGTATCCAGGCAGTCTGTGCTGACTGTGGCCTAAAAGGTGATATGCTGAAAAGATTTTTAGAGAAGCAGTTGTATAACAGGTCAGGGTAGAGCTAAAATGTGCATAATTACTAGAATCATGGAATCATAGAATGGTTTGGGTTGGAAAGGACCTTAAAGATCACCTGGTTCCAACCCCCCCTGCCATGGGCATGGACACTTTCCACTACACCAGGTTGCTCAAAGCCCCATCCAGCCTGGCCTTGAACTTGTCCATGGAGGCGGCA
>Ga0181612_106124_pt1 | contig 10510 bp, 5 predicted proteins | sample HoacroProtozoa21_FD_119630 | JGI IMG/M metagenome (GOLD analysis project Ga0181612, IMG submission 119630) | Hoatzin crop microbial communities from Cojedes, Venezuel. Combined Assembly of Gp0051906, Gp0051904, Gp0051908
AACTTCATTTCTATTGTTTTTTTGGGTTAAAATTATACCTAGTAGAGCAGAAGCATTTTTTTGTTAAAAGTGGTATAAAAAGATTTTTTTTTTCCTTTTCTTCTTAATCCAACACTTTTTGCTTTGTTTGTTTTAATGCAGAATAACAGAGAGGAAAACCTTTTCTTTTATACACTGATTAAGTTCAGCTTAGTCTGGTTATTCTTCCTTCACCTTGAATTTGTTGCCTGGATGGGCAAATGAGGAATCAGCCGATGAGCAGAGCAGAGCGAAGAGAAGAGAAGAGTTCAGTTGGAAGCGGCTTATAACGATCATTTATTCCAACTTCGTGACCACTTCGGGTCTGATCAAATATTTAAGCATGTTATTAAGAACATAGTCCAAATGCCTCTTAAATGTTCACAGGCATGGGGCATTGGCCGCCTCTCAAGGAAGCCTGATCCTCTGTTTGACCACGCTCCAGTGGTTGCCACCCAATTCAGGCTAAAGGTGAAAAAATCTATGTTTTAAGAAGCTGCTTCTATTTTGATGTGTTACATGTTGAGTCACAAGCAAACACTGAGACATTCAACATGGTGCCTGGTAAATGCTGGTGGAAACCCTGATAAGATTAAGAAGTATCTGAAAAGTATTGTTCCGCGTACAGTTTTGCTTTGCTGTGCTTCAGACAAGTGTTACCAGCTACTTCTTCAACTTTTTTCCTCCATTATTATGTCCTTCAGGGGCTACAGTGTATTACCTAGACACTACCACATATTTTGTAGGGGGTGACTATTGATATAGCATAAGAAGTGAGAAGGAATGCCTGGCTAAGATATGGAGTGATAACTCCATGGACTTTTAATTTTTGTGCAAGCAAAAGAATGTATAGCTTTTAGGTTTTAGTCCAAAACTATAGTATTTGTTGGTCTTCAGGGGCTAGTCCAGAATTTGTCTGTTACTTTTCTACGCAAAGATGGCTACATTGTAGATCAGAGATAATAAGCCCTCTATGGCTTATGAAGGTCAAATATTTTCAGAAAAAAGAGATCCCAAGGATCATGATATTCCCCAAAACAAAGTCTTACACTCTCAAAGAGAGTAAAGTACTCATAAAGTTTAATCTGGCATCAAAGGCTGAAAGAGGCTGATATAACCCTGGAAGCACAGACAATTAGACTTTCATTATTCCAGAAGAGGCATACTTGGGTACAAGATAAACGACCAGTCATAAATGCAAACACACTTTAAAACCCCAGTCTGTAAAGCCCTGAGTATTTAAGTAATTTATGAATTTAAGATTTCTGAAGGAAAAAAAATCTGTTGCATTTCCAAGCATCCAGTAAATAAACATCAACCTTTTGGCATGATACAGTTCAAGTGTAAATAAGCTAAAATTTCAAATTATTTGCATCTTCTTTTTTCCTGTGGCTCATTTAGTTTTTATTGGCCTTGAATTTTCCTTCCGAATGCTCCAAGATGCAAATTCCAAGATCAAAAACGCCCACTTCAATCCCCAACCCAGAGTATTCACTACTAAGTGCTGCCTGAATTATTCAGTCCCTTGGATTTCTTCATTCCTGAAATTACATTTCCTAAAACTTTAGCATTATTTTAAATTTCAAAACCAGTGTTGGGTCAACCTTTTTTCCTTCAATATTGCAGAACTTTTAAATGTATGTCTCTTCCCTAGCTGGCCTGGTTCTCTGTGCTACTGCAATACCTAATTTTCTTAATCTCCTATTAGTTTTTACTCTCAGTTTCTTCAGATCCTAAGAACGCCTTTCTTTACATGTGAAAGGGAAGAAGTAGAGAAATAAGGGTCAGCCATATCCCTCTTTTTGTCTGCTGATGCTATTTTTGTTGAGAACTCTTCAGCACTCTTTCTGAATGAGAATTCTGATGAAGGATTAGGTTATTTTCTGATTTTTTGGATGAAATTCTGCTATCAGTAGAGAAATCATTTAATACAGATCAAGTGACATCTGAAAAATACATAAATGCAAATTTGGAAATGGAAACATTGAACAGGTAATTATTAGGATTCTTTCCTCTTTCCCTCTTGAACACAAATGTAAACTAAAAATGGATACAGAAAAGAAACTTAGTAAATAGGCCCTTGTGAAATTAACTATCAAGCTTTATGGATAAAACAGTCTGACTGCAAGATTAAGTTGAAATATTAGAAAGGGATTCTTCTATAACAGAAGACAGCAGCTTCTTCATATAAAATGGGAGATGCAATAATTTGTCAAAATCCCATCACTACAGATTAAAAACCCAATTTACCTTCAAAGCACAGAAGTGTAAGGTTTGTAAAGGTAAGATTAATAAGGTAAGATTATTGATAAGATAGATGAAAATTAAATTTGAGAAAATAATTTTCTACATTGCCTAGGAGGCCTCCACTTGGTGCTTTTTTTAGCAGATATCTCTTCTGAACAGAAAACAAAACAAACAAAAACCTCATAAACATTTAAAAACTACCTTATACAAAGAAGCAATTGAGGGGACGCGTGTTGTGGTTGGGCTTTTATTGGTCATAGATTCTGAGGTTTCATAGACTCATAGAATCATAAAAAGATCTGGGTTGGAAGGGACCTTTAATGGACATCTAGTCCAGCCCCCCTGAAATGAGCAGGGCTATCTTCAGCTAGATCAGGTTGCTCAGAGCCCCGTCCAACTTGACCTTGAATGTTTCCAGGGATGGGACACCTACCACGTCTCTGGGCAACACCTTATTTTTCAATCACAATAATATACTAGTATTGTAGTAGCCTTGCTACTGTATTCTGCATTTCTAATGGGGAAATATTATCTCCTGTCACCTCACCCCCATGAGATTATGAACAAAACCGATTAATAGCTTCTGCCTGAAATGGTGTCTCTATTTCTATTTTTTGTGATAAGCTGCTTTATGTTAAACTTGTTGCTGTGTATTGCCATATCACTTTTGCATCCAAATTCACTATTTATCTCAATTCTTATGTATGGTATTGATTCTATAGAATAGCTTCTCACTACATAATCAAATGTCTTCTTTTGCCCATGATAAATTTGTTCACAGTTCATTTAAGAGAGGCTCCCACAGTATTTAATTTCAGAACAGATTGAAACGTTCTTTTCTTACTTAACTGTTCATTCTTTACTGAATAATTCATATTATTCTCTTTGTCCCTAAAGTACATATGTGGGGGCTTTAGACTCTTCTATATATACTTTTGATAGCTTATTACCCCCATAGTTAGAATATATCAGATGAAATTAAAATCTTGCATTTGAATGTCTCGACCCAAAACTTTATATCTCTGAGTTTAGATTCATATTCAGTATTTTTGTTTTGTTTTGTTTTCTATAGAAAGGTCTGTATTCATACTTATGGTCCAAAACTAATACAGTTTTTGAGAAAACTTCATAGTTCTAACTAGTCTGCTTGCTGATCGAATTACTGAACTACCGTTAGGCATTAGCTGTATCAAGGAACAGGAAAAAATGTTTGAACCGTTCAAAGCATCTTGGACGATGAAGATTTTCCGTCGTCATTGAAGCTTCTACAAGTTTAGATCAATAGGAGATTGGTTGGAGACGTGATATTTTTGATTGAGAGTTTGCTTTGGACTGTATTAAATTGTCTGCATCCTTCATTTTTCATGCGCCGAAGTCACTGTCTACTTCTCATTAATTATTCTCTTTTGTATAGATGTCGTGGTTTGTCCCCAGTCAGCAGCAAAGGGCCATGTGGTCACTCTATCACCCCTCCCCTCGTTCGGGTGGGGAGGATAATCAGAAGAAAAAGGCAAAATTCATGGGTTGGGATAAGGACAGTTTAACAGAACAGTAAAGGAAGCAAACAGTAACAGCAACACTGATAAGAAGCATATACAAAGCCAAAGAAATACACGGAGCATCTCTCTCACAGCCCAATGCCCAGTGCACTCCCAAGCCACTATTAGCTTTCCTTCTGGACAGCTACCCCACTCAGAACCGAGCACGACGTCACATGGTATCGAATACGTCACTCATTTGGCCAGTTTTGGTCAGCCAGAAGGACTGTGTCCCCTCCTGACTTCATTTGAAAATTAACCCCATCCTGGCTGAACCCAGGACAATAGGTTTTTTCCTATCCAATCCTGTAGGATCAGTGGCACTGAAGGTCTCTCTGAGATTGCAACGTCACATGCAAACAACACAATCTTACGAGGTTTAGCAGAAAATAACAACTTAACTGAAAATAAGATTTTAAAAAATAACTATTTTGTTTTCTTTCCTATGCAGGATTTAATTTTTCTGCTGTTATGTTAGCCTTATAGGCCTATACAGAAAACACATCGTGGAAAGAATTCTTCTTGGGTTTGTGTCTCATCATTAGAAGTAATTTTTATATTCCTTTTTATTAATTCTTCAAAGTTTCATGAGCATCAATGAGAGCACATCTAAAAGGAAAGAAAGCATATGCTGAGACTTGGTGAATTTTCCAGGTTTAACTTGATGCCTAATTTGAAAACTGCACATTTGATCCGGGAATTATTAAGAGGTAAAGCTCCAAGGTAGCATTTTCACAGTCACTTGTCAAAGCAAAATGCACATTAAGTAGTGTAATCTAACTCTGTTTTTGAAAAAGAATTGCTTGTAAACCTCCCTATGAGAACAGGAAAGGAAAATATTGATCCTTTAGTATTCTGCCTGACTGCACCAGCAGTTTACATTGCTTGTGTGTCTTTCATTTAACCATGGAAAAATACAGACTAAACACAAAATCACTAAACAGATCCCTGTATTATACATGGAACTCGTAACTATGGAAGTACAGGCGTTTCCTACTCTAAGGCTATTTTCCCATGGTTATGGCTTTGCAAAACCATAATCTCTTGCAAAGGCTTGCCCATACAGGTTGCATACTCTACTTTAGTAGTTATATTTCCACTATACTATACTCCTTACTTCATTCCAGGGATTTTTTTCTGATGCCTGTATGTTGTATTCAAACCTCAAAAACAAGTCATCTTCAATGAATGTGGCTGAACAATTCACTGTAGGTCACTGCTGCTAGAAATTACTTGTTGTTTTCATAGCTGAATTTGAACTCTGACGTTCTTTAAAGTAGTTTGACTTGGTAATTTTTATAATTTGATAAATATTAGAATCTCCAATTCTATTTAGGTAAAGGCTGGGTGGTCGTCATTACAAAGACCAGTTATCTTTTGCTGACTATAGAAACTTATGGTTAAAACTAATTTTTCAAACCTAATGTGTATGAGGGTTCTTCTAGCACTACAAAAGAACAAATCCAGACCATGTGACAATGCATAGTTTCACTTTTCACTTATTTTGCTGGTCGAATGATTTTATTTTCACTTGACCTAGAGAAATCCTAAATCATATATAACAACGCAGGCAATGAAGTGGGTAAGAAAGTATGCTGGAGAGAGACTATATCTCCAGAAACTTAGAATAAGAAGAGCTTTTGGGGTTTTGGTGTGTGTTTTTGTTTGTTGGTTTGGTTGGTTTTGGTTGGTTTGAGGCTTTTTTGATAATATATCCATCTTAGATACTGTTTGTTAGTTTGAGTGGGGTGCCAATGCTGATTGTAAAACAATACCTTATTTTGTTGGTTGTTGTAAATCAGTTGGGTATATATTCTGGGAACTGTTTGACTACTGAGAACAGGACACAGACATACAATAGAGTTTAACAACTTTAAGGTGTTTCCTACTCCGACTTGGACTCTGACATACCGATAAAGAATACCTTGCAAACAGATTGCTTTTAGTGTTAGAGTATGGCCCTCTATAGGAATTTCCAATATGAGGCAGAAGTCATACCAGAAATCTTAGCTCTAAGAATGCCGTGCTCCAGGACCTGAGAGATGTAAAGTACCTGAAGTTTAAGAAAAGAGCTACACTTTTTTTTTTTGGCATAAGAGTACTTCTAATTCTACTGCTACTTCGACTACTACTAGAATTTTCTGTTCCTTGACCTATAAATTTTACCTCTTCTCTGTGAATCTGGCTTTCACTGAAAGAAGAGGACCATGTGAGTAATTCAGTATACACATCTGAATGGAGAATATGGCATAAGCAGAAAATGTGATCCTGTCTGGACATATTTGCAATGCTAATATAGTTTAAAGAGTCTATGACATTACTGTAAACCTCTTTTTATTTTGTGTTTCAAGTCACCTTTGCAAATGGCAGGGTTCCTGTCAACCATACATCTTTTGTCATGGGCTTTTGAATAAATGAATCATCACTGAACAGAATGTTTGATTGCTTCCTTCTCTGTATTTTAAGATCTGAAATCTCCCCCGACTTACAAAACTAAACAGCTTAAAATAAAGAACAATGAAGCCACATGACTTTGCTCCAAATCCATAATTCCTTGTCATCCTAGAATATCAGAAAATAGTTAGGAGACCACACACATGGCCAGATGCTTACATGAAATCCACATACATTCTCTGCTCAGCAAACTCATAGTAACAGAATAGCAAATTACTGTCGTGTACAAGGATTAAAAGCAAAAAAAATCCACGGGGAAGACCACATTGCAGGGTCTCTCTAAAATTAATTATTATTATTTTTTGCCTAATATATGCGTAATGATTCTCTTCAGAACTGTCACAGCTTGAGCTGAAATAATTACTCCATGAGGCAAAAACCTCTCATTTATGTTGATAAAATGCAATTCATGACAAATTCAACCCTGTGGTTTTGATGTGACTCAGAATAAAACATCTGTAATAAATAAATGTATTAGGGATGCTAAGAACTAGAAGAAGTACATTTTGTTTCAGTTGTGGATCGATTTAGTTTGTAAGAAGAAAAGTAATACTCATAGGATTTCCTTATGAAAAACAATCTCCTCTTACAGAAGTTTAATTCAGGGTCTAGAAACATTAAGAACTTCTGATGTGGTTTAGAGGTTTAACTACACTGAAGAATACGCAAAAAATCTCCTAGAACTGTGGTAGGAAGAGTTATTATTTGCAGGTGACAAGCAACTCAGAGCAGAAAAATCCCAATAGTTAGAGTAGTGTTAATAACGTGGTGAGCAGCGAAATACAGTAGCAAAATACATGTTCTAGGTGGACAAGAAAAAGTGGACAATATTGTATTCATAGGGCTGCATTAAATTGCATGCATGTTAATAGATATGATAGCGTCTTCTCAGAATTATGGTTATGTCTATAATGCCATTCACTGTGTGAAAGTGCAGTCTCACTGAAAACTGAAGGCTAACAAACTCTTAAAATCTGATGTTGAAAGTCACAATTCAAATTTCATGGAACTAATTTTTCCCTTATTTACACCAATTTTATGACAATCGTACTCCATTCACTTCAATAAAGTAGTTGTGCCTAATTCACAGGGACTGTGTGAGAAGTGATGCAAAGAGAGTTATATAATCTGTTCATAAAAATTCCCACCATCAAACACATTTTCTGACAACACAGTTCTTAGGTTAAATGCCTGGCTGCCCAAAAGTATATCATTAAAACCAAATTCTGTCCTTAGGTGCAATTTCAAAGAAACATGACTTTGGTCTGTAATACACAACACAAAACACTGAAGAAGACCAATCCATCCAGCCTTATGTCTTTAAATCATACCACACATTTTAAACACGGGGTTAACTGAACTTACAAACCAAACAGATGCATTCCATTTTGATTTTATTTTGCAAAACTTTTCCGTGTAGTATCAACTTCAGCAGCTTTTTCCAAGTGATGACCTCATTATGCAAGGCAACGTCTAAAATCCGTACAGGTGAAGCAAAGTTCAGCTAATGTGCTGAACATGAACATACTGGAAAATCTCAATATGAGTTTCCATTATGTTTGGGAAAAAAAAAAATGTGACAGGGATCTTTCTTAATAAAGAACATTTTGATAATCTGTGCCATCTCAATGCTAAAAGCTGGTCTCTAGACACTTCTGTGGCAAGTGCCATTTCTGAGGCTGCTTCTGGAAGAACAGATTAATATAGCTGAGGAATATGAAGTCTTTAATGATGTTACAAAACAGCAGGCAGGTGGTACAACACACGCATTAGAGCAAAGGCCTTTAACACTGAACAGCCCTTCCCTCCCCCAGCCCTCACCTCCAGTCAGACAGCAGTTGTCCACAAACACTTGAGAGACCTCTGTCAGGCCATACAACAAGCTTCAGCCAATAAGCCATGACAAAAAAAGTGCAACAGCTGGGGTTTATCACTGAAAGTTGCATTTGTCTCCCAGTCTACTCCTCTGAATTCTGTTGGTTTAGCTGTACCATGACCCTGGGACACCAGGTGCCCAAAACTGATTGTTGGCAGATTGTAGATTATACTGGACAGCTGTGCCTGATTTGTGGGGTCAGAGAGTGAGAGAAGGCTGGCAGCACTGACCTAAAAACACATTAAGTAAAGCTGTGTAGGAGCACTGTGTGGCAGTCAGTTGTATGGCTCTCCTGGATGATGCACCAGCCTCAGCGAGGCTGCTGCCAGCCAAGCCCTGCTTTCTGACTGCTGGCTGGGAGGCAGACTACAGAGAGCTTACTTCACTTGCATGGAGATGCCTTTTCCAGAATCACTTTCACTGTTGATACTGTCATTCTTGCTGGTTTAAGAATGCATAGTAAATGTATTTATCAGTGGTTTTTTATTTGTTTTGATTTAGCCCCTAATTTACATACATTGAGAAAACTTAATAGTTAACTGAAGAGTATGTTTTTGCATAGACAACTAGCCTTTTACAATAAGTATTAATCTTAAAGTGTGACAGTACTAGAGTGCTCAGAGTAGTCAGGCTTCATCAGGCATGAAAAGCACTTGTGTGGTACACCACCATGAAAATGTCCATGTCAGCTGCTGAACATACATTAAAGAAAATACTGTCAAAACTCATGAACTGGAATAAAAATAGTTCAGCAGAATGGCAAAAGGAGAAGAAAATAACAACTATAGTACTGATAAAAAGAATATACAGAGTACAATATTCTCACAGCCTGATGCTCAGCTTGCTCCAGAGTAACATCTCCCCCTGCTTTAGCCAGTTTCCCCATTTAAATACCGAGCATGATGTCACATGGTATCAAATATCCCATTTGATTGGCTAGTTTCGATCAGCTCAAACAGCTTCTTGTGAAAATTAATCCTACCCCAGCCAGACCCAGGACAGCCTGACAGAGCAGAATAGCACTTGAGGAGAGCTTATCGTAAGCTGTGGCCATATTCCATATAACCTTTCAAGGCTTGTTGCCTCATTCTTTGTAAGTATGATGTAGAGATCTGATCCATGTCTAAGATCACATAGCCATAACAGAAATAGTAAATAATATGAAGTCAAAATTTTAAGTTGTCAGTAGGAGCAGGAGAAGCTGATGATTTTTCAGATACCTTTGATATATTCTTGCTGTTTTTATTTTTTTGTTGTTTTTTTTCTTTGTTTATTTTATTTTGGGCATTTTGGATTTTGTATGGGTTTCTTTTTCAGATTAAATACTGTTCCCTTGAGTGTAAGGACAAAAAAATGAACAAAGAAAGTTTCTTATCTCATTACACTCAGACCTAAAGCTCTCATTTCTAATTTAGCATTTTCTAAAAGCCAAGTTCTCTGTGCTTCTATGTCTGAGTTTGGTACTTCTTTGATAACTTCTCTCTCCAGATCTGTAGTATTAGTCTGTATTTCTCTATATATTGCCTCTGACAAGTTATGTTTCAGGACTTTGAGAGAATTGGTTTATGTATTTGCTAATTCTTACTGAATTTATCTTCCTTGAAGTTGTGCATTCTCCCCTTAAACCCCTTAAAATGTAGAATCTTAGCATCCTGTGGCATATTCAGATACAATAGATCTGAAAGATGAAACTTATGGAAAATATTTGTCAGTATGGAAAAGCGTACTGTGGGAGATGTTTGACACAAATACAGTTTTTCAAAATTTAAATGGCTCGTGCCACTTACTTTTGGTGCTGAAATCCTCTGAGGAAGAGCCAGGGAAGATCTTGGTGCCATGTTTTCCCTGATCTTTTCTTCGACACACCTATTTCTTCCTTAGCCTCTCTCCCTGTTTTCTTTACACAGATTCAAGAGCTTCTCACCATACTCTGTGAGACCTGGATGGTTCTTTCTTCTAGTCACACATGATATGTCTTAATCTCATAGGAAAGATGAGCTTTGAAAGTGCATGTGATTTTATGAAACTCCTTCCCTTTTTTATTCCTGTTTTTTTTTGAAGTCTTTGTCTTACCTATTTAGGCTGGAAACTTCTCAGGGCAAAGATTTTTTCCCTCATATAAAAATATTAAGACATCAGCTATAATCTTGTCTCACTTAAGACCTCAAATTGTTATCCTGAGAGACACTTCAGCCAACGAGTTTCACGAATGAGGAAAAAACCACAAAAATTATTTTTCCCCTAATCATCAAGAACAGAAAGCTCTCATTACTTTAGTATATATGAATTATAGTGTTTCATACCTATAAAGCCATCTGCTGACTTTTGTTGCATTAACTGAAATGTAATCTCTAGTTAAACAATAATTAAGCAATAT
>Ga0181612_111143_pt1 | contig 10510 bp, 8 predicted proteins | sample HoacroProtozoa21_FD_119630 | JGI IMG/M metagenome (GOLD analysis project Ga0181612, IMG submission 119630) | Hoatzin crop microbial communities from Cojedes, Venezuel. Combined Assembly of Gp0051906, Gp0051904, Gp0051908
GGTAAAAAACCGTTGTTGTGGGGGACTTTTATTTTTTTTGTTTTAAAAAAAACAATTTTTTTTTTTTTTTTTTTTTTTTTAAACAGGGGAATCTCCTATGTTGTTTGCAAGGGAACCTGTCAAGTGACGACAGTTTCTTGAGAAGCTTCTTCTGATGTACAGTACAGTTGTACAATTGCAAAGAGCTTGTGGTTTGAGCAGGAGGTAGGTGAGGTATGATAGCTAGGTAAGATTTCGGACCTGTGGGGTAGGGAGAACGTTCTTCCTTACTGGCAAGGCTGGCCTCACAGAAAAGCTATTCAGTAAATGGGCTTATCTATAACAAGATTACCTTCCATGAGGAGATCATTTTATAAACTGACTGTTTCTGGCAGATCTAATTCTTGGCTGTGTGAATATGTTTTTATCATGGCTAACAGTGATGGCCTCACAAGTAGACTGTTGTGAGTAGAAAAGGTAGAAAAATTCCTTTCCGTTTTGCACACTAAGATGAAGAAGGAAATTTCCTTTTTGTTGCTGTGTGCAGAAGGACAGGTATAGGTTGCCTGTTTCCCCCAGTGTATTGGACTGCCATTTTCCTTGTACTTGATTACTGTAATAAGCATGATTTGGAAAGTACCCAGTTGTATTTACACGAATACTTCTTTAAATCTTGCTTCCCAGTTTCATAAATATGTTAGGTCAGATGCTGAGGTTGTGTTTGATTATTTATTCCAACCCTGCAAAGTCCTTATAAGGCTTGCTGCAAGATCCTCAGCTATGTACTTGCCTTAATATATTTGTCCCTCTTTTCCCGTTTGATAAACACTGTATGGTCTTGTGTACCAGCCAGGCTATTTGAATCTGACACAGATGAAAGGCTGTCTTGTTACTGAGCCTCCCAATTTTAATACAGTTCATAATCTTTTATTTGGTAAAATTTATGTGACTTTCATTATGAAATTAGTATCTTGGGTTTGTTTCAGAGTTGTGGTGTACCCTGAAGCAATGAGGATATTTTGATGGTAGCAACCATTCACTGTGCTCTGCCACCCTCTCGAATGAAAGGTCTGATAAAAATGCCTGGAGTCACACAGAGGGTAACCAGGCTTAGTGCTGTGTTCGCAGACCTCGAGATCAGCCTTCGCTGTTACGAGCGCAGCACGTTGTGCTGTGCTGTCCTGGAGTCCTGCAGGTCTGTGCCAGGGCTGGGTGGACACAGCCTGCTTCGGGCTGCTTGTGTCTGTCCTGGTTTTCCTGACTCTCCAGTTGTTTCAAGCAAAGAGCTGACTTCATTACTTAGGCAAATGCTCACCAGGAGCAAGCTGATTTCATTACTTCTGTCAGCCCAGATTTGCTGTTTGTTACTGGCGTTGGGTATGCCTGTGAAGGGAATCAGGCACGGAAAAAGCCTCTGTAGCATTGAAGAAGGCTGGGCATGATTGTTAGCTTCTAGGAGTTCAACCACAGCTTTAAAGTAGTTATTATCTCCTGTGCTTACTTCTCTTCTATACCTGTCCTTCTGGTGCCAGTGGATGCTGGGGAGGAAGGCTCGCTTAGAATAAGCTTGTGCTTCACAGATTCTGACAGGTTGTTTCCTAAAAACCGAGAAATCTCATTCATAGTCCATTTGCTGCGCTGAGAGCCTTCTGCTGACTAACGATGCTGTGCAAGATGCTGATTTAACGAAGCAAACGGGATGCTCTTTCCCCTAACATTGTGCAGACAGGTTACCAGCTCCCAGCAAATTAGTTTCAGTCTCAGTTGTCCAGGTTTCTGGGAAGTTAGCAGGCATCATGCAAATATTTCATAAAATCACAGATATCAAGATCATTTTCAAAGGCTGAAAGGCAGTACTACTTTTTGCCACTCATTCCACCCTCTTTTCCTTTTGCGCTGTGAAACTTGGAAGTGGGGTTACAGTCCCACGTGTCCCCTGCTCTGAACGTCCTGTTGTCTGTTGGGATTCCCCTTGCGTGGGGCCCCACCAGAGCCGGAATCGTTATGTAAGGTTTTTTATTTTATTCTCAGTCTTGGTCTCTGCCACTAGTTGAACTGGATCATGGGCTGAGTGAATGGGATCTGATCCGGACGGCGTGCAGCTCCGCCACTAGAGATGAGAGAGAGAGGAGAGACCTCCCCCGTACACACCCCCTCAGCCTCCCTGCGCTTGTTCTCGCTTTTAAAACTCTTTTCCCAGGCATAACTGAGGTAGCTCCCGCTGATTGGGAACACGTACCGAAGCCAAACCAGCTGGGCAGCGCGGCTCCAGGCATCGGTCACCAGTGGAGCAGCAGCTCCCTCGGGCAGGGCTGTGTTGTTGGACTCTCCACGCAGGGGAGGAGATAGTGACATTTTTTATTTAGGCTGAACGCGAGGCATATTTAACCAGTTATGTAACGGTGACCTGGTCCCTCTCGGCTGGGTGCGGGGAGGATATATGCGTGCTGACTCCTGTCACACCGGCTGGGTGGATTCAAGCACTAGGAGCTATTTACCAAAGTTATTTTCAGAAACCTTAAGTGCAGGTTTCCCTGCCTGTACCCTGGAGTCTTTTATCAGGAGGCATTTCCCACTTGCGAAGTGAACAGCCAGTGAGAGTGGATTTAGTGCTCGCTGGGCTGCGGGCAGAGACAAGGAGTTGTCGGGAGTGACTGGAAACTTTTTGTCCTGAAGACCCGGAGACAAGAATAGCAGGAGGGCTGAGAGCGTGCAGCCACACTGAACAAGTGTTGGGGCAGAGGTCTGGCCTCAGTGCACTGAGCAGCATGTTACTCTTGGATGAGTCTCAGCAATTTCCAGGTAGGACATATGTTGTTTTTATGTGGATTTTTGTTTGTTTGTTTTTCCCCCCCTGGTTTCTGTTCCTTTTGCTTTGCTGTTACAGACCATTTGTTCTCCCACCCCTGTGCTGGAGCACCCTACTCGCTGACTAGCAAAGTGCGTCAGGAACTGAGACTCTTCTGTGGGGCTCAGGTTTTAATTTGCTACCTACCTGGCAGGGATGGAAATGGTTGAATTTTCAGAGTCTTGCAGTGCTTGTTGGTTGGATGGAGGGGATATGAGAATGAAGCTCGCTCTTTCTTTGTGCTTTTAATTCTGAAGGATTTGGTGATGTGACATTCTGGGTCTGGCTGTTATTGTTTGTGCTGCTGTCATATTGTAATGCTGCAAAAGTAGTTTTTAGCAAGAGAGGCAGCAGCTGTTAATATCAGTATGATTTTATATCCAGTGTCCTCTCCCTCACCCCCTTCAACTTTTTGTGTATACTTTCCCCCAACATCCTACACGATGAGAGTTTTGAGAGCTACTTTTGTCAGTGAAATATTTGGTGACTTGCTGACCAGGCAGTGGTCTGGGCACCAGGCAGAGCTGTTGGTGCTTGCTGTAGATCCCCTAATTAGTGCCTAATAGACTAAGAGCTACTTGGCTCTTCTCCCCCCTTCATCAAATAAAAGATGCTGGTGAAACCCTAACACAAGTTTACAGTTTTGGGATGGCTGCCGCTTAGTTTGTTTGCTGGTGGGAGGACGTCTGTTGGAGAAAAAACTTTGTTCGTCTTTGAAGAACTTTAAATTTATAGTTTAACTTACTTTGAGGTCAGGTACTCGGAGATGCTAAACTGCTTCCACCTTGTTCATGTGGCAAATACCTCCAAAGTGCATGTTATGAACCTAATAGGCTGATCAGAAATGGTCCCCAGGAGTTCTGGCTCTGGGTTCCTGGTTTTTTACAGGAGTCCAGTGCAGTGTGGTCTTCATGAGGAGTTTTTGTAGAAATAAGCCATGCAGTGTTTGTTGTCCATTAGTGGGAGAGGTAGATTCTAGCAAAAAAAAAATCCTTCTTTTCTTGCTTTCTTAGTGCTCTGGTTGTGGTGGCAGGACGAAGAACCTAATTTTGGGAGAGTGTAAACTGAGAAAAGAATTACGCTACAAAAGGGGTTTGGATAAATGAGGAATCTGGGTGATACAAGTGGCTTATATAACTCAGTCTAGATAACAGGTATAAAAAGAGAAGGCGGGGAGGGGAAGATGCTTTTGGAAATCAGACTGTAGGTCGTAGATGAAGGGAGAATGCAAGGTTAGAGGCTTTCCAGAAATTTTGGGTGGAAAGGCATTTTGGGGTCATTTGTACAAACTTATGTAAGAAAGCAAGAGTGCAAATGAACTCATCCTTGTGTAGCATTGTACTCATCAAGTCATGAAGTCTGGGGCAAGGTTTGTCACAGTCTGCTCTACCAGTGGGAAAATTTCCTCTGTTTGGGAAGCATTTGTAACCAATCTAACATGGTTGTGCTCTGGCTGGTGGATTTAGGAGGATCTCCGTCCCACTTCCATAACCGTGTTGTCCCCAGAGAGGGTGATAAAACTGCACAAGGTCACGGAGTGACTCTGGGTCTGGGGCGGAACTGAGACATCATGTTCTTCCCTGCCTTTGTGATTCAACTACTGGTCAGTATTTCTTTTCCTCTCTGGTTTATGTGGCTTTTTCTCACTTCAGGTGCCTGAACACTTCTCTGAGGGGTGTTCAAAGCAGCAAGCACTTGTATATGCAGTGCATAAAAGTTTCTGGAAAGTTAGAGAGCATTTTAATTATTTTTGTGGTAGCACCCACCAGCTAGTAAATCAAAGTTTTTTGCAATACACTACCTATCCCTTGTTTGAAAAAAGGCTGTTGCTGTGCAAGAAAAATCTCTTATTTAAAAAGAGCCCTGTCTTCTCCCCATATATATGTATGCTTCTTGTTTGACCACAGAGGTAGCTGTAATTTTAGCAGCCTTGTGAAGCAACCGGTGCTTGTCTTTTTTCCAGGCTGTAATGAGCGTGGTTTTTGGTTTGTTATGTATTTTGGATGGGGGTGTCCTTGTGACATTGTGGCTTCAACTTTTGTGAGTCTGATTGCTGTGAACAACTTTGCAGCCCTATGTCAAACTCCTTTAGCAGCACACAAAGCAACACCGATATTTTGAAAAGGAAAACTAGAAAGAGATTGTTCTTTGAGTGATGGTGTTTCATCCTGCTCTTATTAGCTTTCTCCAGTGCTTTCGGTCACTTTTCTGGCTGCACTTGATGGGAGAAGTGCCAGTGGAATGCAGTGGCACACAGGCTCAAACTCAACAATTTGTGTTTTTCTCCCAAGTGATGTCTCCCTCATTAAACAGAGTTTTTGAAAATTCCTCTGAAATTACTTTAGAGACTGAAGCAGAAAAAGGGAATGCAGCTGAAGTTCCGTGCTTTGTTACAGTTCTAAAAACATCCACAACTATGTTTTGTTTTTCTAAGTAGGAAATTATATTTAAGGAAAGGAAAGAGAGCCTGTTGGTCAGAACATAGGACAGGGAGCCAACAACCTGGGAGTTACTCAGCGCTGATGCCCACCTCATTTCTTTGCCTTAGTTTCCTCCTCTGCAAGATGGACATGAGGGTATTTCACAGGTTGTTGTGAGGGCCGTGTCATGCTTATAAACTCCTTTGACACTGAACTTGAGTGCAAATGCCAGGTATTATAGTTTTTAAATTTTTCGTATACCATTGCCATCATGAGCAACAACAAAGGAGCACTCAGATGCTGAAGGATGCTTTACTCTGGGATTATTTGCCATGCTGCTCTTTTAAATTAGGGGTGAGCATCAGGTGTCTTCTTCCCACTCCCTGTTAACAGGTCCTGAATGAAGCTACGGTGAGGGCTTGATGTGGAGATTAAAGTTTGGCTTGTGCTTGTTGTTTGTTTGCCATTTTGGTGGCCTTGGAAGTGTGTGTCAGCAATAATCCCTTCTTTATTATTTCTTATTGCTCTGAGGGTATCCTGGTATAAAGCTAATACCACAACTCCCAGCTACCTAGTGTAAACTAATGCTTATGTAATCATTGCATAATGCAGAATGCTCGCTCCCCTGCTCGTCCTCTTTTCTTAGTCCCTGAAATTTATCCCTAGAAGAGTCATGGGAGCAGCCAGCCTGGATTCACTGTGCTGGGAACATGTGAAGCCCCTGTGTGCATCTGGTGTCTGAAGTTGGGAGGGGAAATTTATCGTTATCTAAATCAATATTTATCCATCTTAATAGAAAAGAACAGTTTTTTTATTTTTTTAAGGTTTTGAACTATTATAAAAATAAGTAAGGTCTGAAGGTTAGATCTTGTTACTTGTGGTTTAGATCTCTATGGCAATTTTTGTAATCTGGCTGGCAAAACTGTGTTCTGGGTTACTAGTTAACTGGGATAAGCACAAAGGGGAGGTTTCGGTTCCCTCCTCTGTGCAGCTTGTTGAAAACTTCCCAGCTCTCGAGCCTGAACACTTCCCGACTCCTGTGCTGTCTTTTATGTAACTCGGTTGCTCTTGCACACCCCTGGCTAAAGGACAAGTGTAACCCATCCCTGCGCCGCTCGCTGCCCTCACGGGCACGCTTCCTGGCTTTGTTTCCCCGTCTTGACTGAGGCCCGCAGTGTCTGTGCGAGGCGGGGGGCTCGTCAGGAGGAGGCAGTTTCATTTTAGGTTTGAGGACTTTTATTGGGAAAAGTAATTTTGATTATAGATCTAGAATAGGGATGCCAGGTAGCAGTGTTCTGCACTTCTCCAGTTCTTGCCTTCCCAAAGCACTATGAAAACGTTTGATTTGAAATTTCACAACCCTCCTTAGAGCATATCGGAGCCGGAGACGGACAAGAGATTGCCCCGTGCTCCGGGGTGACCATCAGCCTCTCCTCCGCAGTGCCTGCGAGAGGGAGGACAACCTGTGGGGCACCCACCCACACTGCATGTCGGGGGCCTGCGCGAGGTCCCGCAGGCGCTGGGCACCGCTGCTGTGGCCCGGGACTGGCTGGAGCTGCTACCGGTGGCACGGGGTGCCGGTGGCTGCGAGCCTGGGCCATACAGCGCTTATATAAGTGCTCTTTGGTGTTTATGTAACCCGGGTCTCGGCGTGCGCAGCGTTGAGGCCCGGCCAGAACAAGAGCTCTTGGGTATTTGGGGCCCGGTTCTGCTTGCATAATCCCAGGACTGGAAGATATATTGTCTGTCACCAAAGTTGGCTGTGTTTGATGTTCCCGTTTGCCTCTCGGCACTTCTTGGCTGCTTCCTTTCCCTCTGGTTTTTGGGTGGTATCTTCCTTGCTCCTGCAGAATTCCTTCAGGTCAGGAAAGGGGTTTCATTCTGCAGCATACCCTTGTCAGTAACCGATATGCTCAAAGACCTCTGAAGGAGAAAATGAAGGGCAGTGCTGCCTTATAATTTGTCTTTTAAAGTTTTCCATCGATTGGGGATTACCTCCTGCCCAAGAAGGAGTCTGGAGACAGGCTTGGCTTTTGTGTGTTCCTGGTCTGGCTCCCTCCCCGTGCTCTGGCCCGCAGAGCCTGTGCTGGTGGTTTCTTCAGAGCCTGTTTCACATCGCTCCCCTCCGTCCTCTGGCCCTGGGCCGGGGATGGAGGCAGCCTGCCATCCCTCACCAGCAATCTGCAGATTTCATGTAGGTGTCTTGAACCCACAGCGACAGATCGCTTTACAGATACCTAGAGAACTGAGGAATGTGTTACTCAGACTTCAAGCAGCGCTGTTGGTTATACCAATATGACAGTCTCTGTGTCTGGTTACGGTGACAGGTATGAACGACAGACCCGAGCTGGTTAACTCCTAGATAAATCAGCAACAGGAGTGAAGATGTTAGAGCTGATGTATGTGCCGTTTGACAGGTGAGGACCGCTTCCCCTGGGCGCAGGCGAGCTCTGGGGCTGGGCAGGCTCAGCCTGACAGATGCCTTTGTGTCTAGCAGTACTGTGGCTGTGACTCAGCAGGACACCAGCCATCGCAGCAGCAGTGGAGCTGGGCTGAGGGCGCTGCTGGAAATCGGTTGTTCCTCCGATCAGGGGGCTGCATTGCGTTGGGAGTCGAGCGGGGCCGGCGTGCGGAAAGGGGCTGGGAGCTGCAGGTCCCGCTGCCCAAGGCACGTGGCATGGCTGCCCTCTTGGCCGGGGCGCAAGCATGCCTGGCCGGGGAGTTCACATAGCTGTGGCCCTGACGAGGGGAGGACAGTCACGAGGGACACCCGGAAAGCCCAAGAGTACCCCATGCACACGAGGAACCACCGGTGTGGGCAAAAAGCTGATGCTGGCTTGGCGCTGTCTCTTGTGTCATCAGCGAGTGGGCAGCTGCTCGCAGCTGGAGAGGGCAAGAGGTGCCTGGGGCACTGGGCCCCGACGTGCTGGCGAGGCGCTGGGCCCCGACGGGTGCTGTGGGGGGGTAGGTGTGCCGCCTTATACAATGCTTATGTAATTAGGGCTTTGTGAAGCAGTTGTGGCTGGGAGCAGTGTCCCACCTCCTGAGCCCGATTATTTTCCGAGGAGAACAAAATCTGGTTGCTAATTAGCTGCCCTGCTAGTGGCTGCAGGGGGTAGCCACAGCCTCGAGTCCCCCTCTGTCCCCCGCTGCGGGGTGGCTTTGCCAGTGCTTTGGGAGGAAAGAACCGGGCGTTGATGTGTGTCAAGCCGTGGGAGAGGGCTCTGTGGCTTTCCTGGGTGTTGCAGCAGGTAGGGCCTGGAGGAAGGGAGTCTGAGCTTCCCCCTTGCTCTCGCCTACGCTGCCCTGGAGGGGTTTCACAAGGAGTTTTCTACCTCCAGCCTTGGGGTGCCCAAGTGTTTTCGTAATGCCGCCTCTGTGAGAGGGTGCTCTGTGCAGGCACCTCTCCTCCCTTCTTGCATGGCATCCCTGCAACAGCTGCACCAGCTGCATACAGAGAAAGCATATTCTGAAAATACTGAATTTTTACTCCGCAGCTGAATACAGGATGAGCGAGAGCACTCTGGCTGTTGCCAGCCTCTGAGGTGATTGCTGTGCTGCTGTTAGAGTGCTGTTTTTCAGGTGCCAAGTACAGCTGAACTCTGGCATCACCTATGCACCTCTCCAGTGCCCAGTGCACTGGGAAAACGTCACACAACCCCAGAGAATATCTTCCAGCCTGTCAGTGCCTCTGCAGTCGGGCTTTCTCTGCAGAGTCGCTTCTCTAGCCTTTGGCACAGTTGTAGTTCAGTGTGTCAGTGACTGCGAGTGTTGCAGCTGGAGCTGTGTAATTAGTCTTTCTTCTGCCATCCCTCAGTGCTCCTCCCATTCTTGCTTTGACAGCTCAGTACCGGTTGTAGTAGTACTAGCTAGTACTAGCTGGTCTCTGACAAGCTATTGCCCACAAACTGCATGGAAGTTCGCAGAACGCCTGCAATAATATTTAACTGCTCCTTGCTCTTTGTGCAAGACAAAAGGGAGCTCCCAAAGCAAGAACAGACTCCTCGCTGCGCTGTGTGCAGCTACCGTCCTCACCATGCATGCACATCCCTGTCCTTAGGGTAGGAAATAATGCCCAAAGACTCAGCAAAATAATGCTATTCGGTATCCTGAGTTTCTGTAGCGAAACGATGTCAGAAAGAAACCAAGTGTGTGGTTTGCAGTGGTATGCCTTCCCTGGAGTCATTGAAGTTACCTTGGTGGAGAAGTTGGCCTCCCAGGTAAAGGATGAACCTCTAGCTAGGCATGTTAGCTAGCTAGTAACTGAGGAGGCAAGGAAGTAACCATCTTACACAGTGTTTTGTCTACTGAGGGGTCTCTTTCAACTTCTTCTGCACAGCCTTGTGTAGGGGACCCTCAGGTTTTATCCTGAATGGCAGTTTCTGTACTCCTAGGAGTGCTGGACCATTGCTAGAGCCATGGATATTTACTTATATGTCCACAGATACTTGGACTGACAGAGGTTTGCCTTGGAGCATGGAGATTGGATGCAGCTGTAACACAGTTTCTCACACACCTCGGTGTCAGGAGAAGGCTGTGTTAGTTACAGAAATCTCACACCCCAAAAAATGTACCTGCTGCTTCCTGACACTTCGCAGCAACCTGAGCCCACTTGCAGAGCAGGCTGCATGTGTCGAGAGCAATTCACTGCTGAATTGAGGATGCTAGCAAATATTCTCCAGGCTGCATCCCATGCTGTTTTATGAGAAGCTTGAGAATATTCTGCAAGGAGGAGGTGATGAGCTGTGTTTTGTAAGCTTGGTTGCAATAGGAAGTGCCCCACTGTGGGACAGATCTTAGACTATGTTCTGCATCGTGAGTTGTGTGTGGTGTTTGGGGGCAGCTCTGGCAGTCACACCACAGGGAGCATCTGAAGCAGAGATATACAGAGCGGTCACAACTCTTCCTTACGGAGATCTCGAAGCTGTAATACGCAAGTATCGGTCAAGAAGTTAAACACCTTCCCCTGCTTGTATATGCAGCTGGGGGGGGTGGTTGCTGCTGCTTAGTGAGCAAAGAAAAGCGGCAACCCCTGGTGTGCAGCACAAACCAGAGCCATGCTGTAATCAGGTCTGCTGGGTTTTTGAGACCTGGAGTCCTGTGTTTAGCTTTGGAGCCCTCAGCACAGGAAAGACATGGGCCTGTTATAATGGGTCCAGTTCAGGCCACAAATATGATCAGAGGGCTGGAACATCTCTCCTGTTAGGAAAGGCTGGGAGAGCTGGGGCTGTTCAGCCTGGAGAGGAGAAGGCTGTGGGGAGAC
>Ga0181612_120590_pt1 | contig 10510 bp, 5 predicted proteins | sample HoacroProtozoa21_FD_119630 | JGI IMG/M metagenome (GOLD analysis project Ga0181612, IMG submission 119630) | Hoatzin crop microbial communities from Cojedes, Venezuel. Combined Assembly of Gp0051906, Gp0051904, Gp0051908
CACAGAGGTCCCTGCCAACCCCTACCATTCTGTGATTCTGTGATACCCTACTGTAAGTTATGGTTGTTGCTTCAAAATTTGGGGACCTAGTACCTAGCTTAAGTATTCAAGGTTGGTGAATATCAGTTGTCCTTTTATTTCTATGAGATTTGCATTCTGTGTAAGTGAACAAGGTGGTTGAACCTACCAGGAAGTTGTTTCTCCTCAGCCGTATCCAGTGACTGAAACCGAGCAGGTGGCTGAGGCTGTGTTCTGCCGGTCCTAATTTCAGAGAGTTTTTATAAACTGTCCATGAAGAGCAGTAGGAAGGTACTCCTCGGTTCACGCTGAACTCTTGAAGTCAGAATCTTCTTGAACCAAATTTTTCTTAGTTCTGAAAACATGGTGGGCTTCTGGGACTTTCACTTGAAGTTGTTAGGGTCCGATCACATTCACTTTTGCTTTCTTTTCTGATGGTGACTGGCTGCCTTGGATTGCTGAATGGGAGGGGAGTGTGAGAGACTCTTAATAGCTCCTGTCACAAAGAAGTAGTTCACTGAAAACAGTACTGACTTAAATGTGTTTAGATTTTGGCTTGCTGTCTTTCCTTTGCTGCTGAATTACTTAGTATATGTAATATTCACTTTCAAATGAAAAACGAATATTAACCAGAATGTCTTTTCAGAGCTCTGTTTTGTTTCGCCCTCAGACAACGCATCCCGTAGTTTGTGCAGCCCAGCAAACTGCCACAACCAACAGTTCTGTCAGTGAAGAGCACTCTAAACAGGTTCATCTGCTTTCCGCTTGTATTTAACTTTTTTGAGTGGCTTTTGATAGCAAAATTGTTGTCAGCAATTGTTGTTCATCATTAATGGTATCTTTTGTTTTTCCCAGAAATCTACGTGGACAGAACACAAATCACCTGATGGAAGAACGTATTACTATAATACTGAAACAAAGCAGTCTACGTGGGAGAAGCCAGATGATCTCAAAACGCCTGCTGAGGTAAACTAAATTCAGATAAAGGTGTGTGACTTTGTGTGGACGCAAGAATTTACTAGCATAACTGTCGTGCAGGAGTATAGCTGTACCATTTTTTTTTTCCAATGGGAGCAAACTCTTAGCAGAAGAAATGTTGCAAAAATCTTTGTATCGCATTCCTTGTATCGTTGGAACTTGAGCCTGCAAAATGGACAAACCTCTCAACAGTTTTCATCAATTTTTAGATAAATTGTCCATATTGGAAAGATGGCTTTAATATTTAGATAAGTAATGTGTTTGTTTATCACTAGGAAGGCTATTCCTTGGAAAATAGATGTCTTGTATTCATTGATCCTTCAGTTATTTCTTGGGTTAGTGTTTATGGGTCACTTCTAGCTTTCCTTTTAATTTTAAAACACCATTGTAAGTTTGATTTTATGTTTTTGTTTTCTGTCCATTAGCAATTGTTGTCTAAGTGTCCCTGGAAAGAGTATAAATCTGATTCTGGAAAGCCCTACTATTATAATTCCCAAACAAAGGAATCGCGCTGGGCAAAACCCAAGGAGCTGGAGGATCTTGAAGGTAATGTTAAGAAAAACTGATAGGGAGAGGGGCTGCGACTTGCAAGCTGTGCGTATGCATGACTCTGGCGAGACTTTGGTATCAGAGCACAGCAGTCAAACTTGTTAGAAATGAAATCTGCTGAAATCAGCTGTATGTAGTAGAGTTAACGCAGGCAGAGATTTCGATGGAGCAGCCCTGTCCCCTGTGGCCTCACCACCTCGTCACCATCCCTTTTCCATTTCTTCCCTGTTCCTGTGGCAGCAGCGTCCGCTCCCCCTCGTGTCCCTGCGCAGGAACTGAACTGGGACGTACTGGGCTGTGTGCGTAACGCTTCAAGTCTGTCTTCGTTCAGCCCTAAGGCTGATGTAGGGTTTGACTCTTACTTAGCCACCAACCCTTTGGAAACCTCTAGGAACTCAGCAGGATTTGTGAAGGGGTTTGGGTTGATGGGGAGAGATGAGAGGCAAATGAGTGACTGTAATAATCATTATTCGCTTGGGAGAGCAGGGTAAAAGGGTACTGGACTTCTGTAATGGCTTATAATTGAGTAAGAATTCTGCTTTGTTTTGGTGTCTTGGAAGAATTTTGAAAACAGTAATGTGTTTTATACTCAAATTAGTAGTATTGGCTTTCTGTTGAAAGCCAAAATTGTGTGTAAGGATTCGCTTAGGTATCAATTTGCTTTTAATTTTTAACAAAAATTACTGTCATAAACCATGATGTGGCAAAAATATTAGTAATTTTTTTTTTAATGCCCTTCTACATTATAAAGGCAGTGTACCCTTTTGTGCAAACATCATATGAAGTTGTGCTCCTGTTTTTTTCACTTCTAGCACAGTTTTATTTGGTATTGTAAGGGAAATAAGATCTTGATGAAAAATCTACAAAATCAGCTGGGGTAAGAAATGAGTATTTAAAAATGTCCTACAAAGAGTAAGCATCAGTGACTGTTAGAATAAAAAAGAAGGAAAGATATGCTTCAGTAAACCCGACTTTATCTGTTCTTTAAACTATTCTTTTAAAATTGAAATAATTATTTTAAACCAAGAAGTTGTTTTTTATATACCCTAATCCTTATTTAATGTGATTTCTAAATTTCGTTTGTCTGAATTGATGTCAGCCTTTAAAGGGCACAAATATTAAAATTAGTGTTAGTAACAAAAATATTTAAAGCTATGCTTTTATTAAATCATGTTAACAGTATCTTTTTACCATGCGTGTAAACTATTTTTGAAGCTGTATTTTGATTGATTTTTTCCCCTTTCCCTTCTAGCAATGATTAAAGCTGAAGAAAACAGGTATGTTTTTAATGGTATGATAATGTTTTTTACGTTAGCCTGCCTATTATTTCTTAAAAGTAAAATCTAGCCCTTGAATCTTAAAACATTGTGCAGTGTTTCATTCCAAATAGTGGCTTAATATAGAAAAACTCAAATAATATATTCTAGGTTTCTTTTTAACTTAAATGACTGATCTACATAGACAACACAGTTTCAGTAAAGCATTTCCTTTCTCTGAGCTAAGGTTGTTTCGTGTTCTTCTGAAACACAATCTTTGTAACTGGACCTAAACTTCTCATTTCGCACTTTAACTTGTTTAAACTGCAGGTTTCCCTAAACCATGAAGTTGTCCCATGCTTGTATGTGACTGTTCCTGTTTTTTGATACCTCTAGCACAAAGCCCGAAGAATCAACTCCAACGACATCTGCTCCCGCTGCTGCAGCGGAAGCAACAAACACAACCACCACAGCCACGACTGCTGCTGAAACTGCCACAGCCGCAACTGCCACCACCGCTACTTCTGCAGCAGCAGCAGCCCCCGAAGCAGACTCTGCCGCGGCCGCTTCGGCGGTAGAGAATGAGAGTGCTGGCACAGCCGCGGCCGAGGAACAGGGACAAGCCACTTCTGCACCCGCTGTGCAGGACCAGAGCGGAGAAGCTGCAGCTAACGCAGCAGACGACTCTTCCAAGCAGGAGGCCGCAGCAGAGTAAGTGAAATGACAAAGCATGTGGCTTCGCTGCAGTTTTGTGTTGCTTCTAGGATCTGGTTTATCTTCGGTTGCAGGTGGCCAGCCTTCTTTGACAGTTAGCCGTTTCTTCAGTGAAACGTGAGGATGAATCAATGGCAGCACAGAAGAGTAAGGAGTAAGAAAGAGAGGAAGAAGCATTAAATCTACTTTTAGAAAAATTAACACTCTTTCCTTGCCAACCCTCTCCCAAAGCTCTTAAACCCTACAGAGACCATTCGTGGCGTGAACATTTCGTAAATTTTCGACGGCTGTAAGAATGTCCCGGGGTAACATACACTTACCCTGTATGTTTCCTCTTCCAGAGATCTGTGCAATTGGCTATCATCAGAAGAAAATGCAATGCTAAATGGATCTTTATCTGTTCACCAGAAATGAGATCCTTTGTTTTTTAATAACGGAGAATTGGTTATGTAGAGAATTACAGGTTATGATTTTTATCAAATAAAAAAGAAAGAGGCTGTGGGGGATTATAGCCAGCAGGGGATAATTAAGGGCAAGAGGCGTGTTCTTAGGCCTTTATATTTTTATATAATATGTATCTAAATTTTCCTGCTGAATTTCAGCATTATATTTTTATGATTCATTTCTAGATAACTTAAGCAGGTAGCCATTTGCGCAAGTGATAATACTGTTCCGAAATAGTGTGCTGTTTTTGATCAGTTGTGTGTGGTGTCTGTAAGGAAGAGTCTTGTGCAAATTGTGGTGTTGATCATGTGTAGCATTATTATTTTTCCTTAAGTTGCTATTTAAAAAACTCAACTCTGTCTCATGGTGGTGGCTTGTGACTCCTCAGTGGCTCTAACTTAGGGGAAAAAAAAAAAAGCTTAAATAATGAAATTACTGATTTTTATATACAGTGCTGCTTCAAAGAAGGACGACGATGATGCCCAACCAGTTAAAAAAACCTATACGTGGAATACAAAGGAAGAAGCAAAGCAAGCATTTAAAGAGCTGTTAAAAGAAAAGGTATTTCAGTCAACTGTTCTTCGTGCTTTACAGAACTGCAAAACCTGCATTTGCCAGAAATCGCTAGCCTTTTTTTGTGTGAAGAATTTCTCACTGTTGCGAAAGAATACTTTTGTGCTAGACAAGAAATGAGGGGCAAAAATACTACAGTGAAAACAATATATGGTTTAAACTTTTCAGCTCTGTGGGGGAGTGTTGGGTTTTCATCAGGGCTCTCAGTTCAGTGTTTTATCTTTTTCCTTTCGCACGATCCCCACACTGTAATGCAAACGTGTAATCTGGTGCTTGTCCAAAAACCAAACTGGAAAGGTGAGTGGTTTGACAGGCAGCTTCACTAGATGCTGCAGAGACAGACAGTGTAGAGGTCCGTATGGAAAAAGGACAAACTGTTAGGCTTAGGATGCAGTCTTTCATGAACTAGTATGATCTAAGACACTTTTTCCCCTATGAAGTCATAATTTTAAAACTGAGTGTTGTTGAAGTTGTGATTGCAAGTATTTTTGTCTGACAGTGAGGTGTATTTCTAATAAAAGTGCAGCCTGACTGAGCCCTGAATTTTTTATCTTTGTTTTAAAGGGGGAGATGAAGTGGGAGTAAGATGAGACTGACTTTGGATTTCCCTCAGAGTATATGGGGTCCGTTTGTGTTTTGTCTAGAGAGTCAACATAGTTGTATAGTAGATAAGTTCCAGAAGATTTTATTCTAGAAATGGCAGTAATCCCCAAAGCACCTTGTTTCATTTTCTACGGTGACTGTTAATAAAAGTAAAAAAAAAAAAAAAAAATCTGTGACAAAGAAAGTTATCTTAACCTCAAAAGTGTAGTGCTTTTTTCCTAAAGGCTATTTTCTAAGGAATCTGTCATTGTTGGATGTTGGTCCCATATCTAATCAATTAATTATTTGATGTCTTTGCAGCGAGTACCATCCAATGCTTCTTGGGAGCAAGCTATGAAAATGATCATTAATGATCCTAGATACAGGTACTGCTTGATATCCCCCCCCTTAAATTACTACACAAATACTGTTTTAAGTAGTTTACTGATATAACTTGTGATTGTTTTAATAGATATTTGTGCATTTGTGAATATGTATCATTGTCAGGGAACTTTGTTCCTTTCCTACATAAAGAAATGCAAGTCCTGTGCTTAATTTTTCATTTGGAAAAGACGTAGCAGTTGATGGTTGTATTTTATGCTATTTATATTATTTTCTTGGGAATAAAAGCACGCGGTGACGATGGTGGACTGTCTAGGTTACTTTTTGAAATGAGTGGCTGCTATAAACAGTGGCAGAAAAGTGGTTGATAACTATGATAAAAATAGTATTGTAATGTGAAAGGTGTAAATACAACCTGAAAGCACGTTCCTAGCTTGTATTTTATTATTAACTGTTTTAATTAGTAAAGTGCTTGTTTTTATTGCTTTTTTAACATGATCTTCCATTAATCCTAATGGAGAGACAGGGTGATGACTGGCTGTTTAGATTATATTTAATTTTGTCTCAAAGATCTGGATTATTCAAAGCTGTGTTGTTTTTTGGTTCTTTTGTTTTGTTTTTCTAAATTAATTATCTTTTGTATAATTGACGTTGTTTTCTTTTTCTTTGGTATGAAGTGCTTTGGCAAAATTAAGCGAAAAAAAGCAAGCTTTTAACGCTTACAAAGTTCAAACAGAAAAAGAAGAGAAAGAAGAAGCAAGATCAAAATACAAAGAAGCTAAAGAATCCTTCCAGCGTTTTCTTGAAAACCATGAAAAGATGACATCCACCACACGATACAAGTAAGACCAATCTTAAATGGACAAGGTCCTGTGCAGCCTGCTGTAGGTGACCCTGCTTCGGCAGGAGGGTTGGACTAGATGACCCACAGAGGTCCCCCTTCCAACCCCTACCATTCTGTGATTCTGTGATTCAGTTGGTAAAAACATCCGACAAGATAAAGTCTCATTGTGCCTGTCTCAAAGAGCTTGCGTTTTAAATTTGCAGAAGTTAAGAATGCAATAGACCGGTCAATCTTTTTCTCGTTATCAAAGATTTGTAGTTTTCATTTTTCTTTTCCATTGAAAATCAGATGATGTAACTGTCTAGCAGTTAATGCTGATGTACACCTCAGCTGTTACCTTGTCTGACTAGAAAAGTAGGCATTGATATTTACAGCTAACCCAGTAATATCACACAGGGAGAAAGAACAATCTTCCAAAGGTCAAAGCAGGGCTATGAACAGAACTCAGATTCCCGAGTCCTATGCACATACTAACTGTAACACTACCAATTTATAATAGACCTAAAATTAATTACTTTAACTCCAGCTTCTAACACCTGCATATCCATCAGCACCAGTTCCTGTGGCTTTATTGCAAGTTACTGTGTCTGACTCTTCAAGAGTTGACCCTAAACTATATAAATAAAATAATCGGGCAGAAATATAGTGATCACCAAACGCTCAGTGCAATTTTTCACTTCTTCTTGTTTCATTTGGAAACATCAGTATTCATCTTGCAATGTAGGTGAAAGAATACTCTTACAGGCACTTAGTCTTTCCCTTTCAGATTACTATTCTTCCAAATTAGAGAGCTATTTTTCAACCAGGAAGTGATACCAGTAGGCTAAATGTCTTGTGTGGGGGTTTCTGTTTTACTAATTCTGTAGTTTGCCAGTATCATATCCTCTATGGCTGGCTCTTATTATGTAGCAATATTAAAAAAAAAAAACCACAACAAAGAACAAACCACTCAAGGAAACATCTCTGTGGTACATGGCCATGTTCAGTTTCTATTATTGTTTGAAACCTGCAATTCAAGTTCAAGTGGGGCTTTGCAACCAGATGGAAATCTTAGAGCTAGAAATGAACTCTCTCTAACCCAGGACCTTTCTGCCTCTTGGTTTCTCACTCTTTCTTTTTCGCTCCACCAAGCCAAAAGCCAGATAACAGTTTCCTGCTGTGAATTTTTTAAAGTCACCCAACAGCTCTGGCAAATGAGAGCTGTCATAGTTTTCGGATGAGAAAATCATCAGCAGCTCACACAGATCTACGAGCTGATAGGAGTTAATTGACAGCTTGCAGGATTTGGTCTCCAGGCAGAGTTAGAGGGAATGGGAGCCCTGTGGGTTTCATTTGGGCAGAGATAAAGCAGGTTTTTATTCAGTGCTCATGGAAAGAGCATAATTAACCTTTTAGAAGTTTTAAGAATAATCAAATTGTTATTCATTTTTGCAAATGAGAAAAGAGAGCTGCTTTCTCTGCCAGGAAAATGCCAGTACAGATTTCAAGGTCACTTGATGATTTCCTTTGACTGAAAAGATGGAAATTAGAAAAAAAAAGAAGAAGAAAATAAGAACATTGAGCAATGTCATCGTAAAATCATGCATCATTCAGGATGTGAAACGAATAAACGTCCTTTTCTAGCATAATATATTTCAGCTAACATTTACTGCATGTTTATATTAGGCTGCTGGACTCTACAGGTGATGAAGGTTTCCATTGTTATTGTAAATAAGCAAGCTGGTGCTAGCAGCTGTCTTTTATGTTACTGCTGTAATTTAAAAAAAAAATATTCTTAAAGGAGAAAATGGAACATTATACAAGGTCAGTGGCTTGGTTTTCAGGTTGTGTAATACAGTATTTCCAAAAGCTGTACATTCCTGGAATGATTATATGACTACAGAATAGCAGAACAAAACATCTGTAAATTATAAGCCTTTTAAAACTATAATATAAAAAGACCAGCTAATAACTGAGAGCCATGATGCCCTAAACACTCTTTGATGGAAAAATAAAACTCTCAGATTTCTGCTTGTTGACTATGCAATAGATTTTATAAAATACAGACCAATACAGCCATGCTTCAGGTTCTGCATGACAGAGTTTCACTTTTCTAGAGCAGCTGACATGGGGCACAAGATCCCTTGGAAAATTATGACCTCTTTTCTTCCTCTATTATTTATTGCTAATTTCTAGGACAATGAGAAGAACAGCATATTGCCTCAAGTTGCATCAGGGGAGGTTTATATTGGATATTAGGAAAAAACTCTTTACTGAAAGAGTGGTCAGACATTGGAACAGGCTGCCCAGGGAAGTGGTGGAGTCACCATCTCTGGAGGTGTTAAAAACAAATGTGGATGTGGCACTTCAGGACATAGTTTAGTAGGCATGGTGGTGTTGGCTTGACTGTTGGACGTGATGATCTTAGAGGTCTTTTCCAACCTTATTGAGTCTATGATTCTATGATTCTATATCTTTTACACAAGAAGAAGTCCAGACTTTTGTGTTGCATAGAAGCAATATGGTGGTCAGCAATAAGAAACCACGAATAAGAATATCAATAAACGCATTCTTCCAATCTAAGCTGTAAGTTTTATGACGCTCTCCTAATTCCTGTATTGTAGAACGTAATTTTTTGTCCATCCCTGCACTGCGACACTCTCTGCATGCAGGTTGGCACGCTCTTCTTCCCAACTCCCTCTTCTCTCTCTCACTCTTTCTGTCTCTCTCCCCCCCATCCCCTGTTTCCAAACTTTTCAGACCTGAGATCCATACAGTATGATAAAAATAATTGTAAAATGTCGCATCCCCTTTTCTGATCTGGAGGTACTTAGCAACTTCCAACAACTCAAGCCATAGGAGTTTTCTTGCTACAATAGATAACAATACTGTATAAATAACAAGACTAAAGGTTGTGAGAGTGCTTCTTGATAGGTGGGCTCCTGGCCCCTACACTGTAGCTGACTGCTGTAGAATAAGCTCTCTGCCCCTGTTACTTTCTTCCTGGATGTAGATGTGAGTGCCAAAATTTAGGAAACTGTGAAGTACTCTTTTAATAAAACCTTGTAAATAAGTTCACTGCTTAAAGAAACCAGCTTAGGGAATGAGGGATCACAGACTTTGCAATGAGACTTTAAAGAGTACTTTCCTTTAGCTCACATAGATTCCCTTATCTTGTTTTGTTTAAAGTAAATCTTTATTATTACAGTATATCAGGAAAAGATTGTTTTGACTTCCTAAAACCCACATGTGAGGACAAGACATTCTTGGCATGGTTTCTGTTTATGTTACCTGCTTTTTATAATGTGGTTTTCTTTTCCCTAAATGCTATTGTCCTTTTGATGTAGGCAGGCTGTATAGTAAACTGATACCATTGGCAACTCTCAAAAAAGTGCTGAGACTGTGGCTGTCTTGAGCTGTCTGTGTATTCTTAAAACATATTTAAGAATGGTAGGATAAAGAAGTCATAAATAATCATTCCTTCTTTTTTGTGGCATGGTCGTTACTCTGCTATTGACTTTATTAATAAAAGAGAAAGAGGGATAGGCTATGAAATCCTCTTTTTTTCAAGTTTCAGTAATCTAAAATTCATGACTCAATTCTTCACCCAAGTGAATGGAAAAACTCTGCGCAATTTGCCATAAAATATCTCTGCTTTCCATTCCAGCTAGGCACAACTTCTCTCCCCCAGAATAACACAAGTCTTCCTGCTTACATAACAGAGGCCCCTATTAGTAGGTGAAAATCACAATGCTCAACCAAGACAATTGTGAGTAGCTTTTCAGTCTGAGTGCCAGTGGGACCGTAAGAGGAGATTTCTTCTGATGAGACTCTAGACGTTTTTCCAGGTAAATCCTTTTATTGCCATGAATTAGAAGTACTCATATCATGGATACCAGTAAATAGGAAGACTTTGCAGTAATAACACTGCTGGACAGTTAAATGTTCAGGATGATGAGGGGACTGGAACATCTCCCCTACGAGGAGAGGCTGAGGGAGCTGGGCTTGTTCAGCCTGAAGAAGAGAAGGCTGCGAGGGGACCAAATAAATGCTTATAAATATCTGAAGGGTGGGTGTCAGGAGGATGGGGCCAAGCTCTTTTCAGTAGTGCCCAGTGACAGGACAAGGGGCAATGGGCACAAACTGAAGCACAGGAAGTTCCGTCTGAACATGAGGAAGAACTTCTTCCCTCTGAGGGTGACGGAGCCCTGGAACAGGCTGCCCAGGGAGG
>Ga0181612_151520_pt1 | contig 10510 bp, 5 predicted proteins | sample HoacroProtozoa21_FD_119630 | JGI IMG/M metagenome (GOLD analysis project Ga0181612, IMG submission 119630) | Hoatzin crop microbial communities from Cojedes, Venezuel. Combined Assembly of Gp0051906, Gp0051904, Gp0051908
GCTAAGCACACTGGACCCTTGAACTCAGCTGGAGTTTCCAGGCATTACAACAGCGCAGTGAGAAAAGTGAACGTATCGAAGGTGGGTAGCATGTGTTACCAGATGTCAGCACTTCAACGGATCTGAAGTGCTCCCCAAGCATCTTCCATAAAACAGTTCAGTGTAAAACTCTGCTGTTTAGGTGCTCTTGTGTTCTCCTCATTTAGCTTCACTGCAGGTCTTTAAACAGTTCGGCTTTAACATCGTATGAAGTCCAGATCCAGAAATAGGAGCGTTCACTCCTGTCAGTCACTGCAGGGGTGTTACTTGACGCTCGCAGCTTTCCAGACCCTTGCAGATTTTCCAAGGATTCTCTGTTGGTTCCCCTTGCTGCTGCGCCTTCCCTGCCTATGGCATGCTCTCGCAAACCGCTCTGAGCTTACGGAGCATCCCGCCGTCCCCACACTGTGTCCTGCGCTAAGGGCGGAGGAAGCTGGTACCCACCGGGCAGAAAATCTACACTCACCACAACACTCCTGACAAGCAGCAGAGCAAACGGTGCTCGGCGCCTCTTCACAGTTATGCAAGCTGAAGGGCGGGTTTTACCACACTGACCTTGTCAAGCCAAAAATCTGGATTTTTACTCTTTCAGCCAAGATCTCCTTTCAGCCACGCCATTCAGCTTTTACCGGGAAAGAAAACCGTGTGCGTGCAGCAGAGAGACAGGCAGAAAATCAACAAATTTTGCAGCGTGTTGCAAGTGAACGCTGTTGAAATCTCCTGCAGCCCACAGCATTCTCCACAAGCTACTATTTACACAGAGTGTTACACCAGGCCTGAAAAACATCATATATTCATATCATTTTGTATCCCCTAATCACAAACCAATGTGAAAGACAGAAAAGAAGAAGAAACTGACCAAGAGCTTAGAGAAGAACTAATTTTGCAGTACTTACATACTGAACTAAAAATAGCAGTTGGTGCATTAACAAATTCTGATTATAAAAATGGATCTGACAGGCCCTGCTAGAACTGGAAATGCACACATCCTCTCACACCGGTAGGAAGGGAAATTCCCCTTCAGCAAAAAAGGGAACGGGACTGTTTGAAGTGCTGCCCAAAGACAAAAAAAATCAGCAGTAGGACTGTAACACTAACTGCAGAGAGCCCAGACCCTGACAAGGTCAGAGCAAGGACATTTGGCATGAACTGTGCTTAATCTTCACCCAGGTGTCTGCCCCAGCCCGTTCCTTCACCCCTCCCTCCCCCTGCAGCGGGCAGCGAGTCCAGATTACAGGCAGAAAGGGCAACAAGAAAGCAAGTAGATCTGACATGAAACTACCTAAAGGAAATTTAAAAAATGGCAGCTGCACGATGTTGCTCATAAATTTAGAATCTTGAAGAAAAAAAAAAAATACCTGGGACCTACAGTGGTGGCCAGGAGATAGGTGGTATGTTACAGGGCTCTGCAATTCGTCGCCCAGCATCTTCTAGCCTCGCTTTCTGGATGTAAAAGCAGAAAAGCATGTTCCTTGGGGATAAAACCTGGGCCTCCCGTGTCGCCACGCCATCAGCCTGGATCCAAATTCTGCCTGAAGAGAGCGAGTGCAGCACTACCAAAGGGGTGGTGAGCAGGGACAATTTAAGATTCAAGGCAGTTTAAATCATTCATTATTTAAGATAATGGAAAAGTTCTCAAGTGCCAAGCTGATGAAATATCTACCAATTAGCAGAATTAGTACCTGAAATAGAAGCAGCAGTGCAAAATGAAAACCAGGAATGCTTCAAATAGATTTTGGAAAGGAATTTGCTGGAGGAGAGGGTCATACACATGGAAATTTATCAAAATATCCCCAGTGTGGACACATCAATATTAGAAATAATCAAAAAAAGTTTCCTTCCTGTCCGCCCCTCCTGATTTAAGCTTTCCCCCATCCCCTTCCAAAGTGGTCTGATGCATGCAACCCCACCGCTTTAGTGTGTTAGGCTTCCTTCAGCAAAGGATTACAGCCAATTCCTGTAGAACCAAAAACTGTTTTATTCTTACATCTCAGCTCAACGCGACTCACATCAGATGCTCATATCACCGTATCTGACTAATGTATCATTCCTCTCTCATTTACGCTAAATCAGCAACAATGTGCTGCACCTTCCATCAGATGTTCACTAGCACGTATTTTCATGGAGTTCTTGGGGATAAAGCACGAGAAGGGCTTACAGGTCTCACTCAAACTTGCCTAATACTACGTAATAGAAATTCCTACTGTATTTGTCAAATGATGCAGGATTCTAACATAGATAGCTCTGAACACCAGCCAAAAGGATGGGAAAGCCACCTGGAACAGAAAGTCAACGAAGACAAACCAGCAATGTTTTCTTCCTCAATGGCCTTAAAGCCATTAATTTTTACACGAGTGTAATCATCAGTTTGTGGAAGAAATACTCTTTCCATTCTCATCTCCTGTGTGGATGGCTATGGCAACACTCTCCTGCAGCACAGTCACCCTGGAGCAGATAAAGGCAGTGAAGAAACTGAAACACATTTTGAGTCTCCACATGGAATTAATTTCCAATGTTTTAAGAAAAAGACACAAACAATCCCCCAATAACCAACCAAACAAGACTCTCCATACCTGGAGCGAACATGAGAAACAGCCTAACCACACGGCATGTGGTCAGCAGCAGACTACAGTTAAAAATACAGCATGCAATGGTTCCTCTAAACCTGCATCTGATGTCAAATCATCTGTATAAGAAGTGGGAGTGAAAAGAACACTACAAAGCTGAAAATCTCTTTGGTGCTCGAGTCATGGTGTCTGTGCTCTGCATTACTGAAATGGGCAGAAAATCAGAGTTTGCTACAGGTGATGCAAGACCAGATGCTCTTAACTAAACCGGTCACTGGCACAACTGGTTTGTCAGAGCTGTCTAGGATGAGAACATCAGTGAGGCGGAAACGGCAAGTTTCCTGCACAAGGAGCAATGCATGAAAAGCAGGCTGGTCACAACCGTGAGGCCACCCACCAGACAGTGACCGGCACAGCGATTGCTGCACAGTGCCAGTACTGCTCCAATGAGGAAATGGAAGCTGTAGAAGGCTACATTTCCTGGGATGACTACTGGGAAGCAGCACCATACACGGAGACAGCCAGGGCAAGGAAGGAGATAAGCGTGTAGCCACAGAAATCCTACAACAGTCGTGTGAAGGATGTAGTACAAACACACACAGACCGCTCTCTTGCACAAACTCAGCACTGGGGGGAAGCGACCTCTACTTTTGTCTGCATTACTGAGCAAGAGGGTTACTCAGCCCCGGGTGAAAGCCTGCGATGCCCTTCGTGGACACCATGTCCACACAGAGAAGAGGTTCCCAGAGGGCAGCCCCACTTGCCATGGACAGAGAACGCTAAGCTCTCTAATCTACCTTCCACTTTATCACAAGCATTCAAATTCTATATGTCAGGAACAAAATATACTTTGAAGAGTTGAAGTCAAATCAGCTAGAAAAGCATATCCAGCTTCAGTCCTTTACCAGAGGAAGACGCAGTGTTCTCAATGAACCAAACACCACAAGCTTTTTGCAGAGCTGGAAGTCTCTAACACACAGATTTCCTTGTCATTACACGACCGGGAAGCTGTGCCTGAAAACCTGTGGGCACGTCATCTGTTCATTCCTGGAAGATTTTGACCTAAGTTGTAGCACTCCCTGAAAGCCTGCTGGCAAGCAAGAATCCAGAGAAGAAAGCCGTTTTTTCTAGGTAGGCGACAAAAACTATGTAGCTGTGTTGTTATCTGCTGCTTTTCCAGTTGCTTCTCCCCTGCTGCCACGTTGGGCTTCTGAAGCACGTATCTGCTGGTTCTCAGTTGACAACATTTGGGATCACCCATTCTTGTTCCACTGGGATTTCACTGTGAAGCTTCCCGATCAACAGATGCAACAGCCCAGGCACACTTGCTGTACCAGCATGCATGCGTTCAACACGTGTCTGTGCAAGAGGCCGGTGTGGGCAAAGGCACAAACGCTCGCTCTTGCAGGCACATTTCAAAGAGAAGTATCCCAGGGCAAGAACAGCAGTGCTACGTAGCGTTTTGGTCACCACACAGACTTGGGTGCGATTCGGGGAGAAGCCAGGAGAACTGCAAGAATGCAGGTTTTACTAGAGCAGTCCCCAAAATAAACACACCACCTCCGAAAACACCTCTTTTGCCAGCAGCCTGCTTGTGCTGTGAGCCCTCTGGAAAGGGAGTCTCATTAAAATGGAGAAGGGCTGGGAGAGCAGGAGAGAAGCAGCATGCTGGTCCTGCCGCTGGCATGTCAACCCCCCAGCACGGGGTGAAGACTGGCCACGCTGCAAAACCAGGAGATGAACTACTCCGCCTAACAGCTGTGGAGGAAGGCGTGGACTTCAAATGGAGATGCAAGCAGATCAACCATACCCTGCCTTCCCACGTGGAGGACAGTTCTCCTTCAGAACTGTGAGGGGAAGGCAGCGCTCTAGCCCTTAACTGTCTCTACTCCAGTGCCAGGTGGTAAAGGGCTACTGCCTGCAGCAACATACATCCTTGGGAGCGGCCCGTTTGACCTCCAGAACTAAAGGATGACCACGCACACAAAGAGTGACACTGAAGTGGGGAAAAAATAATTCCCCTCAGAAGGGAAGAGGAGAGTGCCTGGCCCTCGGGGACATGGGCCAAACTCTGACACAAGACTCAGATTTCATTCTGTCCAAACACGAACATCTGGAGGCTCCTCCTTCCCCACCCCTCTTCCCAGCTCAACCTTCAGCATCTGTCCAAGGGAGAAGACAATGAGCTTTCCACGGGGTCTGCTGGGTATCATCAGACACGAACAGTTGCTCTGTGCAATTTCAATACCCAGAACAGACTAGTCAGAAGCATGTGTCACACCTGAGCAAGTCCTTCGTCTTTCTAATCCACAGCACTGACCAGTTCTCCACTCTTCAGAGAAAGGGGAGAAAGAGATCTTGCTGGTACACCGGTGCACTTAGCTAGCTGTGTGACATATCAGGTGCATGTAAGGAACATTAAGATCCCACCCGTGGCCCCGTAACATAATCCCAGCTACAAGACAGGGCTGTGGCTTCACCCTGGAAGGGGGTGGGCACCAGAGAAAGTGGCTGCCTTCTGTTGAGATGGTGGGAGAGACAATGAAATGGGAGAGCCAGAACTTACCTTCACTCCATCCGACTTCTTGTTCAGCAGGCTTTTGGCAGCTGTGGAGAGAAGCAGGAGAAGCAGGTCAAGATTTTGGTTTAAGGACTATTCTCTTTCTCTCCCCCCACTTCCCTCAATCCTGCAGGAGACTTCAGAAGGACAATCGTCCTAATTCCTCTCTAACAGCAAGAGACCTGAAAACCAGGCAGAGTCACTCATCAAATCCATCCTGATAGCAGAGGGTCACCCATCCTATCTATTGTTCACTTAATGAGGCAAAAACGCTCCCACTTTCACCATGTCAGGAAGACCAAGACTTCAGAGCTCTTCTATTTGGATCCTCCACTCACACACTGACCCCGTCCAGAAACACTGAAGAAATCTGCCAGACCTTTGCAACGGGATGAGGGCTTTACCCTCCGGCGCAGCCACTCACGTAACAGACTGCTTACAAAGGGGCACTGATAACGCAGAGGCCTCCTAATTACTTGACCATGCTCAGAATTTCCTGTAGTCCACTTGCAAGTCTTGCATAAAAATTAACTTCTGGAGAAAAGCCGCTTCTATGGACTTTGTGAAGACAGCTGTTTCCAAGATGAAAACCAGTTTTGTCCCTCCTTTCCCTCCATTTATAGCAGGCTTACTTACAGAGCTTTTTCAACATAAATGAGTCCAGACACCCTTAAATGCTGCAACTATCTCTGAAAACCTTGCCAACTTTCTCCTAGTAATAAATTTACACTTCTTAGAAGGTGATTTAGGAGTTTCTTGCATATGATCTAATCAATTGATTTACCTTGCCTGTACTTCTGTATTCAGTAAGGGAACGCAGATCAGACCATCAAATGCCACAAGTGAGCACGCAGATCACTCTGTCTGTACCTTGGGGCGACTCCAAAGACCCCACAGCAAAGCTCAGATTGCCACGTTCTCTCTGGCAGCTGAGTGAATACCTACCGGAGTGTGGACAGAAGCTACAAACCCCTTCTTATAAGCAGGTCTCGGTTTCCTGACTCAGGCTGAGGGGAGTGCAACTGTATCTGCCTTTAACAAGTGGCCTACAGCTGACCCGAGATACAATCTTTTAAAGAGAACCACAAACAGCTAATATTAAATTGTTGAATATACCATAACTGGGGAAAGGAGCCAGACCACATTCCTTCATCTTTAGGAACTGACCTGGGGCAAAAGTAGCAGATTACTCGCAAAAGAACAGAAACTTTTTTTGTTGCTTTGTAAAAAGCAAGATTTTTTTTTTTTAACGTGAAAAAAAAGAGAAAGAGTCCTGCTACAGACTCTTTGAGCATACAATTTGTCACAAGCTAAAACCACACCGTCAAATGAAGGAACTCCACATTACAAAACGTTTGACAGAGGAGACAGTAATGACAACAGGATTAAAGACGTTTTCTCATATTTCCTGCAGATAGTCCTATCGCGGCTAATTAATTGATACCCAGGTCACATGAGCCTTCGTGTGCCTCCTGGTTGCAAACATCTGTGAAGGAGCTGTTAGAAGATCTCACCCTCAGACAGGAGGAAGCTTCTCTCTTCATAAATCTAGCCCCAGTCGCTGGGAACGGGGCTTTCAGAGGCCCACAAAACAGTGTCACCCGATTAGAGAAAATAAAATGCCCTTACGGTCTTCAGGGAAAGCAACAGGTACTATTCCAGAACTCTGCTAGCGCAGTTAGAGGACCTGTCACGATAGCAATGGTCTGAGCCCTACCCAGAGTTCCCACCTGGACTTTCTAACTTCTTACTTCCAGTTAGCATGTACTTCTTTTTCACTCCAGCAGATTTCTGAATTTCAACTGCAACAATTAAAAACCCTAAGTAAATTAAGAAATGACAACAATAAAAAAAGTCAAGCTCATATTACACACAGCCCTGCAAAGCAAACAGGAGTAGCTGATCTCCCCACTCGCAAAACACACGACGAGACTCGGAATAGCTACTATCTGCTGTAAATGTTTTGCATCTAAATTCACAACATTTCTTCCCGGGGAGTTTTTCAGAGCGTCCCATTACTCGGGATCACGGCTTCCATTCAGAGCAGAACTCAGCGCCACTGAGAACTCCGCACTCGCTACGGGCCACCGTGGATTTCCTTTTCTGCAGCTGGTAACTGAAGCGGATCCAGCAGCTTCAGCCCTCGAGACAGAGAAGCACCAGCAGAGCAAGCCTTTTCCTCCTAGATACTGGCTCAGCGAATAAGTGGATGTATAGGTCACATACCAGTAAGGAGAACCATGCTCTCGGGCGCTTCATGTACTCCAAATCTGGGCCACGGGAGATTTTCTTACCCAAGCACTTCTGCAGCTTCATTAGAAGCGACAACATTTGTAGACTAAAAATGGATCTAAAACTGCTGTTTTAAAAAATAATAAAAAGCCTATTTCAGAATCATTAATGAAGTGAAATAAAAACCATCTGTGTGAATAGATCAAAGACAGCTCACACCAGCAGAAAGCCCAAGAAAACCTCATTTTGCACCGTCCCGCAGAAGCCCTCCCGTTCTGCCACAGCTCCTCACACAGTCATTTCCCAAGCCTTCTCAGCAAAAAATGTGCAATTTTTAAGTCCTGTCATAGCACAACCCTAGGACAGATGAATGAAGAAAATCATTCCGCCCCTTTCAGGCCAAGCTATCAGAGACGCAGTAAAGAAAATGCTGATGCCACGAGCAGTCCTTGACATATTGGCACAGGTTCACCTGAAAGCAAGCACCAAGGAAAAACCCTTCTGAAGTTGCTGAGGGGTGTCTCTTATCTCTTAGCTGTAGCTTGATTTCACACCTTTTGATTTTTTTTTTTTTATTTTTTTTTTAAAACAACCACACGGGAGGTTAAAAATGCTGCCTTGGTTTCACGAAAGAACGTATGCATGAACACGCAGTTGGAATGCTAGGGTGATCACTTCAGAGGTTTTCATTATGATTAGAAGTCTACTGTAACATCACCCAGAATACAACTATTAGTATCCACCATTAGTAAATGGCCAGATGAAACGAATACACTTCCTCTTCATTCACCATCCCTTATAATCCACACAGCAGACCTCCACATGAAAGTCACTGTAGTCAGGTGCAATAAAAATCTGACTCCTGCATTCAGCCATTGCCCTTTTTAAAACGGGAAAAAATAAATGGCAAAGAGGGCAAAGAAAGCAAACAATCCCACAGACCAAAAGCACTCGCAAACAGAGGTTTTCCACCCAAATGGAAATGAAGATAGATAAGACTGCATCACCCAGATGTGCTGAGCCAAGACAATCATCTCCCAAAAAGCCCCAGCCCGCACGTTGAGATCGGCGCTTTCAGTAAGTGCACTATGTAATGCAGTTGGGCAGGAGCCAGGCTACAGCCCTTCAGCTTAAAAGGATGAAAACCGCTTCTGAGGCTCCAAGGAAAACTCTAATTGCTAGATGCTTCAGACTCATTTTTGATGAGGCAAAAGTAACATTGTACCCAAACAGCTCCTGTCCCTATTCTCCTTAGTTTTACTAGCTGCCCGGTGTCCCTGCCTCAGGTCTAAAGCAATCACTGCTACCGAACAGAAGTTCTTTACTCCTGGTTTCAGATGGGAAAGCTAACAAATGCCCGCTGGAATTTCCCCAAAACAATCTGATAACAAAATATCACAAGAGGATTGTGTCAGCTGACTTGATTTCTATTTTGTACCAGACTACAGCCCCATGTGCTCTTTCCCAAACACACCGTTTACTATTTCACACTGGTCACCAGCCAAGACAGAGCAACCACCATCACACCACAACGGACGGTGAGCATGTTTCCTCCCCTCCTGCTCAACCCCAAGATGGTTAAAACATCCCCTGACTCACCCATGCAAAACAAAACCGAGGAAGCGATGGGGACAGCAAGAACTCACCTGAAAAATTCCGAGACACAAGCATCGTTGTGAGGATCGCACCCTGTGGGGAAGAGAAAGCAGGGATAACAGACAGCGTTGCTCCCTTCTGAAGGGGGCTGGGGTGCTCCATGGGGAACACGGTGCGGCAGGTGCCAAAGGTATCCCAACACCACTCTAGAAAGTCCTAGTGCATCCAGGATTCCCACACACGGCTGTCGGACCTGACTCGGAGCCCTGCCTTCCTGGAGTGGAAGCTCGGGGCCAGGTGGGACAGCCCAGGAAATCTAAAATGGCACCAAGACTCACGTTCAGGCACGTAGCTGCCTCCTAACCTTCACATGGCGGAGAGCTGCTCCACACACAGGCCAGAGGCTTGCCCCTAGCTACAGGCAACCAATACGCTATTACTGGGAGGCAGAGAGCGATCAGAACTAACACTCCCAGCATTTAAGAACTAGTTGCTCTGTTTTCAACTCTCCTGCACGCCGTAGAAGGGGTGATTGGGCAGCAGGAGAGGCGGGGAAACTTACAGCTTCGGAGCAAGAAACTACCCAGCCCCTCAACACACTTCGTTAGTGCCCTGTACTGGAGGGCCACATAAGGTACTTCACTAACATTCGTGAGCTAATCATAAAAGAGATATTGTTGCTAGGCAGGCATTAACCTCAAATTCAGAGGATTAAACACAACCTTAAGGCAAACTAACACACACTTACCTTTAGCTTCCTTCTAGCATTGAACTTTCTCAAGCATTCCACAGTCTCCTGCCTGTGCATCATCGAAGCGACAGTGGATCGTTGCTGAAAAAAACAGGAACAGCAAAAGATCAAGCACATGCCCTAACTGAACCAGTCGGTCGGTCGCACACGACCATGGCACGCTAGCCGACACGGCCATGCCTCTCCCCACCGCACGGCTACAAAACACTGCAACCGGCCCGTAACTTCGGAACTTCGCCAGCACAGCAAGCCAGGTTCAGTCAAGGCTGGCTATTACAGGACTGGGCCTGACCGAGGTGCAGGTGAGAATCAACGCTCCCTGTCTCTCGGGCACGCAAATGGACCAAGACAGTAAGGAGACCAAGTCAGACGAACAGCATACCCACGGGGGACTGAGTTAGGGGCACTACCGAACAGATCTGCGCCGCATTAGTTACAGCTCTAAGGGAAGATTCCAAGCAGCAAGGGAACGCTAGTGAGCGGAAGCCTTCCTGGACGTGGCAACTCCCTGAATCTAAGTGCTTGACTAGCAGAGGCCTTGGCATCTTTGCATCAGTTTTGCAGAAATAGATTTTCAGTGTGTAAGAGGAAAGATCATGTAGCTGTAATGTGCCGAGGCAAAAACCTGAACGTAACCTCTAGCCAGTGCTGCCCGCCTGTCACCCACAGCAGACTGGGATCCCATCAGCTGCAAAAAGAGAACTTCCCAGAAGCGTTGCCAGTCACTAAGAGCACATGAGGAAACCAGAGACTAATGCCAAAGTA
>Ga0181612_170723_pt1 | contig 10510 bp, 7 predicted proteins | sample HoacroProtozoa21_FD_119630 | JGI IMG/M metagenome (GOLD analysis project Ga0181612, IMG submission 119630) | Hoatzin crop microbial communities from Cojedes, Venezuel. Combined Assembly of Gp0051906, Gp0051904, Gp0051908
GGAGCCCTGGAACAGGCTGCCCAGGGAGGTTGTGGAGTCTCCTTCTCTGGAGATATTCAAGACCCACCTGGACAAGGTCCTCCGAAGCCTGCTGTAGGTGACCCTGCTTCGGCAGGAGGGTTGGACTGGGTGACCCACAGAGGTCCCTTCCAAACCCCTACCATGCTGTGATTCTGTGATTCTGTGAACAGCACTTTCTGACTTTCCAGCCCAAACGATTCAGTGTCCTTGTACAGATGAGTCTACTGGAGAGGCTCTGGCCAGCCGGGAGGACAGGTTGTGCCTTGGATGGCAACAATATGTCTAAACAACCCAAGTTCCCCACCTCTCTTCACATGACTAGGAGCCCGAAAAGATGCCTCTTCAAGAAGCCTTGGCAAGAGATGGTGCCCATGGGCTAAAGCGGACAAGGTGGCACCCCAGGTGTGCACTGACACTGATATGACTCGGGTGAAGAGATCCTTGGTCAGGCTTGCCTGGAAGGGGAACTAGGGGTTGTAGGGGTGTGGGGGACAGATACTGGCTGCTCCAGTGTATGAAATAATTTCATCCTTCCTCTTCCCTTTCCCTGGGGAGCTGGGAAGGAAGGAAACCCTCTCATCTACGGTACGGCAAAGCCAGCCAAGGCATCCCCAGCCTAGCATAAAGACAAGCTCTGCTCTCATCACTTGTGAGATGCCAGAAGACGCCAAGGTGGAGCTGTGCTGGTCCTGGAGTCCGGCTCCAGGGTTTCCTGGACCATCCACCACGCTCCCCTTCTCCTGCCTGTTGGAGCCATCCTGCTGGCTCAGGGACCTCAGCACCAGCACAGTGTGCTGAGCATCGCAAAGATGCAGCTCCTACCAGCTCTATTCACTTTCTTAGGCAAAGCAAAACTGATGTGACTCATGATGCCGTGGGATATGGAAGCAAAGATTAAAATTATCTAATCAGGTATCAGGGTTTCAGTTCTGTGGTGCTGTGTATAACAAACAACTTTTTTGTGTTAATAGCCCGCCTTCTCCTTCGGGAATTGCAGGGTCTGGATTTGTTTGCGTTGTGTTTTTTGGGTTTGGGTGGGGGTTTTTGGAAGATTTCTTTCTCTTGGCACAGAGAAGAGATGATTAAAGTATTGGCTAAATCTGCAGTCTGTTTTGCCTCTTGTTGATGGGAAATCCCCAGCACACTGAGATGTTGTTATCGGTTTAATCTGGACTCTGCCAATATTTCCTCTGGAGCAGCCTGCTACTCCATCGGTGTGGGCATGAGCTAGCAATGCCGGTACTCACTGCTGCACGCCCTGCTCTGCGGGGCATCTCAGTCCCAGTGCCTGTGGTGGGATTCCCACCGGAGGGGCTTGTGGCTCAGAGCGGCCAGATGCAGAGAGGCCACCACGCAGTCCATGTGACAGGGACATGCTCTGACACCGAGCACGGCTCTACGGAAGGGCACTGTCAGCTCCAGACCCTGTAGGATGCTCTCACCTGGAGAACCTGCTACCTCCCCTTTTTAGGCATTCTGCAAGGAGGCATGGGGACATCCCTGTGCTAGCACTGACCACTGTCTCCAACAGTGACTTCAGAAGACACTGCTGGCCTGTTAACCCCATGATTAGCACTTACCCGGAACTTGGCATGCCAAGCACCACTGGGTGCCAAATGGCAAAGACCTGGAATTCATTAAACTCGAATTAGAGCATTAGTTTTGCACGCGCAGTTTCCAGCCACCTGATCCAAGAGAGGATGTGGATGCCAGAGCTTCCTGGTCACCTCTCAGCAGTCACTGGCATAAAAGCCCCTCATCTCATCTGTGAGTGACTGGAAGCTTCCCTGGTCCTACACAACTGGTAAGACCCAGCAAAGCACAGACTCTGGCCTGCCTCTCTGCTCCTACTCAGCCCATCTACCACCTCCTTGTCTTCTCTAGCATGTCCACCATGAGGTGCTTCTCACATACTCTTTAATCATGCACTCCAAGGACAGGAAACACCAAAACCCACAAGATCCTGCAGTTTGCAGCCTGCCAGTCTTGAGAGTACCTGAGGGGTGGGATACAGGAGGGCGAGACTTGGGGGGCTATGAGAAGACATGGTGCAGCCAGACCCCCTTCAGTGCTCCATTAAACAAAGTGCCACATACAGAAGACATTTGATGTTCCACAGCTCCTCTACAAGTGGTACCACTGAGGCTTGGTGAGGACAGAAGGCTGTTCTCAGTGAGCAATTATATCAACAGAGTTTAGGGCTTTGAGCATTAAAGGATATTAACCCAGGGAGGCAGTTTCTTGCCTTTCCAAAGATTTTTTCAGCCTGGTCCAAAAGTGAAATGTTAGATCAGGAGCCAGAAATGGAAGGGCTGGATATCTTGCTGCAGCAGCAGGAGCTGCTCTGTACTGCTGCAATACCAGGGAACTCCAAAATCCAGCCCGACTTTTTAGGATCTTGTTTCTGTTCCGCTTCAACCACCCTGCTGTGACACAGCCTGAGGCCTCTCTCTGCAAAGCTCCCAGGCGGCGAAAATATCTACGAACCCAGCTTCCAACAGACATTTATTTGTTTGGGTTGAAATCAATGCACATGAAACGGTGTCGCTCCCGCGTGCTGCGCACCTTTGCCATCAGTTAAAATACAGGCCAAATAGTATCGCATGACCAGGACAGCAGCCTGTCTCCTTCTCCACGACCAGCCACACAAACACAGCCAGCAAACACAGAATGAAACCTTGCCTGTCTGCCCCCGGCCATCCTCCCTGCCCGCCCAAGCACCGCTCAGCAGCTGAACTTTGGGTCTTGGGGCGTTGTAGCGTGGAGGTAGGGATGAATTAGGGGAGCAAGTTTTGAGTCAAGGGCTCTTCCTTGCCTTTGGCTCTGTCTGGGTCCAACCAGACAGACTGGCTTTGTTACTCACTCTTCCCAAGAAGACCCTGGGGAAGGTTACTCACTCTTCCCAAGAAGACCCTGGGGAAGGTCTGGACAGTGAGAGGGGCCTTCTAGGTCTTGAGCCTTTGGTCTGTGTGGGTGAAAGCAAACACTCATATTGCACCACATGCATGACTGCACAGTGACCAAGCAAAGCAAAGCATCCCCAGAACAGTTTCTGGCAGAGCAGGGAGTGAGTGGCCCAGTCTGTTCCATCAACTCCAGGATGGATGCTACCGATGAGGGCTGTCACCCCTGCTTGTACAACAGCTTGGACTATGTACTGCCCCTCACTCCATGATACAGGGCTGGCAAAGCAGAGAGGAGCTCTCTGTGACTTAATTTGACCCTGTGATCGACAGAGTGTTCCCTCCAGCCCACGCTGAATCTTCACGCAAGCAAGGAGAGCACCAGGAACTGGCAGGTGGTGGCTGTAGGATGCTGTAGGACATTAACAATAAGCAGCACAAAGTAAGCAGGCTTCAGACTGAGACCACTGAAGTCAACTCAGGTGACAAGAACCAAAGTGGAGTCAAGTTCGCTAGAGATGACCAGGTGTCATGTCAGCCCATTCGGGCCTTCCACTCTGGTCTGTGAGTGTGCAGAGGGATTGGTTTAGTCTGTGGACTTTTCTGGCTGCTGGTAAGATCCATATGGGGAGGACATTGCTCAGGAAGGACGAGCGGAAACCCCCTTGCAAAGGTTAGAAAACAGGTTCCTACACACTGGTTTTTCTGGCAGTGCTGATAAAGAAATGCAGGAGGAGCTTGGACGTGCTTACAGCATTGCACTGGGAAGGATCCCACCTGCACTGTGTTTTATAAGGATGAATGTGCTATTAGGTGCAATGGAAAGAGCCAAATGGGTTGTGACCATCTCACTGGCATGGGTATGTTGGACAACAACCCAGACAGGACCACCATCTCAAGACCCTCCAGCAAGCTGCAGCTGGACTGAGCTGGAAGAATCAGCCTTTTGGCCAGAGCCACGCAAATGCAAGGCCATCCCAGGACACCCAGTGAAGCCATATCAGCCTATGGGGCACAGGGGCAGGCGGGGTGGGAGAAGTGAGGGGCCTTCGCACCCAGCAAGAAAGGGAGACCCTCTCCTGCCACGATGGGCATTAGCAGCTCTGGCTGTGCCACCTCAACACGGGTGGATGCTCAGCAGGGACAACAGGAACTGAGACACTGAGTGACCTCAGGGTGCCATGAGTCTTTTGCACAAGACTTTATGTCTAGCTCATGGTGCCAAGCACAGAGGCTCTGGCCGGGGCACTGGAGTGCAGGACCGAATGCCCTCTTGGAAGTGAGAATGTCTCTCATCAGCTGTCTCTGCCCTCCCCTGCCACTTCTCCAGTCTCCTCTTTGGTTTTCATTTCCTTCTGCATGTTGCCCTCTTCTTCTGAATTTTTCTCCTTTTCTCTTTTGCTCTAATTTCCTCCTTTTTCTTGGAGCTGAAAAATGAATCCAGTAATAGTGAGGCGGGGAAAACAACTCATCTGCCTGTAGTTCAACACACCAGGTCTGTACTCCGGTGACATCATCACAAGAATTAGCCCTTCATTCAGCCGGCTCTGGGGACTGCCCTTCACACTTCACTCAGCTCTACCCAGAGCCATAGAGCACCTTGCAGTAAAAGTGATGCAAACACAAGGAAACCCAGACCAGAGATATTCCCCACCAAGGGTCCTCAGGAGACATCCCATAGAGACTCACAAGGTGGTACAAGGCTAAGGATGATACATCATCTGTGGCCACAGCATGTCTTGGATGGTGGAGCACAATGCTTTCTGAACATTAGTTCCCAGTGCTTTTTTTATCACTCTGTCCAGGTGAAGGACTGTACCAGTCCTCTTTGTCACGGACTTGCTTACTGCTGCTGCACACACCTCTTCCAAGCTGAGCTCAGGAGGAATTTGGTGTTTGTTGATGTCATGGAGGAGATGACCATTGATGTAGCACCAAGGACACATGCCATCATTCAAGCTTGCACCAGCCTGCTTGGTAAGTCTCTTCGGTGGTGGTGCTGCAGTGGGAAGCATGAACAATGACGGGAAGTTGAAACTCTCGGAGGAGAGCAGATTGTGGACTCTGGCTGGAGACCTGGGGAGGAAAGGCAAGAGAGAGGAAACCATGGGTTGCGACCTTGGGTTCCCCTTGGTGCCCCCATTCTCCAACGGTTAGAGAGCCAACCCTGCTTTATAGAGTGTCTAATGTCAATGGGACTCACTCTCAAGTGTGAGGCCACCTGCCACAATGGAAGTCTCCAGCAGTATTAAGGAGAAGATGTATCCTCCCACAGAGACTACAACCCACTGGACCTCCATTACCATCATAGTCCTCTTACAGAATGCTTGTCACACATGCTATCAGTCAGGACCTAGCACTCAGCTTTGGCCATGCTCATCACATACCGGGTGAAGCCCAGGCACAGAGGAAGGTGGGAGCTCAGTGGGCGGGTGGTTTCACCTCCTTGCCAGCTGCCCCATGATAAGCTGTAAGGTCTGGACTCAGATTTGGGGTGCTGGGGCACAGAATTTCACTTCAACTGTATTAAAGCACATCCTTATAGACATAACTTCATCTCAGCTGTGACTTGTTTCACCTGTGTCCTCACCACACTCTGGCAGGAGTGAGTTCAGCTCACCAACTATCACTACTTCAGCCTTTGCTCCATCCCATACCAAGCTGTTTAGGCCTTGCTTGACTTCTCTGCACCCTACAAACACCAATTTGGGCAGCATGTGCCGTGAAGCACTGTCACGCATAGGCATATGAGTAGGGAGGCAGCCTGAGCCAGGCAGAGGTGGTCCCGTGGGGATCCAACCACCCACCTCGGTGAGCCTGGTCACTTCAGCCTCCTCCCAGGATAAGGCAGGGGAGTCCATACCAGGCTGCACTGGCAAGAAGCAGCTCTCTATGGGTCTGCCACTCCCTCAGACTTCTACAAAGTGACAATGCTTAGAATGAGTTTATGATGTCCTGAACCACTGGTAAATGGGTGGGGCTGTCTGGTTGTCCCTCGGCAGCCAGAGGATGGTCCTGTACAACTGACACAGCCTGGCCCTTAGTATGCTCTGTTCTAAAAATAATGGGCACATCACTTTACGGTTGGCACCTATGGCTGTCAGCAGATGCCAGTGATTTAACCACAACCTGCTGAAAAAGAGCAGGCAGGAGAAGGTGTGTGAGGATCCTAAAGGACAGGAAGGTCTGATGGCTTCTCAGGTTTTCAAAGACGACATTACGAGAAGACGAAGTCGTTGGTGGTGTAAGTCCATGAGCACCAGGTGTGCATAGCAGTGATACTTTTGACCAACAGCTCCCTCCTGTACATGCTTACAAGGAGATGCCTGGGTGCCTGGGGTACGCTACCCGCAGCGTGCCTGGCCCTGCTCAGCCCTGCCCTCCATCTCTCTTCCCACCCATCTCCATCCCCTCGTCCTCCTCCCAGCCACAAACAATGCCGTTTTCCTTCCAGCCCCTCTCTCAGATCTCGGTGGGGCCCCGGCACTTTTCCCCGACGGCAGCCCCCCAGCGCAGGGCTGCAGCCTGGTGGTCCCTCACACCCCACCCCTGCAGCACCGGGAGCTGTGCGTGTCCCAGGCATCAGTGCTCACTTGGCCATTTCAGCACCCCAAGGAAGCCCCTCTTGCCCGACCCAGCTTCCCGGGATGTGTACACTACCTTGGTCATGTCCTGTGCAGAGGAGCTGGGGGCTAGCCTACATGATGGAGCAGGTGAAGCCACAGCACTCCTTGAGCAGCGTGAGGCCCGTTTTGGTCATGTACGGTGCGGAGGTTTGCTGTCCCCTGGAAGTCATTTTCTTCTCTTTGACAGGAGCTACGGAAAGAGGAACTCATGTCTGCCTGGTGATAAAGGCACAGGCCCATCGCTTCTTCTTAGAGCTCCTTTCCCTGTTAAGATGCTGACCCTCCTCACAGGATGCTCCTGCATCCAAGAGGCACACCACCATGTGTACCTTGTGGGTGTCCATAGGCAGGACACAGGCACAGGGACCCTGGGCTGGAAATGCCTCCCACCACACTGGGGAAGTGTTCATCCAACCATGATGGAGGCACAGGGAAGAGGGTGGCCTGCTGTCAGAGGCCATAAAGAGAGGAGGACTGGATGGATACCACAACTTGTGACCTCAGGTAATGATGTGATGAAATGTAAGAAGCTGGTTGGAAAGGGTCAGATGAAGTATATTAAACATAAAAGGACACCTACTCGTCCCCATTCTCATTGGACATGGTGGCTGGGAAATGCCAGAAGGGAAGCATAACATCTGTCCCGATTCAGGATGTTTCCACAATGTGATCTCAAGAACCACCATCCCCCGGCTGCCATTTCCCCACACCCTCCTCCAGCAACAGATGGCCTCCAGGTAAGCTAGCCCCATGCAGAGCAATGAAATCTTGGAGACAGAGTGCTTAGGAAAGTGGAGAAAGAGCCAAGGAGGTTCAACACAAAGTATAAAACTCATCAACCACCTACTTGCTTTCTGGAGGTAGCTTTTGGAGAGCTTACTTTGCAGGAACTCTGCCATTTCCTTGTCTTCTTCCCTTTCCCTATGATAAAAAGACTGGTTACCACTCAGGAAAGGGCCATCAAGGCATCCAGGAGCATCTGGCAAGGCACGATGCCGATCAGAGAACAGACTGCACTGTCCTCAGTACTAGGAATAAAATGCACCCAGCTACCTGAGCCTCTCAAACTCCACATCGTCCACCATGAAATCCCGTGTTTCCACCAGCTTATGTATCTGCTGTACCAGCTCCTCTTCCCTCTGCTTCTCCTCGTTGGACTTCTCGTTCTCTGCAGCACAGGGAACACATTTAACACACCAACAGGGGCCACCCCACCCATGCCAAGGCCAAGCTTCCTCGCTTCTGCTCAATCCAGGAGCAGATATGAGAGTGGGAGTAAGAGCCAACTCAAGGTAAGCACCTGGATCCAGAGACAGGCCGCTAAATAAGCAACAACCTCATCCCAAACCACCCTGGCTGGGAGGAGACAGGTCTGGTGTCATCAAACTTTGAATTTTTAACTTATCCCAAAATTTCATGGGGCTGAGCACTGCAAGATGCAACTGTGGGCTTTGCAGAGCAGAGAAAGGGCCCCTCAACAAGGTGGCCTTTTTGGTGGGAGACGACCATGGCTCCCCCGGCACCTTCACGCTGCACTGCTGATGAGGCCTGGTACTGGGTCTCAACTCCCCATCGTCCTTCAGCCAAGATGTGCTTAACCCACACTTCCCACGCTGACACACGCCCAACCAGTCTCAGCTGGCCCTGAGCTGGGTAGGGGTCCAGAGACCTCGAGCCAGGTCCAACATGTGGCTGAGGAACCGGCTGGGGGTTCAAGTGTGTAGGGAACTGTCAACCATCCCAGATGCCTTGGGAACACCTCACACCACCGTTTATACCATACGTACAGAGACATGAGAATCAATACGATCCACTAGTTTTGTAGCCTTATTCCCTTGCTGAACACAGTCTCTGTGATCCCATCTTGTACATCTGACCTCCCAAACCACTGTCAGCCCCATTCCCACCCCAGCGACAAGGATGACCACAAGTGTCTGCCAGGCTATTTTGAATGTGTCAGCCTTGGTTGCCATCTGAATCCCCAGACTGACCTACCTTGGACACAGTGGGACCCACTTGTGCCGCGCATCCTTGGGCAGTGAGTTAGTGAAGACCTGGAAAAACCCCACATCACTGTGAAGTCATGGCTTCTACAGATTGGTACATAATGGTAAGTGGGATATGTGAAGATGCTAGAGACAGGGCTAAGGAGTGTTAAATACAAATGAAGAGCTACCTTTAGGTGAAAACTATGAGTGTCTGTGCTGCAGCTATTTAACACCATTTCTGAATTCAACAGCCAGCTCCAAAATCAATCCAGCAGAGGATGGATCAATCTCCAGTCTTCCTTCAGCGAAATAAAAATGCAGCGAAATTCACAATATGGAGCACACCCCGTAGGCTGGGTCTCAGCAGTCACCTAAACTACATATTGATTTGTAGTTTAAAGTCTGCTCTATATTGATTACAGGAGCTCTTGCAGGGGTCTGAGTAGGAGGAGGAACTTCTCGTAATCATCATATCGTTAGAAACCTCCCCAGCAAGCAAAGGTTTTTCCTACAGTTATGGTCTTGGGCAGGGAATGAGCTTGAGCTTCCTGGCAGAGAAAGCTGATCTGGACTGAGGTCTGAACCACAGCTGCTGGTCTTCTACCAGCTCTGAGCCACAGCTGCTGGTCACCTGGCCGTGGGCACCATCTCTGTGCCACAGCTCCCATAGGAGCATTTTACAGTGTCATTTGGATGCCTCGCAAATCGGAAACCTCAGGCTGTGCACAAGCACACCAGCGATCTGGAGCTCATCAACCATCTGCATTCCTGAGTTGCAGCATGTCAGAGGTAACATCCCCGCTGTATGAACACCGCACGTTTTTTTTCCAACTTGCTGATGTCAGAGTCCATCATGACCACAATCTCTCTCTGAATTATTCAAGGCACCTCGGTCTGGTGAGATTGCAAGCCACAGGTCTGGCTGAGCTCTGAGTAAGCACTGACGTGTTTGCATCTTTATCCGAACTAAAGCCCGTTTTTATGAACGATCTGCCGCGACAGTCTCACAAGACCCGCAATTTGCAGGATTTTTCTGGCACAGTCTGATTTGAGCCAAGTTATACAGAAGACAAAAAGAGCAGCCCTGATGCAAACAACATTTTTGCTATCAGCTGAATCTGAGAATGCTGAAAAGGCTAGAAAAGACCAAAGCAGATGAAGGAAAGTCAGCCACATTTCTGCAGTTTCAGAAAAGGCCAAGTTTATCTCTGGTCCTGGGCCATCGTTTAGGTCAAGTCTTGTTTTATGAACTAGAACGTGTTTGAATTAAAAGCCCACATCAGATTCAGATTTACTTCACGCAAGCAGCTTGCGTTTTCACGGCAGAATGCTCCCCTCCCCTGTCTGAACCTCCCTCTGGGTGCCGCCAGGTTGTATTAAACTGATCAAGACCTGCATATCAAGCAGCGGCTGAGCTCTGACTGCGTGCTGAGGATTCACAAGCTCACACAGCACAGCGACACTATGGCGTTAGAAAGGGTCAAGGTTTCTTGCCACTTTTGGCTTTGAGATAACCTTGGGTACAGAGCTGATGAGCTGAGGTGCTGCTTTGGGAAACAGACGTGTGCGGCTGGTCCCTCGTCTGCACTCAGGCATTGCCCCCTGCTACACAATCCTTGGTCCTAGCGAGTGCAGCATCTTCAGAGAGATACTGCTGGTGGAAATAACTGAGGGCCAAATCTTAGTGCTTGGACGGGTACAACTAAGAGGGGCTATGTCTCCCACCTCGTTCCAAAAACACACATAAAGTCCTCACCAGGGGCGGAATGGGCATGTCCTAGGAGGAGGCATAGCCTAATGAACAGTGACGGACACAGCTTGTGGGGAAGCTTTTCTTGCTCATTCTGTTTCAAACCCTGAGCTGTTTGGTGTGTGCTTTCATTTCAATACATTGGCTGAGGGGGATCCTTTGGAGAAATGAGGTTTGGCCTTTCCTGTACTGTGAAGGGACAAGGGTGGCTCTGGCTGTGAC
>Ga0181612_117657_pt1 | contig 10509 bp, 5 predicted proteins | sample HoacroProtozoa21_FD_119630 | JGI IMG/M metagenome (GOLD analysis project Ga0181612, IMG submission 119630) | Hoatzin crop microbial communities from Cojedes, Venezuel. Combined Assembly of Gp0051906, Gp0051904, Gp0051908
AGCCGAAACCAAAACAGTTTGGTGTCGGCTAGCACTGGGCAGTCAATCCCATCCAGTCTGCCATGCAGACTGAAGGACATGCACATAAAATTCAGAGTTGTATCGAAGGTCGGAATAAACCATCTAATGAGGCTTCCAAGGGCTTTGAAATCAGGGGCTTTGAAATCGAAGGCTGAACATCTCATGACTTTCAGGTGCTCTCCTTTGCTGCCCCTCTCCCTGCAAGCACCTGCAGAAGGCAGCCTGAAGTGAATGGCAAGCAGGTATCAGTGCAGGGGTTCCTGCTAGCCTGAAGATGGTAGATGTGTGTTTAAACGCATGCCACAGCCTCTGCTTGCATGTAAAAATAGTCCACTTAAGCCTTGCTCCCCCTCCCCCCCCTTAATAATCTCCTTTCTCTGCATGCAGAAAGCTTTCATACTGCATGTTTAACAGGACTCAAGCATCTGAGTTCCTGTTTCATGGGCTGGAACAACTCCTATCCTGTAATGTTTGCTGGAGTTGACATGAGCTACTTTTACAGACTGGTCTCGCTATATCTCATTGCTTTTTGAGTTTCCTGACACAGTCTCTTCATCTGCAGTGGTAGCTACATTATAGACGGATTTCTTAGGCCAGTGATCTCATAAATTTGTTTGTTATTTTTGTTTTAGTTTTGGGTTTTTTTGAGGGAGCTTTTTTAGCTGTCTCCTTTCTTGGAGTATATTGTGTGCCTTGGGTTGTGATGACATGTGTGGAGTCAAAGGGTCTTGACTTCAGTGATCTGCAGGTATGTTTTAGGATACTGCCCTGGTACAGTGTGATCTTGTCGATAAGCTGTAGAAATTATGAAAGGGCAGAAAGTCATGAAACCTTGCAGTTTCTCAGTGACAACCTTAATCTTCTGTATGCTGTATGCATAAGCACTCTACTGTCTAGTTTTGCTTGGACTGCTCTGCTCTCTTTACTGTTGCCCTTCACTTGAATGGAAAATAGCTTACAGCTTGCGTAGGCAATGCAACTCAGATCAGCACTGAAGCCCCCAGAAAGTTATCCCCTCTTCTAAGCTTGTAAATCCATCTGTTGGATAAAACTAAACCTGTAATACAAAATTAGAGAATTAGCCAAGATGGAAAGCAACAATACCAGGGAATAAACAACCCCAGCCATTTAGCAATGGCAACAAAAACAAAGGCTTTGTCATCCTTTGCAAGGGCTCTGCTATGGACAGGACTTTTGCACCCCTGCCTCCTTTTTGACCTTCTTTGCAAGCTTTCCACAAAGCATCCAAAGGCCTGGACCCCCAGGAAAATGCTCCTTGGCTTGCATTCTCCCATGTACACCTGAGCAAGCTGATCCTCTTTGCCTGCAACAGGTGGATTTCCCAGAGGCATGTTCTGGAATGAGCAGCTGTTAGCTTCCTCAGCCTTCCTCCCCTTGACCCCAAACAGAGAAGGGTTCTCTTTACCCGTAAATGAACGCTGTTAAAGTTCACCCGAAATGAGATGGACGTGACAGGCAGCAACTCAGTTTGCGAGCCTGGAGAGACGTACACCTGCTCTGTGACATTGCTGTCATGCTCATGTGTGGCTGAGAGCTGAGGTTTCAAACTTCCAGACTGCTGGACAGAAATAATAATAGAAATAAAAGGATTCAGAATTGCATGCTGTTAAGAGCAGGATAGGAGGGATACCATAGTGGTCGCTGTGGGGTGAACTTTTGCATGTCTGCAAGTAACTTATTTTAGACTTTGGAAAAGAGCTGAAGGCCTGTTGTATGCAAAGATCATTATCATCCCATCAGATTGTTTTATTATTATTTATTTGAAAATTATTTTTTTAAGGATTGTATTGTGTGTGTAATTTCATGATGGGCAGCAAAGAATGAATTTTTTGTTGTTGTTACTCTAATGCTTTAACAGTCTAATCCAAAAATGGATAACCATTTATTACATAGATTAAAGCAATAGTCCAAATAGGCCAATTTCTGTCGGAGATTGTTACAAAGGCAATGTCAGTTGCAGGGATTGGTTCTTCCTTGGTGTTGCAGCTACTTGGGGTTATTTTTTATATGTTTTATCCTTGTATTTGTTGGTGGGTTGCAGACTGTTGCCTGTTGATGATCCATGGGGTTAGTTAGTCATTGCTGTGATTACTTAGGTTCCCTTGTCTTTTTCTCCATGTACAATGTGATTTTGGGCTAGAACCACACCCTTGCCCAAAGCTAAGCCAGACTGAAGTCAGAACACATCAGGCAATAATATAACCAAAACCTGGCTGAAATGACAGGACAAACAATGAGTATCTGCCATTAGAGTAGTTCTGCCAGGACGGGCTGGATGAGAGTCATCTGATCCTAGAGCAAGTTGCAGGTACAGCAAAGATTTCTTAAATAACTTTGGAGATAAGAGTTAAATTTAAGCTAAAATAGGTTCTAGTTCAGACAAAGCCTGACAAGTCCTGGAGCCTGGTATTGTTATGAAGCTTAAGGCCTGCTGCTGACATTTGACAGAACCAAACTGGCAGGGCTACAGTTGCTACTGGCCCAACTCTAAACTTCAAAAAAACGAGTTGCCTCCGAGATTTTTTTTTATGCAGGGTTGTGGTATAGCTGTAAAATGACCTTGCTGCATTTAGGGACAGATGCTATCTTGTCTCTCCGTATCAGAACTAGTTCAAGATGGGCTGAACTAATTTGTCGTTTGCAGAGTAGAAAATGAAATTTGAAGTCCTTTTAAGTCCTTGCAGCTGCAAGAAAGAGAGCCTTGTCTGCTGTCCTGTTCTGACCCTCCACACTTCTACTCCGTCTTCCTGATGTTTCTGGGAGACAGCCGTGGCAAGGGAGGGCTGCATCTTTGCGAAAAGATGGCGCTCAAAGGTCAAGCTGATCTCTCTAGGCATTGGCAGGTCCAGATGCCAAGCTAGTTTCTGTGGGAACAGTGCAAATATTTACTACTGAACAGTGCTGGTAGTTGCCTGGTGACAATGATTCTGTGAAAGCAAGCAGCACTATCTTTCTTGGGGGAATATATGATGCTAGCAAGCTGGTCCTTTGTGACAGAGTGCTGTTTAATGTGAACTGAACAGTTGCCTCACTACTATTTTAATACAGTGGAAATACTGTCACTGCTTAAAATACATACTGTGTTTCTTTTATACTTGTACAAGTGTTATGTTAGCTAGTGAATGGTGGATAATTGCCTTTTACTACAATATGCTTTATATAGTCAAAATGAAATACAAGAGACATGTTTTATTAGTTGCCAAATAGCCAAGATGACTTCCAGGCTTCTGCCGAACTTCATTGTTTTAAAGGATTAATCATCCTTGAAATATTTATAATATTTGCTATTCTTGGCAATTTGTATTACCTGCAGCCGTGCCACCTTTTCCGTAGTGGAACAAGTGCCTGAGGAATGCTTTTCCTGATAAAAGTGGGTGGCTGTTCTGTGTATATACTACAGTGCTTTCATTAGCAGCAGTGTACTAAAATCGGGAGTATTAAGTTCCCCATCTGATGAGTGACCAATCTATAAGCTGATAGAGGGTGAAATTCAACCTTGCAAAGACTCTATACACCATTTAATTCTCACTTAAGCCATTAAGCAGTGCAGAGGTCTGTGTGCAGACCCACTTCTTTCAGGTCTAAATTTCACACTAAATAAGGACGGAGATTTTATGGGGATTTTCTGAGAATTATTTTTTTTTTGGTGTTTGGCAGTGTGTCTGCTCATAGCCTCTTCCTGTGTTATGGGGGTAAACAAAATCTTGTACTATTTTCCATTGCCATTCATACCAAAGCACACTTTCCATGGGACGTGCAACCCTTAGCTATCAGCACAGCTCTAGTTGCAATGAAGTTGGAGCTATAGGATTTGAACTATAGAAGAAGGCTAGTGACTAGGGCCCAAATTAATGCATGGTAGTTATCCGTTCTTATAAGCTTCTTAACACATATGACATACAGTGGCAGGGCACGTGGGTTTCTTTCTGAGCTACAGCAGCAGAAAATGTGCTTGCTCTCACAGCAATAGGAAGGAGGGGGGGGGAGTTGTGTTATCCTGCAAGCCTGTAACCTCTGATGCTTGTTTCATTTGTAACCGTTTTCTTACAAGTCTGGTTTCTGATCTCTAGTGACCAACTCTGTGTGCTTTCATTTTTTTGTAGCATTAATTAAGCCATAAGACATGACAGCATGTGAATTACAGTGTAGTAATTCACGCCCAGCACATTCAGGCACAAAGATGAAGGCCAAGTGGCCTTTGTGCAGCTAAGTGTGAATTATTGTACTATAATTTAATTCCCAATATATTTTACTGCAATTAAAAAAATGTTTTTGTTAGTGAACTTCTTTAAGAAAAGTTACATTTTAAAAAACAGAACTGAAAAGTACAACACGGAGCTTGTCACAAAGAGGAGTAGGTAGCTTTGGGAGATGAGGAGTTTTGTTGAATCCTGAAAATTTATATTTGTGCAGTTATTAACCCTAGGTAATGAATGGGTGTTGTGGTGCAGATATTTGCTGTCTAAAAGAACTGGCCGAACTCTAGCTATTCACTTCATATCAGCTGCGAAGCAGTTGCTAAGTCGGATGACTGGGTTTATTTGTTCCTGACCTGGTCTTGATTCGATCTGGAAACCTTAGCTCGCAACCAGTCTCTTGAGCCATCTAATCTTTTTCCAGTTCAGGCTATGCAAATGCACACGTCAAACACTCATTACAGCTGGCCTGTTTGTTTTCGGTCCTAGTGAGCACTACATGAATAGGGAAGATGGGTTGTCTGCGGCAGCGTGGAAGAGCACCAGAGGGACCAAGCTGGTATGCTTGCTCTGCTGCCTGTTAGGAAAAATAAGCCAACCTGGAAAGTGGCTTGGGTGGTACTGGAGAGGAAAACCGAAAGGGCCATGAATGCTGTAAAAGTCTTTCTCAGTATTTCTTTCTCTTTGTCTCTCTACAAACTTCTGATACTCTTCTGTTTTGTTGAAGAGAAAAGGCAAAGCTCATGCAGTTAAGGTTGCTTAAGCATTACCAGGATAAAACCCTCTTCCCAATGAATTGTTTTTAAAGAAATGAACGAAGAGCAGCCATGTACTTGGCACATTGTTCATTGAGTTGACAGGATCTCTGGGGCAGTGCCTGGCTGTCTCTTTCTCTTGGGAATCAAGAGAATATTGAATTTTCTCATCCACACTGATCCTGGTGTCTCTCCTGCAGTAGTCCTTGGCTAGCAAGCATAGTTAGCTAGCCCTGTCCTGCAGTCATCCTTTTCCTAGCCAAGCGCAGAATAAATTAGTAATAGCCATTAAAAGTGAGCTGTTCTGAGGAAATGCTCTCTGTAACTTCTAGCTGATCAGGATATTGATGGGGCCAGGGCTGTGTCACTTCTGGTGGCTGTCTGGGGTTTAGGAATATTATAGCAGCCCAATGTAAAAAGATAATAATTTTCCATGTAAGCAGTAAGCATCTGTGATGTGATTACTATGGTTTGGCTTTAGATGTAAATACTTTAAAACACAAACAAACGAAAAACCCCTCAAAAAAACCCCAACAAACAAACGGATGAAGAAACCTGCCTGACTTGTTGAAATAGACATATCAGAATAACTTTTTAGACATCCTTTTGGAGTTGTTAATCCCAAGCAACCAAGACTGAAAAATGTAGTGGGTGAAAGCTGTCTAATACGGGTACAGGTGTCCCTTAGCCACTATCCAGAGGTACCATGGAGCACCAGGAGTATTTTCACATTTGCATCTATCTCTGCATGTGAGGAGACATCTTGTCCCCTGTCTTTCTGGACATGCAGGATACTCCAGAGTGACTGGTGTGGGGCAAGCTGAGTTTGAATGAGGCTGCTGCAGTAGAGAAAGAGGAGCAGAAGTGGGCAGCTTCCCTTTCCTCATCTCAGTAAATAAGGGAGATGATCGCCTACCCATTCTCTGGTTGCTTTTACCTAATGCGTTATTACCTGAATGGGAAAATGGAGATCTATTTGGCTGATTGCTAATCCTACCTAATACTTTGTTAATGCTGAACTTCCAGATAAAGCTTTTATGTGGCGAAGATGACAGGAAGCTACCATGGGTTGGAGACAACCTGTTGTTCTGGGCTATGTGAAGGGGTTTGATGGATGAGCTGTGCATCTTTTACCCAATACTTGGAGAAGTGCAGGACCTGAAGACAGTTTCACAGCCAAAGTAGATGCATAATGCTAGGACAGTGCTACTGTTTCCAGCAATGCAGGTGGGAACCCACAGCCAGGTTTTGGAAGAGCAAAAGCTTGATGTGCCCATCCTTCCTATGGAGCTGCAACACCTCTTTTCTGGATCTGATTATGCACACAAATAGGATTGTCACTGCTGTTTCTTTTCCGGACAACTTCAACTAAGCTTAAACCATTGGAGTTGGAGAGAAAAAAAAATGACTTCTGAGGGTTGCCTGGCCCTAGTTCTGTCATCCAGATAAGACGGGCATGTTGAAGTACTTACAGCTAAAATGAGGAAAGAGTGAGTGGATGAACTATGGCCACTTTCACTCTTGCACCGCCGCCTCAGTTGCTGCTAACCGGCCCCCAGAAGATCTGGGCACATCTGCTTTTGTCCTCTGTTAGGAAGAGCACGCTTGGCCCAGCAAGAATAGCAAGCAGAAGCTCTTTATTGCAAATGAAACTGCTGATTCCCTGGAAGAAATCTCTAACATCCATTTCATCAACCCCACAGTTATGTTAAATGCATCCTAGAGCCATATGATGTTGTTTACCCCACAGCACATTCATTGTTGTTCAGCTGGTTCCTTTAGTGCTCGTGATTTCTTGAATTGGTTATGTTGTTTGGTAATGTGGTTTTATTTGAATTTGGAAGAGATTTCCTGCTGCTCAGTGAGCAACTCATCTGGGAAAGATGCTCTGGGAAGGGAAGAAATTAAAAGCATGTCAGAGAGTTCAGAAGCTTTTCCCCACTTTGAATTTCCCTAATTCTAGGAAATTATTTGGTGCTGGGTAGCCCCCCCGAATATCCCTCGCAGTGCCTGGCAGGACCATCTCTTTTCTCTCATGTGTCTGCTCCAAGCTGTGGGATGCTCAATGGGTTTTCATCCAACAGCACACAGATGCTGCAATCTGCCCATCGCAGAGTGTAGGACTGGGCTGGTGGGTTTTTAGTTACGGTGCAGTATCAAATGTATCCAGCAAACTAGAGGAACTGTAATCAGAGCATTGTCTACTTTGTATATTTCCTTGTGCTTTGCTATTTTGGGCTGCTTTCTACAGTGCCTGATAGTGTTGGGTGCCTTGCTACACATCCTGAGATGTGAGTTTGTTTCACGTAAGATCTGTGGATGCTAAAGATCCTCCCCAGTCAGTCTTGTGCATTGGAGTGGGCAGAGGAAGAGGTAGGGGCTAGAAATATGTAATTTGAGTATGGTCACTCCCTGCTATACCGTAGTCTGTAGAAACTGAGAGGCCTGATGGATTTTAGAAGCTCAGTGAAATTGTTGGTGGTGCTTAAATCTCCAGAAAGTCGAGTAGAAATGGCAGTTTAATAGAGTTTAGGGTCTGATCAAAATCCCGTGGGAAGTCAGCGATTTCATGTAAATGCACTTTTGAATCTGGTCTGCTGAGTCCAGAAGGGTTATTTTGGGGAAAGCTGTAGTGTAATATGAAAGAGGTACCCTGGGCTTGTTGTTGCATAATCTTCTCTCAAATCTTAGTGCTTCAAGTGAGTTGACCAGGTTGTGGGCTGCTTCCCTGCCCCAAGAGCTTCAGTGCTGTGGTTGGTCCTTATTCACTTGGGAGACTGTTCCCCTTCAAGCTCTTCTAGGAACAATTAGCAGTCATCAGTGCTGCTGATTTAAATGAGGATTTTTTTTTTTCTTTTTTTCCTCCTCTGCAGCTCTTGTTGCTGAAGATCTGTTTCCGATTCTTAATTTGCAGTGTTTTGTTTCTATTATTGCAGTGCTGGAGGCTGTGATAAGGGGTGATTTAGTATCAAGAGAGCAGATGACAAAAAGAAATCTAGCTTTGGTATGGCAGTCCTGTGTAATACTCCTCTCTCTGGCCGGGTGGAGAGGGAAGTGTGCATATTGGTTTATAAGCAAGGCAGTTAGACTGGCTGTGCTAGTTACGTCAAGTTGGAGTTGAGCTGGGAGCTTAGCTTAGCTCCTTTGCAGTTCAAGGTGCAGCTAAACAAACCCATGTGCTAATGTCTCTGCAAACAGGGAAAGTCAGGGTGGTACTCCACAAAGCCAAGGGCTGGCAGTAGCCAGGCTACCTGCTGCTTGCTTTGCATGTCTCAAACTGCATCATCTCCCTTCCCCTAACATGTCTGCTCCTTTGCTGGAGGGGAGCATTCAGTGCTGGTGCTGAGAGGCGTTCCTGCAAGTAGGTAGCCCCTCTATTCCTCCAGTGGAGGCACAGCTCCACTTCACAAGACAGATTCATGGTCAAGTCCTTCTTACCAGTTAAAACAATATTTTGCCAGCATCGCTGCTCACTTCTATGTGTACGTAATTTGTAGCATGTTTTAAGGAAGAATGCCTACATGTAATAGTTGCAGGAAAATCCAGGTCACTCAGTTTATTTTTGTGTGTGTGTATTTACATATATATGTGTGTGTGCTTTAAATATAATTTTCACACTGCATATATAAATAAACCTATAGAGAGCTGATCTATCTAAACTTGGAATAATGCAAGGAACTTTTAACATGCCTTCACTTGATTGATGTGACTTGAAATCTAGCCTGTCATTGCAATTCGTAATCTTACAGGCATATGCAATTAAAAATCTTACAATTAGATATTACTCTGGGGGAATTCTGAGTACTGAGAAATTTAATAATGTTTAGTTGTTTTCTGTAATTTGATTGGGGGGGGGGAAAAATAATTTGGCCTCTTGGTCAGAAGCCAAATACATAATGAATTTGTATCATCAGCAAACACCTTAGAGTCTCCAAGCCCTGCTGACAAAAGTCCTTGGAAGTCATGTGTTACAGTATCAGACAGCCATAAAAAAAAAAAAAAGGTACTTGCTTATCTTTATGCTGGTGTCTAACAAAAGAGGCCTGGATGTAAACTTTGGGAGCTGGTGAGCTCTTATTTGTGAGAAGCTATTTTGGCATGTCCTTAGCATTTCTACCACTCTAGACACAGAGCAGTCACCATAAGGCACTGCAAGCACGTCCTTGCATCCTGACAGCTACAATTCTTGTTTCAGATCGTGTATCTGAATTCACAGGAGCCTACGATTAAAGAGGTGGAAGACAATATGATGGAGGAGATAAGACACCAAATGGATGAACCTGTATCCTGTTTAGTATCCTTGGGGAACTGAATTAAAAATGGGGGCCAGAATCCTGTTTAGTAGAAACCCAAATGGTTTAGGCTGTTTGCTATATGCTGTGATTTGTAGCACTAATGCCAAAAACGTCCTATTAGGCCCCAGAAAGTGGGACTGCTCTGTTTCGATGACTGGCTTGATGTGGATTCACGTTTTGTCCTGTGCAGTCTTTGACCCAGTGATGCTGGCTGTCCCCCATGCACCTATGTAATATCTGAGCTCTTCCTGCCTTTCTCTCACTAGGGTGTTGAATTGTGGTCTTTCTCCTCTAACCAGCCAGCAATTCTTGCAAAGCATAGTAATGTAATTATTTAGGGTCTGCACTGATTAGCCTCACATCTTGAGGCTTTGCAGACTCTCAGCCGTGGAACATCTGGTGACAACCCTGTTTCTTGGGGCCCTAGCCTTTGCACAAATATGGCTTCTTTCTTCTTAGGTAGTAAATATATGACAGATGTGAAACTCTCCAGCTCTTGGGGGACTGCTGACATGTTGAACTTCATTATCCCTCCCTGGTCAGTTGGCAAAGTGCAATCGAATAATTTTTGAGGGGGGCTGGTGTATCCAATATCATTCTGGAATGCTATTAATGGTGAGAAGCTTCAAGAAGAACAAGCTTAGGGCACAGAAAAGTTGATATAAGGAGACAAGATCAGTCTGTCTAGCATTCATGAAAATGCAGTGTATTGAAAAGGGTAAACTTTATAGTCAATGGGAGCTGTGAGGTACAAACCTCTGAGAGAGTTAGACTTGCAGTGAGTTTAGGTGCCAAGACCATTTTAGTACACCTCACTGCAGTATGTGTGTGTTTTGTTTAAGTTTTTTTAATGGTTTATGCTGGGATATGGTAATCTGAGTATTTTATGGAGCTGGTAAGTGCAGAGCTGCCAAATGTTCCTTAGTTTTTATAAATACATTTATTATTGGTTATACAGTAACAATGCTTAAACCACTACAGCATTATGTGTGAAGCCAAATACTCATATAAGAAGCATAGTAGCCAGATACACTACCTGCAAAGTAATAGAAATGCTAGTTAAAACAGGGGGGAGAGAGCTAGTTAGAGCTGGAAAGTAACACTAATGCTAGTTAGAGCTGTGGGAAGAGTCATAACAAAGGTGCTTTTTCTAGGGAAACCTGGGGAAATGTTTGTTTATAAAGCTGAACATGTGGCTTTGACAGCATTAAAAAAAAAAAA
>Ga0181612_117889_pt1 | contig 10509 bp, 7 predicted proteins | sample HoacroProtozoa21_FD_119630 | JGI IMG/M metagenome (GOLD analysis project Ga0181612, IMG submission 119630) | Hoatzin crop microbial communities from Cojedes, Venezuel. Combined Assembly of Gp0051906, Gp0051904, Gp0051908
AAAAAAAAAAAGGTTTGTAAAAAAAGAGTGGAAATTGGAAACCAATTTCTTTCAGACTGAGAGGTGAACAAGGGTCTACAACCTATTCTCTATTGGCTGCTGTTTTGAACGGGCCACTGCAATCTATGTAGGATCTTGTGATTCTGATTCTGACCTCAGCTGTACATCTGCCTCAAGGAGAAATCTTTCTCAATTTTCTTATGATATTTCTTGCCTGATTCTTATCATAAAAAGAAACATTGTAAAATTCTGTGAAAATACTAGAAATAAAACCCACTTACCTGAGCCTAAACCATGCGTAGAAAGCAGCATTCGGATAACTGTTGGTTGGGAGAGCCATCGCCTTCCTTTGAAATGGCAGGCACAGTGCAGTTCTTGATGGTGAACAGTACCTTTTCTATAGCTTTTCTGCCCTGCCCAAATCAAGAAGAAATGTTAATCCTGAAAGTTTTCACAAACCAAAAAATTGTTTCCCCATGTACTCATTGCTGTTTTCTGCCTTCCAAGAAGAACAACCCAAAAAACCTCTACGTTGAATCAAATCTATTCACTTTGACAATTTCAAAATATTTCATTTGGATTTTGAATACCTTAAGAATTCTTTCCCCACTCCACATATATGTAGCACGGAAAAGGAAGAATTGCTACAAACCAAAAAAACAAAGCATTTAATTTCCAACAGAAGTTCCCAGTTACCTGTAGCTTAATTGTCCAGGCTGCCTCTGTGGTACAGCTGCAAAGTCACCTGAACAAGCTTTGTGTGGTCCCATGGTCCCTGTTCTATTGCAGTTTTCCTTTATGCGGCCTACACTGGACACATGTAAATCAAGAAAGCAGACAGCTGTGTAAACTGTCAAAAAAAAAAAAAATCAGTAATTTTAGAAGAAAAAAAAAACAACTAACAAAGGCATGCCCACAAGCACCATAAATTATGAGTCTCTCTTCCAGATGCTTTTAAGAACTGAACACCTCTGCCAGGCTGGACTGAAACTAGCCAGGAAGTTGAGAAGTTATTTGGAAAAACAGATGTGTAATCACACAATTGCTTAATTTCCCTTTCCTTAGAAAAGGAAACAAAAAAAAATTAAGGACATGAAGTCCCGTGAAAATATTGTTTTACCTTCTTCAGTTTCAGAACACTAACAATTTGCAGGAAACATGAGCAGACATGGCAGCATAAAAACCCACTGCCTGCACATAGCCTTAGCTGCCTTCTGTTGGAGCAAAACCTCTAGTTTGAGAAAAGCTGTTTCTACACCTCAGGCATTTCTCTTATCCTGCTACCCTTGCATTCTTTTTTGCAGCTAAAAGATGAAGAAATCCCCAGAGCTCACTGGGGCCCCAACCACCCGTGCTCCTTCGTCATGTGAATGACTATGTAAAAGCGGATCACCTTAATTCTCCTAACTGCTACTCTGCATTTCCTAAAACAGCGTGGGAAGGTCTTTATCTGATTCTGAACAGCAAGCTACTTCTAAGTATCAAACACTGTCTTAAAGTTTAAAACTTTATCTGAACAGCATGAAGTTTCTGAAACATTTACACGTAGACAAAACCCTGAATAACTGTAGATCCAGAAGAATTTTTTTTTACTAAACTTTTGGAGAAGGTGCACCAAAACAAAGACAGAAAGATAACTTCTCTCCTCTGCTAGGTGCTACTTCCCTGCCCCGAACTTTTGCCATCGTAGCTTTTATGTTAGAGGTCAAAATTCATGAATACAGATCAGGATTAGTAGCACAAAATGCTAAATGGTAACCCTTCTGTTACGGTAAGGTACCTGGCACCAGGAAAATAATATACATTACTCAGGGAAAATAATATACATCACACAGAGAAAAGCTGCTACATTTGGTTCTAACTTCAGAGCTGTTACTGGAAGATTCCAGAACTCCGAGCAGTCGGAGGTTTCCCTCCTGAAGGCATTTCAATTGCCACTCTGCCAGTCGCTTCCCCTTTATCTGGGGGCAGGCAAGGGAGCCTCAGGCACAGCTAGGCGATGTCAGCTTCTAAGAAATCACAAAACATGTTCTATTAGTAGCTTCCTAGAATTTGTTAATGGTCTCATTGGTAACAACACTTCCTTTCTAAGTATTATTAAAGGACGTGCTAAAAGAGCTGGCTCTTAAGATGGTGAAAGGTTTTGCCGACCAGGTCTGAGAACTCAACCCCCTGGCAGCTTGCGAGGCTGTCTCAAGTGGAACGGAAAGTGGAATGAAAAGGCATGCTCTCCAGCACGGAAGAGGCTTCTTCCACCTCTGTTGTATAAACAGACTTGCTCCAGAAATTTCTTAGTGAAGTGCTATCCGCTTTTCAGAGTCCTTGCTCATGCACAGGCTGCAGGACACAGCTGTGTGCAACACCTTTTATCTGCCATTTCCTCAGCCAGCAACAGGCAAACCCTGTGAAAAGCTGTCACAGCCGTGCTCCAGGTCCAGGCGCAGGCAGCCTGCCTCCGCGGAGCAGAAGGGGTGTGGGGATGTCAGTCAGCCTCCAGGACAGACAGACCCCACCACCAAATCCAACCCCAAGGCATCCCCCGAGAGCTGCGTCTCTTACGGCCAAAGAGGGATGCTGCCAGCAGAGCTCCACGCCATGGGGACAGACACAGCCACCTCTGGGCTCGGCAGCCATGACGGAGCAATCCACATCCTCACCTCTCGGATGGATCCATGCCTGTGAAGCCAGGGACAGCATGAAGATCGCTGGTGAGGGCAAACGCTGCCCACAGACATGACAAAATAGGTACCTCGGGAAGAGTCGCACTAAATAGCAGCAAGTCTTTACTCATCACTGGCAGCCCAAGAACTTTTTTGACAATTAGATTCCTCAGCTCACAGGGCAACTCAAACACAAGTTAAGTGCTGGACAACTCCTAATAAAACAACAACTGAGTGGTACCAACTGTCTCATAAAAACTTGCATTTTTTTCCATAATGATGAAATATACCTCTTAAGCTTCACCTACATATAGTGTAAAACTTACTATGCCCTCAGTTCAGCTGTAATTTGATGTCATTTTGGAGCCTGCACATTTGCCCTTTCATTAGCACTGTCAAGGAACTTTGCGTTTTGTTGTTTAAGATATCACCATGTATCATATTTTAACCATTTACTTGTGACAATAGCATCAATGGAACACTGTCTTTCGAAATTTGCTTGATTGTTTCACCTCTAAAAACGTTAGGATATTTTTCAGGGATGTTTTATTTTCTCTTCTGAAAAGAGATTCAAGCAAAAAAAAAATATATATGTATTGTTACAGACATTTAACTGGATGTAAATGATTTGAGGGAGAAGCCTATTTTAGCCTACAGTCCGCATGCAGAAGTCAAGCTGAAGTTCAAATCAGAACTTGAAAAACCCCATAAACTCCAGGATTTGAGCTTAAAAATTCAGCCATGATCTGATTCAAATATTGCAGTAATTGCACACTGATAAAACTATTATTCTTTCTGAATGGAAACTTAAAATATAGTGCTTTCTTACAAGCTTACTTTTCTGAGCCAATAGCTTTCATTTCCTTCGATGCAAAGAACAGCTCTTTTACTGAAATTCTCCAGGGCTGAAATGATTCACACTTTGGGTTTTTCCCTCTGAACTGGAGCTTTAAGAAGTCAGGAAATTGGTTGCTTTTCCCATCAACAGGCAGCCATAAAGTAAGGTGGTTAGGTAAGCAGGAAGTGGAACTCTTCTTCAAGGTAGGCATATAGAAACCCAAAAGGCCACTGTGCAAATTTCCAGTGAATAATACAGCTCTGTTCATCATGTTTCAGTATTAAACAGCAGCGGTGTCGGCTCTTCAACACCCACAGCCCAGAAAGTCTGGTACACCTCACCAAGATCTGCCGCGTGGTGCCAGAGGCACAGACTTCCACTAGACGCTCAAATCTTTCATTCCTCAAATAGTAAGCTCTGCTGAACTTTTTTTTGCCTCAAATGTTGCTGCTTCTCTGCCACTGTCAGGAACGGAAAGAATTGTTAGCCACAGTTTCCTGCTATTTTGGTAGTGGGTAGCTGAAAAGCTGGTTTAGCTGGCAGCCAGGAAACGTTAAACCGCTTGCTTAAAAAGTGAAAAAAGTGCAAGTGCACTGAGCTAAAATTCAGTGACAGAAGAGTTTGGCTGGGGGTACATTGCTGAAATAGCCAGAGTTCTGTAAGAGAGGGGAAGTGAACTGGGAAAGCAAAACTAAGTGCACTCAAGAACACTGGGACAACCTGAAGAATAAACCCCTTCCTTTCCAATTTGCTTAATTATATCACATAGGCACTTCATTCAATTTTCAAGTTTATTTTACCTTTACAAAGGGTCACAATCAGCAGTCTTGTTGAAAAATTTAAAAAATCAAGAACAGGCAACACAGAGATGAGAACAAACATGGCCAACATAGCAGGAGGAGTAAGAAGTGTCTTTACCAGCCAGTGTTTAGACTTCTGAGTATATTAAATCCCACAGTGAAACTGCTTACAAGGCAGAGACAGTCTCGCACTGTAAAACAGTTAACCCAGTTAATCCAATCCAATGCTTTCACCTTTCCTCGGCTGAATGTCTAGCTCACCTCAATTAAGAATCTGCACATTTCCCAAAGCAATGGAGAAAAACTCACTCTTTTTAAGTGAATTTCACATAGGGATTCTGATGAGAAAAATTATCAGTAACACAAGAACTTAACAGTAAGAGGATCAAAGGCGGCAAAAATACATTGAAAGTACAACATCATCCTTTTAGGGCTGAGAAGTACCACTGCTCCCATTCTGCATGAAGGGGAAGCTAAGACATAGGGGTGTCCATTGCAGTAAACGCAATAACAGAGAAGCTAGAAGATTAAAAGTAGGACTACAGACGAATACGTTATCGTGAATAAGGATAACCCTTTGCACTTCATTTTTCCTTACAACTATCTCACCCAGTTAAAAGATTCTATAATGCACAAAACAAAAAAAGGGCAAAAAGTAAAAAAGACAGGATAACTCCTCTTGACGTAATCACTGAAGAAAGGTTCAGCAATAAAAGCATGAATCATAAAATTAATCCCTCGGCTCTATTCGAGCTTGCCAAGACCTCCTCCAGAAAATGCTTCAAGAAAGACCAACTGGAAAGAGTTTAGAGAGCCAGAGATTAAGAGGTCTAGAAACCACAACTTGTGAAGCAGGGTAAGAGCCCAGAGAAACCAAGGAGAGATGATAGCTCATGCATGCTTAAAAAGATTCTGAAGAGTCAATTCTTCCTCATAATCATAATGGATAATATAAATTTTCACTAACAAAATCTCTCCCCTTCTCTGACTTGAAATCAGTCACCAGACTGGATTGCCTCGAGAGGTCGTGGAGTCCAAGCCTGCCTTGGAGCACAGAGGCTATGGGACTAGCTTACCAAGGTAATAACCTGTCCCACTTCTTAGGATTCTCCACCCAAGTGCTTTTGCAACACACGTCTGTGGAGGCAATAACTTCTGCTCCGCAGCTATTGTAATTTCACAGAGCCCTACTCAAAACAGCAAGTCATTCAGACTTGGAACAGTCCGCTCTGAGTATTTAGCAAGGCGATTAACAGAAATTTCATTATTCTGTCAAGATTTAATTTAGAAGCCCTATACTGTTTGTGTTATCTGTAAGAAATTGTGAGGAAGATGATGCAATGGCTGTACTGCGAGATATTTATAACCCTTCATGTGAAGGTTGAGTCAAAACTCATTTTTTTCCGGAGCTGATTTGGTCATAAAAGAGTCTACTCCAAGCAGCTTTCACCAGAAGGCCAGATCAGAAGGCATCCGGAGCTTTGAATCTATTATTGCAGTCACATCACACGAAAATAATTATATAAGAGAGACATGTGAGTTTTAACTAGCTGAAGCCACAGGCTAGATTCTTATTTGAAATCAGTGTCAATTCACAGAAAGCAACCAATCCCAGCTGAAACCCTGCCCCTGTAACTCAGGCAAAACAATTAATTCTAGCCATGTTCGAGCTCTATGAAACTCCGTGGTACAATTTTCAGTAAGCTGATGATCAAGACACTGGAGGTACGCTGGTACACACTAGCAGATGCTCAGGCTCTTTTTCTTCTGAAGCAGGCAAAAAAAAAAGCATCAAGAAAAAATGCTGGGTTTTTCTCTGTTTTCCGCTGTTTTTTCCCACTCTATAAACTCGGTGAGAAGAGAGCATCAAATCGAATGCCTTTCTCTAGACAGCGTGATCCTCATTTGAGCTTTTCAGAAGTCTCCCTTTTGTAATCCAGTATTCCAGGTAACCAGGATTGCTGAGAAGGAGAAGGACAAACAGAAGAGAAGCAGGATAAACATGACTCCCTTGTTGCCCTAGTTTCCCTGGAGGGGATGAGGGGATCACAGAACTTGCATAGAAGAATCTCTGCGAGCACAAATGAGGTGGGCATGGCAGTGTCACACTGGCACCTCTGTGCACTGAGACTGGCCTAACCAACACCTTCTGTCGGGACTGGGGAGTATTTTACAGATTAGGAGCAACAGCCTTTTGCTGCCTAACAACGAGGACAATTTGGCAGGAGTGAAAAGCACTACCTGCTTAGAGAAGAGCAGTAGATATGGTTGCTAGGCACAGTGCCTTATTCCCTTAATATGAGCATCAGAACACATCCTGGAAATAGAGAGCCTGTAAAAGCTGTGAGAGTGCCCTATAGGTATGACTGCATTTCCTGTAGCACTGAAGGGACTGATGGCAGGACACCGGCCTTCTGCGTGCGTATCAGTCTGCAGGAGCACCACAGAGACATGTGCAGAAGATGCAAAGGGGAATAATGACAAGAAGGGTCCTTGGTTCCAAAGTGAAAAAGAAACCAAACAACCCAGGAAACTTGCAATAATGCAACGCACATGAGCTGAACGTCAGCCTGACTTAGCAGATTTTCTGCTTGCTGGAAACCAGCTTCCTAGGTTTGCTGAGAAGAAACAAAGCGAAACTCCCACCAAACCCATTCCCCACTGCTATGTACATAATGATGCTTTATGCACACAGCCCCTCCCTTTTTTTTTTTTTTTGAAAAGCTGAGCTCAGCTCCGCATTCTCATAGCACATTGCAATTTATGTGTTTTCACTGTAGACTCTGTGGGTGGAAAAAACAAGGCTTTTCTTCTGGTGTTTTGCCTCCATGTTCTTCTTCTGGAAACTGGCAGCTGTAAGTCTCTTCTCTATGGTGTGACAGTTGTGAAGCCACCGGCAGCCTAGGGAAGTTATGTTCCAGATCTGCAGTGAGAATAAGCAAAAGCACTGCACATACAAGAGGTCTTCACACATCTCAGTTAGCTGCCCATTACCTTTACCAACACAGCCTGTCTCTGAGGAAAGGACAAAGATGCAGGCGATGCACTGCATCTTAGTGAAACTAAGTAACCCACCCAAAATCACAAAATAAGCCCATACTGACTCTATTCATTTAGCTTAATTTATTCCATTCTGATTCTGGATGAACAGACACAATGTTCACCACTGAAAAGCTACACAAAGGCGTGCTTACCGTCAGCTGTGTGGTATTTTTCTCTCTTCAGTGACCATATGCAGAAATGCAAGAAGAAAGTCAGCAAGATGAGAACAAATACAGCCACTGCAGTAAGGATGGCCAGGATGGTGGTATAGAGAGAGTCATTTGTAATAGGAGCTGCAATTAAATACACTTCGTAAAGATTCAGAAATCATGTGCCCAGACTATTGTTAAAGGAAAGGCAGTTCTTTCAAGGAAAACTAGAGATTAAATTCCTCTTTCTGTGGAAAATAATTTTCCAAGGAAAAAAAAAACCAGTGCGGATACTAACAATAAAACTGAGTGCTCGAAGTCAAGGGTGCAATAGATCACCGCCTGTGGTAAGAAGCATTCAAGCAAAGAACCCACACGCGTCTGATCTCTTCATCGCTCAATGTCTCTCTTGCAGCTATCACTTGTTCTGCCTACACTGTTTTGGTTTTTGCTTTCTGGGAGGATTTGGCTTCAATGTTTCCCTGAATAGCACTGCAGGAAGCCAAATTTTCACGCCTGTGTCTGCCTCATTGAAGTTAAAAGTAGCACATTTTTGCAATTTGTCTCAGCAGAACAATACTGAATGAAGGGCCCAGACCTGAAAGGCACCAATTCATTGTAGGAACAAGGGTGGGGGCAAAGGCAGGAGCAGTGCAGCTTGCTGTCTTCAAGATACTCTGTACCTGCAAAGCCTGTGCCCACCTACTCCTATCTAACTGGATCCATGATAAGACATTAGATTTCAATTCTGTGCGTTGTGGACTCCACCAATACTTGTTAAGGAATTGGATGACTAACTAAGCTACTGTCTTCCTAAGAAAATCTAGCAAAACAGCAAGAGCAGTTCAATGGAAAACTCTGACAATTTGCCAAATAAGCGTGCTCTATTCAAGGACAATTGTCAGGCTTTTCTCTACCTTTATTACTGACATTGCTTTAATGGTGGAATCTTTGCCCAGGTCAACAATTCTACCTGTATTAATACTTCCAGAAACACAATAATTTTCAAAGCAAATTCTCATGATAGCAAGCTCTGGATGATAACTATGCAGCAAGTCACCAGCTGAAGAAATGCAGAGAAAAGCTATAGGCTCAAAGAAATAAACCATTGTGAGACAGTACCTTGCTCCATATCTTTTGGAGGGAAACCACAGACTGCATTATGCGTACTGTTGCCTCGCTTGATTGTTAAAAGCCCAGAACTTTCACATCTAAAAGAAGAATAAGAGTCACATTTAGAACGTCCCTGCCTTTCCCATCATTCCTCTCCAGCCTTTCTCTTGGCTCCCTTTCTTCCTTCCCTCCGCTCTTTCCACAACTTGTTTCCTTTTTTTTCCATTTTATAGCAGTGCAGGTAAAGTTACGGCTGTTCCCCGACAAGATAACACTACATGACAATTGTTTATGTGCACACTTTTTCTAGTCCCTTTGTTTCAAGTGATGTCCATGTTTGGAATAATTTTGTATCAGTCTGAGCGGGACTTGGAAGCAAGTTGAATACACAGCAGTTTGTCTTTGGATCTGCTCTGAGACCGACTATTTATCAAGCCAAAGGAGAGTAAAATATCACAGTGATGAATTTTAAAAATTCAGCATTTAATCTCATTGGTGATATCATCTTTGACTCAGTTTTATTTTCTAATTTAAGTCTTAATAATTTGAGAATTTTTACATGCATATTCCCAAAGAAGGAAAGTATCATTAAATACATACTCGGTCCAGTTACGACACCAGCCATTCTTAACATCGGAATAGGTTCCTATCTTACATGGTTTACATTTGAATGTGAAGTCTAAAATGCCTACAAGAAAAGAGAACATGAATTATTAGTGATCAGTGCCTTTACTGAAAGATGGGGATGTAACAGATTCGAGCAGAACGCATTCCCTCCACACTCTTTCTGCATTAGGAATCACCCCCCTGGAGAAACACGTAATTGGTTCTTGCCACCTTTGCGTTTGGGAAAGGTATGGGCGGACCCCTTGTAGAAGAGGTACAGAATAGTCTGGTCTGGCAGCAGAGGGTGTAAAGTGAAGAGGCAATACAGAGTAAAACAGCATTCTACTGACAGTTCTAGCAGCTTGGAAGAAAAGTAATGAAAGTCTAAGCACGAAAGTGAAAGACTCAAATTTAGGAGGGGAGGAGTTATAAAACAGGAAAGCAAGAGTTTTAGTCAGAGGCCACAGTATAAAGGCCACTTCTCTCTGCATCACGAGCCTTCCCAAAAACAGGTTATAGTAAGTGAAGGAAACTGTCTGCTGCTCAGCCAGCCACTTCTATTGAATTCTGTCTTTTAGAGTCGTTTGTGTTTGTTTATTTACCAAGCTTAACCAGCTCCTCGCCCTCTGCACATTCAGGCAGTTTGCTGCAGTAGTGACATGCACTGTCAGTACAGCTGTATCCCTGACGACATTTGCAGTCAATGTCCTCAGTATTTTGACACGCGCCGTTGTCTCCTGTCAAGAAGAAAGAAGTCAGACTTGCCTTTGTCACAGAGGCCAGAAATTAACTTAACCATTAGTCTTACTTGCTGTGGTGGAAAAAATGGGTACCAGAAAGATGGCACTCCCATACATACTGGATAAAGTTTACTCAAATTCAGTACCACTCAGATTTTTACACTACAGTTATCTGAGCAATGCATGACTTACCACTGTAACCCTTCTCTCTTATCTGGAATACCAGTGTAGGTCGTGGTAGACAGAAGTAAGGTGGCAGGTTTGCTTTACTACGTTGCGCAGATTTAGACACTGTGGGGTGAGGAGGGTACTGCCAGTGCCCCAAAGCAGCACTACACATTACCCAGCCATCCAGGCAGCTCTCAGGACACTGCCACAGCTCTTCTCAGTTAGACTCAGCCATGTTAGAGGAGGGATGCCCAAAAGTTCCTTGGCCAGTGAAGCTAGGGCTCCTTTTCCATGCCTTTCCTAACAACAGCAGCTGCTTCCTACACTCTGGTGGCAGAACTGGGTCTAAATCCAAGCCATAAAACCAGCACCCTTTCTATCCTCTTTCCTTCT
>Ga0181612_143614_pt1 | contig 10509 bp, 5 predicted proteins | sample HoacroProtozoa21_FD_119630 | JGI IMG/M metagenome (GOLD analysis project Ga0181612, IMG submission 119630) | Hoatzin crop microbial communities from Cojedes, Venezuel. Combined Assembly of Gp0051906, Gp0051904, Gp0051908
CCCCGGCGGGCGCCGGGGGGGGGGGCGGAGCGGCCCCCCGCGGGGGGGGGGGGGCCCGGGGGGGGGGCCCCCCCCCCCCCCCCGAAATGGCCGCGGTTCTGAGGGGTTTGGGGGGCTCCTGCTCATCCCCGCACTGCAAGAAAACTTCTTCTCTACTGGGAGGAGCGGCCCCGGCTCGCTGGGCACGAAGCTGGGGGGGCCGCTCCCCTGGGGCATCGCCCCGAGTTACGAAGGCGCTGCCGAGCGCTCGTCCAGCGGTGCCCTAAGGGCAGGGCCCAGCCCCGCACACGCCGGGCGAGCACCCACGGCTCGGCTTCACTCCCCGGTGGCCAAGGAAAAAAAAAAAAACAAAAAGCGGGTTAAAGGCAGCCTGGGGAGTGGGCTGCTCTGCGCCCGCATGCCCCGACCGGAGACAACGATCTGGTCTTTGGGGTCTCGGAAAGGTTGCTCCGAAATTGGTTTGAACCCACCGCGCAAAACGGTTCACATTGAGCTCTTCTGTTTGTTACAGCCGAGTTCCCTCTACTTCTGCCGGGAAAAAGCTGCGTCCCTAGACGGCTGTCACAGGCTTTGCTTTGGGTTGCAGGTGTATCGTTCCTAAGCTGTATATATTTGCCAGTGTCCCTCAAAAACGCTTTTACTGGGAGCGATGGAGCTGCAGAGTCCAAGGAACAAAGCCATGTCACCAGCAGTCTGACTTTAGGCTGAACCATTTCTCTGTAAAGAGGCTGGGGAAAAAAATCTTACCTCGTTTGTGCTCACACAGGTACACTGGTGGACATGGAGTTCCTTAGTTGGATATAAAACGATTGATGTATTTTCATCACTTTGCAGCTTACTATCTGGATTTTCACCACAACCTTACTTCATGATTTTTCAATATACTTTTTTTTTCTTTTTTCTTTTTTTTTCTGATGGGCACTTGACAAGTATATTTGATTTCCATGAGCTCTCTAATATCAAATATCCCCTATGGAGGACACGACTGTAGACAGTAATACTAATGCTGTGATTGAAACTGTTTTGAACTGATTGAATTTACAAGTTCTACCGGAAGATAAACACCTAAAGGCACACATTCGCTATTTGGATTCTGATCTTCTAAGGATAGTTGTCAAGATTTTTAAGGGGTGCTTTCGTAGAGGCGTAAACATTATTGCATCTGTAAAGTGTAACAGTTTGCTCAATTAGGCGTACCTCTGCGAGCACTCAATAAAATTCTATTAAATAGCTGAGACATTAATGTTCCCATTTCCTTCTTTAATGTTCCTCTGGAACCCCTTTGCATTTTTCCTGCTGTCAGGTGCAGAGGAGGTGGCATTCCTATTGGGAAGTAACTGGATAACAGCTATTTTTCTTCCTTCTTTTTGGAATGTCTCTTTGAGAACCAGCATTAAAACTTAGTATTAACTGTATCAGTAAATTTCGTTTAGCCCGTTCTTTTAAATTTAAAGACGAAGTAGTGTCTTTTAACTATATTCCTTTATAAATAAGTAAATATGAAAGAGGTATGGTAAATATTAATGGACAGCCACAATCAGGCCTAAGTGACTAACAGAAATTTGACGGGCCACTAGAAAATACAGTCCTTAGACCTCCCCTTCAAATTAGTAAGGATGTTTAAGTAGTGACTACTGGCCTTAGATACTCATAGGCATGTTCTTTTATATGCAAATTAGTCCTGTGCAATAAATCAAATTGCAGAATTTGGCTCTTAATTCATCTTCAATTTCAAAAATCAGAATATTCAAGCATGGCGTTGTATCAGACTGCATCTTTGAGATGACTGATCCACAAAGAAGGGGCAGCTGTTGGCAACATGTTATTATTTCTAGTCTTTGAAATGTTATCTGGATACATAAAGATCCAGAGTACTTGTTACATGCCACAGAAACAGGCAGCATAAAAATTCTTTGTGCTTGATGCTCTGATAGAGCTGGCTGCAGCGATGCAAAGGACTTTGGTGTTTCTGGTTAAACGGCCTAAAATGAGTTGGTAGTTTGTACCACAGCATTAAAAAGATACTACAGCACTGAAGAGATTTACTTCAGTGAGGATGTTTGTAACTGAAAACTTGCAACTTCGTGCACTGGATCGAGCCACCGAAATATTTCAGCCTCTATCCAGCGGCCTGTGCCTGAGTGGTGCTCCTCGGTTCACTGCAACTGTTCGGCATGAAAAATCGCCACTGTGTGCTTGTAAGCAAGGTTCTGGAGCCCACAGGTAGGCACATCGTGAAAGATAAAAGACTTGGAATGTCACTATCTTGACATAAGCAACAACTCTAAAAGGTTTGGGTTGTTGTTTTTTTTTCAATTCAAAAGCAGCTGCTAGATTGTCCAGGCTTAAATTCACACTCCTTTGTAGCAGAAGTTGGAACATGGCTTTTTATTGGCTTTTACTTTGTACCAGTGAACTGTGAATTAAAATGAAAACCAGTATGTTCTACTCATAGGCTAATCAAGGCCTTCTGCACACTAAGAACATTGTGCCCGCTTAACTGGAGACCATTTAAAAGTGCTTTTCAGCTGGGTGTAGCACATTTTACAGCTTTGTTAGCAGTGAGTTCTCGTTATGTTTGAAACTGTAAAGCTGCTAAAGCTAATGCCCGCTGCTCTGGCTTCAGCATTGACAAGTTTTAAAAGTGGATGTTCTAAATCATCTTTACAGTTTGTAAGCCAGGGAACAAAGTCACTGTGAAATCCACTGACAGCGTGCCAAAATAACGTCAGAGGATATTGGTAAGGAGAGGGCTTTCTTGGGGGCGGTGAGGGGCGGAGGAGGAGTACTTTGAGTTACAAATCTATTAAACGTCATTTGAGTCCTTGACCAGGACAGATTTGCAAAGTTGATCTTGTAACAAGTGTGACTTGTGTTAACTTTTTGCAGAATTCCCCGGAAAATATTTTTGGCAGTAATACTGTGTACTGAAACCTGAGTGTATCCAGCTTTGTACTGATTTTTAGAAAAGTCCTGTTCTGTGCAGGTGGAAGTCCTGTGAAGCCAGGGAATACTTGTCCCAGCTCAGCTCAGTCTACATCTGGGATTTGTAATGAGAATCGAAGTAAATGGGGAAGGGGAGGCTTGGCCAGCATGCTTTTTTGACACCTTCCCTGTTACTGTCCACTATTAAAACCCACATGACAGAACTCAAATAATCACCAAAGTTAAGAATTTTTACTTTTCTTTTGATCTAGTAAAGTTACTGGTTGCTTCCCATTAGCCATCCTTGCAAATATCTACACTCAATATAGCATCGTGAAAGTGTTTACCTACATTTTATGTGCAATCTCGTCATAGAATCATAGCTTGGAAAAGAACTCTAAGATCATCAAATCCAACTGTCAAAAAATCTTCACTACAAGGTAGATTTTTTTAAAAAGCTCTTTAGCAAGCTGTTGGTATCCTATCTCACACTGTGAATCTTTTACGCAAAAACCTGGAAATTGGACTAGTATTCAGGTAGGAATTTTCTGAGGAACATGGATATGCTACAGGTAGTAATCCTGATAATTTGGTATGTAACGTATTTCCCTCTTTGTTTCATCTCAAGAACCCCTTACGGGTTCAGCAGATCCCCCACCCCCTGGTGCAAGAACTGTGGTGTTAAATGTTTGAATTGTCTAGATGCGAAGATGTTTGTCTAGCCAGTGACTGAGCCTGTATGCTGGTTTACCAGCCTCCAGCTGGAATGTGCTGGTAGAGCATTCCCGAGTACTTTCAGAGACGCTTACTGAGTGGGTATAGTAACACTTCATCTTTCAGTTCTCCCTCGGTGTATGTTTTTAGGCCATTCTGTGCGGCTGGGGGCTGTTTCGTGCCATGCCCCCCAGCTCGCTCCTGCAGGAAGGGAGGAGGAGCGAGGCCTTTTCGCTGGGGCCAGCTGTTAGATCCGCTCGGTTGCTTTACGTCGCTTCCTGCAGGGCTCAGGTTCCGGCACGCTCGCTTTCCGAAAGTGAAGATAAGCCAGATTTCCCATCTAACCGAGTTCAAATCTCTTAGATGCATGTGTCACAAAACGCAGTTCGGTCTCAGCTCTTATCTCTGGAGTAACCGACTGGAATAACATAAGGAGGGGAAAAACTGGGAGGAAAGTAGTGCCGAAATCTATATGCAGGAAGATGTTTTAGAGGCAGCCGTTATGTTTGTTATGGCCAACGGATGTTCCGTTATGTCAGCCTAGCCATAGGGTTAGGGTGAGACTGCTCTGTTTTGCTTCACATTGACTGTAACTAAGCCATCCATGTAGGCATGGTACAGCTCTCCATGATTGTCACAGGGCTGCTCTGGCGGTTTGTCTGCCCAGACCGCAAATCTGAGCCTAATCTGAGTGTGGAGGGGGCTGTAACACAGCATGGGAGGTCCACACCGGGGAGTTCTGTTCAAATAAAGGGTCCTGGCTGCGCTCTCTGCTGTGTCTTAGGCTACCTTCCATAAACTTCAAAAAGCAGGGTTGTTTGGAGGGGCTTTTTATTAGGTTATTTTTAATTTAAATCCGTTCTGTCAGTTGGTTGACCACTTGGCCACAGAAGTGCTTGCACCGACACAGAGGAGACCTTGCTGCAGCAACTAAGAGGGAGAGTCTGGAGGGAGGCAGGGATGCGCTTGTGGCTCCACCAACAATGCAAGCATTTCTGCTCCCTGGAGCTCATTCTCCATGCATTTGGCCCAGATTCAGTTTGGTCTACCAGGAAACATCCTAAATGGGGCACTCAGAAGAAGTTCCAGGGTAACGGCCCTATCAAAGATGTGTAAAGTGACCCATTCATCTCGGTGAATGAGTGTGCTTTACAGAAGAATGGAACTTTTTAAGGTCCCAGTGGTAATGGCTCCATTGATCTGCCACACCTCAAAAATTCCAGTACTGCCATTTGCAAACTGGGGAGGTGACAGATTTGCCCTCACAATAATCTGAATGGCCCCCTGGTGCAGATAGATGAGGAGGAAGAGCAAAGATCTCTGTTTTTTATGGGATTGCTGCTCTTGCGATCATTACTTGGTGTTGGTTTTGATTTGTTAACTGGATCATTTTCATGATGTAATTTATATTAAGATTCCCAGGAGCAGTTACATGGAAACAACTTGGTCTGGCCTTTCTGCTAATGTGGATCTATGTCTAAGGCAGCCTCTCCTCCCAAACCCTTTCAGTCCTACGGCAGTGCTCCCACACGTAACTTTAGCGTGTCGGATGGTGTCCCAAGTTCCATTTAACTTGCCCATAAGCGTGCCTAGACTAAATATTGTGTGACTGTAATAAATGTAAAGCTGTGATCAGAGCAGAGCCACAGCACAAGCTCAGGTGGATATAAAAATACACTGGAAGGATGAGTTGGATCAACTAATGCTATTTTTGAAGGGACTTTTTTTTTTAGAAATCCTTCACTGTAGCGACGTTCTATTTAGCCTGTTGTCACTACGCCAGGAGATGCTGCCAACAGGAGACAGACCATAGCTCTAGACAACCAGCACTCTAAATGTGCAACATGCATGCTATTTTGTCTCTAAGCAAAAAATGATGTGGAATCGTAACTACAGCTGCAGCGAAGAAAGGTTGTCTTGATGGCAGTTTGATTTATCTGTCTGAGCATCCTACATATTCAGGTAAATTAATTGTTATCTGTATAAATGGGAGTAGCACATAAATATTAGATGATGCCAAGTGCTCCATGCGCTTGACGTCTCTTACCAGCTTTGACCGAAAATAAAAGTGAACAGCGGGAAAGAAGGAGATAGCTTGCTTTGTAATTGTTTTGTCAGAAAGCAATGCTTTGCAGCCACAAAGCAGAACAGAGGTGGGATCCCGCACAAAGGGTAGTCCACTTTCTTTGCACATTTGTTGGTCAGGTAAATCCTGCTCTCTGGAAAGTGCAGACACATTTCTGAGCAAAAAACCTTTTACTTGGAAAGACACTTGTGAGTTTTTTTTCTGACAGTTCTTGCTTCACGTCTACTTCTAGTATTGATATGAACAGTTTCTAAGTAGAGAATGCAAGTGTGCTCTGCAATTGTCTGCTCTGACCTACTAAGAATTTAGACAGTCTTTTGCCTCAGTGTTTTTCTGCAGTTCTCATCTGAACAACAGCATTTAAAACCAGATACATCTTTCTTGAAAGAACTGCTTATTTTAATGAATGAAGTAAGTCTTTATTTTCTACGTCTGGAAGAAGAGAAAGTTAGTGGGGGGACATTGCAATGAGTGACAGCAAAGTTTTGGAAAGATTGGGATCCTTGTGCATCACTCAGAATTCTAAGTGAAGGTTGTCGCCTTTGCAGTGTGAGCTGCCTCCCTCAGGTGAGCCTTCCTTCTGCCAGGGCGGTCACGCTGTGCCGAAAACCAACCTTTGAGCTGCTCAGAGCCAGGGCTAGCACAGCTGAGAACTTGCTGGGCTGCTTCAACTTACTCACTACACAGAAAACCGGTTGGTTTTTTTTTCCCAGCTGGGTTAGTCTTGTGTCAGGTCAGTGAGCTGAACTGGTTTATAGGAGATCCAGCAAGGGTCAGATTGCTCAGAGCACATCTGGAGAGAAGGGGATCTTCTTGTTGCAACGAGTCATCAAGTCAGCTTCAGCTGCTTCATGCAACTTCAGCCTTGCACTCGTGGAACAGAGCAGGTACAGCAGAACGTGCAAGTGGTCCATAGTGTTTCCGGTAGAGTTACTGTAAAAACTTAATTTAAATCTAAATTGCACTAAACTGTTTAAATGTACTAGAGTGAATCTGGGTTGGATCAGACATCTTTCTGGCTCCTGTGTGGAAGGAGTAACCTGTGATATTAGTGCTGCTAGGACCGGTGAGGTCTTCAGTTGGCTCAGCGTGTTCTAGGATACCTGTCTGTGCCATGATGGCAGGGACAGACCCCTTATTCTCCTGCAGCAGTTCTGTATGCAAGTAGGAGAACAGATGCAAGTTCTTTGAGCCAACTCATTGCAGAGAGAGAAGAGAGATTTTTAAACCAATGATGATGCTCATATTACAAGCCAAATATACTGAGAAACCAATGTAAAATGTGAAAAGTGATAGATAAGCATACACTGGAACAGCTGTCTGTATGTCCGTGTCGATGTATAAATGAATATGATCAAAACCCTATGATTTGCTAGGGATCTTTCTTTGACTCCTCAGAATTGTTTTAAAAATGCTAGTCAAATGGCAGATAAAATCTACCTTGGTGAAAATTATTTACCTTTGTAATGTCTCTCATAAAAGAATTAACAGGGAAATAATTGACCATAGAGCAGGAAACAAAGCACTATATCCAGGAATATTTTTGTATAAGATTTTGTGAACAGGGACTTGGGTGGAATTTAGGCCTCCGTTTATAAAAAAACCCTGGTGGCTGTTGCTGCTGCAGTAAGGACTTGAGTGTTTGACTTGAGCTGTGACTTACGTTTGGCAGGGCTGTGCAGGTCTGTGCCCAAACCTGACTGAGAACCAGAAATGAGTTGTTCTGCTTGAAGACACCAAGAGGAGGACCCTAGGAATGCAGGCCTTGCAGGCAGTACAGGCTGTAGAGCACCTGCACAATCACAAAACGAAGCAGTGGCTTGCAGGAGATTGCAGAGTAACGATTAGTTATGGCATGGCTTTTGTCACTTGCCGTGTTATTGTTGCCTGCACTGCTTTCTGCACTTCATTTGGGTACTGGACAAGGCAGACCCCTTGCCTGGTACTGAACAGGGACCAGAACCCATGCAGGTCCCTTCTAGGTGGGCATCAGCTCCGTGTACTTTCCTCCTCACTGAATTCTCTCTCCGGTTTATTGCTGCACAGCACCGTGCCTTCCGCAGGCAGATGGGCATGGTCCACCAGCCCAGCACAGGCACAGGGTCAACGCTGATAACGGAATTAAGCCTTGTGTTTCCCCACCAGCCTTGCCTAACCAAAAAGAAGTTCTCTTGTGGCTTCAGCTGTTTGGTTAATTGCAGAGGACTAACTTGCTGGGAAGGTCACAGAGACGGTAACTGGAAATGATGGGATGAAATTTTCACTGTATGTCTTCTCTTTGATCAAAGTGTTATTTTCTTTTAATTAAGCCTGTTAATTGTGGCGTGTAGGTGAGCCAAGGCATGTAGGCAGAGGTTGTATCTTTTGTTAGGCTAACTGACGTCACTGCTAAAAGCTCATTGTTAAGGATTAGGATGGGAACTCATACCTTGTTTTAGTTTAAATGCCTGAAGGTGGCGAGTATATTAAAGGGGAGCAATTGTGTACTCGTGTGGGTGATCTACACTCATAAAGAAGTCTACTTAATTTCTTACTGAGAGAATTTCTTTGCATGCTAATTTTGTAGAAAGTTCATGAAACCAACCTGTTGTATGGCTGACGGGTCAGCGTACAGCTGTGTTCTGTGGAGGTCTTGCATTTCTTCCTGCTTACAAAGCCTTTCTAACAGCAGCTTTTTGCCTTCTGTTACTGTGTGCACTCTCTCCGTTAACAGTTTTTGGAAGTGGAGTATGGTGTTTTCAGAAGCGCTTTTCTTAAGCGGGACAGGTGACACCTCTGTGGACAAAAGCAAAGTATGCGGTTAGAGTGCCCGAGGCAGAGAGCGGCTGCCGCTGAAGTTTAGCCCATGCCAGATTTTCCTACCGCTGTCCTCCCGTTCCACCCTTTTGGCAGGCGATGCCCGGTGTTGTGTAAGGGGTCATTGTATAACGGCGAGAGGGAACGAAGCAGACCTTGTGAAAATCACTCACGTTTGAAACTTTCAGCTTTGCCTAGCTACCGCCTTCTCCAAGGCATGCTTATCTAACAGGCAATAAATGAAAGTATATTTAATCACACAGAGTTAGATCTGGTGGTTACAGTCTGTGATGGCGTACGGTGCAGGCTGAATTCAGAAACGTGGTGTTTGGATCTGTTTGTGTTTGTCTGTCTGTAGACCAGACATCATTTTAGCATTGAAAATAGGGGGGAGCCTCCTTAAAACTAAGTTTGTCATCCCTCATTGTTGGACTTTTTGATTATTTCGGGCCTGGCAATTCTGCCAGGAATTAAAATAAACTCTTGACTTTTCCGATATCAGACTGCGTGCTGCAGATTTCTATCCACCCCTCCATTCTTCTCTCTTAGTGATTCTATACCATACCTTCTCTTTGGAATAGCTGTCTTAACCTGTTTTCTCTCATACAATGTGTTAGACAATACGTTAGACATTAGATATCCGAGCATGTGATTTCTCCCCTCATTTACTGACACATACTATAATAAGAGGAAACCACAACCATGGTTGTGGTATTGTCCCTATTTTCCTCTGAGCAACACAGGTAATTAAGACATCTTCTTCTTTTAAAAATATTTTTATCTTCTCCTCTTCTTCTTTTTGAAATCTTTTTATCTTTTCCTTGCACTTGATTATTATAAATCAAAGACGTTTACCTCATTTATACCAGGGATGAGGACTGAAATAAAGAAATTGCAGTTTTCCTTAGGCCCAGATATTTATCAGGACTCTTCCTTTGCAGATTTTTGAGGGTGAGAGAAGGGTGTTGGTTTGGAGCTGGGCGTTAATTTAACTGTTTGAGTACTGGAAACTAGAATCTGGCATCCCATTCAACAGCAGTGTATAGATGAATTAAAAAGTCAGGGGCTCTTACCATCACTCCATGTTTTTCTCTTGATACCCAAGGCTCCTGTGTTTGCTGTAACATCTCCCACTGAAACATAGAAGAGAAAGATGACTTTAGTATTTTGCAGAGTTTCTCAAAGCACCGTCACACACCAAAAAGCTTTATACCACAAAAGCAAACGCACTGGGACAAGTGCCGTGGAGCACTGAGAATCTTCTCGAAAAGTTAGGCGCTGCACACAAAATCAGGGTGAAGACACGTTTATTTGGCGGATGCCTCCAGCAGTTTAATAACTAAAGCTTCTTTTCTAAGCGGTTATTGTTTTACTGTCTCCTGCGTCAGCACTCGCAGCACAGATTACACAGTTCTCTTCCAGCATGCTAAAATGTAAACCAGATATTCTTAGTGCTGACAAATCCCATTCATGGGGAGCAGAAATCAGCAGTAATATCTTCAGTTTCTGGATTTGGAAGAAGATGTCTGTCTTAAGAATGTGATGGAGCACAAGATTGAGGCCGCGGAAAAGCAGCGGTGCCATCCCGGGGGCTGTGGATGTCATTCCAGACTTAACTGATGGCACCACTGTGCGGTCCCTTTGGACACCATGTTTGGGCTCTGATTCATGGCTGAGGACACCTGGCGTAAGGATGGCTCCAGTGGTTCCTACACAAGCTGTCCACCCGGCCTCTGCTGCAGGAGCTCAACATGAGCGGGCAATGTGCGCTTGCAGCCCAGAAAGCCAACTGTACCCTGGGCTGCATCAGGAGAAGCGTGGCCAACAGTTTGAGGGACATGATTCTGCCCCTTTACTCTGCTCTTGTGAGACCCCACCTGGAGTCCTGCATCCAGCTCTGGAGCCCCCAACATAGCAAGGACATGGAGGTGTTGGAGCGGGTCCAGAGGAGGGTCACAAAGATGATCCGAGGGCTGGAGCACCTCTCC
>Ga0181612_150813_pt1 | contig 10509 bp, 4 predicted proteins | sample HoacroProtozoa21_FD_119630 | JGI IMG/M metagenome (GOLD analysis project Ga0181612, IMG submission 119630) | Hoatzin crop microbial communities from Cojedes, Venezuel. Combined Assembly of Gp0051906, Gp0051904, Gp0051908
AAACTCTAACCTAGACTCAGAAATCCATTAAAATTTAGCATTGCAATACTTAACTTGAATGCCCAGTGTACAAGTATGTCATAGGATATCAAAATGCTGTTTAACTTCTTGGCTTCCTGCAGAATGAAAGGGAACACACCTGAGTAAAACACTCATAAAAGGTATCATGTAGAGAGAGGGAAAACTAGTATAGCCAAGAAATACCAAATACAGGAGTTATGCTTTATAGGAACTGGTGAAGCAAATCTGGAACAAAGGAATCCTCTGTCACTGCTGGGATTTGCTGTCATTGTCTCTGAATTAGTCCTGTAAGTCACATTAGCCTTCTCTCACACAAACAAAGAGCATAGGATCCTTTGCAGTACTCCTGTTCCCCCTTATGTGATACATGGCAATGTATGTTCTAAAAAATCTGGGCTGGTATTAAAGGAAAACATCATCAGAATTCTCAGACTCTAGCAACTAGTAAAGATGAGGATAAAAAGTAACTCTCTAGTAACATAAACATTTGTCTAGTAACCCAGACTTTCAAAACTAAATATTAGACATCTCAAAACATACTAAGAAACAAATAGAAAAAGAAAAATACACTACATTCAAAGCTGGTGACAGTTTTATGTTCCTACTAGCAACAGACGGTAACTGTGGCAGGTCCTTTGCACATATGAAGATTGGGAGCCATATTTTTCCCCATGACCCAGCTGCCAATAATAGCATGATGATGTGTTTGGCCTTTCGATCAAATGCTTTAACCCTGAGACACTGCAGGCATAAGTCTACTAGTACGAATGGTTTAACTAGATTGCAATTATTGTAGAGCTGTATTTTTCAGGAAATCAAACCCTTTTTTCTTCCCACCTTCCCTTCTCCTTGTTATGTGATTAAACTATTCCCATTAAATTAAATAAATGTTCTTTTCAAGGTGGTGCTTTGAGATACACAACATACAAATTAATAAATGTTAGAACTTATCACTTTTAAGTCAGAACATGGAAAAAAATACTAACAATAAAAAAGAGTTTTAAAAGATAACAAAATAGAAACCTTGGTGTAAGTGAATGCTCTGGTTACCATGGAAACATGTGGAGCATCAGCTTTGAAAACAAGATTCCTTTTTTTCATGTATTAGTCAGGCCACAAGGCAGAAAACATATTTTTGGCACATCTACCCAGATCTTCTCGAATCTGCATAAAGGAAGAGTGTTTAAAACACTTACGCAGAACAGCACCAGTTTCATTCATCCTAGTTTACCATTCTCCAACTTGACTTGTCTGTGGACAAAGCAAAAAATGCACGGGTCATGCATATGAGCTTGCTAGCATTAGAAAGCTATATGTGCCTTAGGAAAAGAGAGAAATATAACGATTTAGATGTTAATCTGGGAAAGGCTTTATGAATAGTCTCATGTCTGTCATTCTTCAAGTCTTTCACATTTTGTGTGATATTACTGACAGCTGCTAAAACCACTTATAGCGCTTAGGTTCTAACCTTATCAGTAGTAGAGTGTATTTAGATGAGCCCTATATGCCCTAGGTATGGGAATAAGTTTGAATAAAATAGTCTTATGAGCTAAATATATAAGGGACAAAATAACATTAAGAAATAATCTGTTAGAAAAATTCTTATTGCAATCACTTTGATCAGGTATTTTTGAAGATCCAAGTAAGTTAAAAATGCCCTGGATTTTAGGAGGGTCCTAAATATTTTTTCCTAGAAGTTCCACCAAAAATGGTCTTGTAAATGTAGCTGCTACAGATGGAAGATGAAGTAAATATAGCTTCTACAGATGAATTTATTTAATTGGAACATCTGTGTGATTTTAACTAGAGGGAAAATTGTATGCTTTCATCTTTGGCTTCTGCATTGTTGTCCTGGTAAGTTATTGTCTTCTCACTCATAAGTTACTTTTAATCCTCAGGAAAGTATTTATTCTTTCCAAAAGACCATAATGAATATTTTTCATTGCATTTGCTTTAGATAAATATTATATAATACAAATATTTCTACTTCCTTTTCTGTCTTAATTTTTAATCCTCCTTTTCTCCACACTGAACTCTAGGAGGAAGAATTTCTTTAACTATTCCCTTAAAATTGATTGAAGAAGTTCTCCACGCCAGAAAACATATGCTTGAAGAGTTTTTAGTTGCTTTTAATAGTGAATTTTTTTTCTTTTTGGGGAAGGGAGGGTGTTAAGAGGTTTGTGTAGATAGGTACAGTATGGCTACAATTTTTTGTTCTCTATCTTTTTTCAGTTCAACCTAAACATATCACAGAAAATTAAAATAATATATAGAGAGATGACTGGTTGATGAAAACCTGGGATATTAAAAGTAGGATTAAATGGTCATGTCTTCTACTAAAGGAACATCATCAGTGGAACACATTGGAGATTTGAGGTAGGACCTGTATTGTTTAACATATTCACAAATGACTTGGAAAGGAAAATGAGCAGAAAGTTGACTGATAATCTAAAAGAATTGGAAGAATAAGGGCAGATTATGAAGCAGGGCAGAAATATTATGTAAATTTGAGGGACTACAGAATCAAAGTGTACATGAAATTCATTAAAGATAAATAGAATTCTGCACACAAGGAAGAATATTCTTAATTTCACAGGTAAAATTATGGTGTCAGAGCTGATTTACTCCTCAGGAACAAAATCTTAGAGTCCAGATTAGACAGGTCATCTCAGTTCTTGGTAACAGTGAAAAATTCAATCAGACATTGGGAATTATTAGGAAAGAAACAGAGAACAAAACAGTAATAATCATTAAATCAGTGCAGAAAAGTGTAATTTGCCTTGAATACAGTTGGCAATCCTGTTCCCCCATCTCAAAAAAGATAGAGTAGGAAAGGAAGAGTCTCAAAGAAAAATAATAACAGTGTTCAAAACTATAGAACAGCTTTTGTACAGTAAACAGATGAATAGCCTAAGTCTCCTCAGCATGGTGAATATTGAGAGAGAAATACGACAAAGATACACAAAATCAAATGGAGAATGAAGAAATTGAATAAGGATCTGTGTTCCCTGATTTTTTTTCCCACGAGAGGCAGGGGAGGCCAAATGGGAATAGCTAGAATCATGTTCTAAAAACAAAACATGCTCCCTGCTTTAAAAACAAAATAGGTAAAAAAAATAGGTAATAGACCTGTGAAACTTACTGCTGAAGGGCATTGTAGATGAACTATATTTATAAGCATTAAATGGGAGAAGGGTAAATATAGGGGGAAAAAAAGTATTTTGTATTATCAACTAGACAGAAATCACCTGTAGCTCAGAAAATTCACTGCAATGGTTTGAGGATAGGATAGTAATGTGCAATAACTTGAGGACAGGGAAAATAATATATATGCTTACCTTATTGTTACAGCCCCTATACAATCTTTGAGATCATCCTTGATGATCAGGCAGAACACCTAAAATGTTACTTCTTGCATTCTTAACATTTGAGGACAAATGCAATATTAATGTGTTCCACAGGTATTTTGAAATAATCCACATTAAAAATGAGAACAAATTGATATGTTAGTTGTCATTATTTCTTATGGATAACATCTGTGGAAGCGAGATGCATGTTTGTGGTATTTAGCAAAAATGGTTTGCATCCTGAATACTGATCCTATTGGGAGGTGACACAGGCAACTATATACAAATAGATATGTACTTTTCTACTCAATCTGACCACATTTTTGTACTGGTATATGTTAATACTTTGCAATTTTCATAATTTTTTTAAATTTGATTTTTCTTTGATATAGATATATGAAGTACAGGTTGATGGAACTGGATGTAATTCTAAATTCTAGATTTACATTCCAAAGTTTTGACATTCAAAATGTCATCAAGAAAACCGAGAAAAAACATATTGAAAGAAAATAAAAGTAATTCACTTTTTTTTGTGGAGAAAGATAAATAATTGTGCTAAGTGACAAAAAGTTTAAAAATCCTATTATAAAGCTAGAAATCATTATCATTTAAGAATATGAGTAGATAGGCATAAAGGAAATACCACATATTGGTAGACATAACTGATTAGAATGGAAGAGTTCTGGTTAAGTCACCCGTCTCTGTGATAATCACAATATAGTTTTCAAATACTGATTTCCCTTTTTCTGCCTGAACAAGTAAGCAGAAGCACTGTAGTATATAGTCTTGAATATCTGAATATGTAGATCTGACTCTGTTCTTATCTGGAGAATATGCAGAATCACATGTATGTCAGTAGTTTTGTCCTACAATTAATCCTGTGAAAGGGTGGCAATACTTACTGGAGAAAAAACTGTCATGTTTTCATTTGAAAATTACTGTGGAAGAATAGACTACTGCAAGTAGAGGTAAATAAAATACAGCATAATATGGATGCAGACATAATAAATTTGTTGCTAGTCACTGATTTCCTAGTAAAAAACATTACCTGTTATCTTTTAAATGTCAAGGCTGAAGTGAAACTTTAGGATGACAAGGTGTTCTGATATTGGTCCTTTTTGCCACTATAGAACAATCCTAATACATGGTGAGTGTTTGATCAGAGTGGTGGAGGAAGAAAGGTACAGCCCCTGTTTCATATCAGTCAGAGTATACTTTGAAAATTAAAGTTTAGAAAAACTCAAGTAAAACAAATCGTAATAAAGTCTTTGGGGTGCAATGGAAGGGAGAGCAACATCATTTTATGTTTTTCTCAAGTGAAAAGTTTAGTGAGCTATAAGTAAAGGTATATATCACCTACTTTAAGCAGTAACCTAATAACAGAAATAAATTTCATCCAACATATGTTTGTTCTTTGTTAAAAATAACCCTAGGAACAGTGTCCTGAAGTGAAGAGCTTAGACTAGAGTACTCTTTGAACTGGGAGACTATGAAGTTATTTTCTCAGTGAATTTCAAATTAATTTTTCTAGTTCAAAAGAAAGACTTGCAAGTGTATCATTTGCCGGGTAGAAGAGTTTCATGGGAAATACGAAGTTTAATTTTCTGAGGCAGAAAATAGAACGTTTCCCGTATCTCTAAGGGAATTCACATGTTCACATTTTTATTCATGAAAACCTGTCTGAAAGTGTATCTCACTGAAAAAACTGCTGTTTCTACTTCCACCACGAGTTGTATCGAAAAACATACCAAATAATTCTGTTATTTCATGCTCCTGATGATTTATCATGTCACTGCTGTTGAGATTGTTAAAATTTTTAAGTGCTATCTCTACATAAATGCAGATCAACCTGTGATTTAGTCATACATATACTCTGCATTGTCCATTGGGGATTTTTTTCAATGCCCAGAATGGAGTGGAAAATGGGTGATATAAAAAAGAAATCTTTGTTTCTGCATATATGAGAATAGATCCGGATGACTGAATCAAAACAGAGAAATTGCAAGCTCTTTAAGATATATTACTAGTTTTCAACACTGGCTGCTGATTCTGTTATTTTTGAAATCCATGGCAGTCAGCATCAAAGTCATTGACAAATATGTACCAAATTACTTAACATTCTGATAAAACATGAAATGATTACTTTGGTATATGCAGTACTTTGGATAGACATGATAGTCACTAACTTTCCTCAATCAGAATATCAGATCAACATCAGCGATGTTTCTGCTGGAGTACAATTAATAAATTCTTCCAATAAATCCCAGTGTATGAGTTCTATTATTGTTATGTACTGTATGGGTTAATATTCTCAGCATTTTTATGCATAAAAGATGTAAACATCCTTTGATACTAGGCACCACTACAAATTCCACAGTAATCAAAAACTGTATTTCAGTTTCTTCCAACCATGCTTGTGGATTTCAACATGAGATGGCAAAAATTCAGGTACAGAGATCTATGAGGAAATACAAGGTCCTTTAAGTTAACTGTACAAAGAAGAACATCAAAGTAATTTTGTACCATACTGAAAAGAAAAAGACTATTCTTCCATAACACTAGGGAAGGACATAAAGAATATTCATCTTGACAAAACCACGTGAAAAGTTAGAACTAAAAATCAATATATACTCAGCATTTATTCGTATGTCCTGATCTCTATTAAACAATCCACTTTAAATATAAAAACAACCTGACATATTTCACACTAGTTTTACTTCTACAGAAGTGTTTGCACAGGACTGCTTTTTGTACCCAGCTAGCAGCTTTTCCCAGGTGCTGATTCATAGTAATTCAGCACAGTCAGGGCCAATTACCTCACCTTCAGGTTATGAGTAACTGCTAGCTGCAATCACCCTTTGCTGGCCAAAAATTCGTGATAACATTTAGTCCTGTTGTAGTCCCCCTCAGAATTCAGCTTCTGTGTCAACAGTAAAAAAGAACTAATCTGTGTTGGAATATGTGTATTTTCTTAGTAAACTACTTGAAAAGAATAGATAAAATATTTAAAACATTCATATTCCTTTTCTTCACATTCTATCAAGTTCTTTTCGTGATTATAGATATTACACCTCATTTTCCTTAATTCTGTGTGTAACTTATCTAGAGCTTTACTGCTTCAATATTCTGTGAAAGCTTCACTATTAGTGTTATTATGTTGATTTACTTGTATGAGAAACTGCAAGGAAGGGAAAAAAAATTAAACAAGACTTCAGATAAACCACTCAGAAAATATATTATGTATGTTAAAAAAAAACAAACAAAAAAACTCAGCCTGTTGCCTTTGAAGATTTTATTTTTTATTCCACACTAGCAAATTCAAAATTTACACTAGTTTTATCATGAAGATTACAGCCTTGGATGTTACAAGAACAAGGGATTCATAGTAGGATTTTTTTTTTTTATCCCCACAAAAAGCGAGGAGAGATCTCATTAGGTTTTGTTCCCATAGCTTTGACTGGGCTGACAAAAAATTTAGGTCTTTCAAGGTAAGATTACACTTTTAGCAAAATAAGCATGCATTTCTGCATTTCTGAGAGCTGAAAATATGATATAATAGGAAGGTTCAATAGAAGATTATTTGGTAGAAATTTGAAAGCACTGTTGAGAGCTGAAGGATATATAATAAATGGCCTTTAGAGCAAATTTTCTGATTCAATACAAATGTATTTCTACATGAGAATAATAACTAATATGAAAAGCACACACTGACACAGCTGGGTTTCATAGAAAAGGAGGTTCACTCTTGCTTCAAGCACACTGTGTGCTGTGATAAACAAATAACATCAAAATATCCACATCCAGAGAAAGTATCAAAATGACTGATCTACTGGATAAAAATACACGTGGAAAGAAGAGGACCAGCGCCTCCTACTTTTTCGGCAGCTGTATGTTGTAAAGAAAGAGATACCAGAGAACTCAAGATCAGAAGATCAGGACTGAAATCAAGTAAAGAAACCTAGAGTTAGGCATGAAGGTCCCGCAGAGAGATGGTATTTTAAATCTCCCTACAGTTGATTTAATTATATTTTATTCATGATTCTGTGATTAGCCAGTTCTTCCTCAGTATAGTGGCTCTGGAGTTGTTATTGTTGCATTCTTCAGGCATTTTGTGGAAAGCCTACCCACATATGAATCTATTTTGAATGCCACGCTTGGATGAAAGACCTAGATGACTATCTTAGTACTGTAAATTTTGAGTTACCTAGCCATCAATGGAAATTAAATACAATAACATAATACTTACCTTTCTTCAGCAATATATTGGTTAAAAAACTGTTCCCTGGACATTGTCATCAGGCCAGTGCCCTGTTCTGAAAAGTCTTCTCTATGTGTGACAGAATATTTTTCCATAATTTATAGCAGTCTGAGCTCAGGCTGCTTTCTAAAATAGTTGATGAAAAATATGCATCCAGTACTATGGACTCAGGAAGGAGGGTCAAGGAAAATAGGTGGCTTCAACTCACTCATTGCATAGGTGCACAGTGTATGTCTATGCTACTAAATCAAATGTGCTCGTCCTTGTTCCCCTACACAGAAGTTAACTAACACCAAAACCAACCAGCACAGCAAAAATCACACTATTAAACACTGTTCTCATTTAAAATAGAACAGAAGTATCCAAAAAACTCAGATTAGTACCACACTAATAGCCAAGCTAAACTCAGGCAATGACTTAACAGATCTTGAATCATAAAGATTCGTTAGACAGAGTTTTAAAGAGAATAGAATAATGCACAGCATAACTATGAGGAAGTAATTATAATTCTTGAAACTAACTCTTTAAAATGGAAATATGTAAAATTTTAAAAAGAAAATTAGTTTTGCACTGCAGGATGAAAGTGTAATCCCAACCTTCCTTTTGTTTTGAGCTTTTGTTTTGAGCTTTTGTTTTGAATTTATTTTGTTTTGTTTACTTTGTTATGCTTTACTGATGAAAGAGGCCTAGGGAACAAATGCGAATCTGCAGAAGTGTGATCATATTAGTGTGATATGTTTTAATGTTCCTGTATAAAATCAATTGGTGTAATGGCTTTCTATAGTCCAACTAGCTTAACTTCATCAACGTTTCATAGTTCCACTAAGGTAATGATCCCTGAATTTAGTGAACACTTCTCTCTTACCTGCTTACCTAGGTCTCATGCAATTAGAAGTCTAGAAATGCCTGTCACAGTCTGTTCTATGTATCTAAACTCTGTATCCCTAGCTCAGTCTTCAGTCTTTCAAAACACTTTCGCTACAACACTTTGTAATATTTCAGATTGATCTCTGCTATGGAACTATTATTCTTTCTAAATATGAAATTATTATAGGTACAAATTTTATTAAATTTATTACAGAATGTCTATCTTGTTCTCGCAAAACACAGGCTAAGTCAATTGACTGTCCTGCATTCTCGGCATTATCTTCCTGTAGATCAGTTCAAGATCTGTGCCAATAATTTCAACATATTTAAAAAACTAACAGAAGAGTTTTTAAGGTTTTTCTAGAATACTGAGGTGAAACCAACAGTCAGCAATATTATTCCTCAAGCAGAATGAAGCTATCCATAGTAAGGAAAAAAAGATTGTCCTTGTGCATGACAACTCTTTCTCAGGTCATGGTCGAAGAAGTGAAAAAAATCACTAATTTACAAGCTGAAAGATCTAGCTCTTTGACTAGACCTACTGTTTCAACAACAAATTCACAAGAGCTGCACACATTTAAAAATATGCAAATAAAATATGTATAAAACATCACACACACATACATTCATTTGCACATGTAACAACATTCATACAGGTTTTTCCTTTTGCTGTGAAACTTGTTTTGTCCTGAGACAAAGAATAAATAGGCTTTGAAAGCAGTGCTCTACATCATGGGGAAAGTGACCCCCCAGGGTATTCCTTTCAATCCTGTTGTTGCCCACAGCAGGGAACCGTCGGATTCATGGTGGCTCCTTCGCTACTTCTAACAGAATTTCCTTCCAAAGAAAACCACAGAACACACAAAATGCATAGTAGACGCTTAGACTTCATCTCTGCATGCAAGCGGGTTATAGTCGGATGCCCCACTTCAGATACTTCCTTGAAATGCTCTAAAGATGACTGAGTAAATGTTGTCAAGTCACAACAAAAAGAAATAGATTGTAACCTGATGGATAGAGCTGCTTTACACAAGAAGCGCAAGGGCCTTTGTAAGCCAGTAGACCAGAATTTCACAGAATTTAATTGGGAATTCATATTTTTCAAAAAGAACAGGATGATTAGCTAGCTAGAAAATGCTGATACAGACAAAAAAAAAAACAACTCTCAAAAGCTTAGGAAAAAGACTGGAAAGTAATAGAAAATCCTTCTAGTATGAACTAGAAAAATATGGAATCTTGTTTTATTTTTTCACCTCCGAACAATATATTTTAACAGTTTCAGGGATTTTTAAAACTCCACACTTCTTTCTTTAGGGTTTTTCCTTTTCCTTTAGCTGAAATGTTTTCAAGTTCTGTGCTGGAGTATATATGAAGTAAGTTGGTAGCCCAAGTATAAAATCCTGGTAAGTGGTTACTGACCTTTTTTTTAAGTGTTTTATGTCATGTTTACTGTTTTCTCGATAAGTCAGTTTCACTATTTTTTCTCTTAAAGTATGTGGAAATCTTTTTTCTAGTGTCAAATGTGAATGTCCCATCCCAAGTGTAATCCGAAAATGTGTTTTGTGACGAATAATCCTTGACAGTATATGTCAGAATTGCCACTCAGCAAATCAGAGGACCAAAAAAATTTCATGGGAAGTGTCCTTTACTTGCTATAAGAATACTGTTTCTAGTCTTATAATAAATTAATAAAAAATATATGACCTTACCACAGATCTAGCCTTCTGCCCTTTCAGTAATTTAAAAAGGAGATATCTAGCATGCTTTCAGATGTTGAATTTCATTATTCATCATGAATACCAGTGCCCATCAGCTCAGATATGTAGTCCCATGAGCCGGCTCATGTCCAGCCTTTCGTCTATCAGTACCCCCAAGTCCCTCTCAGCAGGATTGCTCTCGATCCTTTTATCCCCCAGCCTGTATTGACACCAGGGATTACCCCGACCCCGGTGGAGGACCTTGCACTTGCCCTTGTTGAACCACATTGCATTCACACAGCGCCATCCGTCCGCGGTC
>Ga0181612_167736_pt1 | contig 10509 bp, 8 predicted proteins | sample HoacroProtozoa21_FD_119630 | JGI IMG/M metagenome (GOLD analysis project Ga0181612, IMG submission 119630) | Hoatzin crop microbial communities from Cojedes, Venezuel. Combined Assembly of Gp0051906, Gp0051904, Gp0051908
ACTGCCACCTGAATATTGGCTGTGCATGACTAACAGGCAAATGCGGACACTGGGAGTTGTAAAAGGAGAGCAGCAAATACCAGGAAAGAACATTTGCTGCATAAACCCCCATCAAAATCCGCCTTTGTAAAAGACTGAATGCAAACTGCTGTTATCCTGTCGATACCGTCTCCGCAGCCCAGCAATGAAAGTGCCTACAAACGTGAAGATGTGCTGCCTCTGCTTTTAGCTACTTGCACAAAACAAGGATTTTGCTTCCATCGGTTGTGAAGCACATATTGATTGGACTGAATCACTTACGCAAAGTAAAGTCCATGTGGGACACCGCAGTGCAGCTTTTCGCAAGCAAGTCCACAGCAGATTGCAATCACAACAGTGGGTAAATTTTCACAATGTACTGGTTGTCCAATTTGGTTCTAACCCTAAAGCAACATGTCTAAATCCACAGAAATACCAGGCACCTGTTTCTCCACCCTGAGCATCCCTCCCATTGCTCACAAAGCTCACAACCCTTGCCTTGCTTTACTGTATTGCATCAGTAAATTAGAGACAGGCTTGTCCATGGCTAGCAGAACATGGGCTGAACCCTGCCAGACTCCTAGTGGAAAGACAATCAGTGCCATTTCGGCCATAAACAAAAATCATGGAGAAGAATTCATTTTTTAAAAAAAAAGAGTAACTGCCAAACAACTCTTGGAAGCTACTAGATGTCCTTGCTTTTACAGCAAACACGCTCCCAAATATCACTTATAAATAACTGTCAAACCACGTCGCATTTTAGAATTCATCCCACTGTTTCACAGGCTTTTTCTGGGGGAACAAAGTAGGTATGTTCAAAATATGTGAGAATTCTTGAGAGCTTTCACAATGTCTGAGCAGTAACAACTTTTTCGCAGCTCTCTTTGGAGACACAGCGGTTGGTCCGCGAGCAGGCTCGCTCTGCGCATTTGGTTTTATCATGCTACAGCAAATCAGAATCAATTCCCGCACCAAGAGCGTGGAAATCCAGCAGCACTCCTACTGCAGTCGAAACCAGAGGAGCAGCTGTTTTCAGATGTTAATGTAACAAATTACACTCTGGGTTTCAGTCATAAAATCTGTAGCTTTTCATGGTTTTCTCCCAAAGAGACCTACTTAGAAAAGTTCTCTGAAATACTGACAATATTACACCAAGGAAAAAAAGGAATCTTTTCTGCACAATGCATGCAAAAGTAGTAGAAAAGTTACAGCTACTCTGTAGTTATAAGTCCATATATCTAAAGCTATTTTAAAACTTTATGGATTTACATTTGTATGTTTGTTTAAGAATATGAGTCTAGTCCATGTTTTCGCACAGCAAGAAAAATGAAATAATGAAATCCAGGTCTAACGGCTCCATAGCTATTCACTCCAGTAAACCTGAAGCTGCATGATTTATCACTCATGCATTTATCTATATATGGTAAAGTGGGTAAACACTGCATAAAATATATTTTGTGCTTCCTTGGTCTTGGACAGATTAGCACAAATTAAATTTCACACTAATCTGCCCATGGTCAGGAGTGCTACATTAGGAGTGAGGGGGATTCAGCTAATTGTAAAGAATATTTTGCTCTATTACAATGATCTGTGAATATAGCAAATACATCCTGGAGAGCTACCTTTATCAATACACTTTATCAATACTGAATCAATAACAGATGATTAAGAATATCTGTGTGCAGGAATATATCATGTTTCTCAATGCTATTTTAACTTATGCACCACATTTGAAGTAAGTTTTCTTTTTCTTTTTACTTCATATTTTCAAATTGAGTGTTTGATATTCATCATTTAGGTTACACTGCTTGGTTATGTTTGACCACCCAAGTCACATGGCGTTTGAGTCACTGAAGAATATACTGAACTGCCAGAAGAGGGAAGTCCAGGATCAGAAGTTTGTTCCTCAGAGCAAATGTGAAACATGACTTCAGGAACAGGAAAAACCTACAAAACACTACTCTTTTTCAAGGAAAGTTTGCTGAAGCAGGACCATGCCAGGCATTTAGGACAAAGTAGCATGGATATAATACTTCTAAGACAGCTTGCTCCAACTCCAATGTTCATACTGAGTTTTTAAAAAATCCAGGTAATTGCCTGACGAAAATGTTATAACTCTTCAAAATATCCAACAAAGTCCTGGTCAGCTCTGTGTTTGGCTGAAGAACAAATGAAAATTGGCGTGAGGTAGCACTGGTCGTGCAGGAGGTGATTTTCTTTTGAGTCAAGATCCACAGGCAACAATGCTGTACATGGCCAGGGGAACTGTAGTGCCCAGTTACCCTGTTCTGGGAAAGACCCATGGATGCCTCAAGGGGGGCAGCAGCTACACTGCCTGCCACTGGAATTAATGGAGAAACACATCATGCCTCTCACCACAAGGCTGAAGTTCTGACTAATTTAAAAATCAATATTTAAAAAGCCCTAAATACAATTCTTTTGAGTTGAGACTAAATACTTGGAAATATTTGTGCTACACAGTAAGGGAACTGAGATAATATCATACTTTGCTTTGTAGACCTAACTTTCCTGCAACAAAACTTTACTCTGTGTTCAATTATAAGCCAGGCTATTTTGTGACTTTTGAGAAAGTATTACACAGTTAAAAATCAGGAATGTTGGTATGTAAAACACTGATAAATAAATGTTAACAACTTCCCATCCTTTTCAAAGAGAGAATTCTGTACACTTTCTGAGCCAACAAACACTACGGACACACAGAAAACATTGTAAACAATATAAAACATTATGAAATGTATTTACAATACTCTGAATAGCTTTAAACAAAAGCTGTTAGACTTTAAATATCCAGGCTTTCCTCATACCAACTCCCCTGCATTTGTAGCTGCTGAATATTTAAATTTAAATGAGAGACTTCGACATAACATTTACACTTCTGCTTTAACACATTTGTAGAAACACATTCTCATCTTTGCTCAGAGACATTTTTCCATCTTGCCAGTGCGGTGGTAAGATGTAGCATGCGAGTTCTCCCCAGGCCCTGCAGAAGGCTTGGGCTGGGAGCCTGGGACCACTGCACCAGCACTGAGCCCTCCCAGCACCCGGCCAGAAACATCCATCCGTGCACCCACTGCTGGACCCGGGGAGGCCAGGGGAGGTACCAGGCTGCGGCTCCTTCCTCTCCCAGTCAAGTCTCAGTTGGACCAGGGATGCACAGGCCTCTTTTACCACCTGCACTTGCAACTCTCCTGGCTCGTCTTTGCACTCTGGCTCGTTTTACAGAGCATGACTGGAAGTGAACAGCGAGGATGCGGCATACTGGGAAACACATCTCTGCACCTTTAGGAACAGCTACTGGCTAGCACAACTATTACCAGCCGTACAGCATCCGTTTCTGTCTGGTGCTTCGGTCCTTCTACATGATTTCCTCTGCTTTATATTTTGTAAAGGAATGTGGGGTCTTACCAGTGAAAACCACATCTCCTCCTCACTGATTTTTATCCTTCCTTTGCATCCAAGAAAACTGGAACAGTAACTCCACATAGAGTATATTCACACTGATTTTTCTTTTCATGCAAAGAGGTGCTCCTTCCACCATTTCAGTAAGCGTTCCAGGTCTGTTTCAGGAAATAAAATGGAGGTCCGTAGTAGCAGTAACTCAGTTTAATCAATTATCAGAAAATTTGCAGAAATCTAATTGCCAACTGGTTGAACTGATGATGTCATAAACCTCCTTGGGGAATGTCCCCTTTCCACTAGCAACAAATAACTATGTTCTTGCTCACGTTTTTGTCAAAAGAAGTATAGCATGAGTTTCCAAACCAAGATTCGTCTGTTGCAGTTTTCTCTCTCACTCCTCATGAATGTACACTGTTGCTTGCTAATGTCCAGTATTTATCCTTTAAAACTTTGTCTCTTCCCTTTTATGGACCATTACAGCACTATGCTGATGTGTTAGACGAAGAGATTGCATGAGTCAGTCACATTTTTCAGCAACAAGTCCTACTGAATTCAGTAGATCTGGTGAGATGTAGCCTGGAATGCACATTAAGGTATTAATGGAGTGTGTATGCTTGATATCAAGTTTTCATGCTGAGCTGCACTGGTGTTAATCTAGTTTGATTACAAAGCCTAATGTAAATTCTTAGACAGATATTCTATTTAAACTGAGAAACGAATGCTGACAGTTTACTGCGAGATGACAAATGAATGCTGACATTTTATTCTTACATGTTTATAAATCAGTTTAAAGGTTAAGAGTTGTTAATGCGGGCAATCTGAAGAATCCATATACATAAACAAAATATTCATTTTGGATAACTATATATATCCAATGTCATTCATGAAAGATAAAATTCAGATTAAAGAATGAGGTGAAAAATGCAAATTTATCAGTATTAGTTTATCTTTTAACTGGAAACTGAATTACTTGATTGATAGGCCTTCTGATCAAACCCATAATATACAATATGGGCTTTTTTTTTTGTCATTTACGTTAGAAATAGAATATCTACATGATGATTTGCAAAGAATAAAGATTAACCCCTCCATTCCCATATGACCCACACTGATTAGAAGCATTTGCCTGTAACTGAACCAATCTTGCAGTCACTCTGGAAAGAAGCTAATCAGTATGGTCTGTGCTAGGACACATCATGGGAATAATTTACATTCTTATTTTTATTCCAAATGTCTCTGATATTACCAGAGCTGAGAAATAGTCATGGTTTCCTCGTATATTTCCAAGGAGAGGTCTAAACACCGCTCTGAGAAGAACACAAATTCCATTGGCAGTTTTTAACGTCTGATGAGGCTGCCTCCAGGTGAGAAAGAGACAGTGGAAAGTAAAAACTATTTATGGATTTTACTGAAGCTGTAGTGGAGACAGACAGTCTAGATCAGCATACCCTCTGCACCATGTTAGAAACAACTACGGAGGATACAACCACCTTCTTCATCATATTCTTACATTGCTTAAGTAGTGCAAAGGGGTTTCTCTGTAAAGGAGAATTGAGGCCAATGTCAATTATTAAAAATGTGAAGTGAAATTGATTGATTGATTGGTAGATTACCTACACAACGCACTTTGCCACACACAAAGATCGCAACTATTTTCCAGATGTGGATGAGATTTTTCCTGAAACAAATATGATATTTCGTATCTTCTGTTACCCATTAGCTAATAAATGAGACTTACAGAGCTAAAATACATAGCCAGAACAATTTAAATTAAACAATTCCTATGTTCCGTGTTTCATTTATGAATAAGTAACTGCAGCACACAATTACTTGGAAGGTACACTTGCATTTCCTAAATTATTAAACCATATTTCAAACACACACAGAGTACTCCTAAAATACCTGTAGTCAAGGAAAGCTGGGAGCAGAACTTTGGGTACTCTTTGAATGACTCATTGAATTAATTTTGCCTTTATTTCTCAACATTCTTCAAACACCTTCTTAATCAAAATTACTCAACATTTGTTTTATGAACACATTTTTCTCTTTAAAAGCTCTGTAAATAACTGACTAGGTAAATAAATACCATTCAAACCCATAAATCTATTTTATGTTGTTTAAGCAGTTCACAGACTGCTTGGTGTTCATCAGCTAAGTATCTCCCGAGCTCAGTAGTGCAGGACCAGCGTCCCTTCTTCAGAGGGAAGTCAGAAAATGGAGTCTGCAGCTCAGGTCTAGAAAGTGTTCAGACTTGAACATGACTGTTACACAAAAAAGGTATGTTCTGCTGTAAAACATTCAGACATCTGACTATAAAAAATCCGGAGCATTGCTAAATTGAAATTCACTTTCAAATTCAAGACAGTCCTCGCTGTTTTCTTCACAGCTCATACTCCTGCTCAAGAATCCAGCTGGCATTCAGACTGTTGTTAGGAAAAGTTTAGAGGATGAGCTATTGAGAGATAGTCAATCTTGGTAAGTAAGGCCTTTCATTTCTCCTCTACGAGAACATATTACTTTTTCTTAAGCAATCACATGCAAGCAATTCAGATGCAATCCTTTTCCTGAACCCCAACAATAAAGTATGTATCCTACTCTATGCAGAGTTGCACTTTGCCTGACCACTACATAAGCACCTGCCAAACATAATAAACACTTGCAGTGCAGGTATATCATCACATTTGTCTGCTGTGATGGCTTGATTAAATTGACCTCTTGTTATTCCAAAGGCTGAACAAGCATCTGGAATAGCATGGTGGTATGGCACACTTGTGCTTTTTATATTGAAAATATTTCAATCTCCTGAAAGTTGTTACATAGAAGATAGAACTGTCATCTATACATGTTTGAAATTTGTGTGTTGGTTTTTAATGATTATCTTTAAATACTCTGCACTGAAATAAAACCAAAATATCATCCATCAAAGATAAATAACTTTCATGCTTCATGTTTAAACTAGATTACTTGCTTAGGAAGAAAACATTCTCCACTACTAAACTTGGAAAATAGCAATAATTTGCATTCACATAATACTTTATGCCTCGGGAATGCTCTTCTTTTAAACATGTCTACTGCTCAGGATCGGAACTGCTCATGGCCGAACCAGTGAGATTTCATCAGTGTGCCAGTGATTATATCCTCTAAAGCCAAGCTTCTCTATTTTCTGTGCCCCATATCTACATCTGCACGGCACATCGTGTAGTTATACTGCCCTGCTGAATCTGAACTTAAATTTCCCGAATGAAATGCTTTTGTGAAGAGATACTGGATGGGTCTTAGGAAGCCTTTGTTATGTCTCAGAGTATGGCAGAAAGGGAACTTTTTACTTGTCCGTTCCCACAGTTTACAGGGACATCACCTAGAAATTTTCCAGTTGTGCTACTTCTTAGATCTTCTTCTAAACAGAGGCCAGGATAAGTGTCACATTTGACTTTACCCACATTGAGAAGCATCATTGCTGCGTCTGAAAAGAGGTCACAAAAATACTTATGGTAGCACTTAAGAGGCAAAAGAATGATTTCAACGGTGCCTCCAGAGAACCAGAGACCGGCAGCTGAGAAAAATTGTATATGAATGTTCACATACTTATTAAACCAGAAAGCAGTTCCATACTTTCCTAGACCACAGTCTTTATTGAGATGAGCACGATTATAGATGTGTTAAAACCTGTTCATCCACCCCTCAGACTGGGAAGGCAATGGTCTTGAAACCTGAGGAATCCTTTACTGTATCTTGGCAGCTGAAGCAGCAGTTGCCCTCAGACAACTTACAAAGGGGAACATCTTATGTGGTCTGAGGGGGATTTAAACTGCTGGAAGTCACAGACTATGTTGATGCAGTGATGGGAGCTGTCACTTTTCCGTGTCTGCTGTCTGCTTATCTAAAAGTCCATTAGATGGGGAGGACATAACCAGCTGGTGAAACAGGCCTGAGCAGACACTGAGATAAGTTTCTGTAGATGTACATTGCCTCCTGAACAGAGAAATTTTAAGATGCACCATGAAAAGTGCTGTTGTGTATGTCAGTAGTAGTGTCAAGTCCCACAGGCACACACACTGTCCCTTAGCTGTGGATAATCCTGAACCTCCACTGGCAACAGCCCAGGGAAAAGCTTAAGTAGATCAAACACCGGTCATGCTCCTCTTGCACTCTTGGTAGAAGACACGAATTGTTGTCTGGATGGAAGTTTCAGCTGTCATATACATTTTACAGAAGGAAGGAGTCAGAGAATGATCTGACTCCTTTAGTGGAAGTAATTCTATAAGTAATTGGCCTTTCAACATGTTGCAGACTATTTATTCCCCAAAAATAGATGTGTATATGGTGGTAGCTTCAAAATGCATGAAGACTCAAGCTCTTTAATTGCTTTAAAATCATCTCAATAATTAAGTTCTTACGAGAATGGTGATATCAGGTGATATTTAGACAAGCTAACTGCAGTTTCTGGGACACATTCAGTGGCATCAGAAAAAAAGTGGAGTAACTCCAGTTATAATTTAGCATAAATTATTTACTTTCTTCTGGTGGAATTCAAAGGAGAATCTAGTCTGATTAATGCTAAATGAAGAACAGCATGACTACTTAGTGCATCTATTTTCAGTGAAAAATTACTAGATCTATATTCATTCCTTTTTAATATAAATGTGGATGGACAGAGATTCATTGTATTCCTAGTGATTTGTGTGGTGGCTAGGCTGGTTTTGGTTTTCCTGTGTTCCTATTAGGTGAGCACAACTCTGGAAGAAGTGTTCCAGAGTAAAATTATGTATATTAAAAATAGAATTTGCTTTTTTATGAGCAAGTGGTACAACAAAAAGCAAACCAATTCATTGATAAGGGTCTGAATGAATATCAAGAAAGCACTTGGAGAAAAATCACTCACTGAGCATTCAGAGGCAAAACTGCCCTTCTCCCAGAAAGCACTTCTATATTTTGTCAGATGCAGATGAGATATGGTGACAAAGATAGACTGAGGCCCTAGGCTGAATTTAAATTCAAACTTTTCTAAGTCTAGCGATGTTCAGATCTGAAAGTTTTGCTCACCTCACTACAAATTACTTTGTATTTTTCTTACATACACATTTTCAGCCAAGCTGAAACCGGACACTGGAGGGATGTAGTGCAGAGATGACTATCTAATTTAGAAGATGGAATTAAAACCTGTTTCACTGGGACTTCTCCCATTTGTTATAGTTAATAGTTAATAGTTATAGTTAGGAATTCAATTCAAGTGAAGTGGCAAGTAACCTGAGAGTTCAGGCCCATGATGGTCAGGGTAACATCTGGTGAATCTTGCTTTTACTTTTCTAGAGATTTGTTCTCTTTCTCTTTGTTTCCTTGGGGGTTGGACATAATAGGATACAAGGTCTGACTGAAGGCAAGTGGGAGATCAAAAGTAAAGTGAAGAGGGAAAGTGAAAAGGAGAAAGAGGCACAGGAAAATTGGGGAGACAAAGGTGGTGTTGCGAAGAATATTGGAGATGGGAGAGTGAAAACGGACTTGACAGCTTACTGGGAGACAGAGTATGACAGACCCTACGTAGACTTTGGCTTTGGATCCAACTACTTTTAAGCATGGACATTTTTTTATTCCATAGCAATTTGGAAAGCTCTGAAATAATTACTACTAACGCAGCCCACAGGCCTGCTGCTGCTTTCAGTTATTCTGTTGATAGTTCAGAAAGTCTTGCTGATCGCTGACAAAACTGTTCTGGATTTCCATTACTGTGACTAATAGCATAGTCGGGCTGAACAATGTACAGACAGCCTATGAAGATGCCGAAGAGCAGGAAGACATGCAAAATAAAAGTGAAACGTAGGTAATTTGATTAGGTGATAGACAAAGTCCAACTGATGTTATTGAATCATAGAATGGTATGAGTTCGGAGGGACCTATAAAGATCATGTGGTTCCAACCCCCCTGCCATGGGCAAGAGATATCTTTCACTAGATTGGGTTGCTCACAGCCCCATCCAACCTGACCTTGAACACTTCCGTGGATGAGACATCCACAGCTTCTCTGGGCAACCTGTGCCAGCATCTTACCACCATCATTGCAAAAGATTTTCTTCCTTATGTTCAATCTAAATCTACTTTCTTTAAGTTTAAAACCGTTTCCCCTTGTCCTGTCACTAGAGACCTTGGTAAAAAGTCTCTGTCTTTCATATAAGCCCTTTTTAAGTACTGAAAGGCCACAATAAGGTCTCCCCAGAGCCTTCTCTTCTCCAGGCTGAACAGCCCCAACTCTCTCAGCCTTTCTTCATAGGAGAGCTGTTCCTGTCCTCTGATCACTTTCGTGGCTCTCCTCCAGATCCAGTCTAAGAGGTCCATGCCTTGCTTGTACTGGGGACCTCAGAATTGGATGTAGTACTCCAAACAGGGGTCTCACAAGAGCAGAGCAGAGGGGCAGAATCCCCTTCCTCGACCTGCTGGCCGTGCTCCTTTTTACACAGCCCAGGATACACTTGGCCTTCTGGGCTACAAGCGCACACTGCCAGATCATTGCATTGAATGTGGTGAGAGCTGTGAAGGGCAACAAGCAGGGCTTCTGCAGGTCTATTAGCAGCAAAGACTAGGAATAATGTGTGCCAGCTGCTGAGTAGGGCAAGTGACAATGAACCTGGTGACGAAGGATGTGAAAAGGGCACAGTTACTCCATTTCTTCTTTGTCTCCATCTTTACCGGTAACACAGGAATCACAGGTCCCTGAGACTACCTTTGGTAGACAACGACCAGGTCAGGGAACACTGAAAAAAGGTATACATATGTAGTTCCATGTGACCTAACAGGATGCATCCACAGGTGTTGGGGGATGTTGGGATACTTTGCCCTCTTCAAGGAGCTACTGGGAGGAATCCCGTGGGCCAGGGCTCTCGAAGGCAGGGGGGTCGATGAGTGCTGGTCCCTCTTTAAACAACACTTCTTCCATGCACAGGAGCAATGCATCCCCCTGAGAAAGAAATTTAGCAAAGGAGGCAGGAGACCTGCATGGTTAAACAAGGAGCTTCTAGCGGAGATCAGGCAGAAGAGAAAGGTCCATGGAATATGGAAAGAGGGACAGGCCACTTGGGAA